>LKMJ01000316.1_pt1 | contig 34649 bp, 41 predicted proteins | sample 643391 | NCBI WGS metagenome assembly LKMJ01 (sample SAMN04112250, study PRJNA286221) | soda lake metagenome | biome: soda lake; feature: Kulunda Steppe; material: water; isolation source: sample PL-Br10 brine of Picturesque Lake | place: Russia: Kulunda steppe | collected 2010-07 | reverse complement strand
TCGACATCGCCTACGAAACCTACGGCGAGTTTACCGGCGAGAACGCGGTGCTGGTCTGTCACGCGCTGACCGGCAGCGCTCACGTCGCCGGCCACAGCCGACGGTCGGGAACCGCCGGCCAGGCACGGGCCTGGTGGGACGACATCGTCGGCCCGGGCAAGGCAATCGATACGACGGAGTATTTCGTCGTCTGCGCGAACGTGCCGGGATCCTGTTATGGTACGACGGGGCCGCAGTCGACGAACCCCGAAACTGGCGAACCCTACGGCACCGATTTTCCCGCGGTGACAGTCACCGACTGGACCGAGGCACAGCGTCTTCTCTTGGATGAACTCGGCGTCCCACACCTGCATGCAGTGGTGGGCGGCAGCGTCGGCGGCATGAACGTTCTGGAGTGGGCCAAACGCCACCCGGACCACGTCGAGCGGATCGCCCCGATCGCGGCGGCCGCCCGCCTCGACCCACAGTGTCTCGCCCTCGATGCGATCGCACGCCGGGCAATCACGACCGACGACGACTGGCAAGGCGGCGAGTACTACGGCGGCGAGCAGCCGACAGACGGGCTGGCCATCGCCCGCCAGCTCGGACACGTCATGTATCTCTCGAAATCCTCGATGGAGAAGAAATTCGGCCGTCGTGCGGCTGGTCGGGACGCCGTCCGAACCTTTCCGACCGATCCGGCCGCGGGCTTTTTCCCCTACCGTGATGTCGAGTCCTATCTGGATTACCAGGCCGAGAAGTTCGTCGAGCGTTTCGATGCCAACTCCTATCTATATCTCACGCGTGCGATGGACAACTACGATCTCTCCCAGGGGTTCGAAGACGACGCCGACGCGCTTGCTGCCTTCGAAGGCGAATCACTCCTCATGTCCTTTACCGAGGACTGGCATTTCACCGTCGGGCAGGCAGAAGCGCTCGCGGAGTCGATGCGCGAATCGGATATTTCCGTTGCCCACCACGTCGTCGAGTCCGACCACGGCCACGACGCCTTCCTCGTCGAACCGGATAACGTCGGCCCGCCGCTTTCGGATTTCCTCGATGAGGGTATCTCCGGCAAGGCGATTACCGACACCAACGGGGATGTGGAGGAAGAAGACCCGTTCGCGCCGGTGCATACGAGTCTGTTTTCAGACTGAGCGTGGTTTGTTCGACTGTTTCGACACGGCGTCTGACTTATACTACAGTAGTACCTGTAATACACCATGGGAAGCGTCAGTTTCCGTGTCCCCGACGAGGTGAAAGCACGGATGGAAGAATACGACGAGATAAACTGGAGTGCAGTGCTCCGTGACCACATCGAGGAGGAACTACAGCGTCTGGAATCACGGGATATCGCCCACGCAGTTGCGACCAGCGAGCGACTGAGCAGAGCCATCGACGCCGACGAGGTGGCGACGACGAACACGGCAGAACAGATTCGTGAGTTCCGTGATACCCGATACAGCGAGGAGCGACGCTAATGGCCGATATCGTCGTCGATACCAGCACTGTCATCAAGTAGTACATTCCCAAACAGTATCACGAACAGGCCCGAGCACTTCGTGACGATTTCCTCAACAGGAAACACGACCTGTGCACACCGGCGCTCATGCCCTTCGAAGCGGTCAATGCACTCAACTACAGTGGCCACTACGATGGCGAGCGACTTCACGAGGCCGCACGCTCACTCGACAACTATGGCATCGAACTCGTCTCGTTCGGGTCGGTCGGACCCATCGCGGAGGCCATGAACACCGTGGATATCACGGCCTACGACGCTGCCTACATCGCACTCGCTGTCGAACGGGACGGGACAGCTTACACCGCCGATGAAAATCTCTTGCAAGATATAGACGGGAGTGAATACGAGGAGACCATCGCCCACATCCAGACCTACTGAATACAGGGCGCGTATGCAGCACTGGAGCCACTGACACACCAGATTTATTCCGTTCCCAGGCCTCTTTCGTCATATGAGTACAGACATTGACGAGCCCGGCGACGAGGAGTTCACACCGCCGGTCAACATTTCGTTGTCCCTTGGCGAGAGCGGCGACGTGTGGGTGGCGCGTGACAAGGACACCGGTGTCGCGTCACAAGGCCAGACCCGTGAAGCGGCACTCGAAAACCTCGACGAGGCCGTCGCCGGCTATCACGGTGCCGGAGAATCGCCAAGCGACGAGGAGCTCCATGAAATGGGAATCGATCCGGAACAGAACACCTCTCGGTCGTTGGATGAGTCTGACGTGTTCCAGTGACTGTATGTCTCGTGGACCGTTTTCTGGGAGGGATATCGTGAAGGTGATGGTGAACAGCGGCATCTACGAGTGGGACCGGACGAACGGTGACCATGCGATTCTCCGGTGGGAGCCGCCAGCAGACCACGATTCGGACGCGCGAACTGTCCCGGTGCCGCTGCACGATGAGGTCGATATGGGGACGTTGCGAAGCATTGCCGAGCAGGCCGGCGCGAAGGATTTCGACGAATTCTGTGCGTGGATTGATCGTAACAGTTAGCCCATACGGTCCGCCCAGTGGTTCGGTCTGGCCGGTTCCAATGATGACTGACTCCTGAACGCATCCTCTGTATCTTGCATATCGTTTTTATAAGTGGTTAGGGCGGTTTAGCCATTGCCGAACCGTTGGAGTCACAAGTTGGACATTGGCAAGCTATTTAGCGTCTTTAATTATCGAAAAACTTGAAGTGTGTTCTCATAGGCATATAGTCTAAACAATGGTGGGAAGAGACCAGCAAATATTTGAGACGGTATTAGATTTGGTTGACTTCTGGATACCACAGAAGGCATATGGACACGAGCGAAAATTCCAGAGCGAGTTACAGGAGTATCTGGATAGAGAACTGAATGAGCCACACGACGGGTTTTTTGAACGGACAGAGAATGAACGCGATCTCCCAGTATCAACCGAGCGTGGTAAATCAAGAGCCGATGTTGTGGTTGATGATCTTGTTGGAATTGAATTAAAACGAGAGTTGAGTAACAGGCAGCGTCGGAATCTTGAAGGACAGATTCGAGATTACCTTGACGAGTATCCCTATGTTATTGTCTGTGCTTGCGGGATTGAAGACAAAGACGGATGGAGACGACTCAAAAACGACTTTGAGGGAGGTGGTTTTGGCATGAACTCGGGAGAAGTTGTGTTCGCTCACAAACGTAAGGAGAATTATGGAAAAGACCCGTCTGAGTTTTGGGAAGACAATGGCGGACTCTTTGGTGGCGGATTATTTTGATGGCTGAACCCGAAGACGACAGCCTTCTCAGGAGTTTCTTTTTAGGGTATGTTGGCCTATTGTCCTAACTGATCCTTCTGCTGATCATCGTTTCACTGAGTTTGGCAAGAGTCGTGATCACCTTCATCACCCATCGGAGCACAGAATCAGATATGAAGATCGCGATCATCAGCGATTCGCACATCCCTTCCCGCGAACGAACGCTCCCCGAGCAGTTCCGCGAACGGATCGACAATGCGGATCACGTCATCCACGCGGGTGATTTCGACTCCGAAAACGCGCTCGCAGACATCCGTCACTTCGCAACCGACCTTACTGCCGTCAAAGGAAATATGGATCCTCGGATCGGGCTTCCTGCCGTCGCGACGATCGAACTCGGTGGCATCGAATTTGTTGTGACACATGGCACTGGCTCGCCACACCGGTACGAAGAGCGTGTCGCCGAAACTGTCATGGAACACGCCGAGACGGACAAGGCTGTCGGCGTCGCGGGGCACACCCACGAACTGCTGGATACAGTCCACGAGGGACTCCGGCTGCTCAATCCCGGCAGCGTAACCGGCGCGAGTCCGGCAACACAGCCAACGATGCTGACTGCAACCGCCGAGGCTGGCGAGTTGACCGTCGACAGACACACGCTCTAGGCGCGCTCGACGTACTCGACTGCTTCTTTGGGTGTCTCGACTGCTTCGACGCCGGCGACCTCGTGGGTATCGAGTCCTGCGACCGGCCGACCGTAGTCGAGTGCGAGCGCGATTTCGGAGAGGGTGCCGGTCGAGCCATCGATCGCGATTGCGGCGTCGCCGTTGAGCACGACGAGCGCGTTCCGGGCGTTTCCAAGCCCGGTCGCGATTGGTGTCTCGACGGCGTCGTTTGCCAGTGTTCGGTCCTCGCCCGGCAGGATACCGATCGTGTGACCACCCTGTGCTCGCGCACCGCGACAGACTGCCTCCATGACGCCACCCCGACCGCCACAGACGACCTCGTGACCCCGCTCACCGAGCAGTCGGCCGACTTCGTGGGAAACCTCATAGGTCGGTTCGTCGACAGCAGCGCTACCGATAACACTCACGCGCATGGTGGCAGTCATACGGACAGTTGTAAGAAATTTCGGTATGTCGTCACCACGGTGGTGAGCCGAACACAGTGAGGCGATCCTCGGTAACAAAGTTACCGGTGTGACGACTACCGGTAAACATTTACAACGGTCCGTATCAGAAGCGGCGAAAATAAAACTGCTCGCGGCCTAGACCTGGTCGATCCAGTCTTCGGCGCGTGACTCGCTGGTCTCTGCGATGTCGGCAACCTCAGCAGGATCTGCGTCAGCCAGATCAGCCGGCGTCTCGATTCCGCTGTCGCGCAGGCGGTCGGCGTAGGTCGGACCGATACCGTTCACGTCTTCAATGTCGCTGTCGTCGCCGGATTCGGCGTCATCTTCCGAAGCCTCGTCAGTCGACTCCGCTTCGCCCTCGTCGGTCGATTCTTCGTCGACCGATTCGATTTCGATCTGTTCGGCAGCTTCCTCCTGAATTTCGCTGACAGCAGCCTCGGAGTCATCGTCTGAAACATCGTGGAACCAGTCACAGACCTCCGGCCAGACCTCGGCGTGGGTCGACCCTGAGACTGACATGCCGATGTGGCCAGTCGAGTACTCGATCGTTTTAATATCCTCCTGGGGGGTGCCGACAACCTCGTTGAACGGTTTCGAGGCCTGTGGCGGAATGAGGTGGTCGTACTCGCCGATGATCTGGAGCATCGGCACCTCGATGTTCGTGATATCGACGTGTTCGCCGTTGAGTTCCATCTCGTTTCGGTACAGGGCGTTGTCCTGGTAGATATTTTCGAGGAACTCGATGTAGGCCTGGCCGGCGAGGTCAATTCCCTCGTCGAGCCAGCGCTCCATCCGGGCGAAGTTTGCGACGAAATCGTCGTTGTCCATATTCTCATAGAAGGTGATGTACTTCCGGACGTAGTTGTCGATCGGATCCATCAGCTTGAACCCATCATCGAGCATCGCCGCGGGGACGTTGCCGTAGGTGTCGACGACTGTCTCCGGATCGTAGTACTCCTCGCTGCCCCACATCTCAAGGACACCACCGGTCTCATCAAAGCAGAGTCCGGCAGCCATCAGCCCCAGAGCGTTGATTTTCTCCGGATGGAGCGCCGTATAGATCGAGCTGAAGGTGCCGCCCATACAGTAGCCAAGCAGGTTAATTTTCTCCTGGCCGGAGCGCTCGCGGACGACGTCGACGCAGTTGTCCATGTAGCGGTTGATGTAATCGTGCAAGCCCAGATGCTGGTCGAGTCGGGAGGGCTCGTTCCAGTCGATCAGGTAGACGTCGTGGCCCGCATCAAGCAGACGACGGACCACACTGCGGTCTGGCTGGAGATCCAGAATAAACGGCTTGTTGATCAGCGCGTAGACGATGAGAATCGGCACCTCGTTCTGTTCGTCGGTCTGTGATTCGTAATGCAGCAGTTCGAGTTTGTTCTCCTCGTAGACAACCTCGGAGGGAGTGAGTCCGACCTCGATCGTCTCCATCTCTTTTGCGCGTTCGGGCGCGATCGCGGCGCGCTCGCTCGCGTCCGCGACTGCCTCTAGTACGGCGGTCTGTGCATCGAGTGCCGCGGAGAATGCGTTGTTGGACATAGTTACTCGGTGTCGTCAATCAGCTGGTCGAGTTTCTCGTTCAGTTCCTGCTGGTGTTGTTCGATGGTGGTTTCGAGTTCGTGCTGGCGTCGCTCGAGTTCGACGAGTCGCTCGGCGACCTCCGTCACGTCGTCGCGCGTCGCCATCCCCATCTGGGCCAGCGAGTCCTGTGTGAGCTCGTCGACTTCCTGTTGCATCTCCATGATCTGCTCGACGAGTTGGCCGTTCGCTGCGGCGAACGCCTGCGTCGACATTACTTCAGAGAAGGCCTCGTTCGCCGATCGCAGCCAGATGTCACGGAACTCCTCGGGCGGGACATCTTCGCCCTGGATCGCGTCGCTCGTCCGGTCGAACATCTCCTCTGCGGCGTCCATCCAGACTTCGTAGGCCTGCACATAGCCGTCCATCCCATCGTCGAGACCGTCCTCTTCTGGCATCGACTCCTCGAAGGAGCCAGCCCAGGAGTCGATCAGATTGCTCTGTGCCTCGAGGTTCTGCTCGATAGAATCTGCGACGACCTCGTTCATCTGCCCAAACAACTCGGTCCAGTCGTCTTGTGTCTGATTGCTCATCACGTCAAACTCCGCCGTCGAACAATAAAAAGCCCCGGCTATCGGCCGAAGAGGCCGTCTAACAGAGTAGAAACTACCGAACCGCTGGACAGCCATCCAGTTTCGTGTCGGACCGCGAGCGTTTCGTGTCGAACCGTGAGCGCCTACTCGTCGTCTCGGTTTCGCTTGACCGGAACGACGACGGCCTGGACGATATCTCCTTCCTCGATATCGAGCGTCTCGCGTTCGGCGTCGGGGATGCTGATACGGCCACCACTCTGAACGCGTGTTTTAAAGGTCGCAGTCTGGCTCATCGCCCCAAGCTGGTTCATATCCATCCCGCCAGACATCCCAGCCCCGAGCATCTGTTTGAACAGCTCCTGTTGTTGCTCGACGGCCTGCTCACCGGTCTCTGTAAACAGCTTCATCATGTTCGGCGGCCACGCGGGGCCGTCGTTGTCGTCTGACATCTGTCGTCCGTGGATACAGAACAGCAGTAGATAAAAGTTGTGGAGTATACCACGATAGACCATTATACACCATCTAGCGTCTCACATCGAAGGACGGTGGTACACAGAGCAGAGAGCCACACATTCGAGACCATAGCCTCGGTATTTATACGTCGGTGGGCCATACGTCACCCCGATGAGTACCAATTGGTACGGCAATCCGTGGCTGGACACCTGGACAGAAACATCGTCACAGATGGTAGAGAACGTCATTGCGGCAAACCAGGCTGCATTCGCGGCCTGGAGCGGAAGCGACGAGAACACAAACGGCAGCAAAGAAAAAGCCGTCGAGCGGATCGAACCAGAAGAAGATCTGCCAGAGTGGCACGCGGAGTCGACGACCGACACGCCGGGCGAAGTCAGCGTCGGCGACCACTTCGAGTTCACGAAGACAATCACCGAATCCGATGTCAAGTGGTTCGCCGCCGCGAGTGGGGATACGAACCCGCTACATCTCGACGACGAGTTCGCCGAAAAGACCCGTTTTAAGGGCCGGATCGCTCACGGAACGCTCGTCGGCGGGCTCATTAGTGCTGCACTCGCGCGTGTCCCCGGCGTCGTGGTGTATCTCTCTCAGGATCTAGAGTTTCACAACCCCGTCCGGATCGGCGACCGCGTCACCGCAGACTGTGAAGTGATCGAGGACCTCGGTAACAGCCAGTACCGGCTCCGCACGCGTGTACTGGACGAGGAGAATGCGGTGATCGACGGCGAGGCAGTGATCCTCATCGACGAACTGCCGGAAGACGCATAGCGCCGATTCCCACAGTCTTCGAGACACGCCTGCCGTCCAGCCACACCTGCTTTCGCCGTTTCTATCGTTTCAATCAGTTGTGATTTCTCTCGTAGGCACCGGCCTCCTCGAGCCGAGCACGGTCGCGGACGATCCCCGGTGTCCGACAGCGGCCAGGTTCGCCGACAGCCTGTGGAACCGTACAGTTGTTACAGTCCTCACAGAGCGCGTCCCCGCCAGCAAGCAGACGGGCGGGAAGCCGTGGCTCGGCATAGAACGGGCGAGCCATCCCGACGAACTCAGCAGCCGGGTCACCCTCGGCACCGAGCAGGCGATCACAGTCAACACGCCGGCGGATCCCACCTTCACAGAGGACAGGGATGTCGACGGCCTGGCGGACCCGTCGACAAACGTCTTCGTTCCAGCCAGGTTCGCTGGGGAACTGCCGAGCCTGCAGCTTGTTGAGATATGTGATCAGACGCGCACGCACGGGCCCACCGAAGACAGATGCATACGACGACTGGAGCGAAGCGGCGTCCCAGGCCCGCTGCGGATAGGCACCGCGGATGAGACTCATATCCCAGTAGACTGAGGTTTCGACGGGAACGAGCGCGTCGTAGCCCGCATCGTCGAGCCGTTTCGCAATCGTGACTGCATCGTCGATGCCAAGTGAGTTGCGGACAAACGGTGGGGTCTGTGTCTCGGCAGGAATCTTCGTCACGAGCGGGACATCTCCGGCGTGGTCTCGGACCGCATCGCGGATCGCGAGCAGAAACCGGACGCCGTCGGCGAACTCGTCGTCGCGGTCGTTGTAGTACGGCGACAGAAACTGCTGGATGATCCCCATGTTCGCCCCGGAGAGGTGAATGCCGTCGTAGCCGGCATCGACTGCGTAGCCCGCAGCCCGGCCGAATGCCTCGGCGAGTTCGGACACCTCGGCTGTCGAGAGAACGTCTGGTTTGAGATCGATAATGCCGAGTCTGTCCGCGATCTGCAGCTGGATCGGTGGCGTCGAGACGGCGCGTTGTCGTTCGTGTGGGTTCTGTTTTCGGTACTCGGCGTGCCACAGCCCAAGACTCCGGAGCCCGCCCTCGGCGAGCTGGATGAAAATACGGCTGTCGTGGTCGTGAATCCGGTCGGTCAGCCGCGAGAGTCGGTCGACAAACGCCGGGTCGTGGACACGGGTCATGTTCGGGGCGGCACAGCCCCCCTCGCCGGTGACAATGCTTGCACCCTGAAAGATGAGTCCCGCGCCGGCAGCAGCGGCCGGTTCGAGTTCGCCGATGAGCGTGTCGACAGCGTCGGAGCCGTTTCCCGCACACTCCAGAAGCGGGGCCCGGTACAGTCGGTTTTTGATCTTGACACCCCCGATAGTCGCCGGATCGGTAACTGCTGGCATTCGATCTACCTCGCACAGAGAGCTGCAACTGGCTTATGGGTTTTGTGAAGACGGGGTGGTCTTTGACTCGCCACAGCTACTCTAGCAACTCGGGAAGGTTGTTGACCGAGTCGACGACGGCCGCCGCGCCTGCTGCGTCGAATTTCTGTCGGCCCGATTCGCCGGTGAGCCCGCCTGTGAGGACACCGATACCGTGGTAGGTTCTCGAGTCTGTCTCGGCGGCGTTGACCGCCGTCCGGACATCGTCGAGCGTGTCGCCGGCGAAAGCGAGACGGTCTGCGTCGAACCGGTCAGCAAGCGTAATCAGTGCGCCGGGATCTGGTTTGCCCGCTTCCCAGTCGTCCATCGTAAAGCGCAACTCGTCGGGAACCGAGAGCCCGACGCGGTCGAGGGCGATCTCCGCCTCGGCGGCTGGTCGGCCAGTGAGTACACCGACAGGATACCGGTCGGTCAGCGTCGCCAGTGTCGACGACTCGGCGAGGACGGGCTCGTCGGTGATGAACCCGTCACACTCAAGTGTCGGCTCCGCGCCTTCGAGTTCGCGGTAGAGATCGTTGCCGAGATACAGCTGCTGAAAGATTTCGCGGTGTCGTTCTGTGTCCCAGCTACTCAGCACACGTTCGCGGTCGGCAGGAGTGAGCGACTCACCAGCAGCAGTCCGTGCGGCCGACAGCCCGCCGCCAGTGCCAGAAATCGTGTCGGTAAACGTTGCGATCGAGCTATCCATCCCCTCACGGGTGGCGAGAATGTACAGCCCAACAGCGTCGGTCAGCTCCCAGTCGTTGTTGAACCCGCCGGCGTCTTTGAACTGCTGGATGGTTTCGTTGTCGATGCGCTCGTCATAACACCGCTCGATCGTCTCGATAATCGCCCGACGGTAGGAGTTTTCGACATCGACGAGGACGCCGTCAATATCGAGCACCACTGCCTCGACGTTCATGACCAGAGAGAACGCACTCGACGTTCAAGCGGGTTCCGGATCGTGGACGAAGATGGTCTCACCCGGAACGGTCTCGCGGGTAACCGGCACAGTCGGTGGATCAGCGCCGAGTGTGGTAAACAGGAACGCGGCGTCGACCGCTTGGGTGAGGGTTGCAGTGCAGCTGTGAAGCTCCGGGGGAAAGTTGAGCGCATAGATCGCATCCACCCCCTCGTAGACCGTTGTGTCGGGTGCTGTCACGTCGTCGCAGACAAATCGCACGCCAGGAGGTGTGTCGCAGTGACGGAGGTCAGTCGCTGTCACATCGACGCCGCGGGAAACGAGCGCCTCGGCCACTGCCGTGCGGCTACCAATCCCGACCTCGACGACTGAGTCATACACTGAGAGTCGATCCACGATTGCTATCCGTGTCGCTGCTTGCACAGGATTTTTATTTAGCTGCGGACAGTATTTAGCTGCATGCACGTCGACATCGTGCCGGTCGGAGACGTCGACGCAGTCGTCAAGCGGGAAGCATCCTCGGGACTGCGGTCAGTGTACGACTGTGAAGTCACTGTACACGACGCCGAGCCGGTACCGTCGGGATCGTACGATTCCTCACGCGAGCAGTATCGCGCAGAGGAGTTCATCGACCTCGCAAAGCGGGTTGGAAACGGAAGCAAAAATATCGCGATCACGCCCAAAGATCTGTTCTATCACCGGCGGAACTACGTGTTCGGACTCGCCTATCTGGGTGGCAGCGGGAGTGTTATCTCGACGTACCGGCTGCGAACCTCCTCCGATGGCGGCTTTTCGAATCGCTCTGCGGACGAGATATTCTCTGACCGCGTCCGAAAAGAAGTCGTCCACGAGATCGGTCACACGCTGGGGCTCGAACACTGTGACAACAAACGCTGTGTCATGAACTTCTCGCCGACTGTCCGTGAAGTGGACGTCAAAGAGGAGACGCTCTGTGGCTCCTGTCAGCGAAACACCTTCTGAGGGAGAGGACTACCGGGTTTCGGCCTGGTACTCGTCGACGATCACGTCACCACTGGATGCACCGATCCGGTCAGCACCCGCCGCAAACAGCTCCTCGGCGAACGTCCACGAGCCGACACCGCCGCTTGCTTTCACCTTCGCGTATCCAGCGAGGAGTGAAACAGCCTCGACGGTCGCGCCGCCGTCGCTGTAGCCGGTCGCGGTTTTGAGAAACGTGATATCCGTCTCGGCTGCAGCGGCGGCGAGTGTCTCGAGTTGTTCGGCCCCAACCAGCGGCGTTTCGAGAATGACTTTGACCGGAATCGGGACGGCGGCGGTAATCTCATCGAGTTCCGCCTGAAACGCCTCGGTATCCTCGAGTGCCTGCCCGAGGTTCGGGACAATATCGACCTCGGCTGCACCCGCTTTCCAGGCCTCGGTCGCCTCCGTACACTTCGTCTCGACAGTGTGTTGGCCGTGTGGGAATCCGACGACAGTCGTGAGTTCGACACCGGGTGCAGACTCGCTGGCCGCAGCGACGAACGTCGGTGGAACACACGCCCGCATCCCATGAGCACTCGCGACGTCGAGGACAGCCCGGACATCGTGCCAGTCAGTCAGTGGACCAAGTACCGTATGCTCGATCCGTGAGGGAACATCGTCCATACACTACGCAAATGGCCTCTCGGTAAAATAGCTCTCCCCCGACCGGAACTGTTTTGCATCGGGGGAGTTATCACACGCTCATGGCAGCGCCATTTACTGATTTCGTTATTGCTGACGTGGGCTGGATCCAGTGGACGGCGCTTCTCGTCGGGACGGGAATCGTCTCGGTCATGCTGTATGCGCTCCGTCCACCCCTGACACAGCGGGTCGTGCTCGCGTTCGTCCCCTGGATGATCAGTGGCGGGATCTTGCACGTGTTCTGGCAGCTGCAGGAGACGCTCGAACGCCAGCTCTTCCCGCCGGCACTAGAAGGATTGTTCTCGGCTCCGGCGATCTATCTCTCCATCTTTATTCCCGCGGGGACGATGTGGGCGCTAGCAACGATGATCGTCCCGAGCAACGACAGGGACGGCAGAGTCTCGATGTACGTAGGTCTGACGGGTATTGGCACCGCTCTCCCACTGCTCGGGCTGTTGCTCTGGCAGGGAATGGACGATGCAGTCGCGCCGATGGAGCCGATCTGGCCGGTGTTCGGGCTGGTTCTCTCGATCGCGGTTACCTTCGTCGTCTACATCATGATCGGCGCCTGGCGGACGTACGTCATTGCCGAGGCGCGATACGTCGGCGCGCTGGTGTTGTTCGCCCACATCTTCGACGGCATCACGACCGCGATCGGTGTCGACCAGCTCGATGCCGGCGAGCGGTCGGTGATTCCGCGCTACATCCTCGAGTTCTCGGCCGACCTTCCAACGGCGGAGCTACTCGGCGCTGGCTGGCTGTTCGTCGTCTTCAAGATCGTTATCGCCTCGGCGATCGTTGTTCTCTTCGCGGATTATGTCAGTGACAACCCAGCACAGGGGAACTTCTTTTTCCTGATTGTCGCCATGGTCGGGCTCGGCCCGGCGGTCAACAACTTCTTCCTCTTCTTGCTCGCGCTCTGACTGTCCTGGCGTTTGCGTTTCCGGACGTTCTTAGGCTTCCCGTGAGAACGGGAGTGCATGGCAAAACAACCACACCTGCTCGTCGAGGAGGGGGATCTCCATGACATCGCGCTCGTTCCGGGTGACCCCGGGCGTGTCGACCGCATCGCAAACCAGTGCAACGACCACACCGTCGTCGCCGAGAACAGGGAGTACAAACTCGTCAACGCGACCTACGAGGGTCGCGAGCTGACGATCTGCTCGACGGGGATCGGCTCGCCCTCGGCAGCCATCGCCGCCGAAGAACTCGCCGCTGTCGGCGTCGAGACACTGCTGCGGGTCGGCACGACCGGCGCGCTCCAGTCCGGCATCGAGATCGGTGATATGGTGATCGCGACCGGCGCAGCAAAAGATGAAGGAACAACCAAACGGTACGAGGATGTCGCCGTCCCCGCCGTACCGGAGTACGAGGTGCTCTCAGCACTGGTCGAGGTGACCGAAGACCACAGCGACGACATCCACATCGGCCCGATCGCGACTGACGACGCCTTCTATGCAGAGACCGAAAGCTACGTCGACGCCTGGGAAGATGCCGGATTGCTCGCCGTCGAGATGGAAGCCGCCGCGCTGTTTACCCTCGCCCGCCGGAAGGGACTGCGTGCCGGTGCGATCTGTACCGTCGACGGTAATCTCGTCGAGGGAACACAGAAAGGCGAGACCGACGACGAAGAGCTCCCACCGAAAGCACGCGACAACGTCGAACGCGCGATCACGATCGCACTCGAAGCCACGACACAGCTCTGAGAAACCGAAGGCAAGAGATTCCAGACCGTTGTATCCTCGATGGAATAACGGACAGTACCGTTGTATCCTCGATGGAATAACGGACAGTACCGTTGTATCCTCGATGGAATAACGGTTCAAGCTGTGCATTTCGAGTGGAAACCGGGGCTACAAGTGCCCCGAGTTCTCCTGTGTGTGCATGGGAGAGGAGCTCGTGGTAATCAGGTGTGAGAGTTCGGTCCTCGCGGATGCAGTCGAAACGGCTGCCCTCGGTGGAGACGGCGAGGAGTTACACCAGCAGATGTTCGTCGATATCACTGCGGCGGGGATCGAAACACCTGCGAGTGGTGTCGATGCAGACCAGCGGTCATACTGTACCTTCTCGCCCGACCTGTTCGATTCGTTCAACGTTGCCGAGCCGATCGCAGCGCTGTTTCCCGTGGCGGCGGTGCTCGAGTGGATCGAGTGGCTCGACGACACAGCGCCGATTACGCTCCGCTTCGTTGCCGATCCTGGTGCGGAGATGGCGACACAGCTTCGGCTTGCCGACGAGCGGTCGACAGTCGTCCTCGACTGCACGGCCGAGCCGTCACTGCTCGGCGAGATCGATACCTCACTACCGAGCCAATTCGACGGGGAGACGTTTCTCGACGAGAGCGGCGATCCCGTGCCGACACGTATCGAAACGAAAGCGGCGGAGCTATGCCGGCTCGTCGGCGCTGTTTCGCGGTGCAACGGCGGGAACTACTACCCGATTACTGTCACCGGTGGGGAGCTGTTGTTCGGCGTGACAGACGATCGAACGCAGGTCGAGGGGAAACTTGATGCGACGGTCGACGGACCAGGGTTTGCACGGCAGTATGGCCCCGAATTCGGCCAGATCATCCAGGCGCTCGACGGCGAGGTGACGCTGTGGACCGGGCCAGACCAGCCACTCGCGATCGTCACCACCGAGCCAGGGGCAATATACCGGTACGTCGTTACCGGTCACTAGGATCGTATTTGTTCGGTAGAGGCACTGGCTCTGAGATCACGGACAACAAGAAAGTCCCCCAGCAGGTCACCCGTCCGGGGCGTTCTTGCTGGGACAACTCCTGACCCTTGGTCGCACTGCTACCCACCACCGTCGCTGGGGAGCGGAAGCTTTACACTGGATTCGGCCACCTTGTTCGATATGGACGAGACAGTGCTGTTGATCGGCGGCGGTGGCCGAGAGCACGCGATTGCACGCTCACTCTCGGAGACTGCAGCCACGCTGTATGCCTGTGCAGGAAACCGCAATCCGGGCATCGCCCGCCTCGCCGAGGGGTTCGAGACGCTCGATACGACGAATCCGACGGCCGTCAGTTCCTACGCAGACGAGATCGACGCGACACTCGCGGTTATCGGTCCCGAAGCGCCGCTTGCTGCCGGTGTCGCGGACGCCCTCGACGACGCCGGCGTCTACGCCTTTGGCCCACAGGAGACGGAGGCCCGCATCGAGACCGACAAGGCCTTCCAGCGCCGGTTTATGAACGAACACGACATTCCGGGCTGTCCTGATTTCGAGACGTTCGAGGACATGGACGACGCCTGTGCCTACATCGACGACTACGACGGCGATCTGGCGGTCAAACCTGCAGGACTGACCGGTGGGAAAGGCGTTCGTGTCATCGGCGATCAGGTCACCAACGCCGAAGCCAAAGCGTACATCCGCGAATCCGACTACGACCGGATCGTTCTCGAAGAACGGCTCGTCGGCGAGGAGTTTACCATCCAGGCCTTTGTCGCCAACGGCGATCTGCGTGTCACCCCGGCCGTGCAAGATCACAAGCGCGCATACGAGGGTGACGAGGGACCAAACACCGGTGGAATGGGTGCCTACAGCGACGCCGCACTGAACCTGCCGTTTATGAGCGAAGACGAGTACAACGACGCTGTCGACGTGCTCCGGGCGACCGTCGACGCACTCGATGGCTACAAAGGTGTGCTGTACGGCCAGTTCATGCTGACTGCTGCAGGAATCAAAGTCGTCGAGTTCAACGCCCGTTTCGGTGATCCTGAGGCGATGAACACGCTCCCAGTGCTCGGGACGGATCTGCTCGACGTGCTGGTTGCGGCCCGCGAGGGCGACTCGCTCCCACAGCTTACCTTCGAGCGCCAGGCGACAGTCTGTAAGTACGCGGTGCCGGAAGGGTATCCAACCGATCCGAAGGCAGGGGCGAAAGTCGCAATCGACGAGGACAGCGCTGGCGAGGCCCTGCTGTACTATGCGAGTGTCGACGAACGCGATGACGGTATCTACACGACAACCTCACGGTCGTTCGCCGTCGTTGGCGTTGCCGACTCGATCACCGAGGCCGAGGAGATCGCAGAAGACGCCATCTCGAAGGCCGGCGAGGATGGGCTGCGTGTGCGCCACGACATCGGGAAACCAGATCTTATCCAGCAACGGATCGACCACATGGCGACGCTTCGCGACGAATAGTACACGCCGCTTTTCGAGCAGCCGCCTGTTCTCGCAGTTCACCGTCGGCGGTGGCCTCATTTCACCGCCAACAGTACACTCATCTCCACGTCAACAGTGCTCTCCTTTCCATGTCAGTAGTGCCCGACATGGCAGGACGATATCGTTATATTCACTGACTACTATTAATTATACAACACAAAATATGACGAAAGATAGTATCGATGGAGCGGCAGGCGATCAGAGAGACGAAGCGGTTGAACACCGCTACGGCGAGATCGAAACGGGCAACGGCGAGACGGTGATCTACGATCGGACGGAATCGACGGCCTGGCTACAGTCGGATTACACGGTCGACGTCGGGATCTAGAACAGGACTACCAGCCAGAGACCAGCACCTTCTCACGCAGACGACGGTGCCAACATCTCACGCAGAGAAAAATCCAGCATCTCACGCGGACGAGCGGAATCTGCTGGCTGACGAAGAGGACGGGGCTACGCTGGCTGCGGGACGCGTTCCTTGCGGGTGATGTAGCCGGCGATCCGGTTTCGGACGCTTTTTGACTCGATGTTGGTGAGTTCCGTAACGCGTTCTTTGTTGTGTTCGAAATCCGGCCCGAAAGCGTCGGGGTATCGCTCCATGAGCGTGCGGCCCGTCTTCTTGACGTATGCAGGTTTGATAGCCATTGATACAGCCACGTAGCGTCGTGGCCCTCTAAAATGATTCGACTTGGTTGTCAACGAGAGCGTTCGATGTGGCTGTCAGCGAGACCGGGCGCGTGGCCCGCTGTTCCCGGACGAAAACTGATATATGCGTTCACGACCCAGAGTGAAACACCTCACACAAGATACACGAGCTATGAACAAGACCGACAAATCCCTCCTGGTGTTGCTCACCATCATCGGTCTGCTGACGACGTTCGTCGTGTTGCCGGTGCTCGAGTACGTGTTGCTTTCTGTAATTCTCGCATACGTGTTGTACCCCCTTCACATTCGGCTTCGACCTGTCGTCGGTGGGTTCGTCTCCGCGATTTCGCTCATCGCTGGCGCGATCGTGGCCGTTATCGCTCCGATTCTGTACATTCTTGCCGTCTTCGCCAACGACCTGCAGGCACTGGCAGAGGGCGAAAGCGCCATCGACGTTGCACACCTCGAAAGCCGGATGGAAGAGCGTACCGGGCTCGAAGTGGAGATTCAGGTCTCTACCGCGGAGGTTGCCGAACGACTCGTCGATGTGCTCTTTGGCGGCGCAACGAGCATTCTCTCGACTGCAATGGAGTTTTTCATCGGCATTGCACTCGTGTTGTTTCTCGTCTTTTATCTGTTGCGCGATGGTGACGAGTTCGTCCAGTGGCTCAAAGAACTCAGTCCGCTGCCCGAATCCGATACGGAGCAGCTGTTCGAGCGGGTCAACGCGACGATGTGGGGCGCAGTGATGGGACATTCCTTTGCCGCGCTCGTCCAGGCGCTGGTCGCCGGGATCGGGCTCTGGATCGCCGGCGTACCCAGACCGGTCTTCTGGACCGTCGTGATGGCAGTGCTCGCCTTTTTGCCACTGATCGGTGCCTTTCTCGTCTGGGCACCCGCGGCGGGCTATCTCGTGCTCATCGATCAGACGGTCGCAGGAGCCTTTCTGTTCGTCTACGGGCTGACGATCGTCAGTATGATCGATTACTACGCCCGACCGCTGGTGATCGACCAGTCAGCGCGGCTCAATCCGGGCGTGATTCTCATCGGCGTCTTCGGCGGGATCTTCACCTTTGGATTCGTCGGGCTGTTCGTCGGGCCGATCATCATCGGCGTGCTCGCGGCAACGCTCGAAACGATCCGTGAAAAACAACAGACGAGCGCTCACGGTACCCCTGCACTGCCGCCGGCAGAGCAGCCCGAGACATCGACGGAGCCACCACCCGAGTCACCATCACCAGAGACAACCGACTCGTAGGCGCACTCGTGGAACCGACTCGCAGGCGCACTCGTGGAACCGACTCGTAGGCGCACTCGTGGAACCGACTCTCAGGCGCGCTCTTGGAACTGTTCGTACTGCTCACGGAAACTCGACAGACAGGAGCCACAGCAGAACTGATACAGCGTCCCGTCGATGCGTGCGTGTTCACCCTCCGCAGTGACGGTGTTCCCACACTCGACGCACTCGGGTGCAAGCGTCGCATCGTCGAGGGCGGGTGTCCAGGCTGTCTCGGCGAGCAACTGCACGTCGTAGTGTCGGACCGCATCGGCAGTCATCGCTGCCTGCACGATCGCGTCGATCTCGGCTGGATCGACGACCATCGTACAGACGAGCGTCTCGTCGACGGTCCGAAAGACGTGTTCGACGGCCGCGATCTCCCGGAGCTGATCTGCGAGTTCTGCTCCACTTCCGGGCTCCGCGTCGACGGTCAGCAACACCGAGTTCCCCTCTCGGAGTAGCTCGCGGTCCAGATCGATAGTAAACCGCTCGATAAGACCGATCTCTCTGAGTCGGTCGATCCGGTCGGAGACCGCAGGTGCAGAGAGTCCAACTGCCTCGGCGATCTCGCTGTAGGGTGTTCGGCCATCATCGAGCAGCTGTGTCAGAATCTGCTCGTCGGTCTCGTCGAGTCCACGCATACTCGACTCGACGTGGCTAGGAGTAAAACAACTTGTGTCGGCTCAGCGTGTCTGTGCTTCCGGCTGCGCAGGTCTATACACAAAAGAACGTGGCGGCTACGAGAGACCGTTTGCCTCTTCGATGGTCTCCGGCGGTGAACTCACACTGATCGAGTCGGCGATCGACTCCGGCAGCGAGACAGTCTCGCCGTCGTCAGTTCGGAGAGTGAGCATCCCGATCGGTGCGATCTCGGTGATCGTCACGGCCGTGCCGGGTGTGATGCCGACATCCTGCAGGTAGGAGAGTTCCTCGCCGTTGCGGTCGCTGACTCGCTCGACGACGACTCGTTCCCCTTCCTCGTGGGCCGACAGCCGCGTCCCCTCGCCCGTGATCGGTTCGAGTGTATCCCGCGGGATGGGATCGCCGTGTGGGTCGACTTCGGGATCACCGAGTAGCTCCGCAACGCGTTGTTCGAACTCCTCGCTGATGTGGTGTTCGAGCCTGTCAGCCTCGTCGTGGACCTCGGCCCAGTCGTAGCCCAGTTGCTCGGCGAGATAGGTCTCCAGTAGCCGGTGGTGGCGAATCACTTCGAGCGCGACAGTTTCCCCCTCAGTGGTCAGCTCCACCCCTTTGTACTTTTCCCGCTCGACGAGCTCGCGTTCTTCGAGTTTCTCCATCATGCTCGTCACCGTTGGTGGCTCGACATCGAGCAACTCCGCGACGGCGGACGTCGAAACGGGCTCGCCATCTCGCTGTTTGACCTCGTAGATGGCTTTGAGGTAATCCTCCATCTTCGCGCTCAGCATACCCTCTCCTAACAGGGGTCGACCCAAAAACGTATTCATCGGACAAAGCGGCGTCGTTCACTCGCCGTCGAGACAGTCGTTGTACGGCGGCCAGGATCAGGACATCGAAATTTCGCGGCGTCTGAGCGCAGGCGTGATGTTGATCCGTTCGACAGGCCGGTCCGAGCGGTGCCAGAGGAAGGCTGCACGGGCAAACATATCCATACATTCGAGTCGGACCTGCCGTGGGTTTCCATCAGTCAGGTCGTGAATGAGTCGGATCGCGTCGGCAGTAAAAAGCGGCGGATTCTGCCCCTCGTACGGTTCGTTTCGTATGTACGCGAACGAACGAGAGATGTACTCCGCGACGTCGATCGGCGAGAACGGCTCGATCCCCTCGTAGTAGCGCAGTCGGGAATCAAGCGTCTCCCGGAACCGCGCGAGACGGCGTTTTCCATCCGGTGTTCCGGTCAGAAACAGTCGGACTCCGAGATCAGCGGCCGTCTGCATCGGCGAGAGCAGCTCCGCGGGGAAGTCTTCGATCTCGTCGATAATCAACAGAATCGTCACGTCGTCGTCGGCTGCAGCGCGGACGACCTCGCCGACGGCCTCGCGGGTCTCGGCGGTTGCCCAGGGAATGCCGTCACGGACCTGCCAGTAGTTGTCCGGATCGATTTCGAATCCGGCGTCTCTCGCACCCGTGATGATTGTCTCGTACAGACCACGCTCTGTCGTCGCGTTGGGATTCTCGATCGCCGTCACGACGAAATCGTCACGCTCGCCCAGGTCGCGGACGGCAATCTCACGGAGTGCTGTCTTGCCCGTCCCGTAGGGACTGATGAGACCGATGTGCTGTTTCTGTAACAGCCAGCTTGTCAGCTGATTCAACATGGTATCGTCGTGACGGACGTACAGCTGCTCCGGCATCTTCTCGGTCCCTGATTCCTCGGTGAAGGGCAGATCGGACACGTCCTCGATATCCCCACCAAGCTTGCTGGCAAAGACACACAGAAGCTTCGTCACATCGGACATTCGGCTGCTGAACACTCCCGCTTCATCGCCCGGATCGACGAGCTGGCTGGTAATATCCAGTCGAGAGTCGTACTCACTGGTACTCGCGTCCCGTTTTGCGGCCCCATGACTCTCTCCGGCCATTACCCTTCTGTGGGGGCGTAGTGGTTATGTACTTTCTGCCGGATGAACGGAATGTCGACACAGGCACTGTGTGCTGGCAGAGACAATGTCGAGGCACCCCCCACGCTCGAAAACAGCTGCTCCACGCTCGACATCGTTCACCCGACGCCAACACCACCCGCCTGCAGTGTCGACACCGTTCACCCGACATCAACATCGACATCGTTCCTGCGGACAGGGAAATCAGAGGTCAGCAGCAGAGTCCGGCGTTTTCTCCCCAGTCAACACGTCAATCTCGTAGCCAGCGTCGTCGAGTGCAGCCAGTAGTTCCCGGACGTGGTCGTGACCACGGGTCTCCAGATCGATCTCGATCTCGGCGTCGTCCATCGACACATCGCGTGAGGTCCGGTCGTGCTGGATCGCATAGATGTTAGCCTCGTTTTCCGAAAGCACCGCAACCAGCGAATCGAGCGCCCCCGGCCGATCAGGCAGAACGGTTCTGATCCGGAGATACCGCCCGGTCTCGATCATCCCTCGCATGATCACCGTCGTCAGCGTGTTCATGTCGATGTTGCCGCCACACAGCAGTGGGACGATCGTCTCCCCCTCGGCGTACTCGAACTCGCCAGCGAGCAACGCAGCCAGCCCAACCGCGCCGGCACCTTCGACGAGCGTCTTCGCCCGCTCTAGCAGCGTCGTCATCGCAACGGCAATGTCGGCATCCGAGACTGTGACGACCTCGTCGACGCGCTCTTGAATCACCTGGAACGTCTTCTCGCCGATCGTCCGGGTGGCGATCCCGTCGGCGATCGTATCCACGCGATCAATCTCGACGCGCGTTCCTTTCGACAGCGACGGTGCCACACTGGAGGCACCCTCGGCCTGCACGCCGATCACTCTCGTCTCCGGCTGTTTGCCTTTCAGTGCGGTCGCAACACCCGAGATGAGCCCGCCGCCACCGATCGGGACGACCACTGTCTCGACCTCGGGGAGATCCTCGATGATTTCCAGGCCGAGTGTCCCCTGGCCAGCCATCACCTCCCAGTCGTCGAACGCCGGCAGGTAGTACAGGCCGTCTTCGCGCTCGATCTCGCGGGCGACCTCCGCCGCCTCGTCGTAGTCGATACCACGGAGCAGTACCTCTGCACCGTAGTTTTTCGTCGCCTTGATCTTCGCAATCGGCGCGTTTTCGGGCATGACAACCGTCGAATCGACGCCCATACGCGTGGCCGCGAGCGCGACACCCTGGGCGTGGTTGCCCGCACTCGCGGTGACGACACCCGCCTCGCGGTGCTCGTCTGCAAGCGTGGCGATGCGGTTGGTCGCTCCACGGATCTTGAACGCACCGGTCCGCTGGAGCATCTCCTGTTTCAGGTGGACATCAGCACCAGTCATCGCAGAAAAGGTATGTGAGTATGAAAGCGGCGTATGCCGCGAGGTCTCAGCAACCCTGTCGCGAGCCGCGAGCACGTCGTCCAACTCGAGCATACGACACCTCTTCGATCCGGCCGGGCATATACTGTCCGATGACATGTGGCCGGAGCGTGTGACTTTGCAGTCGCGACTGCATGCTGAGGATTTCGATGACCCTACTTAAATCCACGTCTGACAGTATAAACCCCCTAACCGGGGGACAGGAAGGGGATATGCCGGCCGTCTGACGGACGACACACGCCCGTCTTCTACTGTCAGAATATCCAACAAGAAGGGCGGCGATGAGCGCCGCGGTAGGGATTGACTACAGCTCCTCCGCGCGGTATCTGACAGTCGGCTCCCCCTCGAAACGCGGGCCAGTGCCGGTATTGGTAAAGCCCATCTCGTCGGCGACGGACTGGATTTCGGATTCGTCACGGAGGAGGAGCAACTCGACAGCCATCCCTTCCGAGCGGGCAAAGCGGACCGGCTCTGCAAGGAGGCGTTCGTAGATCGCTGCCTCCGCTTCGAGCTGTGTCACGTGGACGGTCTCCTCGCGGGCGTCGTAACTCACGAAGCCGACAATCTCGTCGTCCTCTTCGGCGACGCGAACAGTCCTATCGTGAACCAGGTTGCGCATCACATCCCGTGGCGCCTCAGTAAGCCCAGCGAGCCGCCCGGCGTCCGCCTCGACGGCATCCCGGAGTTCCATATCTTCGCTTTGCTCCCAGGACAATTAAAGCATGTGCTAGTCTGACAGGCACCTCACAGCGGTGGCAAGCGCCCGGTAACCAAGATGAAAGCAGTTATCCACAGTGGCGACAAAGGGGGGCCAAATGAGTGACAGAGACACACGGCAGGTGATCGTATGCGGATAGTTGCCAAATTCGGTGGAACCAGCGTTGCGAACGGTGACCGGATCAACCGCGCTGCGGACGCAATTGCGGCTGCAGTGGAGGCAGGTCACGAGGTTGCGGTCGTCGTCAGCGCAATGGGTGGGACGACTGATGTTCTGCTCGACGAGATGAAATTCGACGCGACAGAGGCCGACCGTGCGGAGATTGTCAGCATGGGCGAGCGAACCTCCGTTCGAATGCTCAAAGGCGCACTCGAAGCCCGTGGCATCGACGCGGCATTTCTCGAACCAGGCAGGGCGGACTGGCCGATCATCACCGACGAGTTCGGCGAGGTCGATGTAGAGGTTACACGCGAGCGCGCGCTGGCGTGTGCCGAAGAGATGGAAGGCGGGAGAGTACCCGTCATCACCGGCTTCCTCGCAGAGGATCACAACGGAACGATCACCACACTCGGCCGGGGTGGGAGTGACACGACCGCGGTGATGCTCGGCAACTACATGGACGCAGACGAGGTCGTCATTGTCACCGACGTCGAGGGTGTGATGACCGGTGACCCGAACGTCGTCGAAGGCGCACGAAACGTTGGCGAGATCACCGTCGACGAGCTTCGGAATCTCTCCTTCCGTGGGGCAGAGGTCGTTGCACCGTCAGCACTCACCTACAAAACGGCAGATCTCGAAGTCCGGGTCGTCCACCACCAGCACGGTGATCTGCTCACCGGCGGCACGAACATCGAAGGCGAGTTCGAGAATCTAATCGATCTCCAGGAACGGGAACTCGCCTGTGTCACCGTCGCGGGACGGTCGATCCGAAACCAGCCCGGTGTGCTCTCTCGCCTGTCGGCCGCACTGTCGGAGGCGAGCATCAACGTCGAGACCAACTCCAGCGGTCTCGACTCCATCACCTTCTACGTCGACGCAGCGGATGCCGAGGAGGCCGAAGCGGTACTGCACGAGCGTGTCGTCGAAGACGAGATCCTCTCGAGTGTTACCCTCGAAGAAGGGATCGCTGTCGTCCGCGTCGCCGGTGGCGACCTGCAGGACAAAAGCGGTGCCGTAAACAGCGTCCTCGGCCCACTCGCCGAGCAGAACATCTACATCCACGACGTGGTCACGAGTGCGACCTCTGTCTCGGTCTTCGTCGACTGGGACGACCGCGAACGCGCACTCGAACTGCTGCGTGACGTGTTCTAGGACGACTACATTTTACCTCGTCGGGTGCTTTGCGTCGCTACGCGACCCTCGCACCACTACCCGCAAAATTTGGTCCAAAACTTCCTGCGACCACGCCGTTCGGCCGCAGTGAACCGCGCCGTCGGCGCGGATGTAACGGTCAGTACGATTCGACGGTAATCGCGTCGACACGCTGAAACTCATCGACGTTTCGTGTCAGAACACGGGTATCGTCTCGCTCGGCTGCAGTTCCAGCGATCAAGACATCAACGGCACCGATCGGTTCGCCGCGCTGGTAGAGATCACGCTGGATCGAGAGCGCACGCCGACTTTCCGCAAGCCCAAGGGGCTGTACGTCGAGTTCGTTGATCGTCTCGCGGAACCGCTGTCGGTGTGTGCTTGCCGTGCCCTGGAGACCGACACCGACCTCGAAGACGGTAAGGGTCGAGACGGCGACGGCTACTCGCTCGTCGATCAGCGACTCCAACCGAGCGACAGCATCAGTATCTTGTCGAATCAGGTCGTTGAGAAACGTCGAGTCGAGTAACATCGTCAGGTGTCGCCAATCCGCAGTTCGTCATCGAACTCCTCGCGCCACTGTTTTGAACGCTTGCGAGCCTGTTCAGCTGTCTCTTCCTCGACCAGGCCAACGAGGTTTCGGAGCGGAGCCGCCGGAGCAGGGTCGTTGTCGTCCTCCTCGGTAATCCACCACACGACGGCTCGCGCGCCGACATCCTTCCGTTCGACGATGCCAGCGTCGGTGAGACGCGACAATCGCTCCCGGATGGCTCGCCGTCCGATCGGAAGCACCGCCGCCAACTCTGTGGCTGTGACACTCGGCCCCCGCTGCTGGCGGATCGCTTCGAGAATCTCTTCGTCGGTCACTGTCCGACGATACTCACCCCCATCATCTCGATCGATCCCATCTGACATACCCGAGTGTACGCACGATGTAATCTTAACCGTTTCTCACGAAAGAGGTAGTATATATAAGACGGTGTCACACCAGATGATGTTCGAAACGTTTACCATCAGTTATCAGCTTACCGTTCTTCGGAATCCAGCACACGACTCTCCGCACCGCTCCTCGCAAAATATAGTACAAAACTTCCTGCGTCTCGCTACCCTCGACGCAGTGAACCGCGCCTTCGGCGCGGATGCTTGTTACCGCTCTTCAGAATCCAGCACTCGGATCTGGTCACCGCGGACGGTAACCGGAATCGGAACGGTCGCCTCGTACAGCTCGACAGTGACGCTGCCACCTTTTTCTCCTCGGGTGGCTCACGTCGTTCGCCACCACTCGTCGAAAAACGTGGGTGAAAAACCGCGACTCACTTCGTTCGTCGCGGAAGGTAGATCTGTCGCTTACCGCTCTTCGGAGTCCAGCACTCGGATCTGGTCACCGCGGACGGTAACCGGAATCGGAACGGTCGCCTCGTACAGCTCGACAGTGACCTGATCTTTGCCCTCGTCGATGCGCTGAACCTGTGCTTTTTCGCCCTTGAACGGGCCGGCGATGAGTTCGACAATATCCCCTTCGGCGATCCCCTCCACGTCGGGCGTCGGCGAGAGGAAGTGCTCGACTTCAGCCATCGAGGTCTGCCCCGGGACGACCCCGTTCGCGTGTGGGATCTCGTCGAGGATCCGGTCGAAGACAGAGGCGTCTTCGGCCTCGACCATCACGTAGGAGGTGACCGAATCCGGCGCGAGGGCGGCGTGGATCGACGGCTCCTCACGGTTGATGAGCATATCTGCGACAGTCTGTTCCTGGCTTGCTGTTGTCTTGACAGCGTAAATGCCCATTACGGACCACCTGGCACGAAGCTCATGAACATGAAGATCAGGAATCCAATAAAGCCGACGAGCAAGATTCCACCGCCCGCAATCTTCGCGACCTGCCAGAACTCCTGCCAGGAGGGTGTACTCGCGAGTTTGAGCACCCGCGTGTACGAACTGAGATCCGTTGGAGTCTTCATACGGCTACCTAATCCACCCAATACATTTGACTCCTTCGGGTCGATACTGCCGACACACCACTCGTCGCGAACACTCTGTGAACTACCCCTGCCTACTCGCCGCCTTTGGCGGCTCCTTGAGGCAGGGGCTTAGCGCCTGAAATTAGCTAAAAAGCCACACGACTCGTCGGTTTCAACTTGCGTCCGCTTCTGGGTTGTTCGCTCGCCGGTAACTGCCGACCATCTTCCAGAGCGCCGCGTCGATATCCTCGCCCGCTGTCTCGGCTGCAATCTGGTTGTACAGTTCGTCTGAAACTGTTATCTCTGGCATCACCCTATCCTTCACGATAGAGCATTATAAATCTAGCAGGAGTACAGATTGAGTAAATTGTTGCTGGCAGGTTCGACAGACGGGCCGGTGGCTATCGAGCGGGCGGAAGTAGAAGTGTCCTAACTAAAAGGGACTACTCGACGTAGTCGATGTCGTCACCGACCTGCTTTGCGGCACGTTCGCGTTCTGCTTCGCTTTTGCCGTAGATCTGTGGGCTCTCGACACCCGTGACGACGATCATCGTCTCCATCTTGCCCTCGAACTCCTGGTTGACACTCGCACCCCAGATGATGCGTGCGTCCGGATCGATCCGGTCGTAGATCTCCTCGACGACACCCTCTGCTTCCTCGATGCTCATGTCGGGGCCACCGACGACGTTGACGAGTGCGCTGTTTGCGCCGTCGAACTCGACATCAAGCAGTGGGGACCGAAGCGCCGAGCGGATCGAATCCTGTGCTTTGTTCTCCGAATCGCTCTCGCCGAGCCCGATCATGGCGACACCACCGTTTTCCATGATCGTCCGAACGTCGGCGAAGTCGACGTTGACGAGGCCGGGTTTGGTGATCAGTTCGGTCATCCCCTTCACCGAGCGCATCAGCACGCGGTCACAGATCTTGAAGGCGTCCTGCAGCGGCATCGACGGGGCGTAATCGAGCAGTCGGTCGTTCGGGACGACGATCACCGTATCCGACACCGAGCGAAGCCGTTCGAGACCGGCGTCGGCGTTTGCCCGCCGTCGCTCACCCTCGGCGGTGAACGGAATGGTGACGATCGAGATCGTCAGCGCGCCGGCGTCCTGGGCAGCCTGGGCGACGACCGGCGCGGCACCGGTTCCCGTTCCGCCACCGAGTCCTGCCGTCACGAACACCATATCCGAACCGTCGATGGACTGCTGGATATCCTCGATGTTCTCCTGGGCGGCCTCCTCACCGATCTTTGGGACCGAGCCTGCACCGCGACCGCCGGTGCGTTTCTTGCCGATCAAGATCTTCGTATCAGCGGCAACCTCGTCGGCGAGGTGCTGTGCGTCGGTGTTCGCCGCGACAAGTTTCGCGCCGTGGATCCCCTCTTCCATCATCCGTGTGACGGTGTTGCCGCCGGCACCGCCACAGCCGACGACCGTGATCTTCGTTTCGAGATCTTTGACGACCGAAGCAAGCTCCTCGTCTGTCATCTGGCCCGATGTAGACGGCTCTTCCGTCCCGGTCCCACTGACCTCTGTGTCCTCAGCTGGTTCGGCCGACTCTCGCTCCTCTTCGGCCTCGTCGATAGCATCATCGATGATGGAGTCCATGATTTAAACCCGCATAGCAGGGGGATTCTTATATGTTTTCCCCATTGTCCGACACTGGGCTGACAGACTCGGCTGGGATCACCGTGAGTCGATGTCCCAAAAGGACGGAATGGGTGTCGCTTCCGAACCGTCAAACCCTATACCGCTGGGTCACCGACACTCACGCGATGCGAGTAACGTTCCTCGGGACGAGTGGTGCTGTGCCGACGACGGAGCGAAATCCGAGCGCGCTGGTCGTCGAGCGCGAGGGTGATCGGCTGCTGTTCGACTGCGGAGAGGGGACACAGCGCCAGATGATGCGCTTCGAGACGGGCTTCGGTGTCGGGCATGTCTTCGTGACGCATCTCCACGGCGACCACGTCCTCGGCCTGCCGGGTCTCGTCCAGACGTGGGATTTCAACGAGCGCGACAAACCGCTGACGATCCACACACCAGCAGGAACCGGCTCGCGCATCGAGTCACTCGTTGCCGCGACCGGCCAGCGACCCTCCTACCCGGTCGAGGTTCGAGAAGCAACAGCCGGCGATGTCGTCCTCGACCACGAGGACTACGAGGTCCGAGCAATCGAGGTCAACCACCGGACGAACGCCGTTGGCTACGCGCTCGTCGAGGACGACCGCAAAGGCCGGTTCGACCGACAAAAGGCCGAAGAAGAGCTTGGACTGTCTCCCGGTCCCGAGTACTCGAAGCTACACGACGGCGAACCGGTCGAACACGACGGACGGACGATCCAGCCCGAGGAGGTTGTCGGTCCAGCACGCCCCGGGCGAACCGTGGTCTACACAGGTGATACCCGCCCAACAGACAGCGTCATCGAGGCCGCCGAGAACGCAGATCTGCTCATCCACGACGGCAGTTTCGGCGACGACCACCACGAACGCGCCCAGAAGACGGCACACTCCACTGCACGCGAGGCCGCGACTGTCGCCCGCGATGCCGGCGCGAAACGTCTCGCGTTGACACATCTCTCGACACGCTACACCGGTCGCGGCTGGCAACTCGAAGACCAGGCCAAGGAAGTCTTCGACGACCGCGTGTTCATGGCTGAGGACGGTATGCGTGTGGAGATCCCCTATCCTGACGCCGACCGGGAGTTTTCGATCGAGATGGTCAGCTAAGTTTCGAACCAGCGATCGGACGAGCAAGCAGTTGCCGGCAGGGTCGTTTTTGCGACGGAACACCAATCTCCAGTATGGTCTCGGTCGCCAGCGTACGAGCGTTCCTGACCCAGGTCTACACGGAGTTTTCGGAAAAGAACGTGACGTTCATGGCGGGAGGGATTGCCTACAGTGCGTTCATCTCGCTGGCACCACTTCTGATCCTCCTCTTTTTATTGCTCACTATCATCGGCGGCGGCCTCGAAGCCCGGGTCATCGAGGTGAGCAACCAGCAGTTGCCGGGGCCGATCGCAGACGTTATCGAGCAGATATTCCAGGAAGATGGAGGCGCTGGCGGCGCGTCTCTGATCGGACTCGCCGTCCTGATCTGGGGCGCACTGAAGATTTTCCGTGGACTCGACACGGCTTTCTCGGAGATCTACGAGACAACAGCCGAAAGCTCGTTCGTGAACAAGGTCACAGATGGACTTACTGTCCTCTTCGCGCTCGGGGTTGCAGTGATAGCCACGGTTGGGGCGGGCGCTGTCGTCGCCGTCTTTGCAGACGTGATCCCAGTGATCGGATATCTCATGCCGCTGGTGTTGCTTGGTGGACTCTTTGTGGCATTTCTCCCGATGTACTACCTCTTTCCCGACTGCGAGCTGGGATTGGGAGATGTCGTCCCCGGCGCGCTGTTCGCCGCTGTCGGCTGGGCGGCTTTCCAGAGCCTCTTTCAGGTGTATCTCACCTTCTCCGATCCCGGGGCAGGGAGCTTCGCTGGTGGCATCATCATCGTCATCACCTACCTCTACTTTACGGCGCTCGTTTTGCTTCTCGGTGCCGTGATCAACGCAGTAGTGGGTGGCCACACTTCCGGTGAGACAGACAGCGTCGGCGGGGGAGCCAGCCCAGCCCATATCCGGCGGGAAGATACACTCGATCAGGCAGAACTCGACGCGTACCTCCGGACGCTAGACGAGCGGATTACAGCCAGATACGACACGGATATCTCCGACTACGATGAGCTGCCACAGCCTGACGGTAACGTCGATCTCGTGGAGTACGAGACTGCAACGGATGGCGACCGACAGTGGACGGTCGAACTCAGCTGGACACCTGAAACTGACTCGATTCCCGAGAAGCAGGACACTCGCCAGCGCAACGACTGATCCCTGTTATCAGACGCTCTGTCACGTCGGACGAAGTGGGTCACCAGGAGCGGACAGGCGCTCAAGCCTGTCGGTTCGAGAATGGGAAATAAGGCGATCCGCTGGCTGGACGCAGAATTTATCATCGTTTTGTTCGACCGTATCCGTATGCAAGAGGTTCTCCAGACGCTTCGTGCGTACGAATCCGACGCAGAGCGATACATCGAAAAGTACCATTCGGTGTCTGCAGCTGATCTGTACGGGGATGACTTTCTCGACGTGCTGGCAGACTGTCACTCCGATGGCACACCCCGCCTGCTCGATCTCGGCTGTGGTCCGGGGTCAGATATCGAGACGTTCAGCACTGCCGGGTACGAGGTAGTTGGGCTCGATATAACTCAGCCATTTCTCCACGAAGCGACCGAGCATGCTCCAGAGGCAGCATTCGTTTGCGGGGATATGCGAACGCTTCCGTTCGACGACGAATCGTTCGACGGCATCTGGGCATCTGCCGCTCTCCACCACGTCTCGCGGGCTGACGCAAAAACAACGCTTCGTGGCTGCAACAGACTCCTCCGCTCTGGTGGTTCCCTCTGTGCCTCTGTCAAGCGCGACGAACAGCTGGACAACGACGACACCGAGCGATTCTTCGAATACTACACTGTCGAGGAATTCCAGTCGATACTCACCGAGGCAGGGTTCGACACTACAACCGACGAGACGAAAGGGAAGTGGCTCCTCGTGATCGCGACCTGCTGATCTCCAGCATTTCGTCACCGGAGTGGGAGAACAGTATATAAACCAGATCTCGACACCCGCGGTCCGTGCGAGAGGATCACACAATGTTTCGGATACAGAACGGCTCTGGTCGCTGTTTTTCGGTCAGAACCGCCGGTAGCCCGAGTCAAAAACACCTACATTTATATAGAACCACATGCAAACTTTCGATGATATGAGTCAACAGCAGATGCAGGGCCAGCCCATGATCATTCTGGGCGATGACGCCCAGCGGATGAAAGACAAAAGCGCACAGGAACACAACATCTCTGCCGCCCGCGCGGTCGCGGAGGCGGTACGTTCCACGCTCGGACCGAAGGGGATGGACAAGATGCTCGTCACCTCCCTCGGTGACATCGTCGTCACGAACGACGGTGTGACGATTCTGGAGGAGATGGACATCGACAACCCGACCGCGGAGATGATCGTCGAAGTCGCCCGTACTCAGGAAGACGAGGCCGGCGACGGAACGACGACCGCCGTCTCGATCGCGGGCGAGTTGCTGAAAAACGCCGAGGAGTTGCTCGATCAGGATATTCACCCGACAGCAGTCATCAAGGGATTCAACCTCGCCGCCGAGAAGGCCCGTGAGGAGATCGACGAGATCGCCGTCGAGATCGACAGCGACGACACCGAAGTGCTTCGCCAGATCGCCGAGACCTCGATGACCGGCAAGGGTGCCGAACAGCACAAAGAACACCTCGCACAGCTGGTCGTCGACGCCACGCAGGCAGTGACTGTCGAAGCCGACGACGGCTCGACAATCGTCGATCTTGCCTTCCTGAAAGTCGAGACACAGACCGGGCGCTCGGCTGGCGATTCCGAGCTGCTCAACGGCGCAGTAATCGACAAGGATCCGGTCCACGAGAACATGCCAACGCAGTTCGACGACGCGAAGACGTTGCTCGTCGACTCCGCACTCGAACTTGAGGAGGCAGAGGCAGACACCTCGGTCAGCGTCACGGACCCGAACCAGATTCAGGACTTCCTTGACCAGGAAGAAAAACAGCTCCGCCAGCTGGTCGACCAGATCGTCGATACCGGTGCTGATGTGGTTTTCTGTCAGAAAGGCATCGACGACATGGTCCAGCACTACCTCGCCAAGGAGGGGATTCTCGCGTTCCGACGGATCAAACGCTCGGATGTGGAGTTCCTCCGCGAGGTGCTCGGTGCTGCTGTCGTCTCGGATCTCTCGACGGCGACTGCAGACCACCTCGGCAGCGGCTCGATTACCTACGACGAAGACGAAGAGCTGTTCTACGTCGAGGGCACGGGCGAGACGGTCCACGGCGTCACCCTCTTGCTCCGTGGCTCGACCGAACACGTCGTCGACGAGATCGAGCGGGGCGTCCAGGACGCCCTCGACGTCGTCGGTGCTGCAGCCGGGACCGGTCAGGCACTGCCGGGCGGTGGCGCACCCGAAGTCGAGCTGGCTCGTCGGCTCAACAACTACGCCGACAGCGTCAGCGGCCGCGAACAGCTCGCAATCGAGGCCTTCGCTGACTCACTGGAGATCGTTCCACGAGTCCTCGCCGAGAACGCCGGCCAGGACAGCATCGACACGCTCGTCAGTCTCCGTTCGGCCCACCAGAACGGCGAGGAACGCGCCGGCCTGAACGTCAACTCTGGCGAGGTCGAGGACACCTTCGAGGCCGGCATCGTCGAGACCGCACGCGCGAAAAAGCAGGCTGTTTCCTCGGCAAGCGAGGCCGCAAACCTCGTGCTCAAGATCGACGACATCATCTCTGCTGGCGATCTCTCCACCGAAGGCGAGGAGGACGACGCCCCAGGCGGCGGTATGGGCGGTATGGGCGGCATGGGTGGCGGTATGGGCGGCATGATGTAGGCGTCGCCCTGGCGAACAGGACACTGCAATAGTTTGCAGTCAGCTTACTCGTGGCGTTTTTTCGACGAACTGAGTTGATACTGGCCAGTGTACGGGCCGGATTCAAACGTAGTTTTTAGTATACAGTAGGTAAATCACGATATTCCAACAATACCCACCTGATGTCGCCGCACAGAGCAGACAGACGACGAATTGGCCCGCAAACAGACCACGATGAGGTGGAGAGATGAGACAGAAACAGCTCGGTATCATCGCAGTCAGTGTCGGTCTCGTATTCGGTATTGGACTGGTCGGCGTCGTTGCCGGCGTTCCATTCCTCGATAACTCCGGAGACAGTGAGAATTCAAACGGTGACGAAACAGCGGCTGGCGACGAACCACCTGCAGCGGACGATGAGGTCGTGTTCGACCAGGGGACGCCACTGGAAATCAATCCGGCTGACGCGGTTATTTCAGGAACGGCACCCGTTGAAGAGGGGACTGAGCTGAAACTATCGGTGCAGTCTCCCTCGGGGGCAGACGAGCCGTTTATTGTGCCAGAATCGACAACTGCGGGTGAAGACGGGGAGTTTGCTGTTGAGATGACGATTCCGGACGAAATTGAGGCTGGAACAGAAGCCAAAGTATCTGTCGGCACGGAGGATGAAACACTGAAAGCAGTAGACGCAACGGTTGCGGAGTCGAGCGACCAGCTAGTCAGTATCGACTCACCAACGGTAACGGATCCAGCTATCGATACCGGTGACACAGTCGAGATAACACTCTCGCTCGATGGGACGGATTCGGCGACGGTGACTGTCGGTGATCTCGAGACGACAAATGTGAGATTTACCGCGACTGTCTCCGACGAGGACAACAGTGGTGACGTGGCAGTCCGCTTCGATAGCAGTGGATTCGACGGATCGAACGCAGGATTCATCGCCAGTGATGGGACGACGCTCGACGCAACTACCAGCGAGTATCACGACGATCTCGAATCGCTTGACGAGGGTACGTACGACATTGTCGTCTCGCCGGGCGACGACGCCCACTACGACGGTGGCACCGCCACCGATCGAAGTGTTATAACACTCTCGGACGGCTGATACAGAAGACAGCGTTCTGTTCGGATTCGCGGAGTCGTAGTCACGCTTTACTGTGCTCGCCCCGAACCCGGGGCATGGCCAACCGCGGTCGGCTGCCAGGCACCGCCAGTCCGGAGCAGATCGTCTGTCATGCCGACATTGACTGTTTCTATGCAGCCTGTGAGCGGTTGCGCGAGCCGGCACTCCGTGGTGAGCCGGTCGTCATCGGAATGGGCTACGAGCCGGGAACGACAAACGGCGCGGTCGCAACGGCGAGCTACGAGGCTCGCGAGTTCGGCGTCGAAAGCGCCCAGGCGATCTCCGAGGCACTCACGGCGCTTCCACGGAAGATCGACGCCGCACAGGACGACGAGCTAGATGTCGAGGAAGCAGGCTTCTACCGACCTGTGGATATGGAGTACTACGAGTCAGTCGCGAGCGAGATCAAGGAGATCCTCCACGAGCGGGCGGACACCGTCCGGGAGGTGAGCATCGACGAAGCCTACCTGGATCTGACCGACAGCACCGACTGGGGGGCGGATCTCCGGGCGTTCGCCGAGGAACTGAAAGCCGAGATCCGCGAGCAGGTGGGGGTAACTGCGAGTCTCGGGATCGCACCGACGATGAGCGCCGCAAAGGTGGCGAGCGACCGCGAGAAACCCGACGGGCTGGTGATCGTCGAACCCGGGGAGGTGCAGTCGTTTTTTGCGGATCTGGCTGTCGAGGCGGTCCACGGCGTCGGCCCTGTGACGGCGGCCGAGATGCGGGAGATGGGCATCGAGACGGCAGGTGATCTGGCCGCGGCCGATCCGGCGGCGCTCGACGCTGCCTTCGGCGAGCGTGGCCGTCGTGTCTATCGGTTCGCCCGCGGTGAGGACGGTCGTGCAGTCGAGCCGAAAGGCCGACCGAAGAGTTTCTCGCGGGAGTCAGCGTTCACCGAGGCGACGGCCGACGTGGACAGGCAGAAACAGCGACTCCAGACGCTCGCTGAGTCAGTCGCAGAGCGTGCCGACCAGCGCGGCGTGCTTTACCAGACGATCGGCATCAAGGTCGTCACGCCGCCGTTCGATGTCCAGACGCGAGCCGATTCACTCCCCGGTCCGGTCGCAGACAGCGAACTCGTCGGTGAGGTCGCCGAGAAGCTGTTTGGGGAGTTTGCAGGCGAATCGATCCGCAAACTCGGCGTCCGCGTCTCGAAGCTCTCCTTTGGTGAGCAACAGCCCTCGCTTTCGGCCTGGGCTGAGGACTGCGGGACGGAGACACAACGCGAGCAAAGCCAGGGAGAGACTGATAGCCAGCCCGACGGTCAGCGGTCACTGGGTGATTTTCGTTGAGCGTTGTATCCTCCTGGGAATAACGGTCCAGGGCGTTGTATCCTCCTGGGAATAACGGTCCAGGGCGTTG
>LKMJ01000314.1_pt1 | contig 34732 bp, 25 predicted proteins | sample 643391 | NCBI WGS metagenome assembly LKMJ01 (sample SAMN04112250, study PRJNA286221) | soda lake metagenome | biome: soda lake; feature: Kulunda Steppe; material: water; isolation source: sample PL-Br10 brine of Picturesque Lake | place: Russia: Kulunda steppe | collected 2010-07 | reverse complement strand
CGTTCGCGGTATCATGACGAAGCGTTGGCATGAAGGTTTGTATTATGTACCTAGTATACTATACGAGGAAGGAAAACGGAAGGACGGACCAGCGATCTAGCTCTCGGCATTTGTGGATGGACTGCGGAGGGCTGGATTATTTCCACCTTGAAACACGCTGTCTAGTCCGACACGAATACGAGTATTCAATCTTCGTTTGATTTTTTTCCGGGACTTACCTGTGCGTTCCCCGTGGCGTTCAACGGTGGATATGAATTATTTGAGTAAATGATCATTGGGTCCTCGACGACGGCCTTGTACTCTTCTGGAAAATGCTTTTGTAACAGTGTGTTGAATTCTTCATCCTTCTTCTTGGCGTAATAGAAATCTCGATATTGTTTCTCGGCGTCCTTGATTTGACGTATTCTACCTGATTCAATGTTTTCCAATCGTATTTCTTGCCTTCTAGCTTCGTCGTCACCTTCCTCGGCGAAGGCCAACTCACTGACCAACCCACCGACTCTATCCAAGTAAGTGCCTATCACGTTTTTAAACGTCTCGTCATACTCGTTTAATTTTCCCTTCAATGTATTAATCTCGTCTTTTAACTCTTCTCTCATACTATGGGCATCGGGTATACTAGCACTCGGGTCCCTGAAATCATCAGACTGGTTAATATCCTGGGTGACACCGACGAAATCTACACATTTCTCTAAGAAGTCAAGGACATTGATGTGAAAATCGTGAAAGTCGGAATCGGTTTTGATATATCGGTCTTGACCCTCTCCACCCTTGAACTGTTTTGACGGCACGGACACTATGTCAATCTTCATCTTCTTGTCGATCACCGTGCCCCCTACGTCCTTTCTCTCAGATGTCCGTTTATAAGTCGCCTTGTACGTGAGCAAGTTTGCCGGCGTGCCTCGCGTCGTCTCTCGGATCTCGAGGTAGACGGCCTTGCTCTTGTCTTTGTTAGTAGCCTCCCTAAAGATTTGGCGTGCCGCCTTTTTTGCGGCGTTCATGGGCTCGCGCGAAATGTAGCGCCCTTTGCCGCCTTGCTCCTCAAAGCGCTCCTGCTTCTTGCCGACGTGCGAGAAGCGCGTGACTGTGAACGATCGCTGGCCCTCTTCCATGGATTGTTGCGCGAATAATTACTAAAGGACAACAAAATAATAATTCGGATTACGCTGGTTGACCCATATAAAAGTAAAATCGCGGTTTTCCACAGACTGGAGAGTAAAGAATAAATACGGAGAGCAATAATCCTTCGGTCGATGGAATACATATGTAGGGTTGGCCGATTCCGTATATTTCGACGACCAGGGTATAAAGCTAAACCGTTATCTTTATACGGAATTGGCCAACCCTATACATATGTTTGTCATATTGAGAAAAGAAAAAAGTGCTGTAACCAAATTCAGTTGCCAGACTATAACCATAATCAAAAGGGTCTTATCCTTATATGCTTTTTCTAGGGGACGGAGGCTGCTCGATGCTAATAGGGGTGTAACAAAATTTAGTTACCAGACTATAACACAGCGTAAAGCATCCGTCGTGTATGCCGCTCATCTTCCGATTCAGTTTGGTATATTGAAGGAACGAGACAAAAATCAGTGATTGTATGCATCGCATCTCGGGCCAACCTCACGTCGTTGTCTCTCCTTCGGTCCGCCAGACGACCAGACGATAGTGGTAATCGGTCAGTACCTGCTCTTGCACGGTTTCATGGATTTGCGCGACCTTCTTGTGCGCTTCGTCACTTGTGGATGAATCGTAAGAGAGGAGGAGGAAGAGGAGGAAGATGACGCGGCGTTCATCATATACTTCTTGTGGTAATCGTCCCGTTGCATTAATGTCTTAACGGTTGCGGGATCCAGGTATCGGGGATCGATCACGTAGACCATGATAGCCTGGGTCAGCTTTGCTTCGCGTAGCTAATCAATCGTTTGACTCGACTTGACTAGACTAGACTAGAGTAGCTATCCGATCCATCTCGCCTTTATGACATCGAAATTTTCGTGTATTGGCCCGCGCCTAGGGACGCGTTTTCTCTTTGGATGTCAATGTCCGCATACCTTCCGCGTTTTTTCTGAATCGCGCGCTCTCGCGTGCGTTTCGCAAATCTAGGAAGCTTTTATAGAACTGGTTAAGCAATGGCGCGTGACATGAACGCTTCCTCCCCCCAAAACAAGAACAACAAACACGGCGGCGTCGACGGCCTGGGGCACGTCCACAAATGTCTTCTCATCTACGATACGATAAACGGAACCCATCACCACCTGGCCCTAGAGAGGCAGGAAAAGGACAGGGACCGGCTTCTTTCGCGGGCATCGAAAGAAAGAACTCGGAAATACAAGAATAACGAACATGCGGGAACAAAGAGATCATCCGTCGATGTCGGCGGCGTCGTTCCGGACGACGTGTGGGAGGACGTGGCGCACTACCTGATCGACTCGGGAGCGTACGACGCGTTCGTCCAACTTTGCCGCGAGAGTTCGGACGCGCGACGCGTCATGGCCGCGGAATACGAGGACGTCGCGCACCCCAGGCCCGATCGCGTCGAATACGATGATCTCAAGAGCGACGTGTTCCGAAAGCGCGGTAAAGACTTGATGGAAGCTTTCCGCGAGCGCTTGCGCGACAACGACGACGACGTGCACTACAATAAGAAGCGCCTCATATGGTTCTTTGACGACGGCTTCTGCGCAGCAGGACTGCGCATCAACGTCGAGCGCGTGATGGCCGATGAACTCAGACACCGCGGGCGCGTCATCACGATCACCTACGACGACTACGTGCGTAATCGCGCCGTGTTGAGGCCGGGTCTCGCGGGCGTCTTGGTGGTCGGTGTCCGCGATCTCGGCGACGCGGATCCAGGGTTCGCCAAGCTCGAAAAGTTCGTGATCAAGGACAAGCGTCAGAAAGGCAAGGACGAGGACGACGTCGACGCCAAGACGATCAAGGTGTTCCTGTCTCCGACGGATCAAGTGCCGTCAATATCGAACACGTTCCTGAAACAGCCGATGCGCGAGGTGTTTCACGTGCACGCGAACGGCGAGCACACGGCTTTGGGCTTCGTCGAGCACGAGAGCCTCGGTTCGGACGCGGACAGTCAGGAGCACGCACAGGCCCTGACGGATTACATGACCGAAGAGATGGGCGTCGAAGTGGAGTCTTTCGGTTCCGGCCTGGGATCTGTGGGTGGCATCATGGACGCGATCAAAAGCATGGGCTCGGCGATGCTGGCGGGCCACCCTATGGCGGGGCCGATAAGGTCGATGATGGGCATGAATTAGGGTATATGGCGAACTACGGGAAAAGGATATAAAGACATGAGCTTAGCTTTAAGTTTTGATGAAATGACAACCAACGTCGAGATATCCCCCTCGCCAAGGGGAGGAGGAATAGGGGAAGGACTAGACGTGCGCGTCGTCGATCTCGGCGACGGCACCGACGTGTACACGCTACTGCTGCGTGACGTGGATTTCGTGTGCGGCGTCGACGATACGGACCGACACGCGCATCAATCCGCGCACAAAGTTGCGAGCAGCTGGAGCGATCTGGAACCTGAGCTCGCATCGGCTCTGAAAACCATGTGTGATTCGACGCAGCTCTGCGTGCACGACTTCAACACGCACGACCCGGAGAAGGCGTACGCTATCGCCCTGCGCGCGACCGCCCGATCTCCGAACACGCGGCGCGCCTTCTCGAAGCTCTTGTACCGTAAGAAAAAGATCGTGAAAGCGCTGGACGATCTGATGTGCGACGCCGTCTCTCCCGTCTATGTGGTACACGACGAACAAGGAAAAGAAGGGAAAGATATGACGGATTGTGTTGAGACCTCTGCACCATCCATCGTCGACGAACTCCTTTTTCACGGCGCTTGCTCGACGCCGAATGTAACAGAAGTTGCGATGCGTACGGCGTGTGATTTCGGCGACGTATCGGCGATCCTGCGCCTGCTCGACCACTGGTGCGAGCTGTTCAGACGACGTCAGAACCGTTCCCTAACCGATTTGAATAAGAAGCACGTTTTAGCCGCGTCGATCGGACGGTACACATTAGAAAAGGGGTTGCGTTCTATGACTATCCAGCTCATCGATCGCGGCGGCATGCATTTCGACGCCACCATGCTGTGTGATTTCCTGGCTCTGTCGCGGAACAAGAAAGAGGACGACCGGCAGCTCGACGCGTTGTTGGCGACGCTGGCGCGCAGACGTCGAGAGGGACAAGGAGGAGAGTCCGGCGATCTGTTGTCGAACGCGCCCGAAAAGAGTATCGTCGAACGCTTTCTGCCCGGTTTGACGAAAGAATCGGTAGAGTGTTTCGAGAGGCACGGGTTCTCGCACTCGTTTCGGAGCTCGAAGTTCGTGTCCGCGATCCTGGTCGGTTACGAACGGATTTGGCGGTCACATATGAACTTTGGCGGAAAAAGTGAATCAGAAGACGAAATTTACGCTTCTGTGGTTCGTTCCCATCGAACGCACGATTTTGACGACGTAGTGTGCCGCATTCTGAAAACTTTGCCCCGAGATGAGCTGGATGACGTCCTTACTAGAGCGGTCACGAATCCCATTCTCCTGACCCGGATCGGCTTCAGGAAGACCGTGACTACACTGTTAGAGTGCGGCGCGAGAGCGATAGGCGCATCGCGCAAACCCGGTTTTTCTATCGGAAAAATAATGGCGAGTTCTGATGCGCGGCAGAAAGATGCGATCGCGCGGATAGAACGATTGGGACGTGAAGGTTCTGCGCCGTTGGTATCTCTGTTGGTGACCTGCGTTCCGGACGATGTCAAGCCACTCATCCTGCGCATGACGCTCTCCAAACACCGCGACGCTCCGGCACCTCTGTTGCGCGAAATCGCGGAGGCTTTCGACGATTTGTCGACGTGTGCGTGCAGTTGCACTCCTCGCGAAAAGCAGTTGTGTTCGAAACTTTTACACGAGGCTGCATCGACAGCATCTGCCTCTGTGCAAGGTCGGAAAGATGAGAACAGGAAAGACGCCGAAGAATACACAGGTAACGACGATTATCAGACGCCGCTTTTGAAGAATCGATATTGCGATGACGCGCGAAACGCCGGGACTCCCGCCCTATCCCTATCATCCCCTGCGTCCTGCGTCTGTCAGTGAAAAAGAAGACATCTTCGAGGACGAGTTCGAAGACGGAATAGGAGACGGGAACCATCTGTCGGCCGTTGCGACTTACGCAGCTGAACACGGCAAGATCGAAGCTTTGCGATACATGAGCGACGAGTTCGATATTTTGCCGCTAAATTTGCACGGCTAGACGAGACGCGCGTCCGTTTCGTGCGTTGCGTTCGCGAATGCAAGTTTTATAAGAGTCCGTAGTTGGTCGACAAGAAGGTCATGAACCTGCCTCTGAATGATCAAGGAGCGGTATGCTACGTGTCCAACTTGGCAAGATGGCGCCGCCGCTATATGGTGTCTTTGCGCAGCGTGCTGCCTCCTATGCGTGTTGTGGTGTCGAGTCCGACGATCATGGACGCCGGCAGCGGAAGCGCGGATTTTCTGCGCTTGGTCGTCTCTTTTTTTCCCGTGTCTCCCCCGCGTTTTTGCAGGATGAGCTCCCCGTGGAAATCGGGCTCGGAGTACATGCGCAACGTGTAGCCCGGACGGATCTCGTAGCTGACGATGCCCGAGAAGAATCCGTCTCGCCCGTCCCTGATATCCACCGTGTTGTACCTGCCGATGCCGAAGCAGCTGTGAATGCCCCGGAAATCGTGCGCCTCCGTAAAAATCACGGGACATCCAGGAGTCGCGCGATGTTGCTTCGTGTCGGGCATCCGCATGGTTCCGGAGTCGCACTCATCGTCGTCGGATTCCTCGTCGTCTTTCCGCCCTTTGTTTGGGAGGCTATAGTGCATGACGGCGGTCCTGACCGCGATGGGCACGACGATCGCTACGGCGAGGGCGATGCCGATTATTAAGCCGTACAATCCCGTTTCGGTCAGGGCCATATATCTATCTATATATATATCATGACGAAAAACAAGACAAAGACAATTGAGTCAAGATTATTATCTCTCTCTTGCGCGCGCGAATAGAACGGATAAAATATTATGTGCGCCCACCATAAAAAATGAATCCGTACAATGTGTTGATGGTGAAACCCGGTTCCTTCACGCTCGAAGAGCTCCGCGAAAATTACCGGAAGCTGGCATCGCAACTGCATCCTGGAAGATGCCGTCTTTCGAAAAAAGACGCGGACGACGTGCTAGCCATGCTGACGTCGTGCTATAAGTCGTTGATGAACGATTACAACGCACGTGCCGCAGAAACTCACGGAGCCGTTTCGCCAGACGCGAGAGGGACAGAATCCGCGTCTGTCCGCGTTCCAAACGTATCCGGCATGCTCGGCCGAGGCGGAGCGGGTCATTCTTCTTCTCCTACCTCCTTCTCCTCCTCCCTTGCGTCTGCCAGCAGGAGCGTACATGCGGCTCGACGTCATGGGTCACCTTCCGTCGTAGGAACGAGCAGCATGGAATTAGCGGGAGCACGCGGAAGAGGCGCGGTTCCTGTATCGACCGTTCCCGAAAACGCCGCTCGTGACATGGCGCAAAAGTTCGACATGGCAAAGTTTAACAAGGTGTTCGAGGATCATCGCACGCCCTCCGTGTACGACAAGGGTTACCTGGATTGGCTCAACGGTGAGCAAGCCGATAAGGAAGACGGTGATTCCGCTCCCAAAGCGTGCGACGTGGAGCAAATCCACGATCCCGAGCCCGTATCGTTCGTGCGCTGTAAGAACATGACTTTTACGGAGCTAGGCGTCGACGACGTCGACAACTTCGGTCGCACCGACTACGGCCCCAGAAACGCCATCAAGTACTCCGATCTACGCGCCGCTTACAGCGCACGCAACAACATGATCAACGCCCGCCTGCTGGCAGAGTACAGGGAGCAGAACAAGACGCTGGACCAGCTGAAGATCGAGAGATCGCGGAAGGAAGCCCTCGAACTGACGCCGCAACAAGAAGCGGCTTTAGCCGAAAAACGCCGCATGGAGCTCATGCGCGAGAAGGCGCGCGAGATCACGCTGTCGCGCCAGGACCAAACGTCCGCGCAGCAGTTCAACGTCGCGCACGCGCGCATGTTCACGCCCAGGTGAGAGAAGAGGGCAATATGTAGCCTAGCCTAGACCCAAGTCAAGGCCAGTCGGACGTACGCCAAGGCGCAGCCCAGGAGCACGTTGTCGGCGTTGCCGTCCCTGTCGCCCGAAGAGGCGCGCGTCACGTCCCGAGCAGCGACCTCTACGACACATAGCCTGCGCGTTACGACCTCCAACGAGCACGGAGATCTCAGGTGCATCACCTTCTTTTTTTTGCTCATGTTGCTGTTTTCTTCAACCGTGCAATATACGGGTAATTCGGCCAAACATTCTAAAAGAGCTTCGAAGAATGGCGCGAACCCATTGTCGGTCATCATGCGAGGTACTTTGATACCGTCGATTTCGTTTAAACGCTCCATCTTTCCAATACGGGTCAAAAGCCTTTTGACGGAATCTTTGAAACCAGGTCCTTCCTTCCTCCGCAGCTCGGACGCGCCGAGTCCTCCTATCAGTTGGTGTGTGACGGGCGACACGTTGATGCAAACGAACCTGCTCAGCAGAGCTCGCTCCAGAGACGCGGGAGACGAGCAGGTAAAGACGATCCAGCTTGTCCCGTGAGCACGCTCGACGATTTTTTTGAGAGCCGCTTGAGACACGTTGTCCAAGAGATCGACGTGCATGACGGCTACGATCTTTCGGTCATGCGCGACGTCACGCACCCGCGTCATCTCGTCGAGGAAGGCAGGAACGCCATCGGCGGCCCGCGCGTTCTGCGACACGTCCACCAGGATTCCCCTGCGCGATCCCGCGTAAGATACATCCGCTCGCTTTTTCGTCTCCGACACCACCACCCGATGAATCGCGGGAAAAAACCTGTCCCCTCCGAACGCGACGTGCATGGCGTGAAGATGCGCTTCCGGAAACCTCCCATGAAGAAGAACGTGGTCGCCTGTCATGATGTCTTCGGGCCTGTTCCGGAGCGCGTCGAAGAACATCTGGGTGGTGGAGCGAAAGGTGTAGCAAGCGGGAAGTAATGCGGAGATATCATATCGAATTTGATCGCGGGGCATCGCTTCATCATCTTCGACGACGACCCTCATGTGCAATCTGAGCACAACACAGCACGCAAGAACAGAGCAGAGCAGAGCAGATGAGGTGAGGTGAGAGAGGAGCGAGGCACCCCGCTACGACAGACGCACGTACGAACGCTCAACGGACAAGAGGACGGACTATTATTCACATAAATAACAGATTTGCGGTCCCATAACAGTAAGTAAGAAGTCATTATTCCGTTTTAAGCTTCGTGCGGCTGTATAGAAGGCTTATTAGAGCGCCGTCGGTCATACAGGAAGGACGGCATGGGTTCTCGGAGGAAACGCGACTCGGAGGAGAAGCTGATCACGTCTTTTGTACGTGACGCTTTCACGAGGGTCTGGCCGTTATTCTCGCAATATTATAGAAAGTACGCAAGCAAAATATCGTCGTCGGTGGTTTTTCTGGCGTCTTCCGCGTATCCTAAAGAGTCGTCGTTATCGAACAACGGCTTATATCTTACGGATGACGTAGGATGGCGCCACCACCACCAGGTCCACGACGTCGCCAAGTCCGTCAAGACTTTGAAAACGATCTCCTATGATGAAACGGATCCATTATCCCTACGAGGAGTGTTCGATTGCAAGATGTTGCGCGTGCTGTCGCCGGACGTGTTTTGGATGGCCGTCAAAATACCTTGCGGCCCGTCAATACTCGACTTCAGCGAGGACCGATCCGGTCGCAGATCGTCGTCCAGCTCGTGGTCCACGCTATCATCTACGGAAGGTTGTCATTCCGTCAAGCGTATTCTGTGCCGCCTTCATGGGGTAGATATACCTCAAGGATCAAGAGCTCAGGCGATGTTCTCGGTGATGTTGCATACGACGTCTCCCGCGGTACATACGCTGCTTGAAGCCGTTCTCGCTTTCGAGGACGAGGGAGTGCACGATAAGGAACCAAATTCGACGACGAAGGAAGAAAAAACCGAATTGACTCCAGGCTCAGCAGGAGGTTCGATGGATGCTTCCATTGCCGCGGATGCCTCAGAAAGCGAAAAGAAAAAGGAACGAGACGCCGTGCGCGTCGTGAACGAAGCGCTGGAATCTCATAACGATCTGGTGATCCAGGGCGGGATCGATCTGACAAAGGGAGTGGACAAGTGGGGCAGGCACATCGCGAGCGTCAAGAGCGGGTACATTGAAACGGACATATCGCGTATTTTGCTAGATGCGGAGTGCGCGGTTCCCTATGGTACTTTCGCAAACGACGCCCTCTTTTCGATGTCGTGAGTGTCAGAGTACCGCGATGACGCTTCGCTCTCATCTTCTTCCTCTTCTTCTTCCTCATATTCTTCCTCTTCTTCCTGCTGCTCCTCTTCGCCATCCACCTTGAAATATGCGTCGCTATCGATGCCTGAGTCTTTGATGATATTACGGATACGTTCGTCGATGTCTTCTTCAGAAGAGATATTTTCCTCTTCTTTTTCGTCATCCTCATCCTCGTATATGTAGAGGTGATCGCTGTCGCTGTCGCTGTCGCTGTCGCTGTCGTCGGCATAGGAGTTGCCGGGTTGCTCGACGTTTTGTTCTCTGTCCTTTCTCTGTACAGACCTTATTTCGATAAACGGTGACGGCGTATGTCCATCTTCTCCGGTATCAGGCGGAGCAGCGGGAAAGTCCGCTATATCGCGGTTCAAAAAGTCGAAGGATTGAACGTTGAAGGCGGACGACTCCGAGGAGTAGCACCCCTTCAAGATCGAGCGCACGATAGCGTGGGAAGCGACCAGGTAGTCGTTGTCGCGGTCCACCGGATCGGGAAACGCCTTACTCTTGACCACTTCCTTCGCGGCCTTACCGAACTCCAGCCACGCGAGCACCGCGGCTATGTCGGCGACGCGCCACAACGTAAAATACGGTCTCGTTTTCATGACGCCGTCGTTATCTACGGCTTTAAAGAGCTCTCCCACCTTGCGCCCCACCGAAAAGTGGTGCGCCATCTTTTCCTGGATCTTATAGTTGACGTAATAGTGCGTCCCCGCGATGTAAAGAACGTCCTTTTTCCAATCCATGTCCTGGGACAACCTGAACGCCGCTTTTTTTTTCACGGGGTCCCATGTGTATTCACCGCGTGCGGCAACGGCCATGATCATGTGCGTAACCTTGTCCACCGCAGTACCGTGCGCCATGAGGTGCGCGTCTCCCGACGAGCACGCCATCACCAACGCCTTGACCTTAGACGAAAAGTGCCTGGACAGCGTTATCCCCATACGTAAGTACGTTCGAGACGTAACGGTCCGACCGAATCGATCGCGTGCCCATTATAGTGTGCGGTGACATTTTCATCGGTCGGGCACCCGCGCACTATAATGGGCTAAGCCCGCTCGATAGCGGTGAAGAAATCACCGTTCCACGGTACGTCGCGCTCTTTCTCGACGTGAGCGTCTAGCGAGCGACAACCGACTACATTATTTTTCTTGTCACACTTCGCGACCGTGAAGACGACCTTCTTCGCGGCTACGACGTCGTTCCTCACATCCGTGACGTTTTTCATGGGCATCAGTATGCGTCGAATGCGTCGAATGCGTCGGATGCGTCGGATGCGTCGAATGTTTCGGATGCTTCGGATGCTTCGGATGCTTCGGATGCCGCGGATGTCTAAAATGTTTTGAAGGCGTCGAAGGCGGTGTATGAGGGGTATGCGACGATTTGAGCTCGCGGGGATGTTCTCTCGAATGGGGGGATCGCGACTCCGAAGCGTGACGGGACGATCTAGAGGGTGGCACGGAAGATGATAGGGTCGATACGACTTGTCGAGATCGAGATTCACGGTTATGGCGATCCGAAACGACCGCCTTATTTTTATCGGGAACGAAAACTTGACGGGATGAGTTGCTATACGGAGAGCGTGCTGCCGTTATTGATACGACCCTCTCTATCGGCGTCGTGTGTCTTTCCCAGGTGGTAGCAGAGGAAGGGACGGCTTCTGGTAATACCGCAAATTGTAAGTCCCGCACGTCGTCCTTGCTGATCCCCGGTGAGCGATGACACCGACTTTCTCTCCTCCCGCCAACCATCCTGAGCAGGGCCTGCCCCAACGCCAGCCACATCCCGTCTTTTCTGTTCGCGGTGTCCTGATGCCACTCGTGACGCAGGTTGTCCGCCATCTTTGCGTACACGAGGTACATGAAGTGCGGGAACGATTTCACGTCCGGCGCCAGCGTGTCGGAAGGGAGCAGTCCGAACTTGCTCAGCTCCGGCACCAGCATCGGGAAGTTGGCTTTCAGGACCCCCACGTCCACGCGCGCCAGCACGTCGTACCAGTAAGCGTAGTCGTACGTGGAGCACCGGATCAGACGGTGTCCGTCTTGCCCGGGGTGCAGCAAGACGCCGTGATTGTTGTCCACGAGAGCCATGCTATCGCGCACGTCCGTGACGTTCTCGAGGCCGTACTTGGTCTTGAGTTTCTTGTAGAGCAGGGGAGCAACGGAGCCGAGGCTCTTCTTGTACTCGGATCCGACGAGCACGCAGTGCTTGCGCGTGAAGAGGGGCCTGTTGAACCTGAACCCTATGGCGTCCTCGATGCAGGGCACCAAGAAGTGCGCCCACTTGTCGTCGGACGCGGTGTAGACGTAGAGCTCGGTACCCGCCAACTCGTTTCGGGTAAGGTTACAGAACCACGAAAGGTGCGGCCTGACAATGCCGTGTCTCATTTTCTCGGTGATGTCCTGCCGGAGCGCCTTGAGCTTGGCCTTGTTCAGCTGCGACAGGATCTCGTACTCGCAGACCTGGGGGTTTATCTTTCCGATCATGGTGCCGTCCATATCCAAGAGAACGACGCGGAGATCTGGCGTCTTGGACGTCGTAGAAGGAAACGACTGCGCTTTGTTGCACGAAGGATGCGGAGGATGAGCGCGAAGGGGGAGGCAGGGGAGGGTCGTATTTCCCGTGTACATGGGATGACGCTGTCGAATCGCGGACGACGAGGGAGGTAAAGCGGTCTTTTGTCCGCTTTCCCAACTCGCAGCCGCGGCATCCCGGGCATCCCGAGCGTTCATGGGATGGGCGACGAGAGGAGATATGTTGATGTATGGAGCGATAAAAATTGTTCGGAGCACGTAGAGACGTCCGTCCGTCGGTGTCGTAGCGGCGGAAAAAAAAATAATGATGGCATGAACAAAACAGAAGACCCTGCGTTCGCCGCCATTTGTAAAGGATAAGATAAGAATGGTCGATACCGGCGTCTTTAACGTCAGCTGGACGGTGATGCTGATAATCGTGCCGGTCGCTATCGTGTTGACCGTGCTTATTATCATATCGCGGCGACGCCTTTCAAAGCACGGTTCAATAAAAGGAACGCGCGAACACGACGACGAAGCGGATCATGACGAGGCGGCGACTACTTCGAGACGAAGCACCGTCTCGTCATCGTCCTCTTCGCAGCGACGGCAACATCGTCCGCAGTCTTCTGCGCACATAACGACAGAACTCCGACGCATCCAAGGCGCCGTTACGCGAGAGAGGGCGGAAGAGCTTCAGAGGCAGAAACACGCCGCGGCGATCGAGCCTCCCGAGATCAAGAGGCTCGCGCACCTGGTGGACACGCTGCACGAGCCTAATTCGGCAGAAGGTGGATGCCGCAATAACGCCAATCACGCGCGGCTTTCGTCGTCTTCGTGTCGTTGGGATAGACTGATCGCGATCGGCGACATCTATTTTCGCGGCGCTTTTCCGAGATTCCTTCCGGACGAAGACGTAGCGATCGAGTGTTATCGTACAGCCGCGATGTGTCCAGACGGATATATAGCGGGATTGGGCCAAACCAAGTACATCGAAGCGCGCCTGTCGGGCGGCATTCCCGACGAAGACAGAGCCGGAGTGCCGCTTCCCGAAAGTTACGGTTTGCGCGCGTGTGCCGCCGCCAGGACCGTCATCCAGAGCACCCCTTTCGGAGCGTTTGAGAAGCCGAAACAGATCAAAAAGGACGCCGAAGACAGGAGGGAGGAGGCTGAAGCGGCCGCAGCAGCCGCAGCAGCCGCAGTCACGACAGCCCGGACGACGACGGCGGAAGAGAGGACGCGACGCGAGGCCGGTCACCGTCAAGTGCAAGAAACGGATGATGTAGCTGCCTTCGAAGATATCGGCGCTGCCGCGGCATTATTCCTGGACGACGATCACGATCACGCTTTGCAGCTCCCTACCGATTTGACGGCAGGTGCAGGTCGACGTCGTGACGGAGTTATCGAGTTCCCATTGCCTCCGCAGATAATCCGCGACCTGCAGAGAGATCCCGTACAGCAGCGCGCTCCTGGTCGACGGGACGCCGAGACGCGCGCCTTCCTGCACGACGCGCAAAACGTGCACGATCACGCCGTATCGAGCGTCACCGACCACAACCTGCGCGCCATCAGGGAGCGCCAGGAGCAGGAGCGCGAGCGCCTGCGCCAGCAGGGCGAGAGCGCGCGCGACGAGGGGGGGCGGTGGTTAGAAGCCGTGAAAAAAGGAGTCGTGTCATGCGGCGAATTGAGCGACACCGAAAAGGCGGACGCTCTCCGCGTGCTCGAGTCGCTGTCGACGAATCAGCACAGCACGTACGGCGTGAGCGAGAGGGACGCGCTCCTGTCGGTCTGGAACGAGGTGCAAAAGTCGGAGCACCGCGACAACCTGATCGAGACGCTGGCCAAGCAGCTCGCGAGCGCCCAGGAGAACGGCCACACGGTCTGCTCGTCCGGCAAGATGGCGCGCATCGTCTCGACGCTGGACGGCGTGTCGAACGACGCGACTCCGCGTCCTATGTGGGCGGTGCGCGAAGAGATCGCTTCGCTCGCCGCCAAGGTGCGCGATGAGCACGAGAAGAGGGGGTCGGACGACGATGCGGCCGCGGCCAAGGACTTTGCGGAGCGCGCGCGCCAGGACTACGTCGAACGCCTCGGCATGAACGCCAAGATCGTCGAGCCCATCATCGACGAGTATTCGGCGGCGTTCTAGACGTGTGTATCACGGTTGTTCAAATGTTCCGGGAAACCCGTTCTTCCTTATACCGTTTTAGCATTTCCCCGGAATTTTCCTTAACCCGCTGTACAACCCTGGTGTGTATCTATTCGGGTTCGCGCCCGCTCGAGCGAAACGCGTGCTCGGCGTCGTAATCGAGGGTGGAGGAGCTGCTAATCTTCTCCGCCCATTCGACGGCTTCCGATTCGGTGAGGATACCTGCGGGAATTGCGTGTTTCATCATACGCTGTACGGATAGAGTCAACATCTGACCCGTCTGCTTTTTCACGATACTTTTCCAAGCCGTGATGCGGTCTTTAATGACGGCATTATACTCGGCCGCCCTGTTTTTTTTCAGGAACTTGTGTTTTAGATCCGCGCTATACTCCAGGAAAGTGCGCGTCGCGCATGAAGCGAGCGTGCGGTCCAGTTGCCCGCTCGCCTCCTGGAGCCTCTTCTCGATCTGGAACAGCAGGCGCACGCTTTTGCGGAAGACGCCCCCATCCGGGTCGTCGTCCTTTAACGACAAGAGGATCTCAGGGTACGACGGAGGCATCGCTCCCGACCAGCGGATCTGGTAGCGCACGTAAGCGTCGGCAATGGCGAACAAAACGGCGCTCTCATGGGCGCGGTCGTGACCCGGGAGATACAGATCGACCGGCGGGTTTTCGGGGTACGACGTCCGGCGCGTCTGCACGTTGTACGCGTTCATTTGCTGCTCGTAGGCGAGGGGGTCATAGTACCGCACCGCCAGGGGGGGCCTGACGATCAGCCTGGTCTCGGTGGAGTACATTGGCGCGAACAACTGCGGCCGGATCTCGCCCTCCAGGTAGAGGTAGGGAGACGCGAGCGCCTGGTGCTCCTTGTCGCAAAACACCGGCTTGGACACCAGGCGGTAAAAGTCCTCCGGCTTTGCCGACTCGATCCCCGTACTTCCGTCGGGAAGAGGGTAGGGCAGCCTGAATTTTAGGAGCGAGCGCTCCGCCTGGAGCATTCCGCACCACCTGGCCTGGGACATCATGTCCAGGTGCACGCTGACGTTGTCGGTCCTGCTTCCACGTATGTCGGAGATGAACACCAGAGCGTGCCGGGGTCCCATAGCGCGGCGTGCCGTTTCGAGGATGCGGGGCATCGCGCCATCGGTGACGTATCCATCCCGCCCTTGAAATACGCGGATACGGTCGTGAATGTACATCGTGTCGTGGAACGGCCGGCCGTCATACGCGTGGATCCTGATCTCTGGAAACAGATCGGCGAGGATGGGAATGTGCATGCCGTCGGCCGATCCGGCGTACACGACGAGCATGGGCCGCCCCCCTAGCTCTTCGCGGCAAGCGTTCAGGAAGTCCCATTCCGACGCGAGCAGCTTGAGTTGCCCCCAGTGACAGCGGGGCTCGTAATCTCGCGCGTCTTCGATGTAGGGCATGCGATTATGTGGAATGTTTTTGAAGATCACGTTGTCGTTTTGTCGGGGTAAGGATTCTATGACGACGTCGCGCCACGACAGCTGGAGGCGATCGTTCAGCACCTCTCCCAACAGTTGGGCGGGGACGGGGAGCGATGAGCACTGTCGTTTCCGGAGCGATATAACGCGCGGAAGAGGTATCGCGAGCGCCGACGCCATCCTCTTCGACAGTCCGTTGACCGTCGAGGTCATGTCGTCGTAGGACTTTCGGATGCTCCTCTCGTATAGATCCGCCAGCTTTGCGACCGACGCCTTATTCGGCAACCGGGGGACGTGCGCGGTCGACGTATCCGGAGCGTACATGTCGTATCCCAGATACTCGCCCAGCATGAGCTTTCCGCGCGTTTCCGAGAACCAGGGATGCTTTGTTGCGCCTATCGGTGCGTAGTCTCCGGCGAATATGCGGAGCGTAGGAACCGTTTGCGTGGGAACGTCGAGTTCGACGTGGATGTCGAACCACTCGAAATTCGCGCACAGCAGGTACCTCAGGAGCAGCCACAGCAGGTCGCCCTCCCTCCTGGGCGCCGCTATAAACATAACGGCCATGCCCCCCCGGACCAGGACGCCGTCAACGCACTCCTGGAAGGCGCAGAGCAGGTTCACGATGCGAGGGTAGTCGCGCAGGGAGTAGACGTCAAACACGGTGATATCGGACTTGGGCGAGATTGTCGTCGTCGACGGAATCGGGTGCATGAGTTGGCCGACCGGGAGCGCGCGGAGCCTGTGCGGATGAGCCCTGACCATCCGCGCCAAAACGTCGACGCTGGTCTCTCCTAGCAGCCATAGGTCGACCACGCAGGCGTTCCCGTCGTTTAGAGCCGCATCCGTGAAGTTCAAGGAGTGCGCGATAACAAACCACCTCGGGTGGTGTTGAAAACGGGAGGCGAGCATACGAGCAGCCGTAGAATATGCCATGCCGTACATCGAAATATAATTTGTATCTTCTGGTCTCTTCAGGGTTATTCCGTCGATATACGTTCTCTGGGTCGAACTATGACGGTGAACGGAATGCATGCCTTCCTCGAACGCTCCCACCTCGTTGACGCGCACTACGTTGCGTAGTTGCTCCTCCGTAATGCGATGGACCGAGATCTGGACGTCGGCGAGCGCCTCGTTGTACGCGTCTTTCCAAGGAAGGCCCCGTCCGATAGCGTCGGCACGTAGCCTTCCCATGCGTTCGATCGATTTTCGATACTCGATCAGTTTCGCGGTCGGTGGACAGCTCCCGCTCCTCGTTCTATTTGGCAGGAGAGAATTCGTCCCTTTTCGTTTCTGCGACGCGTCGCTCTTGCTGCCGGATTCTCTGCTGTTCCTCGATGGTGTCGTCTCGATCGACCCTGCGTCTTCGCCTCCTCCCGATATCGAACGCCGCCTCAGTGGCGTTGTTTCATAGGCTTCGGGGTGCGTGGTGACGTCGTACAAGTCGTGCAAGCTATCCACGTCAACTTTGTCGAGGAACCTCTGTCGGTTCCAGCCGTCGAGATCTTCGTGGGGAACGACGGTGAGGATCATGTCGCGGAATTTTATCCCGAACGTGTCTTGCTCGTCAAAGTCTCTCGCCACTTCGACCACGGTCATCTTGGACCTCGGGACGTCCTTGAACGTGTAAGATTTCATCGTTGTCCTTTTCCGCACGATGTTCTCGAGCTCGTCGTACCACAGAAGGGCGACCCTCTTGCATCGAGATCTGTCGAGGAGCTCGGCGACCGTTCGTAACCTCCGTTGCCGCGTATCGACAAGAGAACGTTCCGAGGACGACGATTTAGATTGCCGTGCATTTTCCCGAATTAAACGATCATGTTCGGATTCGAGCTCCGGTCTGCTGAGCCTCGTCACCAGCAAGTTCTCGTGCCGTCTAGGGTCCAGGGCGTCGTCCTTGACGTAAGTGTACCACCTCAAATCCTTGCCCATACGCGAGTAAGACATCACCTGCCTCGTTTCGTAGTACAGGATGCGCTTCCTCTCGACGTGGTCACCCCAGTCTATGCGGCGCCCCCCCAAAGAAAACAGCGCGTACTTGGTGAAAAAAAGGTGTTCGTACTGGGATGCTCCAAAGGATTGCGGATCGTCGTACACCAACATCGGTACCACGGTGCAGCGCGTGGGTTTGAACTTAAATCCTTCGATGGTATCATCTGCGGTGTCGTCCAGATAAGACACCGTCAGCACTCCTTTGAAGTGTCGTGCGTCCGGAGGCGGCGTCGAGTCGAACTGTGCATCCGTCCAATGCTCTTGTCGGTCATCCGTTTCTCCTCCCTTTCGAGATTCGGCGGGCACCTCCTTGTTCAGCACGAACCGGAGGGGACACACCGCGGTAGAGTGGAACATGCAGCACACCATGAAGGCCATGTTGGCGACCGGGTTCCAGCTCAGTGTGGGGTTGATGACCAGGCGCTGGGCGAAGGGCTCTATCAGGACGCCGTCCTTGCCGGCTATGGTGAGAGACTCCAGGTACTCCTGCATGCCCAAAACAAACTGCACATCCGTCGTGTCATTTTTTATTCGATTCGCCTGTTTCGACGTACCCGTCCTCGAATTCCATTCTTGCGGCTTTGTACATAGCTCTCGTCGAATTTTAGAGAGTTCGGCTCGTGAAGTCGGGTGCAACGCGTCGTCGTACGCGGAGAGGACGTGCTTAGCGTTGAGCTCTCGGTTCCGGAGCAACGCCGACGCTCCCTGCGACGACAGAGGAAGGAATCGCTTGTGACGGCGTCGAGCGTACGCACTCCATTTTATAAAAGACGTGTCAGCGCGATCCATGAAGTTGCGTCTGTAAAACTTGTCGACCAACGTGTCAATCGCCCGTCTTTCTTCTTCGCGCACCCCTTGAACGGGAAAGAACCCGGTCGGGGGCATGCAGATCAGATCGCCCAACTCTCCAATGCGTTTCTCGATGTCCTTCACCCTTTGTCCTTTGGGGTAGCTTTCCCGCCAACTTTGGCCGTGTGTTTTAAAAACGTGCAGCAGGTGGTTCAGGACTTTTACGGGCTGACCCATTAGGTGCGCCTTCATCTCTCGCATGCGCTTGGTCGCCCCGAAAACTATCCTCTTGTTCTTATCATCCACCCTGAGCGCGTAGTGTGCGGTGCCGCGCAAGAGTTCGTCGACCTTTTTTTCTCGGTCGGGTAGTTGTGCGGCATTATTGGCGATCCCGATGACGGGTCTATTACGTCCGTCGTCGGTCGCACTCGACGGCATCACCACACTTTTAGAACGATGCGCCTACGTCTTATTTATTATAAGGACCGAACACATTTATTCAAATTTTACGGCGTAAATGCTACAAGAACATCAAAGTGTCCTTTCTGTGAAAAATGAATGACGGTATAAGAAAGAACGGTTCGTCCGGAACATCTGAATATATCGAATCCGCGATGGTCATGACATGAAGACGCATTGTTTTCAGAATACTTCCTGTTTACTTGCTACTGTTTTTTTTCTTACCGCCAGAAGCTTTCTTGACCGCCGCTCTCGTAGCGGGCATCACCAGCGAGCTCGCGGCTACTGCCACCATCAGCACGAAAGCCGCCATCAGGGCGGCGCGTATATACAGCACCACCTCCCACACGTCACGCGTCAGCGACTGCGAGCACTCGCACTTCTCGTCGCGGAGACGGTGGATATACTGCAGCGAGAAGACGATGTAGACGATGGTGGCGCAGAACAGCACGAACAGCCACAGGTTCATCAGCGTCGTCACCACGGTGGGAGGGTCCTCGTCGCGCGATGACAGCCACGCGAGCAGCGCGCCCATGACGCCCACGTTGACGAGCGATATGATGAGGTACACGCGCACGTAGGTCTTCCTGAAGTCCTCGGCGCACTTGCAGCCGATCTTTTCGAGACGGCGCAGGTACACCAGCACGAAGATGGCGACGATGATCAGAAACACGCTCCAGATGAGCGCGAGCAGCATATCAGTTCAGTTGAGTTGAGTTGTTTCTTGTTGGCTTTTTGAAGTCGTCGAACGAACGAGCTTCCGCGACCTAAGAAAGCGATTGTGTAATACTAGTTGGCAACATTTTTTTCGCGCCCCGTAGCTTTTCTTGTTCTATACCGCTTTTTTTCTTCCGCTCTTCTGGCACACGTCGATGAGGTACAATTGATTCGGTGATAGCCGTAATCAGAAATGACAAGACGACCAGCCATATATATATATAAGCTAAGCTTAGCTAGCACAGCAGCCCGTTCGAACTAGCGCGGATCCTGATCTTGATCTTTTGTGAGCGAGGGACGTGGTTGTGCGTCAGCCGCATCCAGTTGGACAACTGGTCGTATAGCCGCATGTTGCCCGCCAGCAGACAGTCTCCCTCTGGCGTGTAAGTCTGGATGCTGCACGAAGCGTCATCGTTCTCGCTGCTACTGCACCTTTTCTTGAGCGTTCGCGGGTCGATAATGGTGCGGTCGCTTTTGACTTCGTACAAGCGCCCCTTCGCAACGTCGTAAGCGACCGCTGTGCGCACGCCCCATTTGTCGGTGATGCTGGTCTTGAAGTTCTTGGGTTTGCGACAAGATTTTATAGCCGCCATCATGCCGTCATATTCCTCCTCTGCGACCGTGATGTACTTGGTTATGGTGGGAAGTCGCGCAGCTGCTTCGTCGCTTCCTCCTTGTGTCTCTTGCGTCTCTTGCGTCCCTTGTGTGTCTTGTGTCTCCCCCGCACCACGATAGAGCAGAGGCGCCTCGGGTGCCAGCGTCTCGGGATGCAACTGAATTCGCCAACGAAGGCGCGCCTGAGGGGCCTGACCCTTTTCGAGCACGCCGGTCATGCTGGTGCTGACTGCGAGAGCATCGGCCTCGCTGATGACGAGAGCAACTTTGAAACGCCCCCTTTCTATCGTCCGAAAACGCCAGCTGTTCTTGTCCTCTCCCTTGAGCGCGTCAGACGCCTTCTCCGTTCCCGTTCGGCGCGCGTCCGACCACTCCTGCATCCTCTTTCCCAGCCCTTTCCAGACGCTCATCTGCCACCTTGTGGGAGGGGGGTTGCCGTCGCATATGTGACCGAGGCATGTCACGAGATCAACCCTGAGGCGAGGAGCGCTAGAGGGAAGCAGCTTCCGCATCGTTTTGGCGAACGTCATCAGGACATCCGCCAGGGTTTCTGGCTCCGGAACCTCCTCTTTTGCTAATGCTCCTGCGCATCCCGAGCTCTCGAAGTCAACGCACACCTCGATGACGTGCACCTCTTGTTCCTCGTGATCCTCATTGTCGACGTCGGTCGTCGTGAAGTACTGCGTCCTGTCCAACACGCGTTTGAGCAGTTCTTCCATCTGTGCTTCGCTGTTTTGCATTGTGGCTGCTTCTGCAGCTCTTCTGCTGACCGACTCAGGCGATTTTCAATTGGACATAAATACAAACTCGCTCTAATTTTCCTTCTACTACAGCGAAGGAAGGTCGACATGGCAACCGCAGTGCTCGTTTTTGTGGCGGGAGCGATAATCGTATTATCGACCACATGGATCGTATATTATACGAAATGGTCCGGACGGAGCTTCGACGCCTTTTGCGACATGAACAAGCGCACAATCAGGCGAACGCCGGTCGCCAAGAAACGCGTGGACGCGCTGATAGACAACATGGGCGTGCTCGCGCGACACATGTCGGACATATTTCCCGAGCACCCAGTCACACGCGGCTTGCGTGACCGTTTCCGACCCGAATCCGTCGTACCAGTAATACATTCGGAACACGACAGCGAAAGCACGATACAAACACGGCAACATCATAGCAGTGGTACGGTATCGTACGTACAGAACAAGAAGACGATCGTCCTGAGCATGGGAAAGCGCGTCCGTAATTGCGGATGCTACTCGGTCGTTGATGAAGTGGACGGCTTAGAAACAACGGACACGCTGATGTACGTGCTGTTGCACCTCGTGACGCTCATGATACGCGACGAGATAGGCCACACCAACTCCTTCTGGACCGACTTCAAGTTCTTGCTCGAACAAGCCGAGGCGGCGGGTGTTCTGCGCGAACGACCAAACATTCCGCAGACTCTGTCCGGGATTAACACCCGTTGAACTGAACTATAGCTCATTCTCGCTGGCGCTTACTTCATTTCCCGGAAACTTTGGCACGGTCAGGACGCGCTTTCGTTCATTTTTTTCATTTTCCGGTAAAACGCGTTTGCGTCTTTCTTGGCGTTCACGTAGATGCCGTGGAATCCCGATAATAAATGGAGGATGTCGATGTGGCCACGTTCTATAGCCCGGTGTAAGGGTGAATATCCTTGGCCGTCTACTACATTGACGTCGACTCTCCGACACGTCAGCAAAGAACGTACGGCGTCTACGTTGCCTCGCCCGGTCGCAATGTGGAGGGGCGACACTCCGTCCATCGATTCGAACAGATCTATTGCGCTCGCGTTGGCTTCTACCTCCGGACAATCCAGGAAGGCGCGTACCGTGCCCGCGTGACCGTTGTAAGCAGCATGGTGCAGGGGCGTCCATGTCAAGACGTCGGATGCGTTGACGTACACGCCACCATGCTCGAGAAGGGCACGGACCACGTTTTCCTGACCGCACGCAGCCGCAGCGTGGAGGGGCGTCCATCTATACATTTCGTCCGTTTCCGTTTCCTCTATTCTAGGAATAAGATCGAAAGCGAGAGTCTTGAATCCGTTGACGTCGACGCCTCCGATATCGAGCAAAGTGTGAACCACTGAGGCGGTCCGAATGGGGTTCTTCACTTGGGTGATCTACCTGTTGGTAGTTTCCGCGACGATCGCCGCAAACATATACATGGCCAACATCATCGTCCGTCTGCGGCAGGACATCATGTACATCCGCAAAACGTTGAAGGATGTGCTGGACAAAAGAAAGGGAGAAGACGAAGACAAAGAGGAAGGTGAAGGTGAAGGAGAAGGAGAAGAAAAGGGATCGAACTAACTAATCAGTGCCTCTTGAGGTCGCGGATGGGCTTCTGGATGGTTTCGCGAAATACGTACAGCACGACCACCGCTATGACCAGAGCCGCCGCCAAGTACACCGCGGAATATGCTCCGGACACGAACAGCGCCAGGTACGCGACGATCACCAGAATCAGCATCCCGAGCGACACACGGTACCTCAACCTCTGGCGCGTCAGATGCCTCTTCATCTCCTCTTTGTTGTGGTGCAGCGTGTATAGGTTGCTGTTGCGCTGTTGCAGCATCGCGCTCACCGTGTGCAGCTTCATCGACTTATCCTTCGTGCTCCTGGACAGCTCGGCCACCTGGCGGCGCATGCCCGGGATGTTGTTTTTGTGACGCGAGATGTACTTGTTGTTCAGCGTCTCCGTCAGCAGGAACACCATGCGCTCCAGCTTGGCCACGGCCTTCCTACCGTCGATAAGCTCCAGGCTCTGGTAGTTAACGTTCTTGATGGTGGCGTCTGCCGCATGGTGCCAGGGATTTGCGACGTATACATACATCAGGCGGTCAGACATGTACGGGTTCTCGTAGTTGCTGTTGGTGTGCTGTAGCTTGCCGTTCAGGTACACGCGCATCTCGCCGTTGCCCACGCTCAAGAGCTGCGGAACGTGTGTTCTTAGGGTTGGCCAAGTGAGCTCATAATTCAATCGTATTGTCCTGATGGCCGTACCACTTCATCATTGTAGATAGAAAAAAATTGAATGAGTTTGAGTCGACCGGTTGATAAGTCATCAAGGCGGTCCGATCAGTACAGTCAGTCTAAACACACGAACGGAACGAACGGAAAGGAGCTCTGTTGCTGCGACCATGGACTTGTCCGCAATCGCGAACCACGCTGTAGCCATCGCCGTCGTAGAGAACGGGAAAGAGTTGGTAAAGTACCTCGCTCTCGCAGCAGCCGGCGCACTCGCTGGAGTTCGACTCGTCAGGTTAACGCAGATAGACGTGATTGAAGAAGTGACGTCTCGTCTGGAGAAACACGGGGGCGCGTGGAGTTCCGAGAAGATCTTTGAGCACCGGGGATATCGCCTGGGTGGCGTGTGCGTGTTGCTGCGCCCAGCCTTTGTGATGGCGGTCGTTCATACCGAGCGCGAGGAAGGCCGATCCATCACGATCGGTATCGATCTGGTATGCTCCGAAAGGGGAAGAAAGCTCTTGCTGGAAAACGTAGGGAATGACGCGAAAGACGGCGGAATAATTTTGGATTGGATCGTAAGGAACCCAAACTCTTGGTACGGCTATGAAGAGAGCCCTGGCGTCCGACTGCGCAAAGACATCCGTCTGAAGCCGGGCACGTTCCAAGAGCGCCTGGCGGTGCGCATCGTGTCGCACTACTTGGAGAGGAGAAGTTTCTGCGGGTACATTTACGGCGAAGCCAATACGGGCAAGTCCATGGTTGCCATCCTGGTGGCCCACATGTTGAACGGCATCTACTGCAGCAAATACGACCCGGCGTCGACCCAAGACCGGATCCAAAATATCATCAAAGTGGCACGCCCCACCCGGTCACGCCCGCTCGTGATCGGTGTCAACGAGATTGACGAGATCCTGAAAAATATCATGACCGACAAGGAGGTTCTGGTCCAGGGCGAGTCCCAGCCGGAACTCAAGAACAAGGGCGACTTTAATCAATTGACGGATGACCTTCAGATCGTGGAGTCCAACGTACTGTTGTTGTTCACCGGCAACACGTCCGCGAAAGAAGTACAGGAGCTCGATGGACCACACGGCTCTCTGTTGCGGTCTGGAAGGATGGTGTGTTACGAGCTGCAGAGGGAGCCGGAAGGCAACGGGCGCTGTTCTTCGCACGCCCTCGACGATGATGACTTCGTCGTTGTGGAGGACTGTTTGGGCCATGGTCTAGAACGGAGCGACTCGGCCAAGTGTTAGACGGACTCTATCTTTCTCACGCGGGAAAGGTCGTTATACTTGACACATTCAATTCCTTTTGTTACACTTGTGTCTCAGCGAGGGGGCTCTACCCCCTCATACCCCGGGGCTTGGTATTACGTACACTTCTAAACCCACGGTTCTAGTATGTACGTATATAGCTAGGGGTTGGCCAATTCCGTATATTTCACCGTATTTATACGGAGTTGCAACAGGGATAATTACAAATATACGGCGTATATATACGGAATTGGCCAACCCTATATATAGCATAGCGTATATCATCCCACGTGGAAGTTGAATGAGCATCCGTCGACTGGGGACGTGCGATCTTTGGCCGCCAGGGTTTCCGAGCTGGAATCCAAGCTGGAAGATGTATATTATGCACCGGGCATGCCCGGTTACGTGGCAGTGCACAATAGGTTCGACGGCAACGTCAGACAACGTGACTGGTAAATCATTCCATAATTTTTTACTTTCCTACACCCAAGTTATGAGAAAATCGAACACAGAAAAATTATTGGATGCTGTCTCGGACATTTTCTTGCCTAGTAATGAACAATGTATCCTTTGCCGTTCAAATAAGCTGTTGTCAAAGCACTGGCTTACCTGAAACGTTTCAGATTAGCTGCTATGGTGTTTGGTGTATCTGTATCCACTGTGCACCGTTGGTACACGTTGAAACAAAAATGGGGGACACTTGGTCCAGTGAGGAAATGCTCACGCACTAAAATTTACAGCTAAAGTCATTTTTCTACTCGGACAGTATACGTCTACCATTTTCTTCATATACAGTCAACGTGCCCGTACTCGGCCGCCAAGAGCAGAGGGGTCATTTTGTACGCGTCGTAAAAACGTGCTCCTCTGGACTCGAGCAGAACGTGGACCACATCGGCGTGACCGTGTCGCCAAGTTCAGGGGAGAGTCCTCCATTCCGTCGTAAATCGCGTTGATGTCCAGGACATGATGCAGCTCAAACTGACCGTCCAGTAAGGTTTTGACGACGGGCAAAATACCTTGACGGCATGCATGATGCAAGGGAGGGGTGACGGAGGGCTTGCGCTGAATGGCGGCTGATGGCAGTGTATGCGGCGAAGAACGTAGCACCATTCGCACATCCACGAGTTCACCATATTTTACAGCCCAATCCAATGCGTCTTCGGGCGAGCGGTTTTTGAAGAACCACAAGGTGGTTAGTTGCGTATCTCCGCGTAATTTGTCCGTGACGTTCTTGCAGACGCGCAACAGGTGGCGCACGTCGGGAGGGTCCAGGAACAAGACCACCTCTCGAAGCAGGGGAATGGGAAGGAGGCAGGATCGATATTATCGTCGACATCTTCTTTCTTTTCCCTTTTTGATAGTTTTTCATTACTTCCTTCTCTTCTTCTTGGTCGAAGACGACGACGACGTTTTCACGTCGCCGCCTGTAATATTTGTTTGATTCTGTCGACTGATAAAAAATGCAATGGCCGAGAGCGCGGCGTTGCGCGGGGGGGCGCACAACGTCGATAAGACCGCTGATGCCGATGCTGCAGATGGCGGCTCGCGAACGTTGATCTCGGACTCCGAACCCTTCCGGCCTTTCATCTGTGATCGCGCCTGCGCCCTATTCTCTTCGGCCAGCTCCCGAGCCCTACGGACCAGCCCGATCTCGCGCCCCTCGGCGTCTCTTCCGTGCAGGATGAGCACGCGCGCCTTCTCGCACGTGCCATACAGTCTCCTCTCTGTCGTGTCACAACGGCAAAAACATCGCTGGTACACGCCGGACTCGTCCACGACGAAGTATACCTGGTTGCTCCGGTGGCGGTCTCCTCGAGGAGCGAGGTTCATGCAGAACCTGCTGTCCGTCTTGACCAAAAAAGCGCAGCCGTCTTTGCGCGCCTTGATGCCCGTGAACCGACAGTTTTGATAAGGCGTATTTCTCGCGGCGAGCACACGGCGAAGCTCTTCGAGGCCCTGCATGGCTTGCTCGTCGCTCATGACGCCTCCGATATCGGACGCCGACGACGACAAGTAGTCTTCTTCGTACGTGCTCTTGAAGCGCCCCTCACGACCGACGGAACAAAGTCCACCATCGTCCTTATCGTCCTTATGAGAAAAAGACGGCGGAGAAGCTTTGGACAGAGATCGGCTCGGGAACACGCTAGCCAGGCGCACCCACTTCCGAAGATCCGTGATGACGTCGCTCTCGGGAACGGTTTCTAATACTATCGTCGTTCGTCTCGCCAGAAAGGAAGGGAAATACATCGTCGATCCGTCTTTTTTAAGGGACAGGATCATACGCAGGCCGTTGTTACGAAAGACGGCGGCGTCGATGATGCGCTCCCAGGGATATGATTCGGATAGGTGAGGGGGCGTCTTGGAGGCGCACCTCCTGACGCACCCGTCTCGAATTTCCATGGCGCGGGGAGCGTCGACCAGCGTCCTGAACCAGATGACGTGCACACCATCCGTGATAGTGTTCGCGTTGACGTGCGAGCTGGTTGCCGATGCAAGAGACACGTCACGGTTCTTGGTGACGATGGTCTTTTGCCGTTTCGTACACACCAACGCGTAAGCCGTGTCACTTTGATGTTCACCTTCTTTCGACGACGTAGCGTCGAAATCACTATCACGGAGCTCTTCATTCACCGACTCTATGATGATGCGCAGGGCCCACTGCAAAGCGTCGGTGTGGTGTGCTTGCGATTGAGATTGCGCGTCGCCGCTGGGACGTACTGAATGCGATTGCGCCGCGATCTTAGTACTGTCGAAAAAATGATCCTTGAAGTCCACGTCCAGGAACATTCGAAACCCGTCGGGACGCGGCCTCTCGACGACGTACATCGGATGCCCTCCCGCGACGCTGTCGCAGTACGCCTCTTCGAATTCGGAAAACGCCTCGTCTGGGACGGAGGCCTTACCTCCGTTCAAAAACACGTGCGTCAGTCGACGACGCTTGGCGTTCAGGCCCACGACACCCGCAGCCACCCAGTATCCCCTGGACTGGAGCCATTTCGTCAAAGGATTTTCGCGACCACCACCACGAGACATGCAGCAGCGGCTCGAGGGGGTTCTCTGACCTTCTTGCCTTGCTTAGTGTCTTGACGTCTGAAGAAGAACAAAACAGGGTACGCATTTTTATGTGTAAGAACGAAACGAGGAAAGAACTATATCGATATTTCAATCTACGGGTTCGTAAGGGGCGGGATCTATGCTGTATCCATCATCGTGTGAACTCTGTTGCTTGTGCTGCGACTGGTGCTGCGACGGGTGCTGCGACTGGTGCTGCATCGAGGACAGCAGCATGTCTTCGATGTACGCCTTCGAAGCTTCGGCGCGCTTGGCCCTCTCCACCACCAGCTCCTGAGCTCGGAGGCGCAGCTGCTCGAGGATGGAGTTGTCCATGTCGGGCTTGCCAAAGTTGCGGAAGAACACCTCCATGACGTCCGCGTGAGACAGCTCGCCGTCGGGCAGCGCCTTGACGTGGTAGGGCGACAGGTCCCTGTCGTGCAGCTTGTGGTACATCTTGGCAATCGTGTCGCGCGACGCCAGGCCGAACCGGATCATCATGTCGATGCGCCCGGGCCGTATCAGCGCCTCGTCCAGCAGCTCGGGGTGGTTGCTGGTGACGATCACGATGCGGCCCGGGGTTTCCATGTTGCCGTCCAGAACCTGTAGCAGGTCGCCCAACGTGATCTCGTCGTGGATGCACTTGGCGTTGGGGATGTCGCCTCCGGTTCCGCGGAGAGGATTTGTCACGCGGCGCTCGAATATGGTGCTCCCCAGAGCGTCGATCTCCTCGAGCACATAGACGCGCTTGTTCAGGGGCACGGTCAGCTTGATGGCCTCGCCCGAGTCTTCGTCGCGGAAGACGTTGAGCTCCTCCGAGTAGAAGAGCTTCTTCAGCTGCGTGACGGTCTTGATGTTGGCGAAGTTGACGTTGACGATGTGCCTGCCGGTGCTGTTGGCGATGGCGCGGATGCACGAGGATTTGCCGGTTCCCGATTCGCCGGACAGCAGGAAGCCCACCTGGTAGGGCACGCCCTTCTTGTCATACCATTCCCGGTTGTTCACGAAGAAGTTGATGCGGCTGCTGATGAGGTCGATCTCGGGGCCGCACAGGTTTTCGAAGCTCTTGTTGGAGTGGAAGGGCAGCTGCTGGAAGCTGAGGCACTTGGGCGCGTTGATGATCTCGAACTTCTTCTGCATCTGCGCGTTGTCGGTGGTCTCGAAGGGGTTGCCCCGGAAGTCGGACGTCTCCTTCTGATCGAAGAAGTAGATGTTGGAGCCCAGCTCGTTGTTGAGCGACGCCACGTACTCCGCGTACAGCTCCTCGACGTACCGCACCATCTGCGTCGCGGTCTTTGTACGCGAAGACAGCGTCAGCTCCAGCGCCTTAACGTCCCAGTCCGTGCGTTCGTTCTTGGTGATGGTCAGCCACACGTCGTTGCACAGCTTGATGCGCTTCCCCGGCTGGTGCACGATCCACTCGCCGTTCATGGCCATCAGCAGCGACGGAACTTTGTCCATGGACAGCACCTTGTGCAAAACCGCCTCCGAGTATTGGTTCATCTTTTTGGCGGGGGCAAGCACGTCTCCGTTTTTGTCGCGTGGGGGAGAGTAGTGACGGCACAAAACCAGCGTGTAAGGCGCCATCGACGACGATGTATCCTTTGAAAGTTTCTCCGAAGAAGCTTTCTGTTCTCTTGCCGTTAGAGGACGCTTAGTCGCAAGCGATGCGGCTGTAGCATCGTCCAGGTCGACGTCGAGTTCGTCGTCGTCTTCTTCTCCGGTTATATCCTCCGGCGACACTTTGACGACGTCGTCATCATTGTCGACCTTCGTCCTCGCCAGAGTTTTCGACGACTCTGGCGACGGTTTTTTTACCTGAACCTCCGGCTGTAGCTGCTGCTGCTCAGCGGCGTTGGCGCCCGGAATCTTCGGTTTGCGTCCGGGTTTCTTTTTCATGACGGGCGACGACAGCGCGTGATTCGTCGACTGAGCATCATCGGTCGTTTTTTTTAGCGGTTGTTGACTTTTGGCGTTCGTCATCATTTGATTTAATTGATTAAAACGGCCTTAAAATCTTTATATGCAAGAAGAAACCCGAAACGGTCCGTCTCCATTTATCCTATCTGCTATCACGCTCGCGAATAAACGACAGACCGAACGCACGTCCTTTTTGTCTAAAGCAGCCTGTAAAAGGGGATGGCGAACAGGAGGAGGGACAGGTACAACACGAGCACCGCGTTCGCGCGGATCCCTCTTAAGCCATCGTGGTGATAGTTGAACAGGTCGCGGTTTTGGATAACCGACGCTACGATGGCGCCGGTGTTGATGATCAGGAGCGTGGACACGAAGTAATCGACCGCGACTCCGATCAACAGAGGACGGTCGATGATGAACGAGTTGAAGGACGTCTTGTACTTTATCATGGCCCCGAACAGCACGAGGAACAGCACGAGGAAGGAGATGAGCTCTATAAACGCGCACAGCACCACGAAGGCGGCGAGTCCCTTGGGCGACTTGTCCTCGATGTAAACCCGGGTGATGAAGCGTTCGAGGTACACCCTCTCCAGCACGTACACGATCATCCACAGAGACAGGATGCGATACAGCTTCACCAGGTACGCGGTGATGAGAAGCGCCGTTTCCATTCCTTTGGCGAGTAAATAAATCGATAACCTGGCTAGGCTGGGTGGGAGAGGCGCGGTAAAAAGCCGCAAAAACTCCACGTCATTATACTCAGGCAACAGAATTTATTGGACGTCGTCGCGAAGGCGGTCGGCGAAACCCAGGTCGTCACAAAAGGCCGACACTTCCGCGTCTGACACCTGTACGAGTCTATACCCGTGGACAAAATCGCGCGGGGGGTGTCTTCCCTGTCGATCCATCATGGCCCAAGCGTGCTCCAACAGCTCCCGCCACGGCCTGTCTCGCCTGTGCCCCCACGTGGTCACCTTTCGCAACATGTCCTCTCGGCTCCTGACCCAGCTGAAATGGTGGATCATGGCCTTCCCGTCAACGCCGAGCACGTTCCTGAGGGTCGACTCTGGATTTAACCCGCCACCATATCGAACGGACGAGAGGGCCAAAATGCCGTCCCTTTCCCTGGGGTTGGCGTCGGCAATGGCGGCGTCAGTAACGGCGTCTTCGCGCACGAGGATGGCCGAATCCTCGAGCGCGTCGGCGCGTAGGTTGGGCCGCAGAAAATACCAATAATTCGAGAGTTTGCACGCGCGAGAACGATCCGTGGCGTCGAGGATGCGTTGGTGCGCCCACCACGTCGCGATGGCTTTGCCGTCTGGGACTTCGTCGCCGTCCAAGAATAGGACCCACGTCTTTTCGGCGCCGGACCCTAATCTCGCGGATCTCGATCTCTTTAGCGCGTCGAACCCTACTCGTCTGGCGGTATTATGCACCGCTACCGGATTTTCATGAGGTCTCTTTTGATCCGTTTCGGTTGTTCCAGATACGAGTCGGCGCAGCGGCGGCGGACAGCGCACGTCGTACTCAACGAACACGTAGCGACAGGTTGTGGCGGTTTTCTGATGTGACTGAAAACGGCTCTTCAGAGCATCGAAAAACTTGCGGTCTTCCTTGTCAGAACTCAGGAGGTGCGATCCATGCGCGACGACGACGTCCGAAGCGAAGTGCCCACACTCCCTTAGAAGTGGGATCAAAAAATGTTTTTCAAGGGAGGAAGCCGAAACCACAACGGAAATATCCCGTGAATGAAAAAAACAAGGCCGCATGTCACTCGTTGCCGCCATGTCTGTCATAATGTTGGCGGATCATCTTAACCGCCTTTTTTATGCGCGTTCGAACGCGGCTATCCTATCAAGCTCTTCCGCAATATCCTTGACCATGCCGCACAGAGCGTGAGGGGTGGGACGCATTTCTGGAACGACGTTCATACATTGAACCGCCAACGACGCGAGCTGCGCGCAGGCGTCGAACACCATGCCCTTGAGAGACAGCCCTCGCACGGAGTTGATCTCGTCGCGCACCATGGCGAGCGTGTCCACGATTGTAAGTTCACGCTTGTTGTCGCAGCCGCCGCGCTCGGTCAGGTCCTCCCTGCTGATGGTAAAGGGGTTCCGCCCTGGGACGCGAGAAGACTTTCCGACGCTGAACACCGCGTCGCACAGAAGACGCTGCGAGTACTCGGCATCACGGGGGTTGTCGCAGTCGCAGTTCCTCCTCATCATGAGCTCGAAGGCCAGCACTCCCCAAGAGAACACGTCCGTCTTGTTCGTCGCTACGTCGTCCGGCGGGTAATTGAACCTTTTGGAACTGCGGATAGCCCTTCCTTCGTTCGTCATGCTCCCAAAATCGCACACTTTAAAGTTATGCCGCGTCGTGCGCAATGCCGCGGGATCGGTGGTCACGACCAACATGTTCTTCGCGAGGAAGTCGCAGTGCACGACGCCGTAATTTTTAAAGTGTACCAAGCACTCTGCGGCGGGCAACAGGACGTCAGCGAGCGCGTGCTTCAGCGACATCGAGCGGTTCTCTCTGATGACATGAAACAGCACCTTCTCGCACCTCTTGAGCACGATACACGGGAGCTTCATAGTGCGTGGAGCCGAGTTGTACTTGTAGGACGCTCCCGACGCTAAATCTCTGATGCGCACGTCCGCGTTATCGAGAATGAATCCGTAAAAGTCTACGATGTACGGGAATGGAGTCAGGAGGCTAAAGTACCGCAACTCGCGTATCGCGCGCTCCTGCGCCGATTGCTCCGCGTTTCTCATACGGTCGGCGGGGATCTCCTCATGTCCCTCTTGCACTTGCACTTGGACGATGGGCGTTTTGACCACGACGTTCTCGTTGGCCATCGGCTGCAGTCGGCGGAAGTAAATCTTTCCGAAACCGGCGGTTATCGGAGTCTCGGGGGGCGAAACGTCGCGGAGGGCGTCCTTAGGATACATCGGGATGGGCGTATGAACCTTTCTCTCGCGCTCGAACGGGTTCGGAGCCCTGAGGTGGTGCTTACGCGCGACTTGAGAAACGGCGTGGATAGGAGGAGGCGGAGGCGGAGGAGACGGAGGAGGCGGAGGAGGCTGAGGCGGAAGGTGCGATACTCGAGATGGATCGCCGCGAGGACGATGCGACGTCAAATCCGCTGTTACGCCGTGAACGTCCGTAGGACTGGGATCACGCCTTCTTCTCCTCTCTTTTTCTGCGTCGCCGCTCCTGTCTTCTCCTTTTCGCCTCTCGCTCTTGTCTCTATTGTCTCTCTTGTCTCTCTTGTCACTGTCTCCGCTTCTCCGCTCCTTCCAAACTCCGCTCCTGTCTGCGTTCCTGTCTGCGTTCCTGTCTGCGTTCCTGTCTGCGTTCCTGTCTGCGTTCCTGTCTGCGTTCTTCTCTCCTCTTCCGTCTTCACGTCTCTCGCTCATTGATCCGCGTGCATGATCCTCCATGATATCAGATGTTTGAGTACGGCGCCTTCCGGACGCGCGTGCCGATCCGGTCTCGATGTCCTTGTCGTCCTTGAAGCGCTTGCTACTCATTAAGTGATTTGAGTGATGGCGACGAGGGTGCTGTAGTTGGCAGGACGACGACGATGACGACGTGGACGACTTGTTGTTGTTGCTGGCCATGAATGGTGAGCTCAGCTCGGGTGTGTCCTCTTGGTAGAGGGCGACGCAAGCGGGTGGGTGGTCGGTGCAGTTGGGCGCGCACGTACGTGAGCGAGCGAGAGAGAGGCCCTAACAACACTATCCTAACCTAGCTGTAGCTCTAGGAGGGGACGACATGTGGGATCAAATTTCTTCTGTCGCAACACACCCCACCAATTTTAGAAAAGCATATAAGGGCAACGTCGCCTTTGTTTTACAATCTCACGGTACGAAGTCGGTCGACTCTTCATCGACACCACCAAAGCGATGAGCAACGATTCGAAAGGCGGCAATTACAAGGGCACGGAGCCCCTGGTCGACGTAAAGAAGGAGGACCACCTGGACGAGGACCCACCCCTCCGCGCCCAAAACTACGCGTGCATATCGTTCGTGTCGCCGGAAGACGTCATCCGCAAGAGAGAGGTGTTCGAAATTTCGGAATTCGTCAAGGCGTTGGGCAAGGACGTGAGCGGCATGCTGGACACGCTGCGCGACACGGGCATCTTGAAGGCCAACCCCGATCTCGAAGAGACGGCTCGCCTAATCCGTGAAAGATACGGCTATCTGTGGGACGGCGATGAAATGCAGCGCGAGTACCAGACGTACAAGAGCACACACGCTCAGGACCTGCAAAACAGATACCACACGGAGCACGGATTTCAGACGTCTGTTCGCGGCGTCAAGATCCGGGGCGTTTACGACACATACAACGAAGCCGTGCATAGATGCCACTCGATCAGCAAGTTCGACCCGCACTTCAACGTGTACGTGGCGCAGGTGGGGTGCTGGCTGCCCTGGAACCCTAACCCGCAAGAGATCGACCAGAGCGAGTACGGGTCTTCGTCAATGGACCAGCTCAACACGCTCATGAAAAAGTACAAGGAGTGCTCCGAAACCAAGGACGTGCTGTACGAACAGCGCAAGCGCGACATGATGCGCTCCATCCAGGAGCAGCAGGGTCACAAGAAACTTCTCGACGGGTCTGGCGAAGGGAGCAGCAGCGCAAGCGGTGGAGGAGGAGGTGGTGGAGAGGCTCCGAAGCCCAACGTGAGCATTCAGGACGTCAGCGAAGAGCTTCAGAAAGACGGTGGCGGAGACGCCTGGCTCCAAAAAAAGACGGAAGAGGAAAAAAAGGGCTGATGCGATAAAGCGCGGGTAAAGCGAAACGAGATAAGCACGCAAGACACAACAACAAAACACGGCCCAGCCGCTCTGTACCGAAAAAGAAATCGTTTTTTATCTGTACGGACACACGTCCGTAGGAACCCCCTTCAAATCAGGGCAACCCTTCCCTAAGGAACGACCGCGCGCGTGCGCCCGTTTCGCGCGCAAAAAAACTAAGTAAACCCATCGAACATCAGCATTCGGTTTCGCTCAGAGTAGTACAATAGTTCCGGGGAATATCATAAAAACGAGTCATTTACGATTCTCTGTAATTTTCGGCAGGTACCGCCCTTTGCAAAACTCACGAATTATCCGTTATAATAAACTCCCCGGAACTACCAGGGTAGTTCAGATCCCGGAGATACCGATGAAAAGGGTATAAGGAGGACCTCGAATCCCGGAGATTTCCTTAAACCCCTGAACTACCCTGGGAACTACTGTACTACCCTGGTTTCGCTGCTTTGTCATTTTCCACGTTTGCGTAGTACTCATCTTTCGAAACACAAACTCTATCAGACGTTTGTTTATATTATACTCGTAAAAATCGAGAATGTTACAGATGTTTGGAACACCATAACAGCCTGAACCAGTTGAACTATAATAGTATATAGGTGTATACGGT
>LKMJ01000313.1_pt1 | contig 34817 bp, 35 predicted proteins | sample 643391 | NCBI WGS metagenome assembly LKMJ01 (sample SAMN04112250, study PRJNA286221) | soda lake metagenome | biome: soda lake; feature: Kulunda Steppe; material: water; isolation source: sample PL-Br10 brine of Picturesque Lake | place: Russia: Kulunda steppe | collected 2010-07 | reverse complement strand
CCGAGAGCAGCTCCGTCACCAGCGCGACGGTTTCGAGATCCGCGGGCTCTCCCTCGATTCGATCGGCGTGTGCGGCGAACTCCCTGAACTCCATCGCCCGCCGGTACGCCCGGCCGTTTTATAAACGACCCGGACCGGTCTCAGCCGCGGGTTTCAAGACTGTCGGCGTCACAGAGAGGGGTATGCCGGAGGCCCAACTCGCCACGAAAGTGGCGGAGCTACTGTCGGTCGACGCCGGGGAGTTCCAGGCAGCGGTAGAAACCGACACCGAGGTCATCAAAGAGGAGCTCAGGGAGGGGACGTTCGACAACTCACAGGCGATCGTCGGCTTCGAGTACGAGTTCTACGCCGTCGCGCGCCCGGACAGCGATCCGTGGGCGGGGATCGATGACGCCGTCGGGACGCTCCGCCGGGTCCCCCGTCGCCTGCTCTCGCTGGTCGGCTTCGAGAAGGAACTCGGCCTCCACAACGCGGAGATGACGACGAGCCCCCAGCCGCTCAACGCCCACGGCCTCAGCGCACAGGAGTCCGAAATTCGGGGGCGGCTCTCCGCCGCCCTTGACTGTACTCGTCCGGAGGGAATTGACCTCGTTAGCGACGGTATCTGGACGATCCCGCCGGAAGGTGAATCGGCCAGAAACTACCTCACGGACAGCGTCGACGACAACGGGATCCGGATCGCGACGAACATGAGCGATGCGGGCCGATATCACGCGATGGCGAACGCCGAGGGAACCACGGAAGCCGGTATGTCTATCGAGGCTCCACACGTCTCGCTGTCGGCCGACACGGTGATGCCCGAGAGCCTGATCACGTCGATCCAGCCCCACTATCAGGTGCCACAGGCGATCGACCTCCCCGAGTACTTCCGGTACGCGATCCGGATCGCCGGGCCGTTGCTCGCGCTGGGCGTCAACTCCCCGTTTTTCCCGCCGGATCTGTACGACGACGACGCGACTGCCGAGGAAATACTCGATGACGGCTGGATGGAGAACCGTATCGCCGTCTTCGAGTCCGTACTCAATCCGCCCGGGACGGAGCGTCGAGAGGGGAAAGTGCGGTTCCCGCGGGACATCGACTCCGTCTCGCAGGCCGTCGAGCGGATCGCGACCGACGAGACGATCGTTCCGATGCCCGTGGAGACGGGGAACCGCTTCGACGACGAGTTCGCGCACTTCCGACGCAAACACGGCACCTACTGGCGGTGGGTCCGGCCGGTCTTTGGCGGGCCGACCCGATCGGAAGCAAACGCCCGGATCGAGTTCCGCCCGATTGCCGCCCAGCCGACGGTCAGGGACTCGGTGGCGTTTCTGGCCGCCTTCGCAGGGCTACTGGAGAGCCTCCCACAGGTCGAACATCCGGTCGCGGAACTGGACTGGGGCGTCGCCCGCGATAACTTCTACGCTGCGATGCAGAACGGTCTGGACGCCGACCTACAGTGGATGACCAACGGCGGGGAGCAAACGACCGACACGAAGGAGCTGTACCGGGACCTGCTAGAACACGCTGCCGAGGGACTCAGGGGCAGAGGCCTCACCGACGAACAGGTCGAGACGTATCTCTGGCCGCTCAGGCAGCGCGTCAGACACGGGATCACGCCCGCCGAGTGGAAGCGCCGACAGGTCGAGGCTCGGCTCGACGATGGGGACGACTTCGCGGCCGCTGTCCACGGGATGCAGCGCAGATACATCGAGCGACAGCGCGACTCGCTGATCGACGGGAGCTTTACCGACTGGGTCGACGACCGGTAGGCGACCGGATACTGGGTCGACGATCGATAGAAAACGACACGTCGAGTGGGAGCAGATTCGGTCAGGTAGCCGCTCTCGTCACTACTATTATCCCCCCAGTCAGTATGAGACGTATGGTCACGTTCCTCTCGGGTGGCACCGGCACCCCAAAGCTACTGGACGGTGCCGCCGCTTCGTTTTCTCCCGACAAAACGACGGTGATCGCGAACACCGGCGACGACGTCGAACTCGGCGGGCTATTCGTGTGTCCCGACATCGACACGCTGCTGTTTCAGGGCGGCGGGATCCTTGACCGCGAGCAGTGGTGGGGGATCAAAAACGACACCACGAGTACACACACCGCGTTACACGACCTCGGCGACGCCATGGGGATCGACGACCAGCCCGTGTACTTTTCCGAGGAGCGACAGACTGCGGGACGTGAACTGGCGAACTGGCGGCGCTTTTCGGGTGCTGCGGAGTTCATGGAGATCGGCGACCGGGACCGGGCGGTCCACATCACACGGACGAGTCTGCTCGATCAGGGGAACACACTGTCCGAGGTAACGGCGCAGCTGGCGGCTGGCTTCGGGATCGAGATCGACATCCTGCCGATGAGCGACGATCCCGTGGCGAGCCTGCTACACACGCCAGACGGCCTGATGCACTTCCAGGAGTTCTGGGTCGGCAAGGGCGGCGAACCTGCCGTCGATAGCGTCGAGTTCCGCGGCTCCTCGGACGCCGAACCTGCTCCCGGCGTACTGGACGCACTCGAAGACGATGTTGTGATCGGTCCGTCGAACCCCGTCACGAGTATCGGGCCGATGCTCTCCGTGCCGGAGATCGGAGACGCGCTCTGGGCGACGAACGTCGTGGTCGTCTCGCCGTTTATCGGGAGCGAAGCGTTCTCCGGACCCGCCGCAAAGCTCATGCAGGCGGTCGGGGCAGAGCCGGGTTCCGCAGGGCTCGAAACCGCATTCCCGTTCGCCGACGCGTTCGTCGTCGACGAGGGCGACGACACCGAGTTCGAGAAGCCCAGTATCGAGACGGACATCAGGATCGACGATCGCTCGGACGCCGCGCGCGTAACGGAAGCGGTCGAACGCGCACTTGCGGAGGTCCGATAGCAGGTGTTCACACCCAGGGTTGCGCTGGCCAGCCTGAGCGGGCGGGCAGACGCCGACTGGGCCGCCAGCGGTGCCGAGTACGCCGGGGCGGCGTTTCTCGGCGGGATCGCGCTCGACGACGCCAGCCGGGAGGCGGCACGGGTCCTTACTGAGCGCGACCGTGAGGAATTTCTTCCCGATGATCCCCACGCCTTCGTCGAGCGAGAGCTACGGGCACTGTCCGGCACCCCGATACGGCCCGGCTGGAACGTCCGAACGACGAGCATCGAACCGCTGCGGGAGGTAGCAACGATCTGCGCGCGTCACGACGCTCTGCTGGAGATCAACGCCCACTGCCGACAGGAGGAACTCTGTGCAGTCGGCTGCGGCGAGCGCCTGCTCGCGGAGACGGACCGCCTTGCCGAGTACGTGACCGCGGCGGCCGACATGGGCGCGACCGTCGGCGTCAAAGTCCGCACAGAGGTCGACGGCGTCAATCTCGTCGAGACTGCCAGCACTATCGAGTCCGCTGGCGGGGCGTTCGTACACGTCGACGCGATGGATTCCGAGCCGATGGTCGGGAGGGTTGCCGAGGCGACCGATCTGTTTGTGATCGCAAACAACGAGGTCCGTGATCGGGAGTCGTCCCACGAGTATCTCGACTACGGTGCCGACGCTGTCAGCGTCGGTCGGCCCAGTGATGACCCCACGGTGCTCCGGCGCGTTCGCTCGGGGACCGACGAGTGGTTCGACAGGTGAGGTTCCGGGCCAAGGTTCAAGCGGTATCACGGGAATGCTAGCGTATGGCACCACCCGACTGGTTCGAGGAACTCCCGGCGTGGGCGACCGTCGTGGTCGTCCTGCTCGGACTGCTGGCCGTCATGACGGCCGCGTCGATGGCGCTCGGGGTCGTGTTCGCTGCGATCGCCATCGGCGTCGAGACGGGAAGCGTGATCGCCGGACTCCTCGCCGGGACGCTCGGACTCGCCGTCTTCGCCGTCCCGTTGCTCGTCGTCGCCTGGTGGGTCATGGGCGACGATGTCGATCACCCAGTGGACGACGAGGGCGACACGGTCGACGAACTCAGGGCGCAGTATCTCGACGGCGAGATCAACGAAGCGACCTTCGAGCGCCGTCTGGAGGCGTTTCTCGACGACGGGGCGGAACTTGAGTTCGACACGGCGGAGGAGGCAGATTTCGACGCCGAACCGTCCGCTCCGAACGAGCGCGAACGCGAACACGAACGGTGACCGGGTCTCGGACTGCGATTCCGCCAGCATATAAGTAGCCGAAGCGACCACGTACAGGTATGCGAACGCCCGCCCAGAACGCCGAACTCGCACTTCTGCTGGAGGTCGCCGGGACGCCGAAGCCGGGCAACGTCGATCGCCGACACGACCTGCCGGGGCTGCGATTCGAACACTTCCTTGCCGGTGCCGTGGGTGCACAGAACGGGCTGCGGCTGGCCCTCGATTCGGACGTCGGTATCGGAGCGGCGTTCGAGCGTGCGATCGAGGGGATGGCTGACCAGTCGGGTGGCAACACACAGTTAGGCGCGCTGCTGGTGCTTATTCCGCTGGTGCGAGCGACGGTAGAACACGACCTGACGCGGGCGGGCGTCCGGGCGGTCGTCGAAGACACGACGGTCGAGGACGCCGCAGCGTTCTACCGCGCCTTCGACCATGTCGACGTCAGGGCGGGCGAGCCACCAGAAGAGATGGATGATCTCGACGTCCGCCGCGGGAGCGATGCGGTGCCGGCAGTCAGAGAGCGCGGCGTAACGCTTGGCGAGCTGATGACCGAGAGCGCCGACCACGACGGTGTGGCCCGCGAGTGGGCAAACGGCTTCGAGCGGACGTTCGAGGCGGCCGACGAAATCGTCAGACGTAACGGATCGGTTCCGGACCGCGCGGCGGCGACGTTTCTGTACTTACTCTCGCGAGAGCCGGACCAGCACGTCGCCAAAAAGCACGGGGAGGGCACCGCTCGAAGCGTGATGGTCCGGGCACAGGAGGCCCGGGAAGATGGGCCGGAGCTGGTCGAAGCGTTCTCGGAATCGCTGTTGCGAGCTGGAATCAACCCCGGAACGACGGCCGACCTGACTGCGGGGGGGCTCTACATCGCGCTCGAACGGGACGGGGTCGAGCTGTGAGCGGGGATGACCGGGAGGAAGACGACCTTCCCGAGAGCGCGTCTACCGGCGAGTGGCCAGTCGAGATCGTCGGCGTGACCGAGTCACTCGTCACGACGCTCGGGCCGAACGATCTGTGGAACGTCGCGGCGCTCGGGCTTCATTCGGGTGATCCGGTTACTGCGACAACGTTCGGTCGCACCCGGACGTGGCGGAACTTCCGACAAACAGGTCGAGGCTACGTCCAGTTTACGCCGAATCCCGAACTGTTCGTAGCGGCAGCCCTGTCCGTCGAAGAGCGTGCGGAACCCGTTCTCGACGAGGCCGACGCGTGGGCGGAGGTTACCGTCGAATCGCTCGGCGTCCGGGACGAGGGGGGAACACGGAAAGAGGAATGGGCGCTCCGACCGGTCGACGGTGCGGTCGTCGCGCGTCGGCCCCAGACCACGAACCGCGGGTACTACGCAGTTATCGAGGCGACGGTTGCGGCGTCCCGACTGGACGTCGATGCCTACGATACTGCGACGCTAGTCGACCGATTGTCGTACTTCGAGGAAGTCGTCGAGACCTGTGGCGGCCCCTCAGAGCGGGCCGCGTTCGACCGACTCTCGGCGCTGGTGGACTGGCGCGACGCCGATTGAAATCGAGGCCCGTGGGAGCGGAATCGAACCCTTTTAGGCACCGAGTGGACAAGAGATCAAATATGCCAATCAAACCTGGATACGTCAAGAAGACGGGTCACATACTACTGGAGCGATACCCCGACGCGTTCTCGGAGGACTTCGAGCACAACAAGAAAGGCGTCGACACGCTTACCAACATCGAGTCCAAGGACGTCCGTAACCGCGTCGCCGGGTTCATCTCCCGGAAGAAGGCCGGCCAGGCGGCGTAACTGGTTTTCCACCGTTTCGGAGCGTATTCGACCAGTTGCAACGCTCTTGCCAGGTCGCGTTCGAGGGGACTGGTAGACGCGGATCCAAACCGTTTTGAGCGCCCGAATCCGACCAACCCACATGTCTGTACGCGTTGGCATTCTCGGCGCAACCGGAGCCGTCGGACAGCGACTCATCCAGCTACTCGATCCCCATCCCGAGTTCGAAATCGCGGCCCTGACCGCGAGCGAATCGAGCGAGGGCAAGGAGTATCGCGACGCAGCGAAGTGGCGCGTCGACTCGCCGATCCCGGACGATGTGGCTGATACGACAGTTACTGCAACCGACCCAGACGCCGTTCCGGACGACGTCGACCTGCTCTTCTCCTCGCTCCCGTCCAGCGTCGGTGCGGCGGTCGAACCGGGGTTCTGTGAGGCGGGCTACGTCGTGTCTTCGAACTCCTCGAACGGTCGGATGGACGACGATATCCCGCTCGTCATTCCGGAAGTGAACGCCGACCACCTCGATCTACTCGAAGTCCAGCGCGACGAGCGGGGCTGGGACGGCGCGATGGTCAAGAACCCGAACTGTTCGACGATCACGTTCGTTCCCACGCTCGCCGCGCTCGCCGAGTACGGTCTCGAACGGGTCCACGTGGCGACCCTGCAGGCCGTCTCCGGTGCGGGCTACGACGGCGTCAGCTCGATGGAGATCATCGACAACGCGATCCCCTACATCGGCAGTGAAGAGGACAAACTCGAAAACGAATCCCGAAAACTGCTCGGCGAGTTCGACGGTGCGTCGCTCTCACACGATGGCGTCGACGTCGCCGCCTCGTGTAACCGTATCCCGACGATCGATGGACATCTGGAGAACGTCTGGGTCGAAACCGAAGACGATCTGACGCCCGACGCGGCGGCCGAGGCAATGCGCGAGTACCCCTCCCTCGATCTTCGCTCGTCGCCCGATCAGCTCATCCACGTCTTTGAGGAGCCGGATCGACCACAGCCTCGGATGGACCGAACTCTGGGCGGCGGGATGGCCATCGCCGCAGGCGGTCTCCGTGAGTCCACGTTCGGACTCCAGTACAACTGCCTCGCCCACAACACCATCCGCGGAGCTGCGGGTGCCAGCGTGCTGAACGGTGAACTGCTGCTCGAATCCGGCTACCTCTAGAGACGGGGGCCTTCTGGTTTTTCGCGTGTAACTGGTTGTGTATATCAGATACATACGCGGGGAGATACTAATACGCGGTCGGACGAGGCTCCGGACACGATGAGTGTTCGATCACACGACGACGAACTATTCCGATTTACTGGCGGATTCTGGGTCGCTCTCACGGTGAGCGGGCTGATCGCGGGCGTCGTGATGGGAATTATTATGTACGCCGTGATGGGAATCATGCAGACCGTTGCCGGGCTCTACACACTGGAATCAACGATGGCAGGCTGGACCGCACATCTGGCACACTCGGTGATCTTCGCGCTGGCCTTCGGGGTCGCGTATGCGTGGCCTCCGCTCGAACAGTACCGGACCGAGGTCCTGTCGAGCATGTCGCTCGGAATAATCTGGGGCGTCATCCTGTGGCTGTTCGCGGCCGGAATCATCATGCCAGCGTGGCTCGGTGCGGTCGGCCCACTCTCGCCACCCGTGCCCTCACTGAACCCAATCAGCGGACTCGGGCACGTGCTGTACGGCGCGGTGCTCGGGGTCGTTTCCGCACTGCTTCAGTCACGTCTATAATACGCCTATGGAACGTAGCCACCACCAATGGACGGGGATTCGCCAGTTCCGAAGCGACTCGAACGGACCCGAAAGCGATACAGCAGAGCCGTCGACCGCCGGCGCTTCCTCCGCGGCTCTACGGCGACAGGTGTCGCGGCCGCCAGCGCGGCCAGCGCTGGCTGTACGGATCTGACGGGCGACGGCTCCGAAGACCTCGACGACGACCCACGAACAGTGTTCGTGTTCAACACGGGCGATTCCACGATCAGTCTGATCGACGTCTCGACCGACCAGGTGATAGACACGGTGCACATCGGCGCGACGTCGTCGTATCCGGCGAACCAGTACGCCGCAGTCGAACAGGACGCCGAAACGCTCTGGATCAACGTCGAGGGAGGGGTCAGGGGGTTCACGCCGAAGGCGCTCGACGGCGTCGTCAGCCTGGAGACGGGAGCGGACGCCAACTGGCAGGAGATTACGCCCGACGGATCGCAGTTGATCGTCAGCGCCCGCGAGCCGACCCACGCGCAGTATCGCCTCGATGCCGACCCGGACTCGGAGACGTTCGGCGAGGTGACCGGAGAGATCGACCGCGGTGATGCCGGACCCTGTGACGTGACCATCGGACCGGATGGGGAGTACGCGTACGTGCCGGACATCTGGGCGGATACGCTCACAGTGCTCGATATCGAGTCGTTCGAGGTCGCCGCACAGGTCGACGTCGACCCGGTCCTCGAGGGAGTCGACGACGTCAACTCCTACATGGGAACTGCGGCCTGGTCCGGCGAGTGGCTTGCGGTCGAGAACGCGGAGGGCGACCACGGGACCGAGAGCATCTGGGATATCAGCGACCCGATCGCGCCCGAGGAGGTCCATCGGTTTACCGAGGCCGACGGGCTCGGTGCTGGCGCGCTGACGAGCGAGATCGGCCCGGACTCGGAGACGCTGTACGTGTTCACGCGTGACTCGAACGACGTGACCGTTATCGACGTCCCCGAACTCGAAGTCCTGGATCGGATCGATGTCGGCGGGAGCGTCCTCGTCGGCTCCTGGGATCCCGATCGTGAGAAGCTCTACATGCCGGTACAGGACACGGACGAGGTTGCCGTCCTCGACCACGAAGCCGGCGAGATCACTGCGCGGATCGACGTCGGCGCGGCTCCGGTCGGGGCGACCGCCCGGCGTGTCCGCCCGGACGCGGGATCAAGCGCGCGCCTGCGTGCCTCGCTCGCACGTCTCGGTGTGGGGTTCGACGCCGACGAGACGACGTTCTGTTATGGGGACTGTTACTGCGGGTCGACATGCGAATAGCGGCCAAAGATCAATACGAACGCTCGTGTACGTTCAGTCGTCTATGGGAGCGTCTGACACCGAAACTGACCTCCTCGTCGTTGGAGCGGGGCCGGGAGGCTACACTGCAGCGATCCGTGGTGCACAGAAGGGACTCGACGTGGTGCTGGTCGAAAAGGAAACGGTCGGAGGCGTCTGTCTGAATCACGGCTGTATTCCGGCGAAGGCCTTGATCCATGCGGCAGGCTTCCAGCGGGACATCGCTCACTGGAACGACATCGGGATCAACACTGGCGAGGTGGACGCCGATTTCGAGGCGATACAGGAGTGGAAAAACGACGTTATCGAACGGCTCGACAACGGGATTCTCGAACAGTTGGACCACCACGATGTAGAGTACGTGAACGGGACGGCGAGCTTTCTCGATTCGTGTACCATGCGAGTCGACATGGGAGAGGACGTACGAGATATCGCGTTCGACGCGGCGGTGCTCGCAACCGGATCACAGCCGATCGAGATCCCGGGACTGGAGTTCGATCAGGAGGGCGTCATCTCCTCCAGAGAGGTATTGCAGGTCGATGCGGTGCCGGATGAGCTGGTTGTCGTTGGCGGGGGGTATATCGGGATGGAGGCGGTCACGAAGTTCTCCAAGTTCGGATCGGTGATCAAAGTCGTCGAAGCACGAGACCGCGTGCTCCCGATGTTCGAAGCGGAGATCGTGGACTCCATTCAGGAGACCAGCGAGATGTACAGCGAGCATATCTACACATCGACGATGGCGAACGGGGTCGAGTACGAGAACGGGAGGCCCGTGCTGATCGCCGAGCGGGAGGGCGAGGAGCTTCGACTGAGCGGGGACCACATCGTCGTTGCGGCCGGTCGAGAGGCGAAGACGGCATACAAATCGCTGGATCTGGAGAACACGGCGATAGAGCGGGGCGAACGGGGATACATCAAGACCGATGAGCGCATGCAAACGACGGACGAAAACGTCTTCTGTGTTGGAGACGCTGCCGGTGATCCTCATCTGGCACACGTCGCGTACAGACAGGGGAAGGTGGCAGCAGCAGCTGCCGCGGGCGAGGATGCAGTCTACGACGATAGCTACGTTCCGGCGGTCATGTACACCGATCCGGAGGTCGCCGTCGTCGGGCTGAGTGAGACGGCCGCTGACCAAGAGTACAACGACATACTGGTCGGGGAAGTACGTTTCAAATGCTCCGGTCGAGCACTGACGACGAACAAGAGTTCGGGATACGTAAAAGTGATCGCGGACGCCGAGGGGAAGCTACTGGGTGTGCGGATTGTCGGGCCACGGGCGTCGGACTCCATCGCCGAGGCGACGTTAGCCCTGGAGATGGGCGCGTATCTGGAAGATATCACGACCACGATTCACGCGCATCCGACCTTCCCCGAGTCAGTGGCCGAGGCCGCCGAAGCCGCCAGGGGCGAGTCGATTCACTCCCGGTAACCGTCAGGGCTGGACCTGATTCCGGAGGCCCTCGTACTCTCCTGTCTCGTCGATACGGCGGACGTTCTCGGCGACGATGTCGGCGAGCCGTTCGTAGTATTCTGGTGTATGTCCGGCGTTGTGCGGCGTGATCTGGACGTTGCCGAGGTTCCAGAGCGGGTGATCCTCCGGGAGCGGTTCGGGATCCGTGACGTCGAGGGCGGCCCCGCGGATCGTATTGCTACGCAGTGCTGAGACCAGCGCGTCGGTGTCGACGACTTTCCCCCGCGCGACGTTGACGAGCACGGCGTGAGGCGGCAGCGTCATCAGTTCGTCACGACCGATCAGTCCCTCGGTTTCGTTGGTGAGCGGGCATGCGAGGACGACGTAGTCCGACCGGGCAAGCGCGTCGTCGAACGCGTCGCCGCCGAAGCCGATTACCTCGTCCGTCGGGCCTCCCTTGTCGGGGGTATAGCGGACGCCGATCGTCTCGACGCCGAAGGCGTCCAGTCGCTCAGCCGTGGCCTGTCCGATCGGCCCCAGGCCGACGACCGTGACCGTCGAATCCTGTAGTTCGTGGGTCTGGTAGTGACGCCACTCACGCCGCTGTTGCTGGCGAAAGCCTCTGTGGAATCGCCGGGCGAACGTTAGGATGTTTCCGAGAACGTGTTCTCCCATGTTCGGCCCGTGGACCCCCGACGCGTTGGTCACGGTGACGCCCTTCTCGCGCAATCTGTCGAGCGGAAGGTGGCCGACCCCTGCATATGCGCAGGCGAACACCTTCATCTCGGTGGCGTAATCGACCAGTGCATCGTCCAGCACCATTCCGGCGACGAACTCGGCGTCCTCGATTAACTCCCGTTCCTCGCCCGGCGTCCGCGCAAGCGTCACGTCGTTCTCGGGAAGTCGCTCACGGAGCGCATTCGCGTACTCCGTAGTCGGAACCCCATGCGTGTCCTTTCGGAGGACGAGCACGTCGGTCGATGTGTCAGTCATGTTGAGAGGGATGGACCACGATGGTTTATTTTTGACTACATCGTCGCCGCGCGCGCAAAACCTACAGCCCCCAGTATCGGCTCAGTTCCCCTCGAACTCGGGATCAGATTCCGCGAAAAACGCCTCGTGACCCCGGGCGTAGTCATCGGTACCGGCAAGGCGTGCAATCGTGTTGGTCTCGGCGTCGAGGTGGTCGTCGAGCGATCGGGTGTGGCTGTTCGTCAGTAGCCGTTTGGTCGCGCCGAACGCGCGTGTCGGACCGTTGGCGAGTTCCGAAGCCAACTCCTCAAGCCGGTCGTCGAACGAACTCGCAGGGACGACCTCGGTTGCCAGGCCCAGTTCGACGGCCTTCTCGGCGTCGATTGGCTCGTCGAGCAGGGTGATTTCGCGGGCGCGACGATGGCCGACGAGCTCCGGCAGGACGTGTGTGATACCCCCGTCACCCGAGAGCCCGAGACGGGGGTACGCGAACTCGAACCGGGCGTCCTCACTGACGACGACGAGGTCGGCGGCCATCGCGAGACCGAAGCCTGACCCTGCAGCGACTCCGTTGACCCCCGCAATGGCCGGTTTGGGCGCGGTAGCGATGTGCTGAACAGCGGTGTGAATTCGGGACGCAAGATCCCGGAGACGGCGACCGTCGGACTCGTCGCCCTCCAGTTGCGAGAGATCAGACCCGGTGTTGAACCATTCGCCAGCCCCGGTCAGTACCGTACAGCGAACGTCGTCGTCGGTCTCCATCAGCTCGATCGAGGCGTCCCTGATCTCCCCGGCCATCATCTCGTTCATCGCGTTGTACGCGTCGGCCCGATCCATCCGGAGATAACCGACCGCACCCTCCCGCTCGACGCTAACGTGCTCGTACTCGGCGGTAAAATCGTCAGTTGCCATACTAGTACGTGTGCTCTCCGGGGAGAAAAAGCTTCACGCGGGTGTCGGGATAGAGCAATATTTTCCGAGGGATTAATATCACTGCGCGGGACCAGTCGGTGTATGGAGCGGTACGATGTAGCCGTCGTCGGTGGTGGTCCCGCCGGGATGAGCGCAGCCTGGGAAGCCGCAAGGCACGGTGCCGAGGCAGTTGCCCTCGAAAAAGGTGTCCCCCGTGAGGATCGCGACCGGCTCGGCCCCGACTCGACGGACGCAGCGGGTATGCTCGATTACTGGGTCGATATCATGGATATCGACTACGACCGGATCCCCGACGACGTTATCCACCGCCAACTCGACGGAACTGATTTCATCGGCCCGTCCGAGGAGTTCGCGATGGACACAACCGGGATCGACTCGTCGTACCCGAACTTTGGGTTCACGTTCCACCGCGCCCGATTCGACGACTGGCTCCGCGACGAAGCCGAGAACTCGGGCGCGGAGTATCGGGTCGGCGTGAGCGTTGTCGACGTCGAGACGAACCGCGAGGACGATCCCAGGCACGTCGTCGAACTGCGTACCGGCGACGAGATCGGAGCCGACGTCCTGGTCCTCGCGGACGGGCCACAGCGACAGGTGACCAACCGAGTCCTCGACCGATATATGCCCACTGGAGAGTCGATCACCGATTATCTCGGCACGACTCACGCGAACCACATCGCCTATCAGGAGTACCGGGAGATGCCCGAGGAACTGTTCGACGAATCGCGACTCAAATTCTGGTGGGGATACATCCCCGGTGAGACGGCCTACCCGTGGGTGTTTCCGAACGATGGCACAGTCGCCCGCGTTGGGTTGACGATGCCGATCGGGCTCAGTATTGACGATGTCGAGAACCCGACGGACTACGTCCTCGTCGACGAGGCCGACGAGCAGCTACCCTCCCCACGAGAGTATCTTCGACGACTGCTCGAACACGAGTACGGCGACGAGTACGATGTCGATTCTGCCTTCCCGGTCCTCGAGGACAGGGGCAAACAGAACGGGACGGAGACGTATCCGATCTCCTCGACTCGACCGATCGACTCGCCCACCGAGGCGGGAATCCTCGTCGCCGGTGGGGCGATGGGGACGACGTCGGCGTTCCACGAAGGCGGCGATCACGTCGCCATCCGGACGGGGAAGATCGCGGGTGAGCTGGCAGCTGACGGCGATATCAGCGCGTACAACGACCGGTGGAAGGCCGCGATCGCCCCCGAGATCATCCGCAATGTCTCCTTCGCGGATATCGTCCAGGACTACGGACCGGCCGACTGGGACCGGACGTTCTCCATCGCCAGCGATCTGACCGCACCCGAGGAGGGAAAACTGATCGACTGGGAGCTACGCTCCGGCTTTAGTGCGATGAAGCTACTGGGCACGTACAAGCGGACAAAATTTAGCTATCGCAACGGAAAATACGTACAGTTCCCCGAGGCGAAGTACGAGATCTAGCGGCTGTCGGCCCGACTCCTGACTACTGCGACGAGCACCACAGCGAGCATTGCGAGGCCGATCCCGAAGCCGGGCATCGAGTCGTCCCCGGAGGTAGCCTCGTACCCCTCTGGCGGGCCAGCGTCGACCACGGTGGCATCTTCGTCCACCACGAGCGTTCCGTGATGCAGGAACATCTGCTGTGGCCACTCGTTCGTCAGCGACGAGTGAGCGTCAGTGAGTTCGAGGTCGTACTCACCCTCCTCGGCGTCCTCGTCGACGGTGAACGTGAACGTCACGAACCTGTCCTGACCAGTTGCACCGCCTTCATGCGGCTCTCGATCCTGTCCGATCCACACGTAGCCCGCCTCCTCATCAATCTCAGTTTCCGTGACGATCTCGGTCTCGTTACCTTGCTCCATCCACGGGCCGCGCTCGACGGATTCGAGCGTCAACACGTCAGGGTCATACTCCATTCCGACCGACGTGTTGTCGACACCCACGTCGCCGTAGCCGCCGTCGCTGGTCATCAATACCCCGACGTGAACCGTCTCGCCGGGTGGTGCTTCGTTCGTGTCCGGATCGACCTGCAGGATCGTCGCATTGTCGCTCCCGCCGGTCGTTCCGACCACGCCTCCGATTCCCGCCGTAGCGATCAGCAGTCCCACGACGAAAACGATCGTGTACTTTCGGGTCATGATTACAGATCGTCGATCTCGATCCGTAGCTCTCCGGTTTCAGTGAACGCCGTCTCGTAGCCCTGATGACGGGACGCCTGCGTGACCGAATCGATCGAGAGAACGAGTTCGTCTCCATTCTGTAACTCCTCGACCGGCGTCCCGTAGTGGAACTCGAGTTCGTGATCCAGTGTCGGCTGGGGGTCATCGAGTGCGATCGTCTCGCCGTCCCGTTGGATCATGGCGGAAAAGGACATCTGCGGGAGCACACACCGGTTGTACGGCGTTCTGGGCGAGACGACGAGATATTGCTCATTGCCCTCGACGAATCGCGAACCGGTCTCCACGAGCGTCGTTGCGTAGACAGCATCGTCGAACGTCGGCGTCCCGAGCAGGTTCCCAAGTAGGTGCTCCGGTTCGGGCAGGGACGAGTACGGCATATGGTGATCGCCATGCCCGTGGTCGTGGTCGTCGTCGTGGTCGTGGTCGTCGTCGTGGTCGTGATCGTCGTTGTGGTCGTCGTGGTCCATCGGTGGGACCGCCTCACGATTACCCCATCGCTCCTCGTCGAACAGTTCGACGGAGTCGACGAGGTGCTGGCGGCGTTCGGCGTCCATCTCGAAGTCGACGGTGACGGTTTCGGACGTCTGGAACCGACCCTCCATCTCGCCCGTCAGGCGGACATCTTCCATCGATCCGGTCGAGATAGTGGCCGTATAGTGGCCGTCGCCGTCGAGTTCGTAGTTGTCGCCGAAATGAAAGCCCATCCCCTGCGAGATCATCGGCCACGGAGTCCGCGAATCGACGAGCTGGCCGTCCTTCTCGATCTCGATCGAGAGTCCTGCGTCGACGGGAAGGACGACCTCAGTTTCGGTGTCCCAGACGGTCGCCATGAAGTGAACCGAATCGCCCGTCGGTGGATCCACGCGGTCGACAGTGTAGTCCTCGCCGATCCCGGTCTCGACGATCCAGAAGAAGTGTGGGATCGAGAGCATCGGCGAAACGGCGACGTCTCCGACGGTTTTGGTGTCGAGCATCGCCATGCCGTCGCGGTGAGACGGGAGATAGACGGCGTCCGGCGGGTTCTCGACTTGGGGCATGGCGTCGAACACGGCTTCTTCCTCGTTCGGTTCGCTCTCGCTGTCGTCGGTATCGTCGTCGTCACCGCCCAGGCAGCCAGCCAGACCTGCCAGACCTGCGGCAGTAGCTCCAGTGTATATGAATCGACGGCGGTTCATCTTGTGGTAACTGGGTGTCTGAGATATTTAACCCCGGTGATATCGGGGGATACACCCTCCGTCAATGACGTAGTCCAACTGAGGGTAACGCCAGTCCAGAGCAGACACTCATTCGGGACGTGGTGATGGAAGTGCACGATGCTCGCGCGGCGGGATGAGGAAGTTCCCGCGGCGGCGGACGGAGATGTACTGGAGAATGCCGTTGTTCAGTATCGAGCCGATCGGCAGGTCGGAGCCGGTCATCGCCTCCCGTGTCTTCACGAAGTCCGAAATTTCGCGCTGGACGGAGACGAAGTGAAGTCCTGCAATATCGTCGTCGGTCGTGTCGAAGTCTCGCCGAAGGATGATCGGCGAGCCGTCCTCGCGAGCCCTGGCCGTCTTCTGTGCGTGCCCGACCATCCCCCCGGAAGCGGCTGATTCGGTCTCCTCGATCACGTCATCGACTTCCGAGGAATCGGTGAGCTTCTCGCCGTACTCGCCGACGCGGTCCTCGCGCTCGTGGGTCGGGCTAAACATCTTTGCGACGCGGACCGACTGGCTATCCTGTTCCCACCACTGGTCGAGTTGTTGGCGGATCTTCGAGACGTGCTGGGTGGTGCCACCAGCGAAGGGACCGTCCTGAATCGTCACACGGTCCTCACTGGGCTGGCTCCGTTTGAACCGGCCGCGAAAGCCCATGAACATCGGCGCACCCTCGGGGATCGGATAGTCGTCCGGAATCCCGGTCGCGTCGGTGTTCTCGGTTGGCAGTCCGGCTCCAAAAAAGCCCGTCCGGCGGTCCACGAGATCGAATACGTCCGAGAGACGATCCTCCACGGGGATCCCGTTCACAGTGTCGGAATCCGTATCCTGCGGCTCGGCGTCCGACCCACTGAGCGCGTCCGCCTCGCCGAACATCGCCAGTTCGGCTTCGAGCAACGCGGCGGGCTCGTCGCTCGCGAAGTGGACGAGCGCATCGTGTGTATCCAGATCGTCATCGTCGAGATCCTCAAGTGATGTCAGGGTGGTTGGGGCAGGGAGGTCGACACTTTCGGGTAACGATTCCTCGTACCGGTCGAAGTACGATGGAGAGTATCCGATCGTGAACACGAGCCCCTCGTTGCTCCACTCGTAGGCACGTTCCAGGGTTTGTAACGCTGACTCAACCGTTTCACGATCGGTATCGGTCGGTTCGCCGTCCAGTTCGAGATACGCCAGTACGTGATGCCGCGGAAGTCGAACGTTCCCGTGCTCGTCCGCCTCGAAAAACGAGTCCCACTCGTGCTGGCCCGCGGGCAGATCGTCGAAGTCGTCCGTACCGGATGGTATTTCGATAGCATCGTCCTCACCGAGACAGGCTGACAGAGCTCCTGCTCCACCGACTGCAACGAGCGATTTCACGTATTCGCGGCGGGATAGGCCCTCTGGGTCCGGAAGCGCCATCTGTTATTCGTCGTAGTGGCCGACGATACTTGTACCGAACGCCTCGTGACGTCACAGATACCAGCAACAAAAACCTCTGTTATGGATACAAATATGTTGTTGCCGCTATCTAGGTCAGATGCCGATTTTTGCCACTCTGACGGCCTTAGAACGGAGGTCTTTTATTGTTGAATCGCTGTAGGATCGCAATATGACGACCCGAGAAACTCGACGTCGATTCCTGCAGACGAGTGCGGTCGCAGGCGGTATTGCACTCGCTGGCTGTCTCGGCGGCGACGATGACGAGAACGGAGCGGAGAACGGCGACGAAAACGGCGACGAAAACGGCGACGAAAACGGCGACGAAAACGGCGAAGAGGCAGCCGCTTTCGGCAGTGCCAGCCCGGTCTGTCACGACTACTCGCACGACGGTGAAGCGTACGTGACACTCGGTCCCGGTTACGCCGACGGCGGGCTGCTAGTCTTCGATCCCGAGACTTTCGAGATCACCGAGGAGTTCCCGGAGATCCCGGCGAACTGCGGGACGCTTGCACACCCGACCGAGGAGAAGTTCTACGTCAACGGCGGGAGCGCGGACACCGAAGACGCGGACGGTGCCGGTGACTGGTGGGTCTTCGATACCGAAACTCACGAGATGATCGGAGACACCCGCAGCACCGACGGCTACGACGCACACGGCGTCATGTTCACTGCCGACAACGAGGAGCTGTGGATGGTCAACCGCGATACGGACGACGGGATCGTTATCGATCCCGAGACGGACGAGGTCATCGACGAGCTCGACGAAACCGGCGAGTCCCCGGACATCCTCGCCGCCTCGCCCGACGGCGAGTTCATGTTTGCCACGACGCGCGGTCCCGAACAGTACTCGGGCCCCCATGCAATCACGGGAGATACGCCCGGTGTCTCCGTAATCGACGTCGAAAGCCGCGAACTCGTCGAGGTAGTCGAGCCGGATCAGGACTACACCGAGGAAGAGGTCGATGATCCGGATTCCCCGACGCCCGACTTCCACGCCGTCAACGTCGTTCCCGGCGACAGCGACGACGACTATGAGGTCTGGGCGATCGACCAGGGTCGGGCCAACATGTACGTGCTCGAACCCAGCGGAGATTCGATCGAGGTAACCGAAGAAGTCGACCTCGGTGAGGGGACTGAAGAGGTGCCACACATGGTCGATTACGACAGCGAGTACCGCTACGCCGCGATCGCCAGCACGGGCGGTGCGAAGACCCAGATCGTTCGCGTCGATGACTACGAGATCGTCGAAGAGCTCGATACCGGCGCAGCCTCTCACTTCGCAGGCTGGAACCCCGGTGACGAGACGATTCTGGTGGACGTTATCGGCGATACGAAGTTCGTCGAGATCGAGGCGGACATCGAAGCCGAAGAGTTCGAGATCGGTCGAGAGCTCGACCTCTCCGAACTCGATCAGTTCCCGAACTGAGCAGATCGGCGGTCAGAACTACGATTTCTTTCGAGGCTCACTACTAATAGTCACCACTCCCTCGAATCGAACAGTGAACGAAGAGACGATACTCAAACTCGCAGCACTCGCTGGCATTCTCGCAGTGGGGAGCTTTCTGGTTCTCGGAACCACGCGACTGGTTCTTGGCTTCGAGGCGGCTCAAACCCTCGCAGCGCCGCTGTTCGCCGGTGGATTCGTACTCGCCACGCTGGTCTTTGTCCTCTCGGTGCTGGCGAAAGTCGGTGCGATCGATCTGGAACAGTGAACGATCGGTGCCGACACCCTTTTTGAACCGCCGGGCGTAGGGGCGTACGCGTGCCTTTGTCCCCGCCCGAGTAGGTCCACACGGACGCGATGACGCGCGGCGAACCCAGGCATGCGACACGCGGCACAAAACACGGGCACCTGCCGCAGTGCCAGCCCGGCACGAGGGTTTCCCGGCCGAGACGGCACGCCGCCTGCGATGACGCCGGCCGTTAGTGTTCCGGGCGACATTCTTCACGTCGAGAGCGATCGATACGGAAAACGGTTTTGCCATCCCGCCGTAACCGCAGATATGAACTACAAAGCAGTTGCGGACCTATCGCCCGATGAGCGGTCGAGTCTGTTCGACCGCGATTCGGGGGTCGACAAGATCCGCTCCGAGGTCGCCGAGATCGTCGAACGCGTCGAAGAGGAAGGAGACGTCGCCGTTCGCGAGTTCTGCAGGGAGTTCGACGACGTTCAGGTAGGCAGTCTGGAGATCACCGATCAGGTCGAACACGCCTACGAGAAGATCGACGACGAGCTTCGGGAGGCGATCGATACCGCCGTCGCAAACGTTCGTGAGTTCCACGAGGCACAGCTCCCCAAGGACTGGCGGGACGATTTCGACGGGCGGGAGCTGGGTCGCCGGTTCCGTCCCATCGACAGCGTCGGCGTGTACGCCCCCGGCGGCACTGCAGCGTACCCGTCCAGTGCGATTATGGGGGTAGTCCCCGCGAAGGTCGCAGGTGTGGAGGATGTCGCCGTCGCAACGCCGCCAGCCGACGAGATCAATCCGGCGACACTCGCGGCAATCCACGCGGCAGGTGCGGATCGGGTTTACAGCGTCGGTGGGGCACAGGCGATCGCCGCGCTGGCGTACGGTACCGAGTCGATCGAGCGCGTCGCGAAGGTCGTCGGGCCGGGCAACCGCTGGGTCACCGCGGCGAAAGCCAAAGTACGTGGTGATGTCGACATCGACTTTCTTGCCGGACCAAGCGAGATCCTCGTTGTCGCCGACGAGACTGCAGATCCGGAGTACATCGCGGCCGACCTGCTCGCACAGGCCGAACACGATCCCAACGCGTCGGTTGTCGCAGTGACGGATGACGAGCCACTCGCCGAAGCGATCGGCGACGCAGTCGAGGCGCAGATCGACGAGCGCGCCCGATCAGACGTGATCCGCGAAGCGCTCGCTGGCGACGAAAGCGCCATCCTTCACGCCCGCTCGATGAGTGAGGCGATCCTCTTCGCCGAGGAGTACGCCGCCGAACACCTGTCGATCGTCGCCGAGGACGACGAGTCCATTCTCGATCGGATCGACAGCGCCGGGAGCGTCTTTCTGGGCCCGTATACACCCGTCGCAGCGGGCGATTACGCCAGCGGAACGAACCACGTTCTGCCGACCGGCGGCGGCGCGAAACTGACCGGGGGCCTCTCCGTCGACACGTTCGTCAGATCGACGACCGTTCAGCGACTCGATCAGGACGCACTGGAAGGTCTCGGCGAGACGATCACGACGCTCGCGGATGCCGAAGGACTGGAAGCACACGCCGAGAGCGTCCGAACGCGGCTTGATGGACAGTGACGTCACTGTAACATCGAGAGTAGCCGTTGGAGCTCGACCAGTCCGGTCCCAATAGAGAGCACTACCCAGACGATGCCGCCGAAGAAGATCACGGCGAGCAGCGATTCCAGATCGGAGGCGTACGGGAGTACGACGTGAACGCCGACCCCCATACAGGCCGTCACTCCGGCGACGGCACCAATTGTCCTGATGACGGCGATACCGTCGATTGGAAGCTCCTGGTGAACGACGTACAGATTTGCGAGCACGTAGATCGTAAACGTCACTACTGTCGCCAGTGCGGCCCCGACTGCACCGTACATCGGTATCAACAGCAGGTTCAACCCGAGGTTCGCGACGGAGGTGATCCCCTTCGCGATTGCGCGATCGCGCGCCCGACCCAGGTAATCGAGTCCCTGAGTCGTTACGAGGTTGATCGCCTGAAAGACCACGAACACGCTCATGAGCTGGACGATTGGAACAGCAGCGCCGTACTCAACCCCAAAGACGAGCTCTATCGCAGGATCCGCAACGAGTACGATCCCGACTGCTGCAGGAATGTACAGCAACAGGACGTACCTCAGACTCTGCTCGTACAGCCGTGCTGCACGTTCTAGCTGTCCGTTCGCTTTGTCCTCTCCGAACACCGGAGAGACGGTAAACCCGATCGATCGGGCTGGGACGTCCAGAAACGTCGCGATCTGTTTTGCGAGGGTGTACAACCCGGCTGCGACGGGACCTGCGAGTGCTCCGACGAGAATAATATCGACGCGCTTGTCGATGACGTTAGCGCTTCTGCTCGCGGTGAGGGGAATGCTATACTCCAGGATCCGTCGTTTCAGGTCGGCGTCACGGACCGGTGCTGTATCGTGATGTCTGTAATATCGCGTGTACAGGAGCCATAGACCAACGAGCGTCCCGAACGCCGCACCGATAGCGTACCCGGCAACGGCACCGGCTACGCCGAAGCCGAGCAACGTCAGTCCGATAACGGACGTGACGCGAACGAGGCTGTCGACGACGTTTACGATCGCACTCAGCGTCACGTGGCTATACCCCTGAAAGAGGATACTGACGAACGCCTTCATCGAGATACATGCGAGATAGACAGCGCCGACAACGAGCAGATATCCCAGCTCGGGCGTACCCACGAGCCGTTCGATCACATCCCGCCCGGCGACGAGCGCGACGACGACGACGCTGATCAGTAACAGCCGATAGACGAAGCCGATCTTCAGGATGTGTGGGAGCTGACCGGGGTCGTCCTCCTTGAACTCGTTGAGGTAGCGAGATGTCGAACGCCCGACACCGAGGTCCGCGAACAGCTGTGCGATACCGATGATTGCGATAATGACCGAGAACAGCCCGTACTCGGAGGGTGTGAAGAGATATCTGGTGAGCAAAACGAGCAAGAGCCCGTTGGCGAGTACCTTCGTGGCGCGTGAGACGAACGTCGCAGTGAGCCCGCGAAGCAACCAGCTCTTGTCGTCGGCCGACCGCTGATCGGTCGCCCCATCGTTGGACATCGTACGGTCGGTTTCGTACAGTAACCGTATTGTTACGGGATCTATACCTGCGACCGCAAATTCCCTCTGGACTGTTATACAGTACCGGACGGTCCGACGGCACGGTTATGAGTTGACTGCTGGCCGCGTACGCGGCGCAACTGTCCCACAGTATCAGGAAGGTACCCCCAAAGTCGTGGTAGGTACTCCTTTCTCCAGATAGAGTATACATTACTGTCCGTTCGTATGTTTGAGTAGCAGTAGAGCAAGCGTGCTGTCTTCAAAATAGTCGGTAACTAAAATAAGTAATACAGAGTTATTTAATTAGCATAGTTTATCAATCATATCTATTAAATATTAAAGTGTAATAACGCTTAACATAGTATGATTAGCTTACCTTGCTATGGCAGGTAACTACGGCCGAGACGACAACTCAGTACCAAGTAAACTCGACCGAAGATCATATATGAAAGTAGCTGGCGCGACCGGTGCAGTACTCGGTGGGGCCAGCGTGTTCAGCGGTTCAGCGGTTGCGGACGAGGTTGATCTCGGGGCCGAGGGACTCGAAGAGGGAGATACGATCGACGGGTATCTTTCGGAGCATTTCACGAGCAATACGGAAGTCCACATCCCGCCGGGCCAGTACCGATGGAACGGCGACGGGGTAGGCGGAAGTTACTCGAACGCGGCGCTGATCGGCGACGGTGATCCGGGAGCCGTGCAATTCGATTTCCCCGACGGAAACAGCCGGTACAGCGCTGTTCGTGCAACGGGTGGCGAGGTTCGTCTGGAGAATATTACGATAACTGGGCGAACTACCGGCGATACGAGCAAGCTTCGAGCCGAGGCGCGTGATTCCGAGGCAACGATGGTCCTCGACAAGATCTGGCTCCCGGACGGCGTCGTTGAGGGGAGTGAGGGCAACGGTATGTACGTCGGACGACAGCATGCTGGAACCGTTGTGTTCCGTGACTGCTGGGTCGAGGGGTTTGCAGACAACGGACTGTATGCGTCATCGCCTGGCGGCAGTCTCGACGACAGTAACGACGGTCGGGTAGTTGTCGAAGGCGGCCTCTACAAGAACAACAACATCAGCAATCTCAGATTGGGCACTACCGACAGCGTCGCACGCGGGGTGACCCTGGTCCACGACGATATCGCGCCGGACAACGGAGGCGCGATCAATCAGCGCAACCTGCGCATCCGGCAGGGCGGGGAGAACATCCTGATAGAGGACTGTGATATCTACCACGAAATCGACAGCTACTGGCCGTTCGAGCTGTCACACCTGTTCTCGGGCGGAAGTGGATTGATCCGCGATACCCGGATTTACACGAACTCCTCACGACAGGCGATCGGTAGCCACGAGGGGGACTGGCGGGCCGAGAACGTCGACGTCACCGGAAGCGGCGATCGAAGTATCGGCGTTCCCAGCACGGGAGGCTGTACCGGTGGCGAATGTGATGTCGCTGCCAGAAAGCCCAGAGCACCGCTCCCGAACAGTCGCGACGACGAGCCTGTGACACAGGAGGACGATTCGGATGCCGACGCACACCAGGTAACGTTCATTTCTGAGGGTGGTGCCGACGAATCCTCCTACGAGTTCAGCGGCACCGGCTCCGTCGCACCGCTCTCGGAGTCGCCGTATCTGAGTCCAAGCGGCAACGAGGTCCGTGCAACGAGCAACTACGAAATCGACGAGGATAGCGACGGATATCTCGTGAGCGGATCGAGTGCCAACGGATACGGGGACGCGTACGCCGTTACGGGAGCGATCACGGATGCTACCCTGAACCATCCCGAGACGATGGTCATCGAACTCGACGGTGATCGGGTGACGCCGGAGGAGCTGGTTGCGGCGACAGGCGACGACGACTCGTCGTCCAACGGGAACGAAAACGAGGACAGGTCTGGCGGTGACGAAGATGGGACCGACAGTGACGACGAAGATGGAGGCAACAGTAGCGATGAAGACGGAAACGACAGTAGCGACGAAGATGGGGGCGATAGTAGCACCGAAGACGGGACCGACAGCAGCGACGACGAAAACTGGAAGACGCTCACCATCGATGGATCGTTCTCCGACACCGTCGCCAAGTACGTCATTACCGTCTCGGGCGAGATCGAGCCGGACGACAGTACGACCAGCATGTTCGATGGTGGGAACGCCTGGGACGCCCTGGTGTCCAGTATTTCGGATGGAAAAGCGATCGGTGTCGTTGGACGAGCAACGGATGGCTTCCGGTACACCGGGAACGTGCTCACCGTAGAGATCAGGGGTGACGCACATCTCCGGCTACGGACCCAGTAGCTGCGAGCACCCTGATTGCTCACGATATTCCGGAGGCGAACTGATATAGCCGGAAAATAACCGGCACCGGAACAAAACTATCGTTGAGTATACAGGATATAACTAATCGTATTCGTGGGGGAACTCATCCTATGAGTGTCAGTACTAGCGGTACTGCGGCGTCGAGTGACCCGCCGAAGTCGAACGTCGTAACGAAGGCACAGCCATCACAGAGCGATAGAGCTCCGGATCGACAATCGCCGGACGCCGAGCGGTCGGTGGCGGTGCAGACGACCGTTCCGGAGACGGAGCGGAAGGTGGACGCGAACGAGAAAACGTCGAACACGAAGCGATGGGCGTTCACGATTGTATCGGTAGCGTGTCTGGTCGCAATCGCGAGCGCTGCGGCGTACGTGCTCGTTCTGGGGGCGTTTTTACGATATATCTCCACGGAGGACGGCCCAACGAAATAGAGGTTGGCTCCCCATCGGCGTCAGTATTATCCCTGTACCCGTCATACGTCCGGGTATGAGTACCGAGACCGCACAGGGCAGCGACGAATCGGGGACCGTCGAGGTGACGGAAGCGGCCGCCGATGAGGCGCTGTCGCTACTCGAAAGCGAAGGCCTCGATGAGGAGGTGGCCGGACTGCGACTGTTCGTCCAGCAGGGCGGCTGCGCGGGACTCTCTTACGGGATGCGCTTCGACGACGCTCCGGAAGAAGACGATACGGTTACGAAGCACAACGGGCTGCGCGTGTTCGTTGATCCGGCAAGTCAGAACTATATTGAGGGTAGCGTCGTCGACTACGAAAGTGGGTTACAGGCGGAAGGGTTCCACGTCGAGAACCCCAACGTCGTCAGCGAGTGTGGCTGTGGCGAGTCGTTCCGTACCTGATCAGTCCTCGAGTTCGAACGCGATCTCGACTTCGGCCTGGTACTCGCGACCGTCTGCGGATGCTACTTCGACGCCCAGGTTCTCGACTTCCGCCCAGTGAACGTTCTCCAGTGTCGCTTCCGCTCTGTCGAGGGCGTCGTCGGTTGCGTCCTCGAAACTGTCCGAGCTCGTGCCGATCATCGTTATTTTCTTGAATACCATTGTATCAAACCCCGTCGTTTCCTTTCACGCGACGTTACTTAAACTTCGCCTGCAAGCAACAGTCAGGCAGCTGTCCGGAGAGACTGATCGATAGCGAGAGTGCTCAGTTTTGAACGATCAAGTTACCGTCGTCGTCGAATCGGAACCCGGCATCTCTGAACGTGTCCCGTGCAGCCTCCGGATCTACGGCACCATCTTCCCCCGGAAACGGTCCGAGACGACTCTGTCCGTTCCACGTGAACTCGTCCGTGACGAACTCCGTGCGCTCCAGGGGGGTGTCCGATGGCTGTGCATAGCCATCGAGGACAGTTTCGGCGATATAGTTCCGGTCAACAAGACGGGCAACCGTTCGTCTAAACTGGTGGTTCCCCATGGGATGGCGTCGAGTGTTGAAGCCGATAACAAAGAACTCTCGCCCCTCCCCAACGAGTACTTCCGTATTATCGTAGTTGTTCTGGACGTTTTCGACGTCGCCCGAGGGGATCGACGTTGCGGTGATATCCCGGTCACCACTGTCAATATCGCCGAGTACGACACCGACGTTTACCCCAACCTCGAACTCGATTTCATCGAACGTGGCGTCGCCGCGTAGCGATTCAAGTCGTTCGTGTGGGTCCTCGATATCGTGCAGAAAATGATCGTCGTTACGCGAGAGGATCAGATCACGGTCTTCGGTCGAGTCTTCGTAGACGAAGGGACCGCTACCGATCGGCTCCTCGTTGGACGTTTCGATCGCTGTCGATAGATGGTCTGCAGACTGCTCCGTCCGATCTTCCCACTCGTGCTGTGGAAGTATCGGAACGATAAGCGCGCGACGGGCGGCTTCGATACTCGTCTCGGAGAACTCCAGGGTGATCTCAGTGTTCGAGAGAGTATCGACGTTGTCGACCAGCGAACTACGGCCACGGAACTGAGGGGCAGGGATCGGATCATCGGCGTCGCCCATGGTAGTATCCCGTAACAGGTCGTAGGTGAACCCGATATCAGCCGTTGTCAATGCAGTCTCGTCGTGCCATCGAAGTGCCGGTCGGAGTCGAACTGTCGCCGTGACAGTGTTTCCACCCTCAGTCCACGAGACATCCTCGGCCAGCCACGGGACCAGTTCGCCATCGATCCACTCGAACAGCGGATCGTAGATGCAACCGAGAATCGCGCTGTCGGTTCCGGTCTCCGGGACGAGAGGATTCAGGTTCTCGGTCACAGTCGGCCGAAAGAGGCTCACCAACAGGCGGTTTCGTCCGGGATTTGCAGCCTCGAGTCGTAGATAGTCGTTCCGCGTAGTGAGTCCTCCCGAGAGAGTATCAGTGGTTAGGTCAGTCCGGGCAGCTGTCAGTTTGGAGGGGTACGCGATTACGGACAGTGGCTGGAGGTCGAGTAGCTCCTGCTGGAGTTCTGTCACCGTCTGCTTGCGCTGTTCGCCGGACTCGCTCCGTTGACGCTCCAACAGGTCGTCAAGCGATGGGATCGTCACTCCGTAGGGGTTTTGCCATCCGTTCTCCTCGCTGAACCGTGTATGGAGCAGTGTCCGAAGTTCGTCCGGTTCGGTGATCGCGGGATGACGTCCGACGAAAATGTCGTAATCGTGGTCCAGTAGTAATCTTCGAAGCGCCTGCTCGTCCTCGCGCGGATCGATCGTCGCATTGATACCCGCCTCGGAGAGGTTATCCACGAGTTGACGCGCGATACGGGAACTGGAGGTATCGTCGTCAGCAGGAAGGGTCGTAACATTGACCGAGAGTTGGGCAGGACCTGTGCCGCCCATCTGCCGGAAGAAGTCCAGACAGCCCGCACTCGCGCCCAGTGCTGTCGCTCCCAGGCCAGCTAGTACGTCACGACGAGAGCTGACAGATCCGGGGACCATCAGTAACACGTACAGCAGTCAACGACTTACCGTTTTCTCATTGGAACGACGTGTTCGCCTGATTTCGATCCCCGACCAGCAAAAATGGGTTCAGGCTGCTTCAGCGCATGGCGGGGCCCGTACGACCTCGTAGTCGTCGTCTTCGACTGTAATGATCGCCCAGTCGTACTCGGGATTTGCCTGTCGGATTCGCTGGCGAAGGTCGCGGACGCTATGTTGATACGTAACGAAACAACGAAGTGATCCCGACGCCGGCGGTGATTTTGGTTCGGGCATGGGTGTAACCTCAACGACTTTCCAGCCTCGTTCAGCCGTCAACTCGTCGCCGCGGTCGGAGACGGTGTACCCGAGTTCTGCGAAGATCGACCTCGCCTCTTTGGCAAGTGGGTTGGTAACAGTTCCCATTCGACTCGACGTACCACACGCGCCATAATAAAGCTACTGGCGACACCACGAAACTGAGAACGATCGGTACGAGGGCTGTTACTCGTGAGCGGCGTCCCACTCGGTCGGTTTCCGGAAGTTTCCACAGCGATTGCACTGGATGCGCCCCATCGCGTCCATAGCGTTGTCGACCGATTCACAGTTGCTACAGAACCAGCCGTACTTTTCTTCGCGAGCGGCTGTTCCGTACGCGACGAAGAACGGTCCGCTAGACCCCCGGTCGCCCTCGTCCTCGGCAATGAAGACCGTCTCCCCCTCGTCCGTCGTATGCGTTCTCATACGTGATATCTCGTGGGAGAGCCTAAAATGTGATTCGACACGAGTTGCGTTCGATCCCGTCCGCGGGGTATATACGCGTTCGGGGACTCGGCTATCGCAATGACCGTGCGGCTGCTTCATTACTCGGATCTCGAAAACGCCTTCGACGACCCTGTTCGGATCGGTCGGCTCGCTGGGCTGATAGACTCGCTCCGTGACGACGCGACACTCGTTGCCGGAACAGGCGACAACACCGGGCCGGGCGTCCTTGCGCTGATGGAGGACGGGGAGCAGTCGCTTGATTTCTTCGAGGCCGTTGAGCCCGCCGTGGACACACCGGGGAACCACGACTTCGATCACGGATACGACGCGCTCAGAGGGCTTGTGGAATCCTCACCACAGACCTGGCTGGGTGCAAACATCGAACTCGACGGCGAGCGGTTCGGGTCGACCGTCGGGATACGCCCCTGGACCATCGTCGAACGGGCTGGATATCGTATCGGCGTTATCGGTGTAACGACGCCAACGACACCCGCGATTACGCCACCCGCCGCGGATCTCACAGTTACCGATCCGGTCTCCGCGGTGGCGAACGCGACCGGGACGCTTCGCGACCGCGGCGTCGACGTAATCGTCGTTCTCGCACATCTGGCAGACGACGAGCAGATCGCACTCCAGTGTGACGTCGACGTCATCCTCGGCGGGCACGTCCACGCGGATCGGATCCAGCGGCTCGATGACACCGTCCTGACCCGTCCCAGAGCGGGCGGGAACACGCTGTACGAGATCGTCCTCGAAGACGACGGTACGGCGTCGATAAACCGACACACGGTCGATGACGCACCCGTTGCAGAACGCGTGGTGCACGCGTTACAGGCACGAAAGCGCCGTGCGGGACTCGGGACTGTTGTGGCTACGGTCGACCGACCGATCGAGCGAACGGAAGCAACGACCCACCGTGGTGAAAGCCGAATCGGGAACTTCGTCGCCGATGCGTATCGCTGGTACACTGGCGCGGATATCGCCCTCCAGAACGCCGGGGGGATCCGTGGCGGAGAACCCCTTGCTGGGAGCGTCACCGTCGCAGATCTGATCGGCATCGTTCCGTTCGAGGAATCGATCGTGACGACCGAGTTGACGGGTGCGGAGATCGTCGACCTCTGTCGGGAGGCCAGTGGACAGCGAATCGACATCGGCGAACCGGACTGGTGGCACGCACATCTTTCGGGAGCCGAGGTCGTCTGGGACCGCACGGACGGCTCGCTCGTGGACGTACGTGTCGGGGGAGAGCCTGTAGATTCTACGGCGCAGTATACGCTCGCCACCTCCGCGTACCTGGCGGTGACCGAGTATGAGTTTCCCACGCTTTCGGAGTCCCACGTCGTGAGCGAGGGCCCGGTCCAGTACGACGTGCTCGTCGAGTATGCACAGGATGTAGGGATCGATCCGTCCGTCGAGGGGCGGATTCGGTGGAGCAAGTCACCGAAACGAGAGGCGCTCGCTGACGACGAGTGAGAACGTTTACCGTCGTCGACCCAATCAGTATAGACGATGAGTCACGTGGTCGTTCCGGTCCGGTACCCGCTCACCAGCCATTCCAGAGAGACGCTGTCACAGGCGATCGAACTCGCCGACAATCGTGATGGCGATCTTTCGGTTCTCCACGTGGACCTCTATCAGGACAGTCGGGATATCTCCCGGGCCGAACTCAAACGTTCGGTCGAATCGGAGTTCGGTAGGCTACAGAACGCTCGATACATCGTTCGAAAGGGCTTTCTCGTCGAAGAGACCATCTTGGAGGAGATTGCGAATGAGGACGCCGATGTCGTCGTCATCGGCCACAAACAGGAGGGCCAATGGCGGCGGATGATCCGAAAGCTCGTCTCCGATCCCGATATCGAGAGCTATCTCCGCCAGCGACTGGAATGTGAACTCGTTGTTGTCCACGCGCCCGAAGAGTAGTATCTCGGTCAGGGCCGCTACTCAGCCCGGTCGCTCTCGACCGAAGCGTCGCTGGGGGTGCCCTCGCTACCCTCCGTCACTGCTGGCGATTCGCTGGAAGGACGGTTCGCCTGTGAGATGGCGACCTGTGCCTGCCCGCTCGTCTCGTCGAAGACGAGATGCGTATGCGGGTATGCGATCTCGACGTCGGTGTCCTCGAGGGCGTTCCAGAGGTTCGTTTTTACCTCGGATTCGACCGCCTGTAGCTTGTACGGTTCTTCGACCCAGTATCTGAGCAACAACAGTACGCCGTTGTCCGCGTACTCCTCGATGAAACAGGTCGGGGCCGCTGGGAACCGGGTCTTCCCGATCCGGATGTCCGGGCCGCCGCTGATGACATCGTCGACACGTCGCGCGCTCCGCTCCGTGAGAGTCCGTGCGGCTTCGATATCGCTTTCGTACGTGACCAGCAGTTCCAGGGTCCGTCTGGTTCGCTCGTCCTCCGCGGAGTAGTTGATCACGTCCCGATCCCGGATCGTCGAGTTCGGGATGACGATGAAGGTATTATCGAGCGTGAACATCTTCGTATACCGGAGCGTGATGTCGTCGACAAAGCCCTTCTGTCCCTCGTCGACGAGTTCGATCATATCCCCGATCTCGAAGGGCTGGTCCGCGAGCACGAACAGCCCGCTGATGACGGAGGCGACAATCGGCGCGAGAATCACACCGAGTACCGCACCGAACACGGCACCGGAAAGCAGGACATCACCGGTATCCAGCTGGAGAATCCGTGCCGCAATGAAAACGAAGACGAGAATCACACCGGCACGGATACCACCCAGTACAGTCTGTGTGATACTCGGGCGCTGGAACTGTCGGGCGATCGCACGGCCAACCGATCGGACGACGAGTTTCGAGACGTACCAGCCGAAGACCAATACGAGGATCGCACCGAGGACTTCCCAGACGCGTGTCGGGACAGTCTCGATCGTGAGATCGACCGCCCACGACACCGACGACAGGCCGGGATCGATCCGCACGGATCGGAGAAGAGATACAGAGAGCATACTGTATGCATTCTGTCGGAGCCGATAAACGTTGTGTCCCGGCGACAGAAGGAGGTAGCTGGCGGTCGAACGTCCGGCTATGGACGACCACACACGGGATCCCTCAGTCGCACCACCCGATGGGGACCCGACGGGATGGATCACTGGTGGAACCGGCATGGGCGGGCACTGGGAACACGCGACGCTCCGGCGTGCGACCGTCCACGGCGTCCGATTGTACAACAGCGGGGAGTTCCACGAATCGCACGACTGCTTCGAGGACGAGTGGTATAATTACGGCAACGGAACCACCGAAAGCGCCTTTCTCCACGGGATGGTCCAGGTCGCGGCAGGCGCGTACAAACACTTCGACTTCGAGGATGACGACGGAATGCGCAGCCTCTTCGAGACAGCGTTACAGTATCTCCACGGCGTCCCGAATGACTATTATGGCGTGGACGTGCTGGACGTCAGGACGACCCTGACGAACGCGCGTAACGATCCAGAGGCTCTACACGGCTGGCGGATTCGGCTCGACGGCGAGACGCCAACTGCTCGGCAGGAGGATTGTGCGTTTGCAGCTGACCGATAAGTCGGTTAAGCCGCTATTTACGGGGAGAGCGACCTATCGAGTCGGCGATTCGAGGACGGCATCGAGTAGTTTCGTCTGGGCCGCAGAGAGATGCTCGGAAAACGTCGAGCGGGCGATGCCGAGATCATCTGCGACCTCGCCTGCGTTGGCCCCTTTGGGATACTCGAAGTAGCCCAGTTCGTGCGCGCGTTCGATCACTTCCCGCTGTTTGTCAGTGAGCTGGCCGCGGTCGACCGGTACGATATCTTCGCCCTCTGTCGGATCGAACTTCGAGAGCGTCTGGAGGCGGACGCCGTCGTATCGATCGCGGAGCCGTTCGATGACGGTTCGGACGCTGGCGACATCCTCCGCACGAAAGGTAATAAACAGCGACCCGTCCCTCGCGCGGACGTCCGCAACGGGCGGTCCTGCAGTCTCGACGAGGTCACAGGCACACGCGTCCGCGCGCTCGCGGTCGAACCGGTACACAGACCGGGTGCCGTCGGACGTGATCTCGTTGGCGTCGATTTCGCCATTGGCCGTCGCGGAGACGACGAACTCCTCGCCGACGGTCCCGTCGACGTCCGCGCTCGCCCGGTCGACGCGGTCGATCCGTGTGCCTGTCGTCGAGGACGCACCAGCAACGGGGCAGTCCTCGGGGGACGATACTTCGACCTGTGCTCGAACACCACTTGTCATACACGACCGTTGGAGTGTGGCCGTCATATATTGGGTACGTCATTTTCAGTCCCTGAGAATCGAATGACAGCGGCACGATATTCCCGAAAATACGGTGTCTGAACCTGTCCAGGAGGAGATGAACAACAGTCGATTTATATGAATGTATCGCTCATGTACGGTAGAATGGTACGGGATCCGTTCGCGGAGGAAGAGAAACCCGACGTGCAGGATCTTCTCGAAGCCCTGGAGGATTCCGACTGTCGGACGATTATCCGGAAACTCGACGAGCCCATGACGGCGGGCGAACTCTCCGAACGCTGTGAGATTCCACAGTCGACGATCTATCGGAAGCTCGACACCCTGTCCAGTGCGACGTTGCTCGAAGAGCTGACGGAGGTTCGGAGCGACGGACACCATACGACGCGGTACGAGGTCGCGTTCGAGGACGTTCGGATCGCCCTCACCGAGAACCGGGAGTTCGAGTACGAGGTCTCTCGCCCCGCGCGAACACCGGACGAACGACTGGCGGATATGTGGTCGGAGGTCAGCAAAGAACTATGAGCCCACACGAAACAGCTGGAACGGAGGTAACGACAGCGCTCGCGATCGTAAAGACACTCATACTGATTCTCGGAACGATCATCACCTACTACGCGTTCAAAGCCTACAGACGGACCCAGAGCACGGCGCTAGGTGCGCTTGCACTTGGATTCGGTGCGATTACACTTGGGTCGTTCCTTGCGGGCGTGGCGACGGATATCCTCGGCGTCCCGCTGGCACTCGGAATCCTCATCGAAAGCCTGCTCGTGCTGGTCGGCTTTGCGATCATCGCGTACTCGCTGTACGCACGGTGACGAACGAACAGGCCGCGCAGTCGAATCCTACTCCTCGCCCGCGTCGGGAGACGAAAACACCGCCCCGAGGATCCGTTTCTCGGCCGCTCGAAGGTGTTGATGGAACGTCGGCGGGGCCACGCCGAGTGACTCCGCGATGTCTTCGCCGGATGCATCACGGGGCCAGTTGAAAAACCCTGCGTGATAGGCGACCTCCAGTACGTTGCGTTGCCGCTCGGTAAGCTGTTCGACGGTATGGTGCGAAAAGCGCTGGGTGTCGTCGTGTTGTCGGCGGATCTGCCGCCGCCGGAGCATTTCGACATCCGGATACGCCCCTTCGACGACATCGATAACCCGACGAACGTCGGCGGTCGGTGCGAGATGGACCGACACCCTGAGGTCACCGTTCTCGAGGATCGCCCGATCTATCTGCGCGCCGCTCGACGCGATCGCCGAGAGCATCGGAGGATCCGACAGCCGGAGCTCAAAACTCCGTGGGTCACCAGTTGAGTGGATCGTGAGCTCCTCCCAGTCGGGGAGGTGCTCGACGAACTGGCCCAGACTGTCGAGCCCGTCGGATGTCCCCGTTCCGTAGACGAGATACTTCCCATCACCGATAGCAACCGTGTGATCGATTGTGATCGTGCCGTTCAGTTCGACCGGCGCGTCGACGTTCGAGAACGGCTCCCGGATCCGGAAGTCGAGTTCGACGAGTTCGTCGCTCATCAGCGTCTGTTTCCGTTGAGCAGCGGTGATCGCGTGACCGATCGTCTCTCCGAGTTGAGCGAGCACTCGTCGCTCCGGCCCCTCGAAGGCCGCCGGACGGTCGGCGTAGACGTTCAGGACGCCGTAGACGGTTTTCTCGTACGCGATGGGAACGGCTGCCGACGAGCGAAAACCGTACTTCTCGGCAGTGTCACGCCAGGGCTCGTACTGTGGATCGGATCGAATGTCCTGAACGGTCTGAATCTCGCCTGTCTGGAGTGCACGTCCCGTCGGCCCCTCACTGTGTTCGTCATCGGGATCGACAGAAATGGAGACCTCGTCGAAATAGTTGCCGGTACCGACTTCGGTCCGCGGCTTCACTGTCTGAGACGTTCGGTCGACGTCACCGATCCAGGCGAACTCGTATGAAGCCGAGTCCGCGAGATACTCACAGGCCGTTGTCTCAATCTCCTCGCGCGTGGACTGATCGATGATGGCGTCAGTTATCGCCCGGGCGATCACGTTGATGTCGTTCAGCGCCGTGAGCTGTTCGCGCTGGTGGAGCAGTTGCCGTTTGGAGTTCTGTCCGTCGATCGCACCCGCGAGGATGTTGGCGACCGACTGGACGAATCTCGCGTCGTTCTCGGAGTACTCCTCTGTCTCCGTATCGTGGGTGCCGAGGATCCCCCAGGGATCGTCGGTGGGACCGATGATCGTGCTGATACCGCTGCGGACATCGTGTTCCGTGAGAAGCTCGGGACCGCTGAACTGCGATTCGGTCTCGAGATCCTCGACGATGATTGGTTCGTTGGTAGATAGCGTGTATGCCGCTTGCGAGTCGTCCTCAACAGCAGGGACCGTCGCCTCCCCGACCATCCCCTCGTGCCACCCGACGCCCTGTCGAAGCAGGAGCTCATCTGCGTCGTCATCCAGATCCAGCACCTTGCAGTAGTCGTTGTCCAGGGTCTCGGCTACGGCCGCTGTTGCCTCCGCCATCAGCGCGTCGAGATCCTGCTCGTCGAGCGCACGCTGTCCGAGTTCGGCAACGACATGCTGTTGTCTCACTCTATCTCTGAGCTTCTGTTCTCGGCGTTTTCGGTCAGTAATCTCGAGGAGGTAGACCGAGAGACCGGTCTCGGACGGATACACCCTGATCTCGCTCCAGATATCGAGCGGTTCCAGCCGGTACTCGAATTCGACGGACTGCTGTGTCTCGACGGCGCGCTCGAACATCGCTCGCGGATAGTCGTCCTCGCTACCGAGAAACACGTCCCACACCTTCGCCCCGAGTAGCTCGCCCGGGGGCGATCCGACAAGCTCTGCGGT
>LKMJ01000312.1_pt1 | contig 34834 bp, 31 predicted proteins | sample 643391 | NCBI WGS metagenome assembly LKMJ01 (sample SAMN04112250, study PRJNA286221) | soda lake metagenome | biome: soda lake; feature: Kulunda Steppe; material: water; isolation source: sample PL-Br10 brine of Picturesque Lake | place: Russia: Kulunda steppe | collected 2010-07 | reverse complement strand
TCCCGCACGAGCCCATCCTGATGCAGATCACCGGTGTCCGCGGCGAGGGGCAGGTGGACCCCCTGCAGGGGCAGGGCATTCACGCCGACGGCTGCAAGGCGCTGAGCATCCTGGTCATGAACCGTGAGAACGTCACCGGCGCCGAGAACCATCTCTACGCCGACAAGGCGGGTACCCGGCCACTCACCGATGTGACCATGGACCCCGGCGACATCCTGCATATCCGCGACGACCGGCTCTTCCACAGCGTCGACGGCATCAGCCAGCTGGACCCAGGCGCTCCCTTCGAGCGTTTCATCATCATCATCAACAGCCGGTTTGTCGACGAGTTCCAGAACCGCATGCTGCGCCGTCACTTCCCCGAGGCGGTGCTCAATGAGACCCGCTGAACGAAAGCCACGACCCAACCGCCACGAGCGGTGACTCTGGCATAGAAACACGCCCCCCCGGCAAGGCCGGGGGGGCGTCGTTTGGCCCGAGTCCTGGTTCGGCCGGGCTTGGGTAGAACCGCTCTTACTGGCGCACGCCCTCGAAGGTGACGTAGAGCTCGAGCGCGTGCATGGCCTCCGGAAGATCGCTCATGTCGATGCCGAAGTCGCCCAGGGTCAGCATGGTGCTGCCCTCGAAGCCGGCGCGGTAGCTTCCCCAGGGGTCTTCGCCCTCCCCCACCAGCGTCACCGGCATCTCGATCGATTGCGTCTCGCCCTTCAGCGTCAGGTCGCCCGTCAGCACGCCTTCGGCGTCTCCGGTGGGCTCGAAGCCGGTGGAGACAAAGGTAGCGGTCGGATAGTCGCCGGCGCCGAGGAAGTCATCGCTCAGGATATGACGGTCACGCTCGGCGTGATTGGTGTTCAGGCTGGTGACATCGACCTCCATCTCCAGGCTCGCGGCCTCGAGGTTTTCCGGATCGTAGTGGAACTGGCCGGAGAACTCCTCGAAGTTGCCAAGAATGTAGGAGTAGCCGAGGTGGTTGATCTTGAACTGGATGAAGGCGTGCTGGCCTTCGATATCCACCATGTAATCATCGGCCTGGACCTGGCTGACGCCCACCAGGGCGGTGGCGGCCAGGGCGGTGGCGAGTGCGGTCTTCTTGAACATGGAGTTCTCCTTTACAGATACCATTAAAAGGTGTCGAACAGGCACGGGATGCCTGGCGGTTGGCACGCGCTCAGGGACGCCGGGAACGCGCCGGATTGAGCATGCGGGTCAGGGTGTCCTGTCGGTCCAGGACATGGTGCTTGAGGGCCGCCAGCAGGTGGCCAGCGGCCAATACCATGAGGGTCACGGCGGCATACCAGTGGATGTCGCCGGCGATACTCTCCTGGTTGGGCAGGCGACTGATCAGTGCCGGCACCTCGAACCAGTCAAACACGCTGATGCCGCGGCCACGGGCCGTGGAGATCAGATAGCCGCTGAGCATCACCACCAGCAGCAGCACGTAGAGCAGCGCATGGCCCACACGGGCGGCCAGGCGTTCGAAGCGGCTGCCATGAGCGGCGGGGGTAGGGTTCATGAAGCGCCAGATCAGGCGCAGCAGGGTGGCGAAGAACAGCAGGATACCGATGGAGCGGTGCCACCAGGGGGCCAGGTTGTACCAGGGATCGAGATACCCCAGGTCGGTCATCCACCAGCCCAGCGCAAAGAGACCCACGATGGTCAGGGCGCTGAGCCAGTGCAGAAGGATACTGACGATGCCCCAGCCGTGACGGGTGTTGCGCCACATGGCGATGTCCTCGTTAACTCGATGATGGACAAAGCTTACCCCAGCGCATCATCAGCATCTGCTGAAAAAAGGCGAATCAACCTTTCGTAAAAACCGCTTTCGTAAAAACCGCTTTCCGGCAAACCGTTAGCTGGCCAGGGCCTCCAGCAGCAGCTTCGCGGTGGACCCGCTGGAGGCCGGGTTCTGGCCAGTAATCAGCAGGCCGTCGCGGAGCTGGAAGGGCGCGAAGTCGTCGCGGCTGCGCTGGTAATCCGCACCCTGCTCCTTGAGGGCGTCCTCGAGCAGGTGCGGCACCACGTCGCTGAGCCCGACGGCGTCTTCCTCACTGTTGGCAAAGCCGGTCACGCGCCGACCCTTGACCAGCGGCTGGCCATCCGCGGTACGCGCCTGCAGCAGCACCGTGGGGGAGTGGCAGACCGTGGCAACCGGGCGGCCAACGGCCAGGAAGCCCTCGATCAGCCGCTTGGCGTCGGCATCATTGGTGAGATCCCACAGCGGGCCGTGGCCACCCGGGAAGAAGAGCGCGTCGAAGTCGTCGACCTGAACATCGGAGAGCTTGTGCGTGGCGGCCAGCTGCGCTTTGGCCTCGGCATCGGCCTCGAAGCGCCGCGTCTCGTCGGTCAGCGCTTCCTCCGCCTGGGAGTTGGGGTCCACCGGGGGCATACCGCCCTTGGGCGAGGCCAGGGTGATCTCGGCGCCGGCGTCCTTGAAGACGTAGTAGGGGGAGGCGAACTCCTCGAGCCAGAAGCCGGTGGCGTGGCCGGTATCGCCCATGCGGTCGTGGGACGTCAGTACCATCAGAATTTTCATCGTTACCCTCCTCGGGCGGTGGTCTTGCACGTCCAGATGAGATGGCGACGTTCGACGAGAGTTCAAGGGGGAACAGGACAACGCCCGACCCACCGAAGGCGGGACGGGCGTCGCGTGGGGCCAACAACGTCTGGCTAGATCAGGGCGTCGAGACCCCGGGCCAGATCGGCTCGGATATCGTCGATGGCTTCCAGGCCCACCGCCACGCGGATCAGTCCTTCGTGGATGCCGGCGATGGCCTTCTGGTCATCGGAGAGGCGGCCGTGGGTGGTGGTGGCCGGGTGGGTAATGGTGGTCTTCACATCGCCCAGGTTGCCGGTGATGGAGAGCAGCCGGGTGGCGTCGATCACCGACCAGGCCGCCTCGCGGCCACCTTTTACCTCGAAGCCCAGCACCGCGCCGAAGCCCTGCTGCTGGCGGGCGGCGAGCGCATGCTGGGGGTGGCTGGGAAGGCCGCTGTAGTAGACCCGGGACACCGCCGGGTGCGCCTCTAGCCACTCGGACAGCCGCTGGGCGTTGTCGCAGTGGGCGCGCATGCGCAGGGTGAGGGTCTCGAGCCCCTTGGTAAAGATCCAGGCGTTGAAGGGACTCAGGCAGGGGCCGCAGGTGCGCACCACGCCGAATATCTCCTCCAGCTCCTTGTCGCGCCCCACCACGGCCCCGCCGACCGCCCTGCCCTGGCCGTCCAGATACTTCGTGGCGGAGTGGATCACCAGATCCGCCCCCAGCGCCAGGGGCCGCTGCAGCGACGGGGTCAGGAAGCAGTTGTCGATGGCAAGCCACGCCCCGTGGCGATGGGAGATCTCGGCCAGCGCCGCGATGTCCACCACCTCGGAGAGCGGATTCGACGGCGTTTCGGCGAACAGCAGCCGGGTGGCCGGCGTAATCGCCGCCTCCCAGGCGGCGAGGTCGGAGAGCTCGACGTAGCGGGTGGTGATGCCGAACTTGCCCAGATACTTGTCGAACAGGCTGACGGTGGAGCCGAACAGCGAACGCGAGGCGACGATCTCGTCGCCGGCCTCGAGCAGCGCCAGCACCGTGGCCAGTATCGCCGACATGCCGGAGCTGGTGGCCACGCAGCGCTCACCGCCTTCGAGGGCTGCCAGGCGGCGCTCGAAGGTGCGCACCGTGGGGTTGGTGAAGCGCGAGTAGACGTTGCCCGGCTCCTCGCCCGAGAACTTGCGGGCGGCCTCGGCCGCGCTGCCGTAGACGAAGCTCGAGGTGGGGAAGATCGGCTCGGCATGCTCCTGCTCATGGGTGCGATCGTGGCCGGCGCGGATCGCCAGCGTCTCCAGCGCCCAGTCGTGCTCGAGGGATGAGTGCGGATCCATGGGGGCCTCAGTCATCGATGTCATCCTGGTTGTGCAGGCCGACCAGGGCGTGGTCGCCGGCGCTCTGCTGCTGCCTGGCGCCGTCGCTGCGCGACTCCTCCAGGTTCGCCAGGTAGGCGTCGTCGATGTCGCCGGTAACGTAGTTGCCGTCGAACACCGAGCAGTCGAAGGCCTCGAGGTTGGGGTTGACGTTGCGGCAGGCGGTCTTCAGATCCTCGAGGTTCTGGTAGAAGATGCGGTCGGCGCCGATCAACTCCCCCACCTCGGACTCGCTGCGACCGTGGGCGATGAGTTCGCTGGCCGCCGGCATGTCGATGCCGTAGACATTGGGGAAGCGCACCGGGGGCGCGGCGGAGGCGAAGTAGACCTTGCGAGCACCGGCCTCCCGGGCCATCTGGATGATCTGCTTGCAGGTGGTGCCGCGCACGATGGAGTCGTCCACCAGCAGCACATTCTTGCCATTGAACTCCACGGCGATGGCGTTGAGCTTCTGACGCACCGACTTCTTGCGCTGGGTCTGGCCGGGCATGATGAAGGTCCGCCCGATGTAGCGGTTCTTCATGAAGCCCTCGCGGTAGGTCACCCCCAGATGCTGGGCGAGCTCCAGCGCCGAGGTGCGCGAGGTGTCGGGGATCGGGATCACCACGTCGATGTCATGATCCGGCCACTCGCTCTGGATGCGGTCGCCGAGCTTGCGGCCCATCTCCATGCGGGTACCGTAGACATAGGCGCCGTCGAGGATGGAATCAGGGCGTGCCAGGTAGACGTGCTCGAAGATGCAGGAGGCCAGCCGAGGGGCATCGGCGCACTGCTGGGTATGAATCTGGCCCTCCATGTCGACGAAGATCGCCTCGCCCGGGGCCAGGTCGCGGTGCAGCTCGAAGCCGCCCACGTCCAGCGCCACCGACTCGGAGGCGATCATCACTTCCTGGCCATTCCCCTCGTCGCGGGTGCCGAACACCACCGGGCGGATGCCGTTGGGGTCACGGAAGGCCACCAGACCCACGCCGTTGATGATGGCCACCGCCACGTAGCCGCCCTTGCAGCGGCGGTGCACCCGGCGCACGGCGTCGAAGATGTCGCCCGGGGACAGGTGCAGCCCCTGCTTGCCCAGTTCGTGGGCGAAGACGTTGAGCAGCACCTCGGAGTCGGAGCTGGTGTTGATATGGCGCAGATCCGAGGTGAACAGCTCCTGCATGAGCTGTTCGGAGTTGGTCAGGTTGCCGTTGTGGGCAAGGGAGATGCCGTAGGGAGAGTTGACATAGAACGGCTGGGACTCCGCCTCGCTCGAGGAGCCGGCGGTGGGATAGCGCACGTGACCGATGCCCATGTTGCCCCTCAGGCGGGTCATGTGGCGCGTATGAAAGACATCGCGCACCAGCCCGTTGCTCTTGCGCAGCAGGAAGCGGCCCTCATGCCAGGTCATCATGCCGGCGGCGTCCTGTCCGCGATGCTGAAGCACCGTCAGGGCGTCATAGATACCCTGGTTCACCGCCTGCTTGGCCATAAGGCCCACGATACCGCACATTCCACCTTACCTCGCTTGCCTTGGTCTTGCTGTAAAGAGTCGGGACGCCACCGGCTGGCCGGGCCGCCCGTCAGTCATCTGTCAGGGGTTGTTGCGTCGTCGCCGGTCGCCTCGCCGCGGCCGGGAAAGGAGATCTCGCTCAGGGCGCTGGGGGCCTCGGGCAGCTGCCCTTCCCAGGCCTCGAACTGGGTGACGGCCCAATCGCGCAGCTGCTCGAAATGGGGCCGCAGCTGGGCGTCGCGCCAGGCCTCGAGCTGGGCCAACGGAGTCAGGCCGATAATGATGGTGGCCAGCACCAGGATCGCCGCGCCCTTGGCGGCACCGAAGGCCGCCCCGGTGATCCGGTTGAACAGGCCCATGCCGACCCACTCCACCGCGGCGTGCACCAGGCGAATGATGATGCCGCACAGCAGCACCACGCCGAAGATCACCAGCACGAAGGCCAGCACCAGGCGCCCGTCGGGATTGTCGATCACCCCCGCGAGCAGGTCCGCCACCGGCTGAGCCAGCAGCCGGGCGGCCATCAGGGCGATGATCCAGGCCGCAAGGCCCAGGGCCTCGCGGATCAACCCGCGCATGAAACCGGTGACCGCCGTGACGGTGAGCAGGGCGATGAAGATCCAGTCCAGCCAGGTCAATGCCATGCTCAGTTCCTCGCCCGCACCAGCAGACCCTGCAGGTTGATCCGGGACTTGAGCTCGTTCATGGCTCGCTCGCCGGCCTCGGAGGAGTCATAGGGACCCGCATAGACCGTGGTCAGATTGTTGTCGCGAGGCTGGCTGTAGGCCGGAAAGCCCTCCTCGCGCAGCTGACCCAGCAGGCGCTCGGCGTTGGCCGGCTCGCCGAAGCTGCCCACCTGCACCGCCCATTCACCGCCGGCGGCGGCGGGCGCGGGTGCGGAGGCGGGCTGGCTGCGACTCGCGCTCTCGGCCAGCCGCTGGTCGGCGGCCCGGGCCAGCTCGGCAATGGGATCGATCTCCGGCTCCCGAGCCGGCGCCGGTTCGACGGCGGGGGGCGGGGGCGATTCGGACCGGGCCAGCTGTTCGGCAACCTCCTCGTCGGGAACCGCTTCGTCGACGCTTCGCTCGGCTTCGGGCGTTGCCATGGGCGCGCCGATCTGGCCGAGGCTCGACGGCGGTTGCGGCTCCGGCACCTCGGTTCGCGGCACATCCACGGGCTGCTCGATGGTCAGCACCGGCTGGGGCCGCTCGTCGCGCGGCTCCGGTTCACTCAGCAACAGCGGGACGAAGATCACCGCCAGGGCGATCACGATGACCGCGCCGCTGATTCGTTCACGCCATCCGTATTTCATCGGGCTTCCTCGCTGACGCTTGTATCATCCACAGTCTGCCCCGTGGCCGGGTCCTGCGCCAACCACTCGAGCACCTCCCCGACGGTGAAGAAGGAGCCGCATACAAGCACGCGATCCTCCAAAGCCAGCCGTTCGACCAGCCAGGCGGCGCCCGCGCTGGGCGATGCGGCGCGGTGCAGCACGTCGGCCCCCTGCTCGGCCAGGCGTGCGGCCAGGTCATCGGCGCTGCGCGCCCGCGCGCCGGCGAGGCTCGCGGTCACCCAGCCGTCCACCACCGGCGTCAGAGCGGCGATCACCCCCTCGGCGTCCTTGTCACCGAGCATGGCCAGCAGCGCGAAAGTCCGCCCGGCACAGGGGCGCGAGGCGAGACGCCCGGACAGATAGGCGGCGGCATGGGGATTGTGGCCCACGTCCAGGCACCACTGGCCCAGCCACTGCATCCGCCCCGGCAGTTGGACACTCGAAAGCGCCCGGCGACAGGCCGGGGTCTCGAGGCTGACGCCGGCCAGGGCCAGGGCCAGGGCCTGGAGCGCCGTGGCAGCGTTGTCCAGGGGCAGGCCGGGGTCCGGGAGCTCGCTCAGTGTTATCGGAGATTCTCCGTCGCCCGGGCCCGTGGGGCCCTGCCCCGTCCAGCGCCAGACCTCACCCTCACCCTCTCGCCAGAACCCCTCGCCCAGGGCATGGACCTCGGCACCGAGGGCCGCTGCCACCTCCCGCACGCTGGCGGGCAGCGAGGTGCTGCCCAGCACCGCGGGGCGACCGGCACGGAGAATGCCGGCCTTCTCCCGGCCGATCTGCTCGAGGTCGGTGCCGAGAAAGGCGGCGTGATCCTGGGCCACGGTGGTGACCACCGCCACGTCGGGATCGATGACGTTGACCGCATCCAGCCGCCCGCCCAGGCCCACCTCGAGAATTGCGATATCCGCCGGTTGCCGGGCCATGGCCCACAGCGCCCCCAGGGTGCCCACCTCGAAGTAGGTCAGACTGACCGGCTCACCGTCCTGGCGAGCGCGCTCCACGGCGACGAACCCCGCCATCAGGGTCGCGTCGTCGGCCTCTTCGCCGTTCAGGCGCAGCCGCTCGTTGTAGCGAATCAGATGCGGGGAGGTGTAGGTGGCGGTGGTGAATCCGTGTGCCCGGGCCAGCGCTTCGAGCATGGCCACGGTGGAGCCCTTGCCATTGGTACCGGCCACGGTGATCACCCGGCCGGCAATGGGGCCGTCACGCAGCCCCATGCGGCGGGCCACCTCGGCAACGCGTTCGAGGCCGAGGTCGATGCCCACGGGGTGGGCGGCTTCCAGCCGGGCCAGCCAGGCGTCTAGTGTGATGGGCAGCGCCGCGCTGGGCATCGATTTCGCGACGGTCATGGGCTCAGCGACGACCATCGTCCTGAACGCCGGTGGCGCCGGAAGGGGCTATCGCCTCATCATCGCTGGGCACCTGAGGCGCGTCGGATGGCTCGACGCTCTCCTCTACTTCGGCCAGCTCTGCCGCATCCACCAGATCGGGCTCCTCGGCGGGCAGCTCGGGTAGCCCCAGGGCGGGCTGATGGGTGAGCTTGCGCAGCATCGCGCCCAGGCGCTCACGCATCTCGCTGCGCCGCACGATCATGTCGACGACGCCGTGGTCAAGCAGGAACTCGCTGCGCTGGAAGCCCTCGGGGAGCTTCTCGCGCACGGTCTGCTCGATGACCCGGGGGCCGGCGAAGCCGATCAGTGCATTGGGCTCGGCCACGTTGAGATCGCCCAGCATGGCAAGCGACGCCGAGACGCCGCCGAACACCGGATCGGTGAGTACCGAGATGTAGGGCACTCCCGCCTGCTTGAGCCTCTCCAGGGCGGCGGCGGTCTTGGCCATCTGCATCAGCGAGAACAGCGCTTCCTGCATGCGCGCGCCACCGGAAGCGGAGAAGCAGATGAACGGAATGCCCTCGTCATGGGCCAGGGTGGCGGCACGCACGAACTTCTCGCCGACCACCGCGCCCATGGAGCCGCCCATGAAGGTGAACTCGAAGGCCACTACCACCACAGGCAGGCCGTCGAGCCGCCCGCGCATGGCGATCAGGGCGTCCTTCTCGCCGGTCTCCTTCTGGGCCGCCGCCAGGCGATCCTTGTACTTCTTGGAATCGCGGAACTTGAGACGATCAACGGGCTCGACGCCGGCGGCCAGCTCCTCGCGGTCCTCCTTGTCGAGGAACCAGTCGAGGCGCTTGCGCGCCGTGAGCCGCAGGTGATGGTCACACTTGGGGCAAACGTTGTGATGCTTGTCGAGTTCGGGCAGGTAGAGCACCGCCTCGCACTTGGGGCACTTGCGCCACAGGCCGTCGGGCACACTGGCCCGGCGGTCCTTGCGCTGAATACGCCCCATGGAGGGCACGATCTTGTCTAGCCAGCTCATGTCAGAAAGGTTTCCGTCATGTGGTCGGCGCCCGGCGCTTGCCGGGCGCATGAGTCGAATGCGGTGGCGAAGGCTTCGCTCAGCGCGCGCCCTTGGCATCCAGCGCCAGGCGCATCTCGCCGAGCACCGCCTTGAGTTCACCGGCAATCACCTCGGGGCGATCGACGTTCTCGGCGATGCGACTGACAAGCACCGAGCCGACGATGACGCCATCTGCCACCTTGCCCACCTCGGCGGCCGAGGCACCGTCGCGGATGCCGAAGCCCACGCACAGCGGCAGATCGGTCATCTCGCGCAGCGGCGCCAGGTGGGCGGCGACATCGTCGGCGTCCAGAATAGCGGAACCGGTCACCCCCTTGAGCGACACGTAGTAGAGATAGCCTTCGCCATGGGCGCATATTGTAGCGGCCCGGGCGTTGGAGGTGGTAGGGGCCACCAGAAAGATCGAGGCGAGGCCATGAGACTTCAGCAGCGGGCCCACCTCGTCGGCCTCCTCCGGCGGCATGTCGACGACCAGAACGCCATCGACTCCTGCCGCGGCGGCCTGCTCGGCGAAGGCGGCCAATCCCATGCGCTCCACCGGGTTGAGGTAGCCCATCAGGACCAGCGGGGTCTCGCTGTCGGTCTGGCGAAACTCGCGCACCATCTCGAACAGATGGCTGAGGCGCACGCCATGTTTCAGCGCCCGCTCGCAGGCCTTCTGGATCACCGGGCCGTCGGCCATGGGGTCGGAGAAGGGAACGCCGAGTTCAATGATATCGGCGCCTGCCTCCACCAGGGCGTGCATGAAGCCCACCGTGTGCTGAGGCGCTGGATCACCGGCCGTGATGTAGGGAATCAGGGCGCGGCGGCCCTGGGCCTTGAGTGCGGCGAAGCGTTGGTCGATACGATTCATCGGTTGAGCCATCATCTAGAAGTCGATCCCGTCGATCTTTGCCACGGTCATGATGTCCTTGTCACCACGTCCGGAGAGGTTGACCACGATATTCTGGTCGGGGCGCATGGTCGGCGCCAGCACCTTGGCATAGGCCAGGGCGTGGGCCGTCTCCAGCGCGGGCATGATGCCCTCGATCAGGGTCAGCTCGCGGAAAGCATCCAGGACGTCCTTGTCGTTGGCGGCCACATAGTTGACCCGGCCCACGTCCTTCCACAGGGCGTGCTCCGGTCCGACACCCGGGTAATCCAGGCCGGCGGAGATGGAGTGAGTGTCAGAGACCTGACCGCCCTCGTCGGACATCAGGTAGGTGCGGGTGCCGTGGAGCACGCCCCGCGGGGCGCCCGACGCCAGAGGCGCGGCATGACGGCCGGTCTCGACGCCGTCGCCGCCCGCCTCGACGCCGTACATGGCGACCTCGTCATCCTCGACGAAGGGATAGAAGAGCCCCATGGCATTGGAGCCACCGCCGACACACGCAATCAGCGCATCCGGCAGCTTGCCGAACTCCTCGAAGGACTGGCGGCGCGCCTCGCGCCCCACCACGGCGTTGAAGTCACGCACGATCATCGGGTAAGGGTGTGGGCCCGCCACGGTGCCGATGATGTAGTAGGTGGTATCGACATTGGTCACCCAGTCGCGCAGCGCCTCGTTCAAGGCGTCCTTGAGCGTGCGGGTGCCGGACTCGACCGGAATCACGTTGGCACCCAACAGGCGCATGCGATAGACGTTGAGCTTCTGGCGCTCCACGTCGGCGGCGCCCATGTAGACGTCGCACTCAAGACCCAGCCGGGCAGCCACCGTGGCGGAGGCCACGCCGTGCTGGCCGGCCCCGGTCTCGGCGATCACCCGCGGCTTCCCGGTCTTCTTGGCGAGCAGCGCCTGACCGACCGTGTTGTTGACCTTGTGGGCGCCGGTATGATTGAGGTCTTCGCGCTTGAGCCAGATCCGCGCGCCCCCGATCTGATTCGACCATCGCTCGGCCAGGTAGAGCGGCGAGGGACGGCCCACGAAATGGGCCAGGTCGTAGTCGAATTCCGCCAGGAAGTCCGGGTCGTCGCGAAGACTCATGTAGGTCTTGGCCAGATCGTCCAGGGCGAAGCTCAGGGTCTCCGAGACGAACCGGCCGCCGTAGGCGCCAAAATGGCCACGGGCGTCCGGCAGTCGGGTCAGGTCACTGAACTTGCTCACGAAGGGCACCTCACTAGATCGCCAGAAGGCAAAGGAATGTAAAACGATGACGGCGCATGATGACAGGCGCCAAACCTTGGCCGGGAGAGGGGGTCAGCGCGACAGGCGCGCCGCATCACCTCTGCCCACGGCCGCAAAGAAAGCAGCTATCCGTCCAGCCTCCTTCAGGCCGGGCGCGGATTCCACTCCGCCGGAAACGTCCACTGCGAAGGGCGCCACGGTGGTGATGGCCTCGGCCACGTTATCCGCACCGAGACCTCCCGCGAGAATAACAGGTTTTGCCAGCCCTGCGGGGATTCGGGACCAGTCGAAGGTCTCACCGGTCCCCCCCGGCACGCCGGGACGATAGGCGTCGAGGAGCAGCGCCTGCGCGCCCCGGTAGGCCTCGGCGGCGGCATCAAGGTCGAGGTCGTCGCGCATGCGCAGCGCCTTGATCCAGGGGCGATCGAAGCCCGCGCAGAAGGCCGGCGATTCGTCACCGTGGAACTGCAACAGGTCCAGGTGCGCGGCGCAGCGCTCGATCAGTGCCGAATCCTGGTCGACGAAGAGCCCCACCCGGGTGACGAAGGCCGGCACGCGGGCGGCCAGCTCACCCAGGCGGGCCTCGTCAACGGCGCGCCGGCTGCCTGGCCAGAGCACGAAGCCCAGGGCGTCGGCGCCGGCCGCGACGGCGGCGTCGACGTCCTCGGGGCGGGTCAGGCCGCAAAGTTTTACGCGGGTGCGGGCCGTTGCCCCCTGCCTTACTGTCATCGTCGCGCCTCGGTCATGTCGGGATGGTCATCTCGGGAAACAACTACCGCCTCCACCCTGTCGGTCGCATGACGGCGTTATGTGTCGCCGACCGATAAGGCCTCGAGATCGGCACGCACCGCCCCGTGAATCGCCGGCAAGTGCTGATAGCCGCTAGGATAACATAGGCGTTTGACTTCCACGGCACGGGCGAGGGCCGACAGGCGGTGGAAGCGCTGGGTGCGCAGGCTGCACTCTCCCGCACCCGAAAAGCCACGATAGTCGACATGGCCATCGAGGAGCTCGGCCAGAAACGAGTGCCGGACGAGCTGGATCAGCGCCTCCCCCGGTGCGACAGGCTGGATGCTCACCGAGTCATCAGGCGCCGCCTCGGTGACCTCGGCGCGCCGCTCGAGAAGGTAGACCCTAACGAGGCGCAGGGAAGCGGTGGCGACCTCCCCCACCCGCTCGGCCGGCACGCTCAGCTTGGCAAAGGAGGGGTGCACCAGGCCAAAACCCTCGGCGCCACCCGCAAACCGCTGCGCCTGCTCGGTGGTCAGCTTCATCTGCGGAAAGCCGGGGCGGCACATCACGGCACCCCCACGCTGTTCCAGAGCGGCGATGTCATCGGCCAGCAGCGCGAAGCCAGCCTCGACCAGGGAGGCCACCAGGGTGCTCTTGCCCCCGGTGCGGTCTGCGGCGAACAGCACCGCTCTCCCCGCGTAGGCCACGGCTCCGGCGTGAATGGCGGCCACACCCGAGAGCTCGAGGTAGTACGACATCACGTGACCCAATAGACAGATGTCGATCATGAACCCCAGAGCGGGATCGACCAGTCGACAGGCGATCTTCCCCTGGGAGAGCCGGAAATCCGCCACCCGGGGAAAGCGCATCAACAGCCCGGTCGGCGTGGCGTAGACCTGCACCACGCTTTCGCCAAGGCGATTGTGTTCCGGACTCGAGCAGAGAAGGTCCCAGACCGGAGGAGCCGGCTGCTGGCCGCCGATCCTGCAGTGGAAGCGCAGCTCGGGCCTCGCATCGGGCGGTGCCATCGTCATGGGCGCCTTGAAGCGATAGTCGCTTTCCACGCAGAGGCCGAAGAGACGATATCGGTAGGATCTCATGCTCGGGACGACTCCCCTGTCACGCCGCTCAGGCAGCCTCAATGACGCGCCAGAATGCCATGACTCTCGAGCTGCGCCACGAGCCCGGCGAGATCCGTGCGAAGCGTTTCGCCGCCCACCGCATAGCGGGCCACCAGTTCCGCCTCGGCTCCCTCGAGGGTGCCGTGGGCCAGCACAGCTCGCCACATATCGGCCGCCGTATCCTCAAGGCGAAAGCAGGGCGCGCTCCCTAGCCGATCCACGGACAACCGCGCGAGGGCCACCGCCGAGTCGATCTCGGCCCAGAGAACGCCATCGGCGACGGTGAGTGATCCGGCACCCTGTTGCGACAGCAGCTCGAAGCCCGCCCCTCCTGCACCGCCCCGGTCGGCCTGAAGCCGTGACGCGGCGATGCGCCGTTTGAGGCTGATATCCGGCGGCAGCACATTCCACCCCGCCTCGAAGCGCTCGGCGTCGGCGTTCCAGTACCTGGCCTGGGGTTCGCACCAGGCAAACGCGACATACTCGGCGATGCCGCACCAGTAGCCGCTGTCACCAATCCGCGCTCGCCGCTCGGCCAGCCACTGCGGATACGCCTCACCGAACCGCTGCGGGGCAACGTCCTGAAGATCCTCGGCGTTCAGGCAGGCCTCGACAATGGGTTCGGCAGCCTCGATGGCGCGGCAGAGCTCCGGGGTGGCGTAAAGCGGACAGAAGATGACCCGGTCAGCGTCGCACTGTTTCAGGAATTGCTGGAAGCGAAGGCCCGACAGGGCGCAGTCATCCACCACCACCAGACGTTCGTCGTCTGCGCATCGCCCGGGGGAGGGCCCGCCTGGCGCGACCAGCTGGTCGGGACGCAGATCGAGCAGATAGGAGAGCATCCCGAGCACGATCCAGCCACCTCTGGGAATGGCGGTGAAGCGAAAGCGCGACAGGGCATCGCTACCGAATCGACGCCCCAGGGCATCGGCGAGCCGTTCGGCGGCACGCTCGGCATCGTGATAGTCCACATAGCGATGGGCAGTGAGCAGCTCATCGAGCTGGGCCGCCAGGTCCTGAAGCTGCAGGCGCTGCACAGGAGAGAACGCGCCAAAGACCGCCAGCATCGGGGCGGGAAAAATGCGGCCGACCAGTCGCACACACCCCAGTTCCTGCCACAGCGGGTTCGCCTGGATGCCCTGCACCAGCGCCGCCAGGGCCGCCTGCGGCTCCGCTCGCCGGGTAAAAGCAAGAAGCTGCTCGTGGCCGTGGCGGCCATCGAGCAGCGTTATGGCATCGAGTTGCGGAAGCATCCGGTGCCGTTCCTTGTAGGCGCGCTGACGCAAAAAAGGAACGTTCGCGCGCCGTCATTGGTTTAAACGTCGATGCTTCCTGACTCACGCCCAGTAGATCCCGGTATGGTGTCATCACCGGGGTTCGTTTGCCCCACCAGGGTGATATCGGCCACCGTCCCCCACCGCCTCAGCTCGGGGGGGCGGTAGGGGCGGCGAGGCGGCGAGCGTTTGGTCATATTGGTCATATTGGTCATATTGGTCATATTGGTCACTCCTCCAGGGCGGGCACGAGAGCGGGATCTCTGCCCATCCCCATGCCGAAACTTTCCCAGATTGACATTTCCCGCAAAAATAACACTAGGGGGGACGGAAGCGGCCAACAAGGCGGCAGCGGTATGATTTTCTCATGCATGACGATGGTATTTTCCACCTCGCCGCCCTCAGCGCCATCGTTCTCTCTGCCCCGAGACGCCGGTCACGGCCAGTAGCGCCGCAGCCAGAGTTCCAGGCACAGGGTCGACCACAGGTCAAAGGATGGCGCCTCGCCTCTCACGAAACGCGCGAAGCGATCGCGCAGCATGGCCTCGTCGATAAAGCCCAGATCGGCACAGCGGCTATCGGTGATCAGGTCGATCACGGTGTCGTGGGCCTGGCGGCGAAGCGCTTCCAGGTAGAGGGGTCCCGGGGATACCTTGCTGGCCGCCCGGATGGCGTCCGGCGGCATGATGCCCTCCACGGCCCGGCGGGCCAGCCGCTTGACCTCTAAGGCGGAGTCAACGCAGTGCTGCGGACAGGCCAGGATGTACTCGGCGATGCGCCGGTCGCTCCAGGGATCAGCGATGGCGATGCCATGGGCGGCACTGACCCGTTCGGCATACATCACGCCGCGCATCACCAGGGGGGAGAAGACATGGATATAGCGGTGGCGCGCCGCCATCCGCGGCCACCCCTTGGCCGCATGAAGGACCGGCTCCAGTGACGGCAGCCCCGCTTGCAGCAGAAAATCATCGCGCACATGGGCAGCGGCACGCGCCGCCGGCCCCGTCCTGAGGCCGTGATTTACCTGGCCGGCCCGTGCTCCCCTGAACCGCTGCAGCGCTTGCCTGCCAGCGACCCGCGCCCGGCTCGGCAGGAGATCCGCGAGGACGGGTTGCACCACGTAGCGGCGCAGGGTCGCGGCAGGCGACAGGGACATCACCCGGGATAGCGCGCCCAGCTCATCACGTGCTTGTCTCCAGTGCCCCGCCCTGAGCATCCCGGGCACGTCGTTCACGTTGCCCCCGCACATCACATCACCGCGGAAGCCGTAACACATGACGGAGACCCCCTCCCGGGCAGCAGCGGAGAGCGCACGATGCATGAAGGGCTGAAACATCGAGGTGAAGGGGTCGTCTTCGTGGGGCCGGTTCGCCGCTTCGTCGACCAGGGGGTAGGTCTCCTCGGCGGGAATGGGAGTCACCGGGATCCCGAAGTGGTCGGCGACCCGGTAGATGTTGTCGCTCTCATCACACTCGGGCAGGTCGGTAAAGACCCAGCTGTAGGCGCGCATCGGCGGCACGCCCGCCTCTCTGCCATGCAGCCAGCCGGCGACCGAGGCCACGGTAGACGAATCGACGCCGCCGCTGAGGCTGATCCCGGCGGGGGTGCGGGTCCGCAGCCGGCAGCGTACCGCCTCGGTGAGCAGCTCACGCAGCTCCTCGGCATACTCCCGCTCATCGCGGTAATGCAGACGCCGTTCGGGGTCGGGGCGCCAGAAGGCGCGAGAGTGCGGCGCCGCACTTGACGCGATCGTCACTTCCTCACCGGGCTTGACCTCCTCGATGCCCTCGTAGAAGACGCACCCGGGCGGGGTCTGCATGCCGGAGAGGTGCCAGGCGACGGTTCGCTCATTCAGTCGGCGCGGCACCCCGCCCGCCGCCAGGATCTGCCCGACCTCGGTGGCAAACAGCACCCGCCGCGGCTCGACGCGGTAGTAGAGCGAGCGCACCCCCATCGGGTCCCTCGCCAGCCGCAATTCGTCGCGGCGGCCATCCCACAGGGCGTAGGCAAAATCGCCAATCAGGCGGCCAGGGGCCTTGCGCCCCGGCAGAAGCAACATGCCAAGCATGAGTTCGGCATCCGTTGCCCGGTCGGCACCGGCCCGCTGAATCGCCGCGGCGCATTCGCCACGATTATCCAGGCGTGCATCGGCCGCAAACAGCAGGCGACGGTCGCGCTCGATAAGCGGACGACAGGCGCCGCTGCCATCTGGCGTCGTATCCAGCTCCAGGCATGCCACCCCCACGGGACCGTCACAGTGATAATACATGCCACCTGTGCCCCGGTACGCCGCCCGCATCGCCATCCGCTCGAGCTCGCCTTTCTCGACCGGTGTGCCATCGAAATGGATGATGCCGCAAATGCCACTCACAGACGCTATCTCCCGCCGGTTGAGCTGGCACAGGAGACCAGCCGGGAACCTCACCCACCACGAGCGGACAGCTGGGCCGCTACCTAAAAAAATGTAGCAGAGAAAGCTGTACCACTTGCAACGGGTTCAACGGAGCGGCGCCCTCTTTACCCATGACCCAATCATGCAGGATGGAGAAAGAACGAAGGTCCTTTCGCGTTCACCTGCCGGGCAGGGTCTCGGCCACCGGCCGGCCACGGCGGAACTCGATAATGGGACAGTCGGGCAGCGCACGCTCGCCGGTCCACTCGCCGAGGAAAGCCAGCAGATTGGGGCCCAGCGGCTCCCGGGGCAGGCCCCAGTGGTCATCGTAGAGGGAATCCACGAAGTGCAGGCCGCAGGCCGGCGCGGTGACGTCGCCCAGGGTGCGATCCTTGAGCGCCATCAGGTCCGAGATATAGTCGACACCGCGGTCACCGCGACCCACGGCCATCAGGGCGCCCACGATATTGCGGATCATGTGGTGCAGGAAGGCGTTGCCCTGCACGTCCACCACCACCAGGGGACCGTGACGGTGCACCTCGATGAAGTGCAGGTGGCGCCGGGGGGTACTGGACTGGCAGCCGGCGGCACGGAAACTGGAAAAATCATGCTCCCCCACCAGGGCCTGGGCAGCGCGGTGCATGGCATCGGCATCCAGCGGGTCGCGGCACCAGGTGACATTGGCGCGCTCCAGCACCGGACGACTGGGCTGATTGAGAATAATGTAGCGGTAACGGCGCGCCAGGGCCTTTAAACGGGAGTGGAAGGTCTCGGGCACCTCCTTGACCCAGCGCACGGCAACGTCTCGCGGCAGGTTGGCATTCGTGCCGAATACCCAGGCCTTCATGGAACGCGGTACCGGCGGGTCAAAGTGGATGATCTGGCGGGTAGCATGCACGCCGGAGTCGGTGCGCCCACTGGCATGAACGCGAATCGGCTGGCTGGCCACCCTGGCCAGGGCCTTCTCGAGAGCGGCCTGCACCGAGGGCGAGTGCTTGAGTAATTGGTAGCCGCAGTAGGCGCTGCCGTCATACTCGATCCCCATGGCCAGACGTCCGGTCAAAGGGGTACGGTCATCCAGGAGTTTGAAGAGGGTCATGCGTCGGTCAGGCATCCAGTCGTTTAAGCAGCGCCGCCGCCTCATCGCGGATGGCCGGATCGTCGCTGAGGCTCAGCTCGTTGAGCAGCTCGCGGGCCCGACCACCATCCCCGGCCTCGACCCGTCGACGGGCTTCGGCCAGCCGATCCGGGGCGGCGCTGGGTGAAAGAATGCCATTATCCTCATCCAGCGGCGGGAAGGAAACCTCCTCCACCTCCCACTCATGGGGAAGCTCATCCTCGGCGTCGACACCGTCCAACGTCTCCTGACGCTCCAGGTTTTCCCCATCTTCGAATCCGGCTCCTTTCTCTCCCAGCCCGAGATCGTCGGAAGAAAAATCGATGCTGGGCTGCATGGGTGTCTCTTCCCTCGGCGCCGGCGAGGGACTCAGGGCCGGAGGGCGGTAGTCGATGATCTCGCGACCATCCTCCAGCCGCCGGGTGGCCACTTCGAACGTCTCGGGCTCGGCAGGCGCAGGGGCGGGCTCGGGCTCGGGCTCGGGCTCGACCGAGGGCCTCGGTGCCTCGTCTTCCGGCACCGTGGAATCAGACACGGGGTTCGGGCGACGATAGGCGTCCTCGCCCGAGGCCTCTCGAGCTGCGGTGGAATCGGGAGACGTACTAGAAATAGGCCCCGCGCCAAGAGGGTCCCTGCCCTCTTCCGTCTGGTCTTCCGCAGCCTGCTCCGGCGAGTGCGGCTCTGCTCCGGTGGTCTCGTCGAACACCCGCGGAGGACGCTCCGACGGCTTGTCGAATACCGCACGCTCGCCGGTGGTCACAGGAGCACCGGTGGCGCCGGCAGCACCTGCCGCGCCGGCGACGGCTCCCAGACCATAACGGGTGAGCAGGCGTTTCACCTCGTCTCGCACGGCGGGATTGCCGCCCTCGCTCAGCCGAGCCGCCTCATTCTCGGCCTCCTCCCGGCTGCCCTGCTCCAGATGGACGTTGAGCAGCTTGAGTCTCAGATCATCACGCTCAGGCTCCCGGGCCAGGTTCGTCTCGAGCAGCTCCCGAGCCTGATCGTAACGGCCATAGGCCATGAAGATATCGGCCTCGCTGATGGCTTCGGCCTGGGGCAGCGAGCCCTGGACCGAGGGAGCGGCCGGCGCCGCAGCCTGTGGGCTTGCGCTTTCGTATTGCCCTGGCGCCTGGCTACCCGGCACGGTGACACGCACCGGGCCGGGGCCAACCGCCGCCGGCTCGGCGTCTTCCTGGCGGCGACGGCGACGCACGGCGAGCCACAGCGCCAGCAGCGCCGCCAGGCCGGCGCCCCCCAGCATCAGGTTGCGGTCGACGTCGCCCTGGTAGATGGCGCCCCACCAGGGGGTCTCGTCCGGCTGTCCACCGGGAGGCGCGACACCGCCGGCGCCGGGACCATCCACCCCGGCGCCGCCGGCGGCCAGCGCGGCAAGCTGTTCACGCATGGCGGCCAGCTCATCGCGCATCTCGGTGAGCTCCTCCTGAAGTTGGTCGCGCTCGTCCTGCACCGCCCCAAGGGCGTCACGCCGCTCCAGCCACTGGCTCTCCAGGCGCACCAGACGCTCGTCGCTGGTCAACTCGCCCTCGCCGTAGAGCGCGGCCAACAGGTCGGCGTCGACCATGGCCCCGGGAGAGCCCGAGGTCTCGCCGGCCTCGCCGAGGCCATCGCCTGCCTCATTTTCGCTGGCGGCGTCGTCGTCGCTGCCTCCACTCGCTGAGAGGTCCTCGGCCGCCAGCTGGGCATCGGTGAGCAGCGTGAGCCGAGGCGTCTCGGGCTCTTCCGCAGAGGCGGCATCTGCCACGGCAGCCTCCGCGTCCGGTTCGGGGGCTTCCGGCGCATCGGCCACCGGCTCATCGGAGGGAGACGGGGGAGCCTCCTGTGGCGTGGCAGCCGCCGCTTCGGCCGGCGCCGGATCCACTGGAGCTGGGGGCGGAGGGGTCGCCGGGCTGCCCAGCGCCACCCGTGCCGGGGCACCGCCGCCGCGGTTGGCCCAGGCTCGGTTCATCTCCGCGACGATTCGCTCGGCATCGCCCGAGGAGCGGGCGGCAATCGCCTCGCGGCTTGGGACCACCAGGCTGAAGCCGGCGCGCATGGCGTTGATATTGCCGGAGGGGAAGGCCTCGGGATTGGCCTCCACCAGGGAGACCATCATCTGATTCATGCTGATGCCGCTGTCCGGACGCAGACGCCCCGCCACGGCCCACAGGGTATCGCCGCTGCGTACCCAGGAGGGATCGCCACTGGCGGCGGGTGCCGCGGAGGGACGCGGCGCGGTGGCCTGGGCCGGCGCGGTGTCTCGCTGCGGCGCCGCGACACTCACCGGCGCGGAGGCGGGGCGCCGACTGCCCGCCACCAGTGCCGGCATCTGATCGTAGTCCGGCGGGTCGAGCAGCAGGGTGACCTCGCGCAGCTGCTGGCCGCCCGGCCAATCGAAGCGCAGCAGCAGGTCCACCCAGGGCTCGCGAACCGGCCTCTCGGTGGTGAGATCCACCACCAGGCGCCCCTGGCGCTGCTCCACCGCCAACCGCACGCTGGCCGCCAACGGGGTCCTCGGCAGCCCTGCCGCGGCGAAGGCCCGCTCATCGGCTACCGAGACGTTGAGCAGCCCGGGCTGGATGCCTGCGGCATCGGTCAGCGGAAGCGTGGCGCGCAGCGGCGCGTTGAGCGTGGAGCGAACGTCCGCCTCCCCCAGCCCCAGGGCCAGTGCCAGAGGGCTCGCGGCGGAAAGCGAAAGCAGCATGGCGAGTGTCAGCTTGCGTTTCATGGAGGTCCCTTGCGTCCGTCGGCTGGGTCGCGCGTCAATCTCGCGGTACCGATGCCATATCCTAGTGTCGTTATGGTACCTGTGTACCATATTCGCCGTCTCGACGCCCCTGAGCGGGGTCATGCCAGTCGTCATAGCGTCAACGTAAGCCATTGATACAGACCCTGCGAATCAACGGCCCTCGATTCAGTGGCCACGCATACGCAACGGGCGCCTCCGGAAGGAGACGCCCCGTTGCTATCTGTCCCGAGCGCTGATGCCGTGAGCGGACCTTGCAACGCATTCTGTTCGCGCAGGATCTTGAGCATGCGCTTGAGCGTCTCTGCGGCACCCCAAAGGAGTTGGGAGCCGACACTGGAGACGGAGAGGCATGCGCCGCCCTCACGGGCCTACCCGCCCATCTAGCCTGGGTGAGTATCGGCCCGACCCATTCCCAATCACCAACAATTTCATGCTTGGTGGCCCAGCCGTTGAACTTACCATGTAGTTACATAGCAGACAGCAAGATACGTGAGAATGTCGGCGCCATCTCAGGTCGCAAGCCGGACCGCTGCCACCCGTGCAGAAGACCCGATTGCAACACCGCCAATTACACGCCCAGGAGTTGATCATGAGCCACACCCCCGCCTATCTTCCGCTACCCCTGCACCTGCTATTTCTTCTCGCCAGGCTGGAGTTATCGGAAGAGCAGCGTCAGGAGGTCCTTTCACTGTGCCCGCGAATCACGGACTGGAGGGAGATCACTCGCCTTGCGCGCAAGACCTATGTGCTGCCGCTGGTCTATCAACACCTGAGCCAGCTGGCTCCCAGCTCGATCTCCGCCGACGATATGGCACGCATGCACCACGCAAGCTTGACCATCCTGGCGTACAACCTGAAGACCCTGGCAGAACAGAAAAGACTGATTCAGGACGTACTGGCCCCCCTGGCCATTCCCTACCTGTTTTTCAAGGGACCTTCCCTTGCCAGCCGCTACTATCCTGAACCTGGCCTTCGCTACTGCGGCGACATCGATGTCCTGATACCTCGCGAGCGGCTTGCCGATCTGCTGGAGACTGCCCTCCGGCTGGGATACCGCCCCAGAGAGCCCGAAACGCTGAGTGACCAGAGGGAAGCGCTGGAGTTTGCGGCTCGTACGCTACCTGTAATCACTCTCATGACGCCCGGCGAGGTCGAGATTGAGTTGCACAGCCAATTGGAAAAGAAGGCCAACATCTACGATACGGACGAACTTATCAGGGAGCGAGAAGCGCTGCCCGAGGGCGACACTACCCTCTGGGTCATGCCCACAGAAGAGCTGTTTGTCTATCTCTGCCTACACAATACCCGCCACTGCTGGTCGAACCTGCACTGGTTAGTCGACCTGGATGCAATTCAACGCCACCCCGACTTCAACCTGGAGGCCATTCGCGCCTGTGCTCAAGCACGAGGCCTATCTACTACTCTCGAAGCAAGCCTGGAACTCTACCATCGGCTGGGAGTGCAGGGCATTGATAGCGAAGATTACCCATTGAGCCCACACGGCAGGGCCCTCCATGAGGCTTGCATTGCCAGCCTCCTCGGCGGCAACGATGTCGAGATGGAGAACCGCACAAAGCGCCCGGCCCCGGATTATGCCTTCACCTGGCAGACAACGCCCACCTATCAGATGGCCTGCCGTCTGTGGCAACTCAAGATGAGGTTCATGCCCAGCTACAACGACTATGCAGCCTGCCCCCTGCCACCCCGATGGCAGTGGCTATATTACCTAACGGGCCCCTGGCGGAAGCTCTACAAGCGTGTCGTGCTGGGGAGCCTATCCCAGTCTTCTTCCAGTCCTGAGTGAGATGAAGAAATTCAGGTGGCCCTCCCCGCTAAGCACCCTGAAGGCCATTTCCGCACCGTATCTTGGCCAGCAGCTGGTGAAACAGTTTGGCTGACTGTAGGATCCCGGTTGATCATTCTCGATAAACCCACGAGCTCCCTTGACCCGAATTCGGAGTTTGATCTCTTCGAGAACTTCCGTGAACGCATCAACCACCTGGCAGCACTGGTCATCAGTCCTCGAATTCCACCCGTCAGCACGGTCGCTTACATCCTTGTCGTGTCTCTGGGTGTCATCTGTGAAAGCGGGAAACGTGATGAGCTGATAAAGCGAGGAGGAGGTGTATATTGCCAAATGTTCAACAAGCAGGCCCACCACTATCGCGAGATGGAGACCTGAAAGACTGGGAAAAGCGGCTTCAGCACACTCTGATCAACCCTTCCGCCTGGAGCTGTTGAAGAAACTTGAGCACGTCACGCTCACAGGTTTCAGGATCAATGGAGTACTCCATCACAACCTGGTCACAGACACGGGCAACGTTGACTTCATCCTGAACCAGTTCCCAGATGCGGGCACCCACCTCCTGAGACCCATAGTATATTCCCTGCCGGGCGTTGAAGAGCACCAGCTCATCTCCCATCCTCGTTGCAAGCAGCTCCGGATCTCTCTTCACCCTGGTAGTGATGTTCATGGCACCCTCTTTATAAAACTCGAAATCATGTCAACGCAGACCGCTGTCCCTGCCAATCCATGACCTGCCGCCCCGTGGGAATACTGAATTCAAAATTCTCTCTTCAGGAGCACCCGAAATGTGATGAGTTGTAAATATCAGAGAGTCAGCTTTTCACGTCAAGCTGAGCCTGCTAAGCATAAGGTACTAAAACGAGATAGTGAAAAACGCCCTGTGCCCCGAGGGGATTGAAGTACTATTTTGGGACCGAAGAGGGAAAAGCGGGAGGGTAGCGGTATACGAAGCTGGAGATTGGAACGAAGGGATGTTCCTGGCCGCCAAGAACCACGCCATTGACGTCTCTTAACCAGGCATGGGCCTTGAACACCGACTGCTGCTGCTCGTCACGCTCCATCAAGGTACCCAGCACCAGGCTGCAGGAAATGCGACGCCGGCACATCATCCACTGGGCTGCCATGGCTAGCATGAGGCAGGTGAGCCGACCTTTCAGTCGTCTATTGATGCTCGTGATCGTCCCGCAGATTTCTGGAGCTCGGGGATCGCCGGTGCCGTCTCTCGGCACTACCTCGCCCGGAGCCTGCTGGCCCAGCAGGGGGGACCAGAAACGAAAAGGCACGCAGCGAACCAGAAACCAAGCCAGCGCCAACTGGCAAACAGCCTCCAACAGAAGGACCTTGCGCCTGAGGGGCAGTCGCATGAATCGGCGAAGAGGCATCACAGCGCGCATTGCGGTACGTCCCGGACTCGAAATAAGTCAGCTTATCCCATGTTACAGATACTGCTGCAAGCCCCTAAGATTTCCAGTCAGGAGCCGGTCGTTCGGCCTGGTAAATGAAGCCCCGCATCATGCTGCGCAAGTGGTGCGGGGCTTCAGGCTCTCGCTGCCAGAGCGTGACCGGCATTTTCGGCTTGCCAGGGGAGCGACTGCCCGCTGGCGACTGCCCCCCTTGCGGCGGATCAGCTTGTGTTTCCAGGCTCAGTAGCGGGCACAAATGTAGTAGCTGGCGTTGGTGCCTCGAGAGTAGACGGTGACGACATGGCAACCGGCGCCGGGAGATGACAGCGCCGGTTGAGCACCAGGGTGGGCGATTTGACGGTGCCCAGGCGGCACTTACTGCTCGCGCAGGATCTTGAGCATGCGCTTGAGCGGCTCCGCGGCACCCCACAGTAGCTGGTCACCGACGCTGAAGGCGGAGAGATATTCGCCGCCCATGGCCAGCTTGCGCAGGCGACCCACCGGAACGGTGAGGGTACCGGTCGCGGCGGCCGGGGTCAGGTCGCGGATGGTGGCCTCCTTGTCGTTGGGCACCACCTTGACCCAGTCGTTGTGCTTCGCCAGGCGATCCTCGATCTCGTCGAGGGGCACATCCTTCTTCAACTTGATGGTGAAGGCCTGACTATGGGAGCGCATGGCGCCAATGCGCACGCAGAGGCCATCGATGGGAATCGGGTTGTCCTGCAGGCCGAGGATCTTGTTGGTCTCCACGGTGCCCTTCCACTCCTCCTTGCTCTGACCGTTGTCGCGCTTGACATCGATCCATGGCAGAAGGCTTCCAGCCAGCGGGGCTCCAAAATTCTCGGTGGGGAACTCGCCAGACCGCATGGCCGCGGTGACCTGGCGGTCGATGTCCAGGATGGCACTGGCAGGGTCGGCTAGCTCATCGGCCACGCTGTCACGCAGGGTGCCCATCTGGTTGAGCAGCTCGCGCATGTGCTTGGCACCGGAGCCCGAGGCGGCCTGGTAGGTCATCGAGGTCATCCACTCGATCATGTCCGCCTCGAACAGGCCACCCAGCCCCATCAGCATCAGGCTGACGGTGCAGTTGCCGCCGACGAAGGTCTTGGCGCCATTCGCCAGCTGGGCATCGATAACGTGACGGTTGACCGGGTCGAGAACGATGGTGGCCTCGTCTTTCATGCGCAGCGTGCTGGCGGCGTCGATCCAGTAGCCCTTCCAGCCGCCGCTGCGCAGGTCACCGTAGACCTTCTCGGTGTAGTCGCCGCCCTGGCAGGTGACGATGACGTCGAGCCCCTTGAGGGCGTCGAGGTCGAAGGCGTCCTTGAGAGCAGGCACATCCACGCCGACGTCGGGACCGGCCTGGCCGGCCTGGGAGGTGGTAAAGAAGATCGGCTCGATGCCGTTGAAGTCCCCGTCCTCTACCATGCGCTGGACCAGCACCGAACCGACCATGCCGCGCCAACCGACGAAACCGACTTTCAACATGTGAAGTCCTCCAGAAAGAAAATGTGGAAGACATTATACACGAGCCTCCTCGCTCAGGCAGCCGGACGCCTGACCACCGAGCCCCCACTCAAGGGTTGACAGTTTTCATGCTTTGCATAGCGAGCCCACCGTTTACAGTGTACTTACACAAAGGCGGCGATGAGGTGCAGAACAACCATGCCAGGCATCAAGACTCTCCCAGCGCAAGACCTCGCGCCAGCGCCATCCTTTTCAGACAGGCGCAGAGTCCCCCCTGTTGACACTTCCTACCATTACTACACCACCTATGGACTGACAATCGGTTCACAGCTTGAGCTTCCCGAACTCGAATCACTGCCACCGGAAACGAGTCCCGACATTCGGATTCAGGCCGGCGAACTGGCAGACCACCTTGAAATAGCCGAGGTCAGCACGCCATGGCTCCAGTGCAGCAGCAACCGCTGCCAGTTTCTCCTCGATGGCATCGGTCGCTATCGCGTCGAGCAGGGCAGGCGCATCCGGGTCGATCGTCGACTGAATCTCGCCCGCGGCTCGACGGCTAACGAGAGTGATGTGCGTGTCTACCTGCTGGGAAGCGCCATGGGGGCACTGCTCCACCAGCGACACTGGCTACCTCTTCACATCAGCGCGGTACAGACCCCTGCCGGTGTCTGGGGCTTTACGGGAGACTCCGGGGCAGGCAAGTCAACGCTGGCCGCCTGGCTGCATTATCGCTACGGCTGGAAGATGGTCAGCGACGATGTCGGAGTGATCAAGCCTGAGGAGACGCTCCCCACCCTCTATCCGGGGCCACCACGCCTCAAGCTATGGAAGGACGCCCTTGAGCGTCTGGGCATTGATCGCCAGGGTCTGGTCAGAGACCTGACCCGCACAGAAAAATTTCACCTGAACCGGCATCAGGGCTTCTCGCATGAGATCGAGCCACTGAGAGCGCTCGTGATGCTCGAGAGGGCGGCCGACGGTGAGGCGCCCTCCCTGGAGGCCGTTTCCGGAATCGACGCATTCAAGGTGGTGATGTCGGCCATCTATCTACCGGAGTGGGGGGAGCACTTCAGCGGGCCTGCACGTCTGATGCAGTGCGGCTCTGATCTCGCCCAGCGGATCCGGGTCTATCGCTACCGCCGCCCCTGGTCGCTGGAAAATGTCGAAGCGAGCCTGACTCCCCTGATCCAGCACATCCATCATGGAGCGGATCATGTCAGCTGAGCTCAACCCACCTGACGCCACTCATCGATTGCTGATATTACTCGCCAGGCTGAAGCTGACCGAGGCTCAGCGACAAGATGCCCTGACCCTTTGTAATGCCATCCATGATTGGCATGAAGTGGCAGGCCGTGCAGAACGCCATTTGATGCTGCCCTTGGTGCACCGCCACCTGCATGAACTGGCGCCTCCGACGCTTTCTCCGGCCGATGCATCGCACATGCGTCAACGAGCCCTGATGCTTGTTCAGCGCAACCTGTTCGTCGCCGGTGAACAACAGCGCCTGGTGGCCGACATACTCGATCCACTGGATATACCCTACCTTTTCTTCAAGGGGCCGGCTCTGGCGGCGCGCTACTATGATGAACCGGCCATGCGATCTTGCCGCGATATTGACCTGCTGGTGCCGCGTCACCGTTGTGCCGAGCTGCTCGAATCAGCCCTGCAGCAGGGCTATCGACCGCTCGATTCGGAGACATTGGCATCCGACAGGCAGAGTCTCGCGTTTTTCGTCGCGGCTAAATCCGTGGTGACCCTTGCCTCTCCCGCAGGGGTGAGCATCGAGGTCCATCACGAGATGGACCGAGGGGCTGGCATCTATCAGACAGACGCACTACTCGACAGCAGGGAACTCTTCCTGGCCGGGGGCACGCGGCTCTATTCGATGCCAACCAGTGAGCTGTTCGTCTACATCTGCCTGCACAACACGCGCCATTACTGGTCACACCTTCACTGGCTAGTCGATCTGGATGCCATCCAGCGCCACCCCGACTTCGATCTGGCATCTGCCTACGCCTGCGCAGAACGCCGAGGACTGGTGACCACGCTCGACGCCTGCATGGAATTCTACCGGGCACTCGCCGCCCCCGAGCCCGAACATTCTTCACATCTCAGCCAGAGGAGCCGCGAGATACTCGAGGTCTTCTTCATGACATTGCAGGGCGGGCTCGAAGCCGAACTGGCCCTGCGCCGCAAGCGCCCAACCCGGCAGTTCGGCTTCCCCTGGCAGACGACCCCGAGCTATCGATGGGCGAGCCGGATCAGAAAGTGGCTCAAACCACTCAAGCCAACGTATAACGATTACCACCACCTTCCCTTGCCTCCTCAGTGGCAATGGCTCTATTACGCCATTCGACCCTACCGTGCCCTGATCAAACGCACACGATTCAGATGGCCCTCACGATGATTCCCTCTCCGCGAGCCGTCCTGGACCCCCTCGGCACCCTTCGCCGGGTACTCCCACTGCTATGGGCCAGCAGCCGCAAGTGGGCTTTGGTCACCTCAATCCTCATGGTGCTGGAAGTCGGCTTCGGCCTGGCGGCGCTCTATCTGCTCAAGCAGCTGGTTGATTTGGTCACTACCCTGCTGGGGGATCAGGCCACCGCGGCCCAGGGCATGGCACAGGTCCTTCACTACGTTGCCCTCACGGGTGGGGCTACCCTTGCGTTCATGGTGACCCGCGCCCTGTCGAACCTGGCCAAGGAAGCGCAAGCCTTGCTGGTAGCTGACTATATCGACGGCAAGGTACATGAGCGGGCCGTCAGTGCCGACCTGGCCTTCTACGAGAGCCCACGCTATTTCGACACCCTGGAGAGGGCCCGGGAGTCAGGCAACCAGCGTCCCGCTCAGGTCATTGGCAACCTGATGATGCTGTCGAGAAACAGCCTCATGCTGGCAGCCGTCGTCGTCCTGCTGGCCTCGATCGACTGGCTGCTGCTACCCGTCCTGATGGTGGCCATCCTGCCGGGACTCCTGGTGCGCCTGCACTTCACGCGACATCTCTATGACTGGCAACGCCGCCGGACGCAGATGGAGCGCAGGGCTGGCTACCTCGATTGGTTGATGACCTCCAACCTGCACGCCAAGGAGCTGCGCATCTATCAGCTGGGCGACCACCTGCAAGCTCAGTATGCCAAGCTGCGGGAACAAATCCGCAATGAGCGCCTGCAGATCACACAGCGGCGCACCCGCCTCGAAGTGATTGTTGGCAGTGCCGCGGCTATCGCCTTTTTCGCCAGCCTGGCCTATCTGGCCTGGCAGACCGCGGAAGGACGAAGCAGTGTCGGTGACCTGGTGCTCTTCATGCTGATTTTCCAGCGTGCCCAGACCATGGGACAGGAACTGGTCCAACAGCTTTCCAAGCTTTACGAGGACCACCTCTATATGGGGCTGCTGTTCGAGTTCCTCGATATCCGCCCCGAAATCAGTGAGCCGAGCCACCCCGAGACCATACCGAAACCCCTTCAGGAAGGCATCCGCTTCGAAAAGGTCGGATTTCAATACCCCGGATCCCATGAACCGACCCTGAGTGACATCGACCTGAGCATAAGCCCCGGCCAGGTCGTCGCGCTTGTGGGCGTCAACGGATCGGGGAAGACCACGCTGATCAAGCTGCTATGTCGACTCTACGACCCCGCCCAGGGCCGCATCACCCTGGATGGCGTTGATATCAGGCAATTCAGCACGGAACAGTACCGCAAGCTGTTCAGCGTCATCTTCCAGGACTACTCCCAGTATGCTGCCAGCGTGAAGGAGAATATTCACTTCGGTGACATCCACTCACCCGGTGAGCAACCATCGATCATGACGGCGGCTATCAACGCCGGCGCTGATGATTTTATCAGCAGGCTATGGCGGGGCTACGACACCCCCCTTACCCGAATGTTTGACGAAGGGCAGGAGATCAGCATCGGGCAGTGGCAGAAGATCGCGCTGGCACGCGCATTCCTCAGAAAATCTGCTTTCATCATACTCGACGAGCCCACTAGTTCGCTGGATCCCGAGGCAGAGTTCGAGATGTTCGAGAACTTTCGCGAAAGAATCAATCATCGCGGCGCACTGATGATAAGCCATCGTCTGTCTACAGTCAGACTGGCCGACCATATCTATGTGATGGATCAGGGAAGGATATGTGAAAGTGGAACGCACGACGAGCTGATACGCAAGAGAGGCATATATTTCAGGTTATTCAACAAGCAGGCATTTCATTACAGAGATGCCGAAACATAACCGAAGGCTCCATGCAGGGAAAAGACACAGGCCCATTAACAAAAAAACAGCTAAGAGCCGAGCTTAACGCCCGGCTCCTGCCTCCAAATAGATGGCTGAATTCCAGGAAATCTAAAGCCTCATTACCAGCTCTTCGGCTTCCAGTTGGCCGATAAAATTGAGAACCTCATTTTCGCAAGTATCACGATCCACTGAAAACTCCTGAACCAGCTGATCGCAGATCGCGCAGATCGTAATCTGGTTTTCCATCAGGTCCCAGATTCGTCTTCCGACGACAGGCACCCCGTAGTACATTCCCCTGTTGACACTGAAGAGGACAAGATCATCCCCCACCCGAGAGGAAAGGGGCGACTGGGAGCGCTTCACACGGCTTTTGATATCCAAGTGGGACTGCATATCACGGCACCTGATCATGGACTCATGCATTGCGGCATGGATGACATCCCTGTCAATGGATTGTAACTGAGAATCAGGAACCACCACCGCCAGGAACATGAGACTGCCCCGACATCATCTCTGCCGGTATATTCCGTCCCCCGGAGAGGGTCTGCTCGACGCTCATGCGCGATAGCTCGGGTGTCGTCCACTCTTGCTTTACAGCGGTTTCTTGAGTCAATTTCGAAGATTTCTTCATATATGTCCACTCCATCGTTGCCACCAGGCTAAATCGCCTGACCATTCAGCTCGCCAGGCAGGCCACTGCAAGAGCCGAACGTAGTATTTCCGAATAATGCGCAGGGCTTTGTAAACTATCGTGACTTCACGGCAGCCGGTCAACGCCTTTCACCTAGCGCTTAGGTCATAGTAAGAAAGCATGCGAAATCTAGTCATCGAGCCGATGGCATGTATCGCTGCCACAGGTGCCAGACCTGAACCGCCGAACATAGTGAAATGAAGTCGGTGAGTTCCATGTCGCTCATGCCCCCATCGGGCACCTGAGCCAGACGCTTCTGAAACGCTGCCATGTCCAGCCACTCGCAGGGCATCCTGAACGCCTGCCGCTCGGCCGCGGATGCCAGGAGCCTCCAGCACTCCTCTCGAATCGCCATCCGTTTCCGCTCGTTGGCGCTATCGTTCTTGCCCAGGCCCGGCGGCAGGCGCTGGCCGATGGCATCGCGATAAAGCCGCCGAGGCTGCCCCCGCTCCCACAGAAGGTCTGGAGGCAGCCCCAGGGTAAAGTCCAGCAGACGACGGTCGGTGAGGGGGTAGCGATAGATCAGGCCATGCTCAGCCGACCAGTGCGCCCATGTCGACATGCGGCTACCCAGGTGACCATGGCGCAGCAGCAGGCACTGCATGCGCCTGGGGTCGGGATAGAGGCGCCAGGCCGGCCCTCGCCTGTCGAGGGTTTCCGGAAAGCGCTCCATCAATGTCTGGCGATAGAGCGGCGACGGCCCTCCAGGATCGTCGTAGGGTGAATAGCGGGCGAAGAGCCTGTCGGGCAGGCAGGGCACGACGCCCTGGTGCCAGAGGAAACGCGCCATCTTTCGCGGACGCTTGATGCCGCCCGCCGCCTCCCGGGTGAGCCTCAGCAATTTCCACCAGCGTCCATGCGTCAGCAGGTAGCCTGGATAGCCACGAATGCCAAACGTGGCCGACTCATCGCCCCCCCACCCCGACAGCATCACCCGGACGCCGCGCTTCTCAGCCACGCGCATCACGCCAAGCTCCTCGAAGACATCGACGGTGCCATCCACCGCCATATCTCGCTCCAGATACGCCAGGAAGTCAGCCCCGGTGGTATTGCCGTAGTGGCATTCCAGCGCCTCCTGCCGACAGATGCGCTCGATGACCTCGCGCTCGTCGCGCCGCCCGGCACCCGGCAAGGGGTAACGGGAAGAAACGGGCGGGGACCAGGCGTAACAGCTGTCGAGGCGTCGGCCCTGTGCCTGGAGCAGTTGGCTCGCCAGTACCGTCACGCCGCTCGAGTCGAGACCACCGCTGAGATGAGTCGCTACCCTGGTTGTCACCTCGAGCCGGTCGCCCACCGCGCGCATCAGCAGCTCACGAAAATGCTCGGCATAGTCTCCGCGCCGCGCGTAGCGCACCGGAGCGGCCTCCTCGGGAGACCAGTGGGTGTCCATGGTGAGTCCTTGCCGATCGACACGCAGTAAACCTCCGGGGACCAGCGGAAAGGCGTCACTAAAGAAACTTAGGTCATGGCAATCTCCCGGAGCGATCAGGAAAGCGGCCACGCTTGACTCATCGATCGCCAGTGAGAGGCCAGGCCAGGCCTTGAAGGCACGTTGATCGGAGGCGAAGTAGAAGCGCTCGCCCTGCCTGATACAGTAGAGCGGCCGTGCGCCGACATGGTCCCGAGCGCAGAACAGCGAACCGTCGCGGACATCCCACAGCGCAAAGGCGAAATCACCGAGCATCCGCCGGACACAGCCCCCTCCCCAGCGGCGATAGGCCAGCAGGATCAGCCGGCTGTCGGGAAGCGTGCCGCGAAAGCGACGCTCGATCCCCAACTGGTCACACAGCTCTTCGCGGTTGTCGAGGATCGCATCGGCAACGAGAACAAGACCATCCTCCTCGAGCGGCTGACTCTCGAAGGCGGCGGCAGGGGTAACATCAAGTCTCTGATGGCCAAAGGCACACCCTTCGAGAAACGCCGAGGATGTTCCTTGATTGCCGTAGTGATCCAGGGCCGAGAGCGCCGCAAGGAACCCCGGCGGATCGACAGGCGCCCCGTCGAAGTGCACGCAGCCGAGGATTGCACTCAACGGGATTGACCTCGCTCAGCGGAACTCACGTGGACGAAGCAGGAGATGGGTGAATACTTCTCGCCGGTCTTGCCGCCCAGCACCACGCCGGGCCCATGATGAATCCAGGCATGTGCCTTGAGCTTCAGACTCTTATCGGGCAGCCGCTCGGCCAGGGTACCCAGCACCAGGCTGCTGGCGATGTTCCTCCGGCGTAGCATCCAGTGGGCCGCCATGGCGAGCATGAGGCAGGTAAGGCGCCCTCCCAGCCTGGCATTGATGGACTCGATGCAGCGACAGATGGGCGCCACGCGGGGGTCTTCGCCCTCCCCCGCCATGAGATCGACGTCTGCCGACCGCTGCTCACCCAGCCAGGAGGACCAGAAGCGGAAGGGCAACCCCCTGACCAGCCCCCAGGAAAGCAGGAGCCAGAAAGAGGCTTCCAGATACAGCCACTTTCTGGCCCAGGGTAACCAGATGAAACGCCGAAGAGTCATCATGCTGTGGTAGCCGTCCCAGAGAATTCCTCAGGAACAGCATGGCCCAAGCAGGTCCTACTCGCTAGAGCGCCTCGAAGGCCGCCAGAACCGCATCGCCCATCTCCGCGGTAGAAACGGTACGAGTGACCTCGGAGGCAATATCGGCCGTTCTCAGCCCATCGTCCAGCACCTTGCCCACGGCGTCCTCGATGCGCTGGGCCAGGGCCGACTCGTCCAGGGAGTAGCGCAGCAGCATGGCCACCGAGAGGATGGTGGCCAGCGGATTGGCGATGCCCTTCCCGGCGATGTCCGGCGCGCTGCCGTGGCAGGGCTCGTACATGCCCTGGCCGCTCTCGTTGAGCGACGCCGAGGGGAGCATGCCGATGGAGCCCGTGAGCATGGCGGCGGCATCCGAGAGGATGTCGCCGAACATGTTGCCGGTGACCATGACGTCGAACTGCTTGGGCGCCCGGACCAGCTGCATGGCGGCGTTGTCGACGTACATGTGGGAGAGCTCGACATCCGGGTACTCCGGCGCCAGCCGCTCCATCACCTCGCGCCACAGGATGGTGACCTCGAGGACGTTGGCCTTGTCCACGGAGCAGAGCTTCTTGCCGCGTTTTTGCGCCATCTCGAAGGCAACGCGACCGATACGCTCGATCTCGCTCTCGGAATAGACGTAGGTGTTGAAGCCGACCCGCTCACCGTTACGCTCCTCGATGCCGCGGGGCTGGCCGAAGTAGATGCCGCCGGTGAGCTCGCGCACGATCATGATGTCGAGGCCGGCGACCAGTTCGGGCTTGAGGCTGGAGGCGTCGGCCAGCTGCGGGTAGGTAATGGCCGGGCGCAGGTTGCCGAAGAGCCCCAGGTTCTTGCGCAATCCGAGCAGCCCCTTCTCGGGGCGCTTGGCGAGATCCTCGAGCTTGTCCCACTTGGGGCCGCCCACGGCACCCAGCAGGATGGCCCGAGCGGCCCGGGCCTTCTCCAGGGTCTCGGGGGGCAGCGGCTCGCCATGCACGTCGTAGGCGCTGCCGCCGACCAGCCCCTCCTCCACTTCGACGTCCAGGCCACGGGCCTGGCAGGCAGCCAGAATACGGCTGGCCTGGGCGGTAATCTCGGGTCCGATGCCGTCACCCGGCAATACCAGAATCTTCTGAGTCATGATGTCGTCCGTGTAGGGCCGCACCGGTCGCCGAGCGGGAAGCCGGGAGCAGGCCGAATGATCTCTAGTGCCGGAGCGGGGCTGTTCCGGCGACAAGCCCCGGAGCGCCGGACCGACGAGGAGGCGCTGTGAACCCATCCCTGGGCGCTACCGATGCCATCCCTGGCATAGGACCTCCTCTTCGGCTTGTCCCCGGCGCCCCTCTGCCCCGGCTTCGTCGCCCGAATATATCGGATCAAGCCTGAGCAGTGTCGCGGAAGAGCCAGGGGCGCGCGGCGCGGTGCTTCGCTTCGAAGACGCGAATGGCCTCTTCGTCCTGGAGGGTGATGCCGATATCGTCCAGGCCGTTGAGCAGGCAGTGCTTGCGGAAGTCGTCCACCTCGAATTCGAGGATTTCGCCGGAGGGCGTGGTGACGCGCTGGTTCTCGAGATCCACGTCGAGCCGATAGCCCTCGTTGGCCTCCACCTCGGCAAACAGGCGATCGATGGTCTCTTCGGGAAGGGTGACCAGCAGCAGGCCGTTCTTGAAGGCGTTGTTGTAGAAGATATCGGCGAAGCTCGGGGCGATCACCACCCGGAAGCCGAAGTCCTCCAGCGCCCAGGGGGCGTGCTCGCGGGAGCTGCCGCAGCCGAAGTTGCGGCGGGTCAACAGAACGCTTGCCCCCTGGTACCGCGGTTGATTGAGCACGAAGTCGGGGTTGAGGGGACGATGGGTGCAGTCCTGGCCCGGATAGCCTTCATCGAGATAGCGCAGCTCGTCGAACAGGTTGATGCCGAAGCCGGTTCGCTTGATCGACTTCAGAAACTGCTTGGGAATGATCAGGTCGGTATCGACGTTGGCCCGGTCGAGCGGAGCGACGAGGCCTTCGGTGCGTTCAAACTTGTTCATGATTCAGGCCTCCTCAATGGCACGGACATCAACAAAATGGCCGGCGATGGCGGCGGCGGC
>LKMJ01000311.1_pt1 | contig 34834 bp, 22 predicted proteins | sample 643391 | NCBI WGS metagenome assembly LKMJ01 (sample SAMN04112250, study PRJNA286221) | soda lake metagenome | biome: soda lake; feature: Kulunda Steppe; material: water; isolation source: sample PL-Br10 brine of Picturesque Lake | place: Russia: Kulunda steppe | collected 2010-07 | reverse complement strand
TGTTCACAAAACAACTCGATCCACTCTTCGATTGTCTCCATGCCGGGTCAAATTCGATTTTGTGTGAATGTTGGATACCAGTATCCCACCCATCACACGCGAACTTTCGGACAACCTCTTCAGTGCTAACTCTGCCTACAGCGTCGTCAAGGTCGGTATAGTTTTTCGTGAGTGAGATATCCGTGTCTGATGGGTTCTTGGTTTGCTCCAAGGCGTCTTCGCGGTCTTGTCTCCGTTTTTCCTTTTCGGCTTCAATCCGCCGTCGCTCTGCGTCTACCCACAGCGTCAACGCACGCTTCCAATTTCCATCCGCCTCTTTGTACTTCTTCGGCCATAGATTCGAGACTAGGTTATCGATACACTCTGTATGAGCTTCATCGGTGATGTCTTCAGCCCACGTTTTCGTTTCATCGATAAGGTCGTCGGTAACATCGTCGACGTGTGTAAAGTCGTAACTGACGTTGTTGATGTTGATCGGCGTGACAACTCCGGGTAGGTCTTTGTGAATCGAGAGTGGTGCTTTGTACTGCCGGTTAACGTTGTTACACCAATCTGGGTCTAAGATTTCATCTGAACCATCGATGCTCTTTGTTACGTGCTCTTCGATCTGCTTCAACCGCTCGTTGCTTCTGTCACGCAACTCTTCGAACACCATCTCGATAGCTTCCTCATCTTGCTTCACGTCCCTGAAGTAAGTGATAATAGGAAGGGTCGCTGCCGGAGAACCCATCACATACACCCCACCAACACTGTCTAATGCAAACACCGAGTTGGGGTTTCCGTAGATACTGACGAAGCCTTTGATGTAAATCTCGATGATCTGTTCTATCTTCTGTTGAACATCGCTATCCAACTCTTCACGTTGGCGTTTGAGGTCTGAAACTAAGTCGATGTCACCCCATACCATCATCCCTCTGGTGTGTTCCCACCCTGCTGTTGGCGTACCATCGGTTGAATACTCGAAGGTGTTGTTTTCGGGATTCCACCTACCTGTTTTCCACTCACTGAAGATGCTATCATCTTTGTAGCTTGTCAAAGCATACATCGTCCGTTCGGTCGAACTGAGTATATCTTCTAAATCAGTCCGTGGGTCTGTGAGTCGACGTTTCTTCGGGAACGCGTCGGGGTTGTTTGGATGTTCTTCAGGCGAGAGTTCTGGGTCACAATCTTCGTTGTCGGTTGTGATGTACCACCCGACGAAATCTTTGATGAGTTGGGTTGCGTACCCATCCATCGTTCCTAACTCTTCATACACACCCGAAACACGCTGGTAGTGTTCGCTGACTACTTCTTCGCTGATTTCTGTGTGGATGCCTTCTTTTTGAGTATCTTCGCCCCTATCTTCTCCATCTCTGTCTTCGAGATCGTCGCTTGAATCTCCTGATTCTATACCATCCCCGTCTACACCCGACTCCTCTGTCTCTGATGTAACACGCGTTTCTGTTTGTTTATCTTCGGGGATTAGCATACCCACACCGGGGTCTTTCTTCACTTCGACTTCTGGGATATCGTCTGTCGAACTGTCTTCACCCCCATCTCTACCCTCATCTTCAGGTGTGTCTTCAGTATCACTTTCAGGTGTGTCGACGTCTTGCTCGGCGGTTGGTGTTGGTGGATTTTTTGTTTCATCCTCCTCACCGCCTCCACCGTCTTTTTCGTCACCTTCTGTATCACCGCTCAAGTCGACGTTGTCGATATCTAAATCATCGTCAAAGACGGGTTCTGAATCTTCTGACGTTGCTGGTTCGCCACCACTGTCTCCACCACCCCCATCATCGTTATCATCCTGTTTTTCGCCACCATCATCACCATCACCATCATCGTCTTCGTCTTCGTCTTCATCTTCGCCGTCTTCGTCGTCTACAGTGATGAGTTCCGGCCCTTCATCCGTTCCGGGGTCGTTAATCACGTACTCGTCTGAAGAGAGGTCGTCGCGTGTGTAGAGTTCGTTATTTTCGATTGCTTTTTCGAACCGCTTGTCGACGTCAACCGACTCTCCCATCAACTCAATCCGAAGGTTGGTGATGATATCTCCTTTCGGAAGTGGCTCTTCGATGTCCGTTTCGGCTGTCTCCCATACTTCAATCCACAGTTGGTTTGGCCGTTCATGCGAGAGTTTGTATTTCCCATCTTCGTGTTCGATTGCTTCACATACAACCCCAATAGAGAGCGCGGCTTCTGCTCCTTGTTGCGAATCGACTAAACCAGTTTTCTGCAATAGCTTCGAGAGAGCTTTCTTACTGAGTTGTTGATCGGTGTCTGCAACACCACTCCAACAATCAGCCCATGTACTCCGATCTGCAAACTGCTTCGGTTCGTCTGTATAGAGGTCTGGACGTTCGCGTGGTGAGACTAATCGGTATATCGAATCATTATCGATGTCTTCGCCTAAGTCGACTGGTTCTTTTGGGGGTGCCTCAACGAGTAGCCCAAACTCCTTACCCGCTGAAACAGCGTCTTTGGATTTCTGGTCTGTAAACCCGGTTGCAGACATGAACACTTTACTGAGATATGCGTCTGGGATGCCGGTGTCGTATCCTCTGTTGTAGTGATCCCAAACACCCATCCACGTCTCTATTTCAGCTGGGTTTTGCTGGCCGAATACGTTATCGAACTCTGCGATACGTTTTTTCTGTTCGTCTGTATATTCTTTTTCGATGCTGTCCAACTTCTGCTTGATTTCATCTTCGAGTTTTATTTGTCGTAGTGTGCTCATTCTAACCTCCACGTCTTCGAGAGACAGTTCAGATTCTGTCGAATCACCGTCTCCATCTTCTTCTCCGTCTGTTCGTTCTCCGGTAAGTAATTCTCCATCGTCTTCAGTAATTAACGGTCGGGTGTCCCCATCTTCGTAGATGAGTGGGACTTCATCTGTTGGGAATTGCACATCGAGTTTCTGCACTTCGTTGGGTGTGAGGTCGTCGTCGCTGTTGATCGCGGCCTGTGGGTCTGGTGTGATTAGGATAGTCCAATCATCATCCGTGGGTAGCTCGTCAAGTCTCGAAGGTGCGTACAGTGGCCCCCGAACAAACGTGTAATCCTTCTTCAACTCGTGTTTGGTGTCGTATCGTTTGTTCTCTTTGTTTACGCCGGGGTACACGACCCACTCTTTGTTGTATTTGTCATACCGACACCATATTCTCATCGAGTTCGAAGACGCGTAGTTGATTTCGTGGTATTTCACCGACCCATACTTTTCGACACCTTTGCCTCTTCCATTATACAAGTCTAATCCGTCTCCTGTATCCACCCACACAGACTCACAACCTTTGGGGATGAGTGCGAATTTCTTTTGGTCTTCTCCGGGGTCGCCTATCTTTAGCTCATCTGTCCGGTTGTAGAGCATACGAACACTCGGTTCGTCGTCGACATCATCTGGTTTCGTTCCCGGTGGTGCGTCCATATCTCGTCGGTAGAACGGTGGGTCTTCGATAATCCGCCGGACTTTCTCTGCGTGAAAGTCTCTTCCGTACCCATCTGCACGTCCATCTTCGACTATCAGAACAACGTGTTTTTTGTTTTTTACACCCCTGATTACATTCTCTATTGTCCGGGCTGGTTTCCGACGTGTGCTTGTTTCAGCTTCGATTGTGATATCCTTATCACCGAACAACTCCACAGCCCGTGGATTCTCTTCTTCGAACGTATCGAGGACTTCTTTAATCCGCTGTCTATCTGCTCCATCTTCGATTGGGATGTATGCTTCACCATCGGGGACTTCGTTCTCTCCGCTTTGGGTTGGAACGGTACAATCATACCCCAACCGTGAAAGCCACCTGAATCCTTCTCTGATAACACGTCGATGAATGGGTTTTGGCTGGCTTCGCCCAACATCTTGTTGTAGAATGACCTCTATACCTTCCGCTGTTATCGATATTTCCGGTTCTTCACCCTTCACATCACCCACTTGTAGGTAGATATGATCGCCGTCTTTGTATGTTGGTGCGTTTTGTTCGTTGGATTCCTCCTTTGGCTTTTTCGAGTTGAAGTAGTCTTTATCGTCTTCTTCAGTCTCTTCTTCTTCGAAATCGTAGTTTACAACTTCAATTAGCTCTTCGGGAATGCCAATACCTCTTGGGTAATCCCTGAATTTTATCTCTTCTAGCCTGTCGAATCGGTCGACTATCGAGTATAATCCGACTGTTTCTTCGCCTGTTTGCATGTGTTCTACCCATAGAGATTCTAAACAGCTAATCGCTGTTTGCTTGCCGATCCCACCACCACTAACGAGTAGTTCTGTCTCTCTCGGGTCTTTATCCAATGGGATAACACCATAGTTATCCAAACTACGCTGAATCACATCATCGGCTTCGTCTAACGTTCTGAGTGGTGGGTACTCGGGAAACGTGTGTAAATCGAGTGGGTCTGTAACATCCAACCCGTTCTCGCCTTTGTAAGAGACACGTGTAACCGCTCTGTATGGGGACATATCCTGCATATCGTCTTTGGTGAAATCACCACCCAACCTATCTGCGAGTGCTCGACCATCTTCTGGGCCGCGAACAGCGAATGTGACCATTGTATCGGTGTTATTCCAAATCTGATCCATGATCTCACCGTCGTCGATGGTGACGATCTGACTTGGATTCTGACTCGCCAAAGTCACCGACATTTTACCAGCACGGGCGTTCGCCAACTGCTGCTGGATGTTCATATCTTTACTGACGATATCGTTGAACTCGTCTAAGTACGCAAAGAACGGCTCCCGTTCGTTCTCTTCTTCGATCTCCATTCGTGTCTGGATAGCCGCCCAAATCTTACGAGTGACAGCTGTTGAAATCACTCGCTTCACGTCGTCATTCTGAACCGTGTTCCTGACGATCAGTATCTTTCCGTCTTCAACAACTTGGTTGAGATTGATACTGTTATGTCTGTGTGAAACCATCTCCTTTGCAATCGGGTTTTCTGCCCAATCCTGCAACCGGCGTTTCACTGGGTCGACGTCTTCATCATCCATCTTTGCGATCTGTTCTGAGTATTGTTTCAGGTCTTCTTCGATGGATTGGCCTGCACGCCCAACCTCCACACCTTCGCGCACGATAGAGTTAGTAAACCGTCGACGGCTTTCTTTGTCAATCAGAACATTGTACATATCATACAGTGTGTACGGGTTGTCTGACCGAATCATGGCACGTGAGATGTTCTTTGTAATCCCGGCCATTTTTGGCCCCCAATACTGACCCGCCTTCAGGATTTTTTGTAGGTCGTCGACGATAGAGTTCACTTCTCGGTCGTACCGTGGATGGTCTTTGTCGACAGATGTTTCGAGGAAGTTGATTGCACACACTTTATCGTGTTTGTAGTCACCCGGTTCGACCCATATCACATCATCAAGCCTGTCTTCTGGGAGCGTTCGGATGAGGTCATATGCCATATCCCCTTTCGGGTCGATCACCAACATTCCGTACCCCTTACGGGCGACTTGGTTCATCTCATTGAGCATGAGTGTACTCTTACCCATACCCGTTGTCCCGAACATCGCTTTATGTCTAAACCACGCCGACTTACTCCATCCAACTTCTCGGGTGGGGTTGTTCGGTGTGTTTTGATACCCTAACCAAATATCGTCGTCCTTGTTTTCCGGCTCTGAATGTGCTTCAATGAACAAGTCTCGCACATCCTCACCCATATATACATCACCCTGTGAATCATGTTGTTTGAAATTGAGATTAGTGATACGACCTGTCTCTGTCCGGGTGGGACGCACTTCTGTACGTTCGAAATTGACTGCAAACTTCCCTCTTGTGTCTGGTAGATTCTCTGAACTGGTCGTCGCTGACTTGTTTCCGTGGGTGTCTGTCCGTTCTCCAACACCGCTTTCAGTATCATCGTCGTGTGAGTCTCTGGGTGCTACATCTGGTAATGTACTTTCGTCATATCCTTGTGTTTCTGTACCTCCATTCGCAACCGCTTCACCGTATGTGTACTCTGAATCAGTGTCACCTTCAGGGAGAGGTGGATTAGATTCGCTGTCGACGGTGTCTGATTCGACTCCCCCGTTTGTTTCGGTGGCTGGGTCTGAAGAGTTCTCTTCGGCCCATATCAAGTAGGCTTCTTCGATATGGTCTTCTATCAAAACAAGCATTTTCTCGGCTTGTTCGTCCGTCTGGAAATCGGATTTTACATCGTCTTCATCGATATCACCCCGCTCGTAAGCAGCACAATATTCTAAAAATTCGTCCCGTTTTTCGACCGGGACGTTGTTTGAAACAACATCTGTGAGCGGGTAGTCGTCACCGGTGACCTCATCGCGGTAGTATACATCATCCGACCGAGAGACAACCTGCTTGGCCTTAGAAAGCAACGACTGGTCTGTGTCTGAGTTTTTGTGTTCTACTTTGGGGTATGACTCTTCGGCAAAGGTATACCCTTCACCCTCAACATCTTTATCGACTAGATGGTCTTTCTTTTTCTTGTTCGTATCTCCGGGGATAGTCCCACCAAAAGCGGAACGAACCCAATCGACTTGATCGGTATCGATGTTCCCCTGTGGCAAGTGTGCGAGTGCGGCTAACTCACCCTTTGTTAGTGGGATATGCCTATCAGTCATTTCACGCTCCCCTGCCGTGAGAAACATCTCGCGGGCTTGGTCTGAATCATACCGGTTAGCAACGAACTGTTGATTCACTTCGTCATTTTTGTAGATCGTTGTGAATCCGTTTTCTATCCGTTTGACGTGTCTAATCGCGTTTTCTCGGTCGGGGTCGACCACAAAATATCGGATTTCGACATCGAAAGCCTGCATACCGGCGATATTCCCGATATACTCGGCTGTTTTCTTTTGTTTCTCTGTTGCCTCTTCGATACGGGGGTTCACCCAACTATCGACGAACATACCCTGTTGTAGACCTCTGACAACAAGGTCTGAAGATGGTTGTCCAATAGATCGGCCTTCATTCCAATCTTCGGGAGCGGCACGGAAGATGATTTGAAGCATAACAGCCTCTGATTCGTGGCCGACAATCTCTGATGTAACCGATTTATATGGGTCTATTACATCGTCGACGTCCTTCTTCCGGACTGAATCACCTTCAATATCGAAGCTGTCTGGGCCACTGAACGACCGAATTGGTGCATACACTGTTTGTGCAAGCCCAAACTCGCCACCAGCTAAATAGCCATTATCGGGTAGGACGGGTAACAACCGCTTTGCGTCTTCAGTAATCGTGTTTGGGTATAACCCACCGATTTGATTTCTAACTTCTGAGTCTTTTTCTTTGGTTGGGGTTGAGATGTAGAACCTAACTTTCCCTCTCGAAAACCAGATTTCGAAACTGAACGTCTGGGGGCGTTCCAATCTGTTGAACTTGTGTTGTAGCCAAGACCATTCCACACCCGGTTCGTAAAAGATAGAAATTAGATTTTCAGCGTGCTCAATCCCATCTGAATCGATATACGGGCGGATTTTCATCAACTTTCTATCGAACGAATCGGTTAATGAACGGATGTTAGCAAGGTCGGCTGCATGTAGCCGTGCTGCCTCATATTCGTTGGTTGTGAAAGGATTGCTTGGTAACAGTCTCATAGATACTCTCTGCTTATGTAATGGGACTCAACCATTACACTAAACCATTACCCGGAGCTAACCAACAATCACAACTTCAACATAACTTCCGTTGGTTAGATTGTGTTAGAAGGGTTGTAGACAATCGTTGATTTCTGGTGGGACAAAGAATGGTGTGAATAGGTGTAGTGCGATAGCTACAATGACCATCACTGCGAAGAACCGTGCGAGATAATTCAATCCCTGAGCAATCAACACTTTCCTTTTCGGGGTGAAATAACCAGACAAGAAACCCATCAATTTTCTTCTGCTGATAACAATCGCTGTGAGTAGCACGAAAGATACGACTACTACCGGAGCGAATAGGTCGCCAACAACCGCCAACGAGTCACTGGTACAGCTTGTTAGTATCATAGATCACACCACCATTTCGTTATCATCCACACCATCACGAACGGTATTTTGTTTTTCATTTCGAATAGTCGACGTCCATTTCGATGGATCGGCCACGTATTTGATTTCAACTTCGGCACCGTCTGTAGATGCTGTGAACAACTCGATATGACCAATACCAAGCCAATTCAACGGGAATGGATTTTTCTCTTCGACGTTATTCAGATTATGATGATTGAGACTTCCGAGGTCTTTTTTCGAAAGTACACCTTTACGAACCCACACACGCTGATCGGTGACTATGTACCACGTGTGAAGCCGCCTCACGTATGAAAGTACGAATATTAAGAAACCCATGAAAATCAACAGTAGATTCAGGTACACAAACCATGTGCCTATCTGTAGCTCCAAGAGGAACAACACTGAATCTACTAATTCTTGTGTACGGCCTGTAAGGTAATGTCCTATTGCAAACATCCCACCAAGAATCAATACTAATCCAACAGCATATCCACGAACCATAGTCAACCAGTGAGGGTGGGTTCTCAAAATCAACGACTCTTCCCGATCAAACCGCTCTCTACCGGGCCAACTGAATTTGTATATCTTATCGCGTAAGAAAAAACCCGTTACAGGAACGCTTTTTGGATTTCTACCACTGTCGTTCCCAACTGAAACAGAAATACCATGACCATTAATTTCACTATCTTCTCCGTGTTCTTCAGTGTCTACAGTAGTATCACCATTCTCTTTTTCTGTTCCATCTTCTATAGACGACTCTTCTGTTGAATCACCCTCTGGTGTGGGTACATCCAACATATCAAAATCATTATCTGAATAGTCGAAAGAATCTGAGTTCTTACCACCAGTAGTCATATAGATGGGATGGTAAGAATTTACTTAATCGTTAGGTGATTACTCGATAGCTTGTTTGATTGCAGCACGTTTCTCGTCGGGTGATTTATCTCCGAGGTCGCCGTCACCGACGTACTGTAAGTACAGTTGATCCAACTGTTCGTCTGGGATGTTCTCAACGTCAATGTCTACGGGTTCGGTTGTCTCTGAAACGCTGTTAGTCGGTGAATCTTCTTCTCCTTCGTCGTCTGAAGTATCTTCATCATCCCTTTCACCATCTTCTTCGTCTTCTTCGTCTTCTTCGACTCTTTCTACCCCTTCAGGTTCTTCAATCTCTTCAGAACTCTGCTCTGATGACTCACCGTTCTTATTCAACTCATCAATACCGATCCCAAGGTCTAGGTCAAACACTGTCGATTTGATCGCCTTCTTAACGGTTTCAACGTCTTCTACGTCTTCAGCAATACCATACCGTTTCGAGATAAGCCGAATCGTGTTTTCGTTTTCTTCATCCACAGCTGCTGGACTACCAAGCCGGCGTTTGAGGTTTTCATACTCGTCACCGTCTTCCTGTTGTGTTGCTGTGGTTGTGTCTTCCAATCTATCGAACAACGACTCCTCGGCTTTCATCGAGACTTGTTCATCATCCTCATCGTCGTCTTCTTTCTGTTCAATCGCCTCTTTCTGACTCTGGTATTGGTCGACTAAGTTATCCAAATTCTCCTGTTTCTTTGCGATCTGGGCGGCGACTTCCCATGCGAGTTCATCTTCATCACCCACGTATGTCGGCACATTTACCGCGTTCTTTGCGTCTAATGCACGCTTCAACATCCGGCTCGGTTTATCTGGATACTCGTCGGGAGATTCTGATGGGTCATAATCGATCACAATCTGCTCGTCGCGGGTTGCGTAAATCCGTAGTGGGATTGTTCTATCTTCGTCGGATATCTGCAACAGTGCCTGTGAGAAATCTTTTTTACCCTCACCGGCTTCAGCATTTTCGATGTAGTTTATCTCTTGGTCGTTAAGATCGAGAGCGTCTTTGGCAATGTCTTTATCGAGTTTATCCACTCTGTGGAACTTCTTGATTGTACACTGTTTTGCAATAGTTCTCGCCGTCTCGGTTGCATAAAATTCCTCCGGCGTTTGGCTGATGAGGTTGATCGAGAGGTCGAAATGTCGACTGTGTCTGAACATCTCTTCCAAACCAGAGACAATACCCGAATCGGCCATGATTTTATGAGCCTCATCGATGGTGAAAGCAACCTTATCGCCGGTCTTCTTGGCCTCTTGGTATATTTTCATAAACAACAGCTTCATAATCACACCCAAATCATCGCTGTTGTTCGGGATTTGCGTCATATCGAGATACACGGTTCTCTCACCGGTGATGTCGATATCTGTTGGTTGGGCGAGATTGTGGTATTCACCACCTTCTCGAAAGTGCTTCATCGACAAGAGTAAGTCGACGGCTACTTTCTTTTGCTCCTGAAGTTCGACTTCAGTGTTTGTAGCGGTGAATTTCTCGGTATCTTCGGCCATTTCTTCGAGAGTTTCAATCAAGTCCATGATCGTCGGACTCTCTTTGTGATGGGTCGACAGGTCTTCTGTGATGCCCTTGTCAGAGTACGTCTTAGTGATAGCTGTATCGAGTGTTGCAATCTCTTTGTTCGACAGTGATGAGTCGTCGCCACCAATACCTTCGAAGAACTGAGTGAAAAACCACTTCAACTCTTGTTTTTTCATCGCCATAGGGTTGATTTGACCCTGTGACTTTTCGATAACCTCTTTTGGCGTCTCTTTGATTTCCATTGGGTTGATGCTTTCCGTACCGTTGATGACAAACCGTTCACCGTCAAGACAGTTTGCCACTCCTTGGAAGTTCCCCATCGGGTCGATGAAAAACTGTTTGAGGTCTGGGTAGGCAGCGTCCATCGACAAGAGCACTTGTGAGCTACTGAATGTTTTTCCCGCGCCGATCATGCCTGAAGACAACATATTATACCCGTTTCTCCTGTTGAAAATATCTATGAACACGGGTGTCATGCTTTCTTCGTTGACGCCGAACATCACCCCGTTCTCTTCCATGAACGTGTCCTGAATGAACGGGAAGCTTCGTGCTGCTGCCGAACCCAACATCTTCTGTTTGAGTTCTCCGTTCTTCTCGCCAAGAACGTCTTTTGCGATTGGTGAACAGGACTGTAGAGCCTCCTTTTGCCGTAGTGGACAGTTGGTGATAGACACGTTTGATGATCGAACAAGGTCGTTCATCACCATCTCATGGTACTGCTCCAACTCGTCTTCCGTATCGGCATACACCGTCAAATAAAACGATGTATCCAACATCGACTCTCCCTTGTTGATGTAGTTCTTCATCACCTCTGCGACACTTTCTGTCTCTTGAAGCGACCCTTTGTTGGGAATGTACCGGGCGAACTCCCCTGTACGTTTATCGTTTAACTTCGTCTGAAGGTCGTCTAAGATTTCAACCGCTTTGTTGTCTGGATATGGGTCGAAATGAAGGGCAAGATCATAATCCATATCGGCATTGATGATAAGATTCGAGAACATGTGCTGATGTGGTGTTGGGGGCCACGAATCGATAGCATATGTTCGTGCGTGCTTTCCATTCATAACGACCTTATCTTTGTACCAGATCGCGTCTTCGGGCGCGAAGTAGTTGTTCGGGTCGCTACGTTCGTTTTCGATGTCTACCTGAGTATCTGATTTGGACTCCGAACCCGACTCTGTTTCAACATTGTCGACACTGCTATCCATCTCGTCGTCGTTTGAGTTTACAAACGGTACAAACCCTGAAATCTTGTTGCTGATGTTGACCATTATCGACTCACCGATCCTAGACCTGTTTTACTTGCATCTCCACTCACGATCTGCTCTTCAGTCGTTGATAACGCTGTAGCCTGTTTCCACCCTGTCTCTTCGACAGGTTCCCTACGCCAACAGAATCTGATTGTATCTGCTATCTCGTCTCCGTTCATAAGACGTGTTGAAAGGTGTTGACTCCGCGCAAGTGCCTGTGAAACCGTCTCTGCACGTTTTTTCACGCTTGATATCAACTCTTCTTCGATTGTTTCACCATCATTGTCACCACCGATCAAACCACGTTTTCGAAGTTGCTTTCCAATAGGTGAGTTTGGGTCGATGAAATCAATGTTCAATCCAAACTCATTACCCGCGTTCTTCCTATCATTGTAGCTGGCCCGAATCATCACAGAATACTCTTTATTGTTCATACCGAGTTTCTTGATTTCTTGGGCGATGAATTGTTTTTTGTTCTTCATCACCCGCTGTTGAATCGGTCTTTGCTGCATGTCTTTGTCTTCGAGCCGATCTTCGTACCGTTCGATAATCTCCGTGATATCGAATTGCCGTGAAGTGGCCCGAACAGTAATCGGGTAGTCTATCGTGTTCAAGACTCTCCCGAATTGGTGGGTTGCTCTTTCACGCATATCGCTATCTGCCAACAACATTCCCATCCCATCGACTCTGACACCTGTGACAAAACTCCCGTCGACCAGTTTTACAATCCCATCTTCGACGTTTATCTCTTCGACGAGAGTCATATCTTTCGTGCTTTCTTCAACTTCGATAAACTCGAACATACGACTCTCTGTTGGGTTTCTACCACCCGTGTTATCATCTAAGAACTCAACTTCGATATCTTCATCTTCGATTTGTGGGTCGTGTTTGAACATCACTTTAGGTGTTTTAACATAAGTTATGATTGACGATATCCAATAAACGATTGAAGCGTCTGTTGGAAGGATTTGGTACAATAGGTAGTTCGCGGTTAATACAACAAGGATTCCAACACCAACACCCGTCAACCCGATGAGATCGATGTACATCAGGAATACGATGAATGTTGCTGGAAGAGCGATGGTGAGAAGTAAATCCGTTGTATTTCTCCCATGTACAAGTTGTGCAGCTGCCTCCATGTTCTGAGGGATACGTGTTGGTTTTATCCCTCTCTGTGTTTGTTCGCTCATCGTACAGTATATGATATACGACCCCGCGATTAGGTATAATTGTTTTGCGAGAACTCTCTTTCAATATGCGTGCAACACATCTTCGAACGAAACCTCACTGTTCACTATCAACGTATCTTCGCCCGGTTTTCGATAAAGCAGTTATTACGATGGTGGTATCCGAGCAGCTGTATTTTTGTCTTTTCCGGGGGTGTAACTGGTTAGATCGACAAACCACCCCACTCCGCTATGGTCTTCTAGAAGTGATTATTCGCTTGGTAAAGCGTCAAATCGACATGTTTTCGATAGTAGTCGCTATCTGTTTGGCCTGAGTGTCAGTCACACCTTTTGCCTGTTTCACCGTTTGTTCGAGTTCATCCTTCCCTCTATTGTGGACAACGTTCGACATTTGATCGACTGCACTGTGGTCGGCTCCCGGTGCGATATCCGACCGGTTCAACTGGTTCTTAATATTCTTCATCTCAACTTCAGTCATACCGGACACGCCTTTTTGCAACTTTTCGTCGGCTGGTTTTAGTACAACATCCTGTGCGGGTGTTACCCTTGTCCCACCACTCTTACCGGCTCGGTTGACTTGGACGACTTTCTTACCCTTATCTGGTTCTGTGGGGTTTGTATCTTTCACCTGAGCACCTTCAACCCGCACGTTCCAACCCGACACACTGTTCACATTCTCTTTGATGTGATCTGGTAGTTGTTCTTTCAGAGCCTGTTCGTTGTGTAGCTCGACTTCTTCACCGTTGTTCAAGCGAACCTTACCCGGTGTGTTGGGGCTACCACCAGAGATATATTCGCCTTCGATATCAACAACATCACCATCACTTGTCATTCGTAGGTCAGTCTGGTCGTTAACTGTTTGTCGGTTCCAATTGGTGTTCCAACTCGACTCGAAGTTCCCACTGTATGTCTCTCGTTCTGGGACTTCGTTCATGTCGACGCTTTCGATGGCGTTTCTGACCTCTTCGTCTTTCTGTTCTCGTAGCTCGATCCTTTGGGTAAGACTCTCGTCGAAGTTGTCCGGTTCTAACTCTTTGATTTTTGCTTTCATCTCCTCTTCTTTACCTTCCATACGCTGGCGGTTGGCTTTTTCAACAGCGATCATAGCACCTCTATCTGCTGTTGCGTCTACCTTCTGGAAGTCGACGTCGTTCATCGCCTTATCGAAGTCTTCGAGAGACATTGAGTACGTACCGGACTTTCTATCGAACTCAAGCGAGTCGACTCTGTCCATGTTGGTGAGTGCGTCTAGCTCCCCATTGGTCGCGTCGGCACTGAAGACTACTTCGTCGTTATCCAAAGACGCGGATTTGATATCTACATCTGTTCCTGTTCGACCAGACATATTCGGTGTTGCACTGGCACCCAACCGTTCAGATTTTGTATTGCCTTCTTCGACACCACCGAGTAACACACTACTTGCCGTTGCGGCGTTCGCTGTCGGTCGGGTGAATCCTGCGGTGTCTTGGTTTCTGATGTATTCATGTCTCGCGTCTTCATCCATTTGTTGTAGCCTGAGTTTATCGCTGTATGGGTCACCGGCGACACCAACCATCTCGCCGTCTTCCATACGGGTTAAAGACATCGTTGCTTTCTCGCGGCTATCGAGATCGCTGTCTGTATTGAGCGTGTTCTCGAAAGCCATAGCGTCTAACTCATCATCTGTGGCTTCGATATTACCCTGTCGACGTTCGAGTTCCAACCGATTCTTCGCGTTCTGGAACTCCTGTACCAACTCTTCCTGCTTATTCTCGGTTGTAGCACTATCCCAACCCTTCTGTTGACCGAGGACACCGCCAATTTCGCTGAGGCGGTCTTTCACAGCAGCGGTGGTTGGTTGCTCATCACCACCGATCTCACCCTGACCGATTGCTTCCGTCTGTCGATCTAATTCTTCTTGCCATTTCTCCTGACCAGCGGTATCTGAACGGTCGACTTCTCCGTGAGCGTTCTCCCCGCCTGTGTGCATTTCATCGAATTTTTCTTCGTATTCGTCGGCGTCGATGACACCGGGGGTGACGCGTTTAGCCGCTGATCGACCAGTGTCTACACTCTTTTCCAACATTGTATCTTCATTCAACTCTTGGAATTTGTCACCCATCGACCCTAATGAGTCTCCGATATTTGTATCAACACTACCGGAGCGCATGGTTTCATTGACACCACCGGCGACCATATTACGAACACCCCCATTACCGAACATAGCACCTTTCGCGGCACCTTTACCCATTGTAGCAGCAGCACCACCACCTGCAACAGCCGCTACAGCACCCCCAACTGCAAGTGTGGCACCTGTTTTAATCGCGCTCATAACCGCACCACCGGCTTGCATATTCTTGATGACTATCCAAAGCCCCAAAATAAGGAAGAAAATGAACAAAAATGGCCCAACTACCCCTTCGATGAAGTTCCCACCAACAACCTCCATCTGTGCCAAAGCACCACTATCAGGGGTGATACTCGAAAACGCTCCTTCGTCGACGTCGTCAAGATCAGTGACTGTACTCCCTTCTCCGTATCCAAAGGCGGTTTGGAAGAAGAATGCTGCAAACTTGAACACTATAGCAAACAGAATTGGAGCATACATGGCGGGAATAAAGAAACCAACCATCTTATCGTGCCATTGGCTGGCAATATCGGTCACCTCTCCGAGAATCCATGTCACAATCAACAGCGGGAAGATTCCATATCCCACCATACCGATGATGTGAATCCCGAAAATTGTGATTATTAAAAACAAGAATATTAACAAGAAAATCAACCCGATCACCAACCCTGTCCCCGCGCTAGTTACTGAAAAGACAACGATCCCTGCGAACACCGAGCCTAAAATTCCGGTGATACCACCTGTACCTGAAGCGGCTATTATTTCGCTACTGTTGATGATGTAGAATGAAATAGCATAAATCAGTGCGTAAAATAAATTCAGAATTTCTTGGTTTGCAATAAGGATGATAAACGCCAAAGCTACTTTGAACATATTATCGGAGAAACCACCTCTAACGAACCCCAACCCTGATGCAATAATGTAGATTAACAGTGCGATTGAGAATAGGCCGATAGCAAGGTCTGTGAAGACGTTGTTCATCTCTACCGGTGCGGCCCATACAGCCTGTCCGATGATCGGTGAGTTGCCTGTTGAGTCGACAAATTCGTCTGCTCCGGGTGGTAGTTGTGGGGTGATAACCAACAGAACTAACCACTCAACTGCTTCATTGAATGATTGTAGAATTGGTTGGATTATTTCTAAGATAAACCCGTCCATCTGGTCTTGGAACGCTTCAACGAGTTCGTCAAGGGACCACGGGATTATCGACGATAGTGGGATGAGAGATGCTAATACTGCTGTGATATTCATACTTAACACTCGTTGGTGAAGCTAAACCATGATCGCATAAGAATCTAAGGGCGGGTTTAAAAACAATTCACCCAACGCTTAACATTTCTTTGATGCTATCAGGTAAAAACTGGCCGGTAAAGCCGTAGTTAATCACAGACAACAACAACGCCAAAGGCAAAATTCTGTTTATTATAAACACGACTACACCATACATGATCGAATTGACTGTGTTCACATAATTGATATCCGGTGTGATGGCCTCACGGACAGGTTCTGCAATGTATAGCTTCTCGTCTTCGACAGTGAAATCAGCTTGGTTCAAATGAACCTCTATAACATCTCCTGCTCTTGCTTCCATCACTGTTTCATTATGTCCGTCACTATCTGTCTCAAGAATCTCACTCTCACCACTCCGTTGATTTTCGACTTCGACACTCAACCCATCTTTTTCAGATGTATCAATCGGCTCTCCGCTTGTGTTGTACAGGCTAATCGAAACACGTTGATCGAGAGAGTCTGCGTCTACTTCTGAAAATTGTGCTTGTAGGTTGGTGTTGATGAACTCTACATCATCTGTTTCGTGGAAATTCACCTCTACAGAAGGTGAAAACTCATCGGGTAGGATTGATTGTGGTTGCACCTCACCTTCTGTGAAAGGTTCTCCAATAGACGTGGAACCGAAGGCTGTCACCCTATCAGGCGATATTTGGTAATCCTCTGAATCGAGTTGGAATACAAAATCATCACGTATGTCACCCGGTGGTGATGATTGTGTCTCACCTTCTGTTTGGAACACTTCTGATGTTTCATCGCGGGGGTCGTCGTCTCTCACCATCTCTGCACCATCACTACTCGGCATTGCGTAGTGGTTAATCGGTGTGATGTCTCCCATCCGATCATCGAACTGTGTATCTCTTCCGTTAAAGTAGACCATATTGTAATCGATAGTATCGCCGGGTGTTTCTACACTATCTATAGGCCCATCACTTCGGATATCCATGTAAAATGAATCAGTGTCGTCGGGTTCTGTTTCTGATGTATAAAACACATCAACAGTAGGGTTATATTTCGTGTACCCGCCCAACTCATCCGATAACTCTACAGAATGATTAACTGTTTCTTCGCTGAGAGTTGTTTCTTCTGTACACTCGCTTGAATAGTTACCAATGTCACACTCTCGGTAATCGTATCTCCGTTCTTCTACTACCTCTGGGACAATCGCCTCACCTTCGACGGAGAATGTAACATCATCTGAATGGTTTAGCTCTGAGAGGTCTAATAATGCGAATTGGTCTAATTGGTCTGCTGATTGTTCGTCGACAACTTCACCACCACTCTCGGCTTGAATGGTTACATCTTCGGCTTCGGTTTGCTGTAGGAAGTACCACCTGTAAGTCTGTTCTTTCACGTGGGTTCGGTTTTCATTCCATTGCCGATCTATAATCTCACCGCTTCGGGAACTCCCGCGAACATTGGACACAGTGGCTACCATTGTTTGGTCACCAACATACCGTGTAAGTTCATCATCGAATGCGTAGACTGTATGAGGTGATGGTCGCAATATTTGGATGTATGCGTTTTCTATCTGTGGTAAATCGTCCACGGCTTCACCCCTAACAGGCTCGACAGCACCGGGGTTGAATCGATGTTGATTTCGATTCCATTCTAACTGTGCGGTGCGTGGTGTATCTTCATTCACACCACTTCTGAAGAATCCGACGAACGCGTCTGCACCTTCGGTTGATGAAACAGCAAACTCACTAAACGCGTCATTCATCTCTTCAATCGCCTCTTCTTCAGTGTCGACGTCTTCTAATAGTGTACTCGTTCTGCCCCACATAGAGACGTATTCGCCACCATCGAGGTCGAATCGAAAATCGTTTTGTGGTGGTTCGAACTGGTCGTCTCCGAGGAACCAAAAAGCGGCTGCGGGTTGTGAGGCGATAACCACTCCGATGGCGAAAACTAAAAAGAAAGCGGCGGCTGAAACAGCTACACCTTTGTTTAATTCCATAAAACAAGTTGGAGAGAGTTACGTAAGAAGGTATACCACACTCATCAACCCATAGTCGACTACTTCAGGGGATGACACGACCGTCGTGCTAAAGTCGTTGATCCAATCATCAATCGTACTCCACGACTGTAGGAGCATTGCTAGGCCAATAGCAATTCCAAGTTTCCGTGCGGCACCTGAAGTATTTTCGGAGATTCCCAACCGAATTAGTTGTACAAGACCATACAACGCCAATAGCGCGGTTCCGATATCAGCGAGTTGGTCGATGATCTGGTTAGTGATATCGTCGACAACACCACTCGGTTCGCTTTGAAGAGCCATTGAACCAACTTCGGCTGCGGCTGCTGGTGATGTGAACATGACAATGGCACTAATAAAAGCGGTCGTTACGATCCCCACTTTGTGTTTAGTGTTGAGATTCATTTTGCGGTTTCACCTCTCTACCGAGGCGTTATTCAAACGGACACGTCCTTTTCTAAAAAACCTTACCCACACATAAATCGGGTTAGGTTTGTAGGCGTCGACAAACTGAGCACACACAAAACGTGTTATACGTCTCTACCCATCCAAAAATCCGCTACAGTGTCACCGATATCATCTGGTTGAGTTACGTCATATTCCTCTTGCTCTTGTGGTGTTAGGTATTCGTGGACTGATTGGTGGTGGTCGTTGGTGTACCGTTCATCGATGAGAACGCGTGTTCCAACGTCTGATGACGTTCTAATTACTCTCCCAAGAGCCTGTCTGGTTTTGTAGACAGCTGGTAGTGTGTGAGAATAGTCGAACGCGTTTTTCCGACCGAATTTCACCGCGAAAGCTGTTTGAACTGCTTTTGCTTCATTCGAATACGGGTATGATAGTGGAACACCGGCCACGATAACGTTCGATAGCTTATCACCACTGTAGTCGACGCCTTCTGTCAACGTTCCACGTAGGCTTGTGACTAACACCCCACTGTCTTCTTTTTCGAACGCTTGCTTCAGAGCTTGTGTCTCTTCGTTCGTACTCGACATATCCTTGTACGTCGGATTGGGTAGATCGTCGTCTATTTCCCCTGCTATCCACTCCGCTTCTTCGTATGAAGGCATACAAACCAACGTGTTGCCTTTGGCGTTCTGGATGATATCGATGATTGTTGAGCGATATTGTTTGCGTGTTTTATTGGAATCTGTAGTACATCCACGGTTCTTCTTTTTGAATGGTGTGAGTGGGACAATGTACGACCCTCTGTTTGATCTAGGGAACCTAACATCGAATTGTTTTTTCGACAGTGGTTTTTCGATGTCAGAGACGCCAATAGTATCTGAGTATACATCGAGTGGGTTCAGTGTCGCACTCATAATCAGAGCACCACCAAATTGCGATACAACACGTCTGACTTCGTTTGCTGGCATACAGTTATGCAGCGTGAGTTGTATGTTGTAATTCTCCTGTGGCTCTTCATCGGGGGTGTACGACCATTGGTTGAACGGCTCGTTTCCGCTGAGAGTTATTTCGAAGAAATACTCGGCGTTGTCACCATACCACTTCTTCGTTATCAGCTTACCAACTTCTTCAGTGTTGTAATTCGCTTGGGTAAGGTGTTCAAGTTCGTCTGATAGGTGTCTCAAACCACCACTGATTGCTTTAGCACAATATTTTGAGTCTTGAATCAGCTCATCGGATATGTTGATGTACTCTAACCACTTATCGAATCGATCATCTTTCAACACGTCTGGGTTTCGAAACGGGATGTTTTCTTCGTAGTCTGGGTGTCGGCCTTGTATATGCGATCCCACAACCCGTTTGACCATCTGACTCAACTCGGTGACCAATTGTTTGAACTTTTTAACATCCTCAATTGTGGTGTCGTACCGGCGCAATTCATCAAAAGCCGCCTTTTCTGTTTCGACTGAGACAGAATCAATACCCTCTAAGAAGAGGTCGATCTCTTCGATTGTATCGAGAACGTCGGTATAACTGATATCTACCGTCTCATACTCCCTGACCTTTTCAGTGAGCATATGAGCTTCATCGACAATTAACAGTGTGTTGTTGTTCAACAGTGTATTTGTGATTGCTTCGACAGTAGGTTCGTGAAATATATGGGCGTAATTTCCGATTATGATTTCACTGTTCGCTATCCCATCTCGCATTGCCATATACGGGCATGTCCCCAACTGTGAAGCCTTTTGTCGAAGTGTGTTTGCGTCCAACATCGACCATTGGTATTTCACTTTATCATTCCCAATCTCATCGTCGACGATATACTGTGAATAATACGGGCAGACGGACTCACCACTAAATTCGATAGGTTCTGGTGGGTGTTCTGGGTTGGTTATTGTTTCGTAATGACTACTCCCTTCGTCTACCCCTACATCGTTCAGTCGGCTTTGAGCCGCTAAGACAATATCTCTCGCCCCATCGACTTTACTATCACCACCACTCACGCTGGCCTTTGAGGCTTGGTTTATTGTATTCGAGATAAGACTCGAACAGCGTGGTGAGATGTATTCCCTATCGATAGCTCCGCTATCTGTGTATGGACATAAGTCTGCTTTTCCTACGAGAGATAGACCAGTGACCGGCTGGAATTTCGCTGGGGCGTCCCGTGCATACCCATACGTGTCTAATATAGACTCATTGATTGTCTGGATATCTTCTTCGAAAGCCGCCTGTTGCTGTTTTACCGAGGTGACAATCAATGCCTGTTCGTAATCGGTTGTTGGGTCACGAATCACACCCAAAGCCGAGATGAGTGAAATGAGTGTCTTACCAGTACCACACGGGCCTTCGATCACACTCACACCACCACGTCTGAAGTTTTCTATTGTCGACTTTATACCCTCATACTGGTCATCATATGGTTCATCATAAGGAAACAGACCGTCAATAACCGAGTTGATATCAATATACTCGTTTGAAGGTGGTGAAGAAGCACCATTTACTTCCATTACTGGTTAGAAGAGGGGGTTACTAAAACACTTTATCCGAAAAAGGATATACAATCATAAACAGTTGAAATATTGAATCTGGTGTGGTGAACCTAACCAACAGACCCGTGTTCTAATAGTCTTTTGTTGGTTAGCCATTGGATTTTGATTGGTCGGAATGTTAGATCGGCAGAAGAGTAGGGTGTTACAGAGATGAGACTTCGACTTGTTGATTGTGTATCGTTAGTTGATTTCCATCCCCGATATCTACAGAGGCTTCAACTTCACCATCACCAGTATCAGTCACCTCAAGATACTCATACGTACCAAGGTATTCTGCCCACCCGTGTGGTGTGTCTGTCTCGACAGTTATTGTATCTCCGTTATCGAGTGTGAATGTCTCTGCTGGGGCAGCTTGTTCTATCAGTACACGTGCGATGGTATCCGACTCTTGTATATCTCCGTTTGTTTGTGTTGTTGTAAACCGTATTACGGCGTTATCGGCTTGGTGGTTGGCCGGTGGTATCCAATGAGTTGTACGTCTGTCCTCTTGTAACTCAACACTCGAAACAACACCACCATCATAGTAGAGGTCAAACCTATCGTGTGAAACTGTAAACGGTGTTGTGGATATACTGTATGTTTCACCCGTCGAATCTCTTTCTGCGGTGATTATCGTCTCATCTTGATTGCTAAATTCTGCGTTTATTGCACGGATTTCAACACTCTTAGGTGCTGTTGCGAATTGGTTTTGCGAACCAATATCGTTGTATGACTTCGATACTTCGTGCATTTCAACAAACCCTGAAACACCCTGATCGAGAGCTTGTCCTTCTTGGGTTTGTTCAATGACTCTATCACCAGCGACACTAACTCCGGTAACTAAGGTTATAATCAACACAAACAAGATGGCGTGGCTGACCGCTTCGCTCGAAGCGCGTGTATCTGAGAATAGAGTTATGTATGATTTCTCTTTCATTGTTCGTTTGGTGTGTCGACTTGTATTGTTCCACTTTCGAGTCTTATCTCATCGCCATTGTGGGTTATGAGCAACCTGCCTCCACTCCCACCACTCAACTCAACCACATCGATATCATCTGGAATTGGCGTTCTCGCTTCTACACCACCCTCTGAGCTTGATAAGATGAGTTCATCCCCGTTGGCAGATACCTGTACAGAATACGAATTACCATTCACCTCCGGGGGTTCGCCTATAACGACGCTTGATTCATACTCCTCTGTATCGGGTGTGTTTGATAACGAATCTATATCGTCGACATGGGAATCATGGATGTTTGCAGAATCATCGTGGTGTATCATCAATGTGACAATCTCGATGCCGATCTGTTCTAAGTGTTCTTCAGTGACTGTCTCTTCCCTAGAGTCGACAATATCTGTGAGTGGTGTTACGATAGCTGTTACGAGTAAAATCCCGATAAAGAACGTTATCGCGTACTCGACTGTTGTCGAACTCATATATCACATACTCCCGTAGGTCACGTACCTACTCGTCTGTACGTGACTACGTTGTGATTGTATTTCAACGTTATACGCAACACCGTAAACAGCGTCGGTAGATTCGAAATTATCGACCTCTGTTACAGCGTCTTCTTTGGACACTAAATCGGCACTCCAATGTACACTGTTTGTGCCTTCTTCACTGTTAGATACTTCAAGCGATTTACTGGTGCTACTGAGTTCGTATTCGGCTAGTTCGAATCCATTTACTGTGCCCTTTCCTAAGTCAATATGGGTTGTTTCACTCTCCGATCCGATTGTGTATGTGTCTGAATCTTCACCGTTAGTGATCGAAACGACGACATCACTACCCGGAGCACAATCTGTTTCGGTACAATACATCTCGATCTCGTTTGAGTCGTATTCTATCGTGAACGGTGTTGAACTACTCACTCCTGATGTGTTTTCCATGTCGACAGAAAGGCTCCCGATAGTATCTTCACCAAGTCCACTGACAACGGTTGATTCGTTATCGGTTGTATCTGGGGTGTAACTACCGTAAAATCGGTATCCTTCTACCACACCCGTCTTTTCTATTTCTACAGTCTGTGCATTATGTGAAGCACTCTGTTCGTATGTAGAACGAACATCGTCAAACAAAGATGAGAAAGACCCCTCACCTTGTCTGTTGTATTGAGTGATAGCCGATTGAGCGTTAGTTTCGAAATCATCGACTATAGACAATGTTTCTGGTGTTGTCCGTTCAACACCGTCTGCTACATCTTGTGAGGCGATGAAGCTCGCATTGACTATGATAACAGCTGAAAGGATTATGAGCGCGATAGCGACCGCTGCAAGGATAATGACTTGACCTCTCTCTTCGATTCGTGTTGGTGGTTGTATGTTTAGTACCATGCTATCACCCTGACTCTGTATGTATTCCACACATCACCGTCGTCTATCGTCCCCGCGTCTGCTTTTGGTTCGAATGGGAAGAACCCATCTTCGTCTTCTTCATATGCTTGTTGTACCGTATCTCTTCGTTCACTCGGTGTCTTCGGAGCGTCTGAATGAGAATAAACCACAGCAGGAGATTGTAGTGGGTCGTCTGCGTATACAGTCATGTATTCGTCGACCATCACGACCGTCTCGGTTGTTGAATCGAGAGAACTAATCACGGTCGTTCCTTCAGGCTCTGTGGTTTCTGACCCACCACTCCCCTCTGGTGTTTGTTGAGGGATTATCTCAACAGCCACCGAGATATCTTCTTCGTGGCGGTCGTCTATCTCTCTAAGACTTTCTCCAAACGCGTCTTCAGGGGGTTGTAGATACGTACCATCCCCGGATTGGAGCGATCTGTAGTTATCATACCGTTGATTCTCTATATTCCAATTGAGTAAGCTAGCTTTCAGTGTCCCGGTTTTCATGGCATTGTCGACAACACCATCAAGGTCGCTTTCGAGTTCTGAGAGTTTCTGTTCGTCTTCGACGCTGAGAGTCCCTTCGGGAGCACCAAGGGTTGTAGCTGCGGTTAATAATACGGCTGAGAGTAGCAATATCGCAATCAATGATTCAGCGATATACGCTTGCCCACGCTCGTCATTTGAGAGATAACCGCTCATTATTCTACACCCTTCCATACAGTGAGACGGACTTCGACCGGAACACCGTCGACGTCAATCACTTTCATCGTTGTGTACGAACCTGTCTCCTGTGGTGACTCACCGACAGTTATACCATCAACTTCATCCCCGTTATCGAGGAAAATCTGTGGTGTTGGTGACGAATCCGTCTGGTTGAATTGTAGTGAATACTCGTAATCTTCTGAGAGTGTGATATCATCGGAGAATCCGGACTCTATCGTTTCTTCGATCACTGCTGTATCATATTCGCCGTACTCGTCGGTCAAACCATTTTTCTCGACTTCTACCAATGCCATTTCAGCCTCTTGTTTTAGATCGACTTCGGCACTCGATTGGTCGACTAAGGGTGACCCTGAGACGAAAAACGTCCCCCCAACAAACGTGAGGAAGATAAGCATAGCTATTGAAAAGTCAAGGTTCGTTTGGCCTCTGTTTGATATGGTATCGAACATTGTTCTATCTACAACACAGTGAGTGTGATGAACCAAACCAGCATGACTACTGAAACCATACTGAGAGAGTATTTCACACCCGGTGCGTATTCACCCGTTTGGATGTACCCCGCCAACAAACCAGCAATACCACCATGAATCATCGCTCCGTGGTAGTAGGCTAACGTGATAAGACCGAGTGGGACTGGTTCACCGGCTGTATCGATCAACCCTGACGCGCCAATACTCTCTGAGGTGATGATGCTATCCAACAACACCTGCTCCATAAGTATGATCGACGCGATAAACACAAGGAAGATGAGTACAACGACACCCACCTGCTGACGGGTGCGGTTCACACGCTCCTTTTCAATCTCGTCTTGGGCAGCCGAAAGGTCTGCCGCTGTTTTCAACACTTCCGTGATGTTGGTCGACACTTCCTGAGACGATTTGATGATTCGGAAGATACGCGCCAATCGTGGGATTTTGTATTTGTTATTCACCTCAATGATTGATTGACCGATGGGTGTTCCGTACTCTTGTTTCTTGTAGATGGTTTCAAATTCATCTGATAGCCTACTCGATCCCGATTGGGCTGTGATTAGTATTGACTCTCTGAGCGTGATCCCCTGTTCGTTTGTGTTAGCGAGTTTAGTCAGGTCATTAGTCAACCCATCCGTTATCTTCCCGTAGTTGTACTGTTTAATCTCGTATAGAATCGAGTAAGGAAGAAGCAAGAACAGTAGTGGGATGAACAACGTTGTAACTGTTGTCCTGAATCCATCATCAACCCACATACTTGTCGACGTCCCAAGCTCTCCAATAATACCTGCGAGAATGAGGTATACGACAGTGAATGGGACTGTGAAGAAGAACACATACTTCGGCGTTTGGATGAGGTATTCAGTCGGGTCGCTAAGGAATGATACGATACGGTTTTTGATTTCATTTGCATAAATTTGGTTGAACAGAACATCATCCCCGACGTACTCTTTTACAACACTTGCCGAACCGATTTTAAACGAATCGTCTTTTACATAATCGAACGCGTCCCCTTCGTCGGGTGTGAGAACACCAGAGCCGTAATCTTGGACAAATAAGATTGCTGTGACTCCTGTTGCAACTACCTGAACAATCGGGATAAGGAAATACACGTTTGCGAGCAACAATCCTGACCCGAAATACCCCATAGCTGACGCGATGCCGACCAAGATGAGTGAAATGACTGGGAAGAGGGAAGCTGTGATGTAAATCTCATTGAACAACTCTAATTTATCGAGTTCCGCGTCTTGTGTCTGTTCGACATCGGTAAGGAATGTATTGAGTTGTGACTCAAGAAACGTATCCATCCGACCACCGGACGAGAATTGAGAGAGTAAGTCGTTCAAAAACTCTGAGAGAGAATCTGACGGTGTTGTATTCGCCACACGACTCAAAGCCGTGTTCGGGTCTTCGCTAAACACATCCATATAATGAACAGCACGGGAGAACTCCTTTGACACCTCACCGTAGGTGTCTTCGGATTTTGAGACGCTTCGGATAATATCGATACGATTCATCCCACCGACAGACTGACAGTACGCAAACGCAACAGCGTCTGGTAGTAACCGTTCGATCTCCTCACTGCGTGCTTTGGCTATTTGATCGATACGAACCTTAGAAATAAGCACTCCTAACAGACCCCCCAACACACCGAAGAAGAGAAACTGGATGATGGCGACAGCTACTGACGCAATAATAATGACTAACGCATTTGCGACCACACCGACCCCTTCGAGTGTGCTGAATGTGTCTAATTGTGTTGTTACACCGTTAACCAATAGTATGGTTGTGAAGAGGGCAACAACCCACCCACTAACCACACCAAACCCTAACCGCGAACTGATGAATATTTCTGTTGGTTGGTTTCTATCCGCTTGAACCAATCCCTTTTCGATATCCTTGACAAACTCACTTCGAGGTTCAATGAACCGTTTGTAAACGGGGTAGAACAGTTTAGACAACTCTTCTGAGATGTTTTCGAAACGGGTTTTCGAGCGTGTCCGAGATGGTCGAACATCCGATGAATGTGCTTTTTGATTACTCATCCACATCACCTCTGTAACTGTACCCCGTCGACTCTACGGCTGCTTCATCGTGGTTTTCTGTCTCCTCATCACCATCCCGATCTTCTCCGTTCCCTTCAACTGTTTCATCTTCGCTTTCACCAGCCAAGTGGAAATCCAACCCTTCATCGGAGCTGTCAACAACGGAATCATCGTCTGTATCTATCTCGCCGTTTTTGATTGGCTCAACTGCTTCATTGTATCCAAACGGTGTATCGTCTTCGTCTGTGTTGTTCAGTTCTGACTCGCTCACACCACGTTTTTGTGACTTGTAGGTGTCTCCAATCAACCTCCGTTCGTGACCTGCGACGTAGTTCTCGGCGTCAATACCAATATCTATGTCTTCATACAAGTCGTCATTGGCGTTAAGAACCGATTTGGCCTTCTGTTTTGTTTTCCGGGTAGTTGCAGGTCGAGGAACGCGTTTTTCTTTTTCCGCGTCGACTTTGATATTCACGTTACGCATTTGCTTCAGTAGGTCGACGTCTTTTTTCAACGACCCACTCCCGATCCGGGCCATCACGTTATTCTTGCTGTTCATATACCCTTGCAGAACAGCAGCTACTTCGGTGTACTTTCGCATGTCGTTGACAATCAAATACGACAGTACAACACGCCTCCTATTAATTTCATCTTCGAGTTCTCCGTAACTCCACCCTCTTTCGTGGCGGATTTTATCGATCAGGTCTGGTATATTCTCCATGTGTTCGGTGATCAGGTCACCTTCGAAACCGTCCATTGCAGGATTCCACACAAACGGTTCTTCGATAGAGAACTTTTCAGTTCCGGGGTTGTAGTCGCCTAGCTCGGTGATGGCACTACACCGTCTTTTCTGATCTCCTTCAATCGTTACTTCTTCTTGTGTAATAATCAAATCCAACCCACTGAATGTCGTCTCGTCGACGTTGATTGGGTCGTTTGTGAGCCGCACACGCACCTGTTCGCTGTTTTCACCGTGGAATGTCGAATAGGTTGTGTGACCTGTGTTCATGTTCTGGAACAGGTCACGTGCTTCCTCACCACGGGCTTCACCGAAGATAACGTAGTTCGGTCGCATACGTAGCGAGTTTCTAAGAAGGCGGTATTCACCGATATCACCCTTCACCGATTCTCCGAACGAATCTCTGGTCGTTAGCGGCTTCCAATTTTTCTGTGGTATCTCAATTTCGCGGGTGTCTTCGATAGAGACGATTTTGTTATCCGATGGGATAAACAGCGAGATAGCGTTTAATGTTGTAGTCTTACCACTTGCCGTCCCACCAGCTATGATGGCTGATTTACCCGATTCGACCGCAAACCATAGGTAAACCATCATATCAATCGAGTACGTCCCCCAATTAATTAGGTCGATGGGTGTGAATGGAATTTTATTCCGTTGTCGGATGTCAAACACAGACCCTTTATCGGTGATTTCATCTCCCAAAGCAAGGAACGCACGCGAACCATCTTCGAGAGTAGCGTCGACGTCGGGTTGGCGTTTGCTGATCCCTTTTTCAGCTTTTTGAGAGAGATTGCTGACAAACTTGTCTAGATTCTCTTTTCCGAAACTGATGTTGGTGATGAGTTGGTCATACTCCGAATGGACAATGAATAGATTTTCACCCCAACCACTCTGCGAAAGGTCTTCAACATAAATATCCCTCATCACACCGTCGATACGTTCGTACCCGATATAGTCTCTGATAATGTAATAGATGACCTTCTCGGCTTGTCTTCGGTCAAGTTTCTCGACAACCTGCTCATCCAATTCATCGCCGCTTATGGTAGTTTTCTCACGACCGGTGAAAGAGTAGATTTTGTCTGCAACGGTGTTTAGAGTTTTTGAGATACCGTCTTTTTCATCTACGGTACTACCCACCAGTTCATCCGATAGGAGATTGTAACTCTCCATCAATTCATATGTTTTCTCGCGGATGATCTCACTACGTTCCCGGCGGTCTGCCTTTGGCCGAACTGAATCGTAATCGAGAGATTGTCTGATTTTATCTTTTAGGAAGCTCACCAGCTTCTTTTCCCGAACGTTCAACTGGGGTTCGATTAGGTAATACTGGTGTTCTTGATCTTTCATCGATTTGAAAATCACCGCATAACAGAACGGTGGGTTGATCCAATACCTTTCGACCTCCAAAAGATGATTTTTATCTTCGTTTGGTACGGCGGATTCCAAATCGTCGTTTCTAACAACTGGCTGATCGTCACCGAGGTTGAAAAACTCGTTTAGATCGAGGTCTTTTGGTTGAGACAACCGAGTACGTGGCTCTCTAAACTCTTCTGTACTCATTACTTCGTTTTACCCAATGGTGTATTATATACGTTATCCGGGTGGTGAATAATTAAGGGTGGATAACGTATATTTAGCAAGATGGTTGATATTCTATATGGAGAATCGTAAGATTGTACAGACTGGTGTGGGCGAATTAGATAGTAAATTCTCTGGTGGTGGGTTCCCCGCTGGAACGTTGTGTATGGTCGCCTCCGATATAGAATCACCAGTGAAGCCGTTTTTCTTGCAGATATACCAGAATACACAACCGAAATCATACTTCTATTCGCCAATTCAACCAATGAGTAAGATCGAACAGATGCTTAACGACTTGAACATGAACACGAAGTTCGCTGAGAATCTGTATTCTTTCGAAGATGGGGATTCAGCGAAAGACCTTCTTGAGCACATCGAGGCTGTGGATTTCGAAACTGAAGAGATATTCATTATCCATGCAGTATCTGAAATCTCCTTTGATGAAGTTGATGTGAAAGAGTTCTACTCGAAACTCGCTGAGACAGCTGTTGAACAAGAGATTGTATTCATGTTTAACACTGTTCGTGCGACAGACGGGTCATTGAGCAAAGCTGGGCGTGTGGGTGGTCACATGGCAGATACCATGCTCTCATTCGATTACACGCGCTCCGAGAACGACATCGCCCAATCTCTAACTATAGACAAAATGTCGACCGGACAGTGGATTCAAGACACATACCGAGGGAAACGGGTAATGGAAGTGACCGATGGAACCCGAAGAGTTGAGGTTTCGACCGGGGGGCGTATTTGAATGGTAAAAACAGACCCACTTAATTCACTCCCTGATTCGTTGGATGAGGAAATAGACGACCTCTACGACTTGTTGGGTGTCTCGAAAGATGCACCTACAAAACAGATCGATTTTGCATATAAACAGAAAATCAAAGAGTATCACCCTGATCATAACGACTCTGATGGGTCTGAACAACTCACGTTTGCGTTGAATAAGTCAATAGATATACTCGGTGAGCAGAATGAGCGAATGTTATATGACCAACTCGGACATGATGGTTATTTCAATGAAGTAGCGGGGGCTGACACACTCCGCCCACAACAAGATGTAACAACCAAAGAACCGACTATCTACGATATTATCCGCATGACAAACTTCGAAGCGCACAAAAATCAGGGGTCGTATTTCAGGACGATCATTGGTTCAAAGGGGTTTAAGATATTCATGGCGATGACTGCGGTTATGCTCGGTACAGTTGGTGGGTTGGCAATTGTGTGAATCCAACACTATACTCTTTGCTTGTACCCGTAGTATTTTTCTTCCTTTTCGTATTTCTTGTTGGTGTAATTCAGGTGGATATCAAGCCCACAGTTATTACATCTCGTTGTAGTCGAAACTTGGTCTTCAGTTGAGACACCACTCCGAGTCATTGCTTCTATATGTTTGTATGCTGGGTCTGAACGAGTTGTCATCGAATGGAGAAAGTATTGCATGTCTTGTGTATCACCCATTCGAAAAATGAATTTTGAGTGATCTCCAAATCGGTAGTGGCAACGTGGACAATTCACTTTCGGTCTTTTTGCAGGGCCGTAGATTGGTTCAATATTATCATTTATTTCACCGTAATGGCAATATCGGATTATTAGATGATGATCGTTGTCGCAAAGTGCCTTACATGTGGACATGACATTACGATCCATGAGAACGTTAGAACCTTTTTTTGCCGATGGGTCTGGTGTTCTCCATGAAATCAATTTGTCTGGGTTCGTCTCATACGCCTCAATATTGTAGATGACACTTGTGTCCGGTATTGTAACAACCGATTTTGTTGGTGAGTCGCATAACGGACAGTCGACTCGGTAATCTTCCATACTGGTTGGAAAGAGTAGTGATGTAAATATATTACCCACAAACCAACATCTTAGAGATTCTTATGTAATTATCACTTGTAATCTCTGCTAGATGCTCACAGTATGGTGATTTTAGTTTCACTCTACCCACCGACACTTTATAAGCTAAAAAAATAGAGGGTTGAGTAACGATGGAAATGAATGGCCCGATGGCGTTGAAATTGGGGGAAGATAAGATGGCTGTGGTGAAAATCGTCGATGACGATTCTGAAAAAGTCGACGTTAAAACGAATGTTGAAAATCTGCAAAAGCAGCGTATACTCGAAGAGACACCAGATTCTTTGGTGTATGTTCGGTACCCATCCGGTGAAGTTGAAGGCACGTTCGATGAGACTGTGTTTGTCGAACTCCTGAGCGACTTGGTTATGCTTCTTTCCGAAACATACAACATACAACCACACACCTTGTTGCAAGCTGTCGAATCGGATGTTGTAGATGAAACTCTATTCGATTGATTACAAATCTGGTATTCTTACAGTCTTATTTAAACGAATATTTGTTGCGCACTCACCGAGTGCAATGTTTTATATATGTGCTGGCTTTAGCCTCCGATAATGAACTCAAATACAACGAGAGGCCCTAGGAAAAAGATAGTACGTGTGTCGGACGAGTATGATTTAGATGGTATTGGAAGGGAGATGGCAAAACTTTGGACACACCCAAATAGTGATGAGCGGTTTACATTAGAGATGCTTCGGGATTACTTCAACGAACGCGTACTCGAAGCTGCTATCGATCAGCAAAATGTTGATGTAATGCCGGGATTTGTTGATGGTGCTTATGAGTCATTGTTTCATAACGATGATCCCATTGAAGAAGAAGAAGTACGGTTAGTATTCGAAAATAATGGTGTAGATATAGATTCGATCACCGATGATTTCATCTCGTCCCCTCAAACAATACATAATTATTTACTCGATGTTGAGAATGTTGAATTATACCCCGAAGAAGGGTTAGAAGAGCGTAAAAAGAAATCTCTTAACCATCTTAGTTCTCTCGATAAACGATATGAAAATATTGTCTCCGATATCATAGACAGGCTTGTAAAGGAAGGCGATCTTGATGATGTCGATTACGAAATCACAGTCGATTGTTTTGTAGAGAATAAAGAAACGAACCGTGAGTTGCATATAAAAGATATACTACAATCATAGCCTACCAGAGTCGACGTTTTATTATCTCCACCGTAGAATAGCACCGTGTATGGCAGCTAACAGTGTAAAAGCAAATATTCGAAATGTAGGTGGTATAGATTCGGATGTTGTTGAATTAGGAAGCGGTGTTACAATTTTATCTGGTCAAAACGCGACGAATAGGACTTCACTTCTTAAATCGATAATGGCTGGGTTGGGAGATGATGATGTAGCCATTAGATCAGGTATGGATGAAGGTTCTGTTGAATTAACTCTTGATGGAGATGAGTATGAGCGGGTAGTCGAAGCGACTGAAGATGGGTATTACTGGAAGGGTGAGTCTGTTGTAGAAGAAATTGAGATGCTGAAGCTCTTTTCGTTTTTACTCGAAGATAATGAAATCAGACAGGCTGTAGCCAATGGTGATGATCTATATGATATCCTTATGCGTCCGGTTGATACGGATGAGATTGAACGTGAGATTGAGCAATTAAAACGCCAACGGGAAGAGATACAGAAAAAAGAATCGAAGGTGGATGAGAAAAAGAATAGGATTACCAAATTACAAAATGAATCGTCAAAGAAAGAAGAAGAGATACAACGTCTGCAATCCACGCTCAAAGATGTTGAGTCTGAAATATCATCCGTCGACCAGACACACGTCGAATTGAGTAAGATAGACAAAACTAAAGAATTAAATGAAGAGTTAAAACAAAAAAATCAGGAATTAAATAACCTAAAAGACGAAATTAAGAAAACAAAGAAGTTGATTTCTGTTAGAGAAGAACATCTTTCTGAATTACAGTCTGGTGAGACTGAAAATATAGAGGATTTGTATGATACTGTCTCGGAAAATGAAGCCGAGATCGAAACACACAGAGAAAGAATTTCTGCGTTGGAAGATGATAAACGGACAGTAACACCATTGAAGAGGTTTCTAAACCAGATGACCGGTGATGGTGTCTCACCTGAACGAATTAATGAAGTAGCAAACAAATACGTTACCGCAAAAAACACGTCTGATAGGGGGTCGAAACAAGATACTCTAACCGATGTGCTTGTTAAATCAGACAGCGAAGCCCAATGTGTTCTTTGTGGTGGTGAAATAGAGAAAGGCCATTATGATGAGTTGCTACGTGAAATTAACAGTGTAACTTCGGAGATTGATGCTGAGAATAGAGATATCCAATCGAAGATAGAAGAACTACAGTCTGAACGGTCAGATATTAAATCCTCTATTCGAGAGATACGGTCGAATAAAGATGAAATTGAAACTGTAGAGAATCAGTTAGACAGTCTCCGTGCTGATTTAGTTCGCTCTGAAAGTCGACTGGAAGATGTTACTGACGAAAAGGAATCAATCAAGAACGAGCTTGACGATCTTGAACAAGAGGCTATTGAGAAAGCCGAAGATACAACTAACCAACTTCGGGCATTGGAACGTGAGAAAACAGAATTAGAGATTGATATACAGAACGCTAAAGAAACAGTCGAATCAAATCAGAGTGAAATCACGAATTTAAAAGCAGACGTACATGAGATTGAAAATCTCTCTGCGAAAAAAGAAGCTGTTAATGACCAACTGAAAGAGTTGCGTGGCAAAGTGCAATCTATTGAATCTTCGATTGTGGAGCGGTTTAATAACCAGATGGAAGAAGTGATAGACGCCCTATCCTATGAAGGAATTGAGCGGGTTTGGATTAAAAAACGGGATGTGGAAGTTCGTGAAGGGCGTAGAAAAGTCCAAAAGACTGTCTTCGATTTGAATATTGTACGGGAAGTAGATGGGAAGGTAACGAATGACGTTGTATCTAATTTGAGTGAGAGTGAACGAGAGGTTACTGGGTTGGTGTTGGCATTAGCCGGGTATCTCGTCCATGATGTGGGTGATGTCTTCCCGATTATTATGATGGACTCGGTTGAAATGATCGATGCAACACGGTTGGAAAATCTACTCGAATATATGGAAGAGTATGTTGAGTTTCTGATTGTCGCTACGTTACCTGAAGACTCCGATGTAATGGATGTTGGAACTGTTATTGAAAAAGAGAGTGTGGAAATTTAGGGTTTCATATACGGGTATTCATTCCCCTTTCTCGTATCCAAGCCTTCCAATTTCCGCATTACGTCGCGTGTTTTCTCCATGTGTGTTGCTACTGCGGAATCGAAGTTTTCTAACGACTTATCTACAACAGTTTCAACCCATCTATCTTCAAATAGAACATAGTGGTAGCCTATCACCCCGCTTTCTGTCCCGATAACAAATGAGATACACCCCTCTCTGGTGTAAACATTCTCAAACCGTTCAGATATGTCTTTGAGGTGTTCTACTTCACCCGGCTCCAAACCACGATGGGGTAATATATCTATCATACTGATGGTACATTATCGGGTTAAAAAAACCTTATCCGTTTAGATTAGAGCGGCTACGATCAGTAAGTAGATGTAGACGGGGACGCCGACAGCAACAGATAGTAAACCGAGTGCGACCACCAACGCGATGAATGCTATCGACAAATCCTTCGCCATATAGATCGTTGTGATTGATCCTCGTTTGAGTCCTGATGCAGACAGCTCGCTTGTAACGAGAGTGTTCACTTTCGATGGGAAGTAGTACAACCCCGGCCAATTGATATGCTCGTATTCTCTCTCACCAAGTGGTTTGTTTGTATCATCGCCCCAATGTGAGATGTTGAAAAGTTCACCAATTGTTTCAGCCGAGTTGGTAAACCCTCCATTACCCGTTTGAGTTAGTGGTCGTGGGGGTGGTGGATTCTCGGTGAAATCCTCCACATCCGTGAGTATATCAGAACGAACTCCATCGTTTGTTTCGGATGGTTTCGATTCTAATAACTCGTTTTCGGCTTGTTCAATCCC
>LKMJ01000310.1_pt1 | contig 34841 bp, 21 predicted proteins | sample 643391 | NCBI WGS metagenome assembly LKMJ01 (sample SAMN04112250, study PRJNA286221) | soda lake metagenome | biome: soda lake; feature: Kulunda Steppe; material: water; isolation source: sample PL-Br10 brine of Picturesque Lake | place: Russia: Kulunda steppe | collected 2010-07 | reverse complement strand
GACGAAGGATACTTCATTCCTTGGAGTCGAAACCAAAATCGGGAGAAACATGCTGAGAGGTAAGAAAGGACGCCTCTTATACGCAAATGGTTCGGGTGTAACAGAATTCATTTGCACAAGTATATAATGCGCAAAAGCCCCGCTGTCACCCGAGGTGTTCGAGGAGGGCAACACCCGCGTCGTCTCCCTCGGATATGTTCGGCGCATGAGGATCGCCGCGATCGTGACGTGCATTCTCTGGGCCTTGAGCGTGGCGCTGTCGGTCGCGATAGGTACGCTCGCGTGCGTCTCGTCCTCGTCGTATCAGTCGTCCGACGAGGACGCTCGAGGCTTGCAAATAACGTAACGGACGTCCCTTGATCGATATCAGTTCGTCTTTGCGACCGACCCGAAACGGAGATCATACCACTAGACCAAGGCCCCTCGATCCTTTTGGGGGACCTGCGGGAATCGAACCCGCGACCTTCCGTATGTTCTTGATTGTAAAGACGGCTTGTCACTTGACCGATATCGATGGAATCGGGGAGAGGGAGCGGACGATTGTTGGGCGATATGTCTCTATTATCTATCGAGCGCTATATACAGTAGTACGTTACGACACTTGTAAAACATATGTTACACAATTCTAGGAGACAATGAGCTCGCCGGTGCGGGCAGAAGGCGGTAACACCGTCTTTACGCACGGTGGGTATCGCGTGCACGTGTTCGAATCCTCCGGAAAATTTCGAGTAAAGAGCGGGGGAGGAGAATGTGATGTCTTAGTTGTGGCAGGAGGCGGAGGAGGCGTGGGCCAGGGTCCGAATTCTTATAATCCAGGAGGGGGTGGGGCTGGCGGCGTTATGTTGTCGAAGATCGATGTCTCTTCAGGTGACGACCTCACGGTGACCGTAGGAAAAGGAGGCAAAGGATTCGAGTGCAGTGAAGGTGGGGACTGCGATGGCGGACAGGCAGATAACGGCGAAGATTCTTCGGTTAGCGGTATCACGGCTTTAGGTGGAGGAGGGGGCGGGGCGAGAAATGCCGACGGCCGAGACGGTGGATCAGGTGGGGGGTGCAGACAAGGAACCGCGGGAAAAGGCTTACAAGAAGACAAAGGTGGATTCGGGAACGACGGTGGCGATACGGGCGGCGACGACCTTAGTAACAATAGCGGAGGAGGTGGTGGCGCAGGAGAACCCGGAAACTCGGGTAACGACGGCGGAGGCGGAGGGACAGGAAAATACTTTGGGGACATGTTTTCTTCCCGAGTGGGGGAAAATGGATGGTTTGCAGGTGGTGGCGGAGGTACTTCGAGCAATAATAGCGGAGCTCCGGGAGGCAAAGGAGGCGGAGGAGATGGTAAAACGTTGACAGACGACACCCAAGATTTTTTCGAAGGGGGCGGCGGAATAGCCGGGACAGGAGGCGGAGGAGGAGCTTCGCAGTCGAGTGATGGATCTTACGGAGAAACCTTCAAAGGCGGTGACGGTGGATCAGGTGTCGTCGTTTTCCGTTACAAATTAGGGATCATCGCTTTCAAGCACGGCGACGACGATGGAACCGGAGGGGTGTTCGGGGACCTGTCCCCCGAAAACATACGGAGCAGGTACGCCGAGGATGAGTTCGGACGGGTGCAGGTGGTACGCAAGGACTCGGATCGCACGGTGTACTCTTATACACCTCCCAAGAACATGGCGGTAGCCGCGCTGCTCGTGATAGGCGGAGGAGGGGGAGCGCCATCTACGGGAGCGGACACCGCGGGCTCAGGAGCGGGAGGCATGGTGCTGCATCAAAACTTTGCGTTGCATGGTGGAAAGCTCAGCGTGTCCGTCGGCGGGGGAGGAGCGCAAGGCGTACAGGGACAGGATTCGTGGTTCGAGCACTTGCACGCCATAGGGGGCGGGACTACGAACGGAAACGTAGACGGTCTTCCCGGAGGATCTGGAGGAGGCGCGGGACGAAACAGAGGAACGGGCGGCAGGGCATTACAGCCTCACTATGGGTCTTTTGAAAAAGGGGTGAAAAGTTACGGACATCCAGGCGGAGATAACGATGGCACCAACACGGAAGGCGCTGGCGGTGGAGGAGCTGGCGCGCCAGGGGACAGCATCCTAAACAGCCCCAGTCCGAGGCGCGGAGGAGACGGTCTGAACATGAGCTCCCTGTTCGGTTCCGAGTTCGGAGATGACGGCTGGTTTTGCGGAGGGGGCGGAGGCGGAGGCGAACAGGATTCGCCCAGCGACGCCACTGGAGGAAAGGGTGGGGGCGGAGATGGGGGGCACTTGAACGGGAATCGAAATGGGAGTCCTGGCCAGCCGCACAGCGGTGGAGGAGGCGGCGGGTCTGACAACAACACCGGAGGGGTGGGAGGCTCCGGCATCGTGCTCGTGCGCCTGCAGTATATCGACCTCTATGTCATGCCTCGATCGGGAGAGATTCGTTTCTCGGACCTGCGCAAGGCGTTCGGAGGCAGCGGACCGGTGGCCTTCAGCGACTACTTCAACGGAAAAAGCAACGTCCGGTTTCAGATGGCAGTGCCTAGAAAGGGAGACGGCGGGCCGTTGAGGCTGCGCGACTTCGCGGGGCTGTGCGAGACGTTTCGGTACCAGTACGCCGACGACTTTTCGCGGGACACCAGTTCGCGCTACTTGATCAACCAGTTCGACTCCGGCAGCGGGGCAGGATGGGTGTGGGAGCCCGAGAATAACCGCCTGAGATCCGACAGTTCCAACAACCGCTATGGTCTGCGCCTGAGGCCTGAACTGATGCCCCTGGACGTGTCCAGGATAGAGGTGGAAGCGGACTATTTGGGCACCGAGGATGATGACTGGTCGGGGGTCATGCTGCACGACGCAGCGTCGGGTGCAGTGTGGCTCGCCGGGATAACCGATGACGCCTACGAGAGCGGCATCCTCCGAGTGTCCGGCTTGAACTCGAGCTCCTACGAGGTCAAAGCGGCGGCGTTCGATCTTCACGAACGCGACGCGGAAACCGTGCGAGGAGACGGGTTCGGGCAGGGAGGCGACGAAGTGTATCGACAGGCGGGGTATCGCATGCACGTGTTTAAATCCTCCGGCACTTTCACCGCGAACGAAGACGGAAGGGTCGACGTGTTTCTGGTCGGAGGCGGAGGGGGTACGGCTCGCAATTCGGGGGCATCTGGGTCTGCGGGAGGAGGAGGCGGTTACGCGCGCAGCTATTACTCCCTGCGAGTCAGGTCGGGGGACGACTGCAGCGTCGTCGTCGGAGACGGCGGAGGAACAGGCACGGATTCGATGGCCGATAGGAGGGGCGGCACCAGCTCTTTCGACATTCCGAGCTCGTCGACGACCAACGAAGCTGACGGAGGCGAAGGAAACGACGGGTCTACTCCCGGTCCGGGAGGGTCGGGGGGAGGAAGGGGCAGAGGCGTAGAAGGCAGCAATGCCAGGCCGGAAAACAAGTTGCACAGGGGCGGGTCGGACGGGTCGGACGGGTTCGGAACCAATTTGAACAACTCGGGCGCGTCCGGTCAGGGAGTATCCACGAGAGAGTTTAATCAGAAGCGTGTCGACGGGTCGTGGGTGGTGGCGGACACGACATCGAAAGCGAAACTCTATTCGGGCGGGGGGTCAGGGGGAGGGGTGCCCGAGGACTACTTCGGAGACATCGGCTACATCGAGGGCGGTGCGGGGGGAGGAGGTGCGGCTTATCCTACGGGTTGGGGATCCATCGACGAGGAAAACAAAAAGGGACAGGACGGATTAGGAGGGGGCGCGGGAGGCACTCAAACAGGCAACCCGGCCAGCGAAGGGGGTAAGGGTATCGCGATAGTCCGCTACAGCTTGCACGACCGCGTGAGCGTCAAGAACGCGCACAGGTTCCGTCTCGAGTACGTGCGCGACACGCGCGAGCTCAAGTTCTTTCTGGACGGGCGCCTGTGCGCTGCTTGCGAGGCCGACATCACGCCGTCTTCTTTCGGAATAGCGTCTATAAACCAGGATCCTCCCAGTTTTTGGGGCGGCCTGCGCGCCAACATTCACGCCGCCTTTACGTTTTTCGACGATTTCTCGGAGGACACCAGCAACCGTTACATAGACAACCAGTTCCTTTCGCGCGGAATCGGGTCTCGATGGATATGGGATACGGACCAAAAACGTTTGCGGACAGACTCGACCAACAGCGATTACGGCTTACGCGTCAAGCCGGAGCTGCTCCCGTCTGATATTCATTCCATAGACATTGTCGTCGAATACCTGGGCACGGAAGACGACGACTGGTCGGGCATCATGCTGTACGACGAGCCCCAGGGAAAGGTCTGGCTGGCGGGCATCACGGACGACTATCAGCACAACGGCATCATGACCGTTCCCGGCTTGACGTCGAGCTCTTACCAGCTCGAAGCTAGCGGCGCGAACTACCCGGTGACAGATCCGCACGAATTTCGGCTGACGTACTCCAAGGCGAGCGAGACGATCGAATTCTACGTCGACCGAAAGCTGAGCGCGAGTCACCGTGCGCCCGACATCACGATCACGTCCTTCGGCATAGCATCTCTGGCACAGGACCCGCCCAGTCTCTGGGGGTCGATCAGGGCGCGCGTGAACGCGCCCCATCGTCGAGTACCGGACGCGGAGGGAGGGGAAGAGGTGTACGAGTACGGAGGATACCGCTTTCACGTCTTCAAGGGGTCGTCGGGCTATTTCAAGGTCAACCGCGAAAGGAAGTTCGACGTGTTGGTGGTCGGAGGAGGCGGAGCAGGAGGATACCGCGGACACAACGGAAGCGATAATAATAGCGGCGGCGGAGGAGCGGGAGGGTTGGTGTTCGAAAGGTCTGTGAGCCTGGTGATCGGGGGATACGAGGCGCGCGTCGGAAAAGGAGGGGACGCTCCTGCCGGGAGCGGGAGTCCGGACGTTGGACGGAGCAACGCTTACGCCGCGCTCTGGAACGGAGAGGACTCGACGTTTGCAGGCTACAGAGCACGAGGTGGGGGAGGTGGAGGACATTCGCACTACGAAGGCGACGGCGATGGCACGAACGGAACTGGAGCTGCGGGAGGGAGCGGCGGCGGAGCGGACAGCAGCGGCGGTTCAGGTGGAAGCAGCACGCAAGAAGACGGGGGGTTCGGAAACTCTGGAGCGTCTGCGGATGGATCGAACGGAGGAGGAGGCGGAGGTGCGGGCAGCCCTGGATCGACCGGTTCGGACGACCGGAACGGAGGAGACGGGCTGAATCTGCGCGCCTTTTTCGGACGCGATCTCGGAGACGAGGGATGGTTTGCGGGCGGAGGAGGTCCGTGTAACAACGGGGACGGAGGTTCGGTCAGGGGAGGAAGAGGAGGAGGAGGGGACGGGTACCAGAGCGGATCTGCGGCTAAAAAGGGCAAGGAGCACACCGGAGGTGGAGGAGGGGGCAACTCCGAACTTTCGAGTAGCGAGGACAACGGAGGAGGCAGCGGCGTGGTGGTGGTGCGCTATTTGGTCAGCGAACGAGACGGTGCTTTGAACACAACGGGCTTGCTGCATTCTCCGGTGGCGGCTTACTCTTTACGGAGGCTGTTTAACGAGTACACGGAACCTCAAGTACGGGTAAAACGGGCGACGGACGGAGTCGAAGCCGACGTCTACTTTGACAATACCGGGAGAAGAGTGAGGCTCGTGAAACAATCCAACGGTTTTACTACGGTAGATCTTGAAACGTGGTCCGACGGATCAGACATAACGGTCACGAAATGGTACGACCAGTCCGGCGAGGACAGGACGGCAATAGCCGCTTCTTCTGACGAGATCTATTTGAAAAAGGAGGACGGAAGGTACGCTCTGTACGGCGAAGGCACGAGCAAAGCGTTCATGGAGATCGAAAAGAGCGGAGGAAACTTCAGCATCAGCAGCCTTTCCAAATCCGGCGTCACGGTGGTGAGCACGTTCAAGTTCGTCCTGGCCAATTGCTTCTTGATAGAACAAGGTGAGGGAAACAGCAGGGGGTTTTCTCTGTTTACGCACGGCACAACTTCACACGACGACGGGGATATTACGTGGCGTGCCTCGGATGGAGACGGATCGTACGTCAGCGCAGGGAACACCAGGACCGGGGGCAGGCTCTCCAACTACTCCTCTTACTTGAAAGACGATTTCAACCTGTGGCAGGGCGTGTTCGAATCGGACGGGACGGGACTGGTGAGAGGAGCGTGTTATATCAACGGCGAGCTCGGCGACCAGAGGTCCCTGCCGGGGAGAGAAATGGACGGCCCGGACGACGCGCGCCTATTCAACCATAGGAGAGAAAACAACTACAATCTGAACGGTTACGTGAGCGACCTGATCGTGTTTGCGCAAGCGCTCAGCGATGACCAGATGAAGGCCTTTAGTATCAATCGGCACCTGGAGCTCGAAAAAGACACGTTTGTATACGTAGGTGGAGAAAATGGAACATTGTACAAAATCGAAAAAAGGTCGTTGAATATCGTGAACGAGAAGAATATCGCCGACGATGGAATTGAAACGCTCAGGCTTTCCAATTACGGTGAAACAATTTATGTAGGTGCGTTAGATACCGTTATGAAGGTAAAGACCGCGGACTTGACCACGGAAACGTCTCGTACCGTAAGTAGTTCCCCGGTGAGAGGTATGTACTTATCACTTGACAACAAGACCTTGATCTATTCGTCTGACAACATTGTTTACAAAGCCCGCGCAGACACTTTGGAAACCGTGAAAACGTCGCCCGGTGAATTCAACAGTCGGTACGAGGGTCTGGCTGTGTCTCCGAAAGAACAATACATCGCCTGCGCAAACATCGACGGTCTGGTTGTGCTAGATTACGAGTCTTTAACAGTGCTGAAGAGTGTTGAGTACGGTGGTCGCACCCTTGGCCTGGCATTCGATTGGGACAATAAGCATCTGTTTCACGGAGACTCCAGTCAGAACGTGTATAAGAGGAGGACAAGCGATTGGGAGGTTGTTGAATCGAGAGAGGTGGGCGAGAGTGGCGGAGATTACCTAGAAAGGGGCATGATCACTCCAGACGGCAGGCATTGGTATGTAGGAGATAGACGTTTTATCTCAGATATCGCGGCGAGTGTTTCTAAGATCAGCACCGATAATTTGTCCGTGGTGTCAACGTACAGCAACACCGACTCATCGCGCGTGTCGGGAATGCAACTGGCGATATCTGGATCGGGAGGAGAGAACGACGAATTTCTCTACGTGTACTATGAAAACGGAACCTTTCAGAAACTGAGGACATCCGACTTTACCGTGATAAAGTCGATATCTTTGTCCAATGGACGGCATCACGGCGATATGGTCGCCACCATACCCTATGTTGAACATTACGTTTTACGGTAAGCGGACTCATCAAGGTCGTTCAACTGTTTCATTTCAGCATTTTCCCGGAACCGTTCTTAAACCGCTGAACTATCCTGTACACCAGGGTACGATGAACTTCTTGTTTCCTCTCTCGACGTCCACGATGGCTTGCGCGACAATCCTGGACATGCTTCCCTCCTACCCTACGCTAGCTATGCTACTAAAATGAATCGCTGGTAAGCAGAGGGGAAACGATCTGAAAAGATGTGATCAATAATATTTTCTTCCTCGCGTAAAAACGGAACACCACATCTTCACGAATTCGGGAAGCAGCTTATGCGCCAAGCGCCTTCTTCGCGGTCTCCTTCAATTTCGTTCACGATTTCGAATCGGCATCCCGTAAAGCGTTCCGCAACTGATATCGCGGTGATCGTATGCAGAGTGGGTTTCGTGGTGACGATCGTCGAAGACCGACCATATTCTCCTCCTTCTTCCGTAGTCGCCAACGCCATGAACACGATCAGCTGGTCCTGGGCGTGTCTGTCCACGCACGCGCCGGCCCTGTAGTCGCTCTCTAAATCATCGACGGCATATCGGACGGCCTTTTTTACGTCCTGCACGTTTGAGAGCGAGATCAGACGGGACGAACCCAGCACGCACCCGGTGTCCGTCTCAAACGTGACCACCACCCCTCCGGGCCGTCGTCGTCTTGTATTCTTGTTCGTCTTTTCTTTCGTGTTTGTCGGCGTCGACGTCGTATCGTCGAAATCGAACTCGCATTCGACGGTCGCGTCCGACGCGAAGAAGGAAAAAGCGGAACTATCGTCTTTACGGATTACTTCGTCGAATCGCCTTCGCACTTCTTGTTCGAAGTTCGACAAACCGACCGACGGTGTTCCGAAAACGACGGCATTAACGCGCGCGATCTTTCCCTGCGTCTCTATACGTATGGGATGCCATCGTGTTCCTTGCCGCATTGCTTCGCGTGCGAAATGAGAGAGGATGATCTCGCCGCCACCTTCGGGCGCGTATCCTCGACGCACGAGCCGGAAGTCGTACTCCTTGCTGCTCGTCTCGATGCATTGGATGCCGGCAAACCGCTCTAGAAGGGGCAAAAACACGCGTTCGGTCCACGTCCAAGGAGGGGAAAAGGGCACGTCGGTCCCGCCTTTCAATACGATAGCCGACCACGCGGTAGCGCTGCTCCTTGCGATACCGCCACACAATAGCGATGGTAGCGCGGCCTGTAAAACCAGCGTGCAACTTCCCGCCGAGCCGACGTCTTCTTCTATCACGGATGATCTTGTTCTCGGGCTACCTCCGCCTCCGCAAGGATCGAAGTAAATTTCCTTGCTTCCTACGGCGTTTCCCTCGACGATACTCGAAGGCGACAAAGAAGAAACCAACCGCAAGGCCGCCGCATGCTGGTACCCCAGTCCGGGTTTCGGTCTCTTTCCACGAATATCACACACGCGGACGGGCTTTTCCAGAACCGCGGACAACGCGAGGGAGACGCGTAAAACTTGGCCGCCGCCTTCGAGAGCGGATCCATCGATGACGACGATCTTGGCGCCGCTCATGAGTCTTCGTTGAGGAGAATAAGAGAAAAAACAACCCTCTTATATCCGATATAGGATGCGCCGCGCCGCATCGCCAAATATTGGAATGTACACGTACGCCAAAGGATATATACGGTTTCAACCAACCCTATTCGTTGTCTCGCGAGAATGAGCAGATTGTACTTGCGACCCTTGGATTGTGCGCGAACTCGCCTGAGGCGCCCTTCCTATGGCCGCTAAAATGTTGACCCGTTTTCCTCGTGAGTAGGAGAATGAACGAGTTTTTTACGAGAACTATAAGCGTGCGTGACCGTATCAGCGCATTGAGCGGAGAGGTCCGTTCGCTCAAACACCATCGATTAGAGCGCGACGTCTTCCCTTTGTATGTATGACTTCAACAAAGCGGTAAATCTTATTCACGGAGTGTTCGCGATACCCCCAAAAAAAAAGATTTTTACAGCCCATCCGCGGCCTGATCAGGCGATGTCATCATCCATCGCAGGTTTCGGCACCGCACACGAACGTGTCACATACATATGTTTATAATACACCACAAGATTATGAACATTTGAACAGAATCCACAACGATTCGCATCCGCTCAATCCTCTTCCTATCCCGCATACGATGCCACTCGTGTAAGAAGTCCTCGATGACTTCGATCACGTCGGCGTGCTGTTTCGAGGCGGCGAGCTTAAGGGACACGGTTATGGCCGAGCCCCAACGCGTCTCGTTTTGTGGGCCCGATGCCAAGAGCGTGCGCACAATGTTCTTCGAACCTTCTTGCGCGGCCCAAATGAGGGCAAACCCGTCCTGAGCACACACGTCAGCCCTTCCTTCTTTTGCGAGCACGCGCAGAACCTCGACATGTCCGTTCTTGGTTGCGATACTCACAGCTTCAGCCTTGCGCCCTCCGTCCTTGTTCTTTTTGTTCTTCTTGTCTTTTTTGTACAAACCGCGCCCCTTCTTGATGAGGTAAAGCAAGGTCTGCGCGTGACCGTTCTTGACGCTTTCTGTAATAGCCGCGTCATCGAGCGCGTGCACGTCGAGTCCGACTTCCTCAACGAGATAGCGCACGATCGACGTCTTTCCCGCAGCCGAAGCGGATTTCAAAAGCTCGGCCCGCTGCATCTGCGCGTTTTTCGCATCTGATGAAAAAAGCGCTCGTATGGCGGATGGTAGCCACCGAGTACCGTAAATTTTGCCCGCAGAATCGCGAATACCATCGTCCATCAACGCGCGCGCTGTTTCGACATGGCCGTTGACACACGCGAGCATCAGCGCTTCGTTCTTTCCTTTCCCGATGGCCGACGATTCTTTTTTCAACGCTTCGGTCGAGAGCAACAGCCGTACGACGTCGTCGAAGCCTCTCTCGCTCGACACGTGCAAGGGCTCGCACTCCCGTTCGAGAACGTCCGCCCCGGCTCGGAGCAGCGCGTGCACCACCTCGACGTGACCGTGAATGCAGGCGGTCACGAGGGGTGAATCATCGTCCGGGTAATTTTGTGAGCACAACAAATTTGACGCGGCATCAGCCCCGGATTTCTCGAGCAAAGCTACAACGACGCCACAGCGACCATGTATAGTTGCCGAGAGGAGCGCCTCTCGCAGTGTCGTATCGGATCCTCCTCGTATCTCGAGCTCGTCCAGCAAAAGGCGCACCACCCGCTCGAACCCACGCTCCGACGCTATACAGAGGGCCTCTGAAAACGAGGAAGGATGCCAGCGATTCCAGCCTCGTACAATATAGTCGTAGCACGTGTTCGTAGCAGGTTCGTGGTGCCATCGCATCTGCACCTGGACCACGTCTGCCAACTCGTCTACCTGGAGCCCTCTGCTCGGGGGTTGATCCACCCTGTACCGACGCAGGGCGCAGCACAGCGCGTCCTCGTCGCCTTCGCGCTTGGAAAGGTAAGAGGCCACGAAGTACGCGTCGCGAGCAAAAAGTTCCAGACACGTCCGAGAGGTGGACGCCAGGGCGTTCAGACTCTCGGGATCCAAACGCTCGGCAATCGCGTGTTGGGCGCGTGTCGGGAGTTCCTCGAAAGAAATCATTTTGAGTGCTCAGGAACAACGCTGAGAGACTCGATATATATTGAATCATCGGGAGATGGAACGACCACCAACACCTGTTTTGGTGTAAACAATGCAGCGCCACTTGGACCAGATCACGTTGGGCGCATGACACGGAACACACAGAACACACAGAACACACGGAACACGCGTGTGGCACCCCCTAGGATGATGCCACACCCGGACAAGGTGTGCTACGTGTGTGTGCTGCGAGCAGAAAAGAACGGAAAACGCTGCTACTACAGCGCGCTCTTCCCACAAGAGGAGCGCCGCAGCGTCATTGCCTACGACACGCGGTCCAGCGCGCACAAGGCGGCAGATATAATAATTACTGTTTAGACTTCGCCATCACAGGTTCTAGTAAGCGAATTACTGAGATTTGATCGTGAATGCATGGTGTCTGTCCAACTCCATTTTGAAATCGACTGTAAGACGAATCAGGCTGATGCCGCTTTTGTGACGATCCTCCTCACCTCAATCACGCGACATAAATGATCATGATAGACCCCACGGAATACCTGGGATAGATGGATATGGTTATGGTTATGGTTATGCGACGGTATATCCGCATACACTTCTTGTCGGTAACCGCATCTTCAGTATTGACATCGCGGCTGACGAGCGCACAGCCGGGAAACTCGGATAAACATGAGAACGACTTGACCTGACCTCAGTCAGTAAGACAGACTGTATGTCAAATAGGCGTGAAGCTTCGGCGTAAACCTCGCGCTACTCAGTGTAAACCAGGGGGAAGCGGAAGTCGGGGTATATATATATTTGTACCTCGTTCATGACCAGGAAAAAATGGTTGTTGTTCTGAATCATGCGTCATACGATCTGTAGTCTTTGGTGCGCACGGTGAGCTCGAACGGAGAAGACTGCGGCGTATGGTCGCGCCTGTCCACGAAGAGGACGTCATGTCCCCTGTCTAGCAGTCTCTTTCTGAAGTCTGTCACGTACTTGTTGGAGATACGCGTCATGGTTGCCTTTTTCTTGCCGACTTCTCTGCTTATGGCCCTTTCTTGATCTTCCAGCTCGCGGAAGCGTTCAACGGAAACGTTGCCTTTTTTCAGCTGCTTTCGGGCGTTTATCACCTCTTGATGAAGGCGGAGCTGTGTTTGCTTGTCTGTCGCCAGAAGCTCTTCGACCTCACGGTAAGTCGTGATAACGACGGGTCTAAGGCTTTCACGGGTTTCCGCGATGCTGTTTTTCAGCGCGCGTTCCCGCTCTACCTGTTCCTCTCTGCGTCTTTGCTGCTCCATCTTTTCGGCCGTGATGGAAGCGTGTACGTGGTTGTTGTCCTTCAAATCCTTTTCCAGGTCTAATTTGGTGTTTAAAGGTGCGTTTTCCAATCGGAGATTAGTCCACGACACCCCCTCGATGCCGGCATCGCGTACCTCGCCTACGTCGACGATCACGTAATGTATCTCTGTATCACGGGCCTTCCATTCCAAGAAATTTCTTTCGACGATGGCTTTTTCGCGTTCCACAAAAAGACCGTGGCACAACATTTTATCAGAGTATATCCCGATGATTTCCTCGAGGATGACGTACATTTTGTTTCGTTTTCTCTGTTACGGAAAAGGAGGGAGGGGGGCTGTTACTTCATTTCTCAATTTTTTTTTTGGAAGATGTGGGGAGAGAAAGATGTTGTGTAGACGGTACACACAATCTCATCTATACAGAGAATCTGGGATCAATGTTTTTTTCTTCCGTGTCACACCTCGTCGAATCAAAAAAAAAATGGAACGCCCCGCCCTACTTGTAATGAGCAAAATCGGCTATATAGCAGGGTCGTTCAGATCCCGGAGATAATTCCGATATTGGTATAAGGAAATAATCCCGGAGATCTCTTTAACCTCCTTAACAACCCTGGTACACAGCGAACAAAACAACGATGTAAATCAGTCATTTCATTTTTGGATGGACGGACTTTATAAGGAGCAAATTGTCTCCGTAAGTACTTTTCAAGTGAAGCGGTATAATCGCCGCGCCTTAGATACTTATATTCAGAAAAAAATCAGCAGATTTTTACTTCGTCAATTTTTGTCTGTCACCATTTTCCTTTCTTTTCCTTGAGATACATGTTTTTGTGGGGGGTACATAACAGCATGTCGTCCAGCAAGACTGTATGATTTCTTTCGCACCTTTTGCCCGTAGAAACGCACATCCACGAGCATTTGTTTCCGCATGTCGTTCCAGTTCTCATTTTCGCTGAGGGAGCGGCATACTCTTCTCTCGCGGAATATAGGTGTTTGAGATTTTCTTCGGTATCCTTATATTTACATTCGTATTCACCGCTTTTGGGAAAACAAGGAACAGAATTCCGTCGAGATATCGTCCTTTTTACCTGACCTCCGTAAACGTTATCACCATCAGAAATCATGAGATGATGAACGAGGCTATTCCAACGAGATGTACAGTTTGATAAGACCCCTCTGACCGCGTACCTCAAACTGTTCCACGCATCTACGACAGTGCGCCCTTCCGTGAACAACAGAGCCCACGTCAAGACTCGAAGTACGTTTATTCCTGCTCCGATAAAGGTGAAAGAGGGCAGCTTAAGAACGGAAATCATTACGAAAAACATGATACGACCCCAAAATATCGGCAACAGTACTCGAAGAAGCATCGCCAATATTGCTTCGAACGTTATCCAACCGAAATCCTGATCAAATGTTGTTTGCGTAGGTTTAGGTCTGGCTCTGCCGCCTGCAAGCGCCACCTCTTCTTTGCCTGCCGCGAACCCTGATTCGTATTGATGTTGATTTTGAACCCGATATTTCATAGCATCTCCAGCTTCTTGCTCTCCATGTGTATGCCTGTTGCTTTCGGTAAAACGGGATGTATCATGAACGAAGTTTGTTTCTGATGAGGTTTCTGCAATACGTTCTCTAGGAACGAAAACCTTACATCTGTGTTGATGGTTAAGGGCTACCGCCTGATTATACCCGACAGTTGTTTCCTTCATCGAGCTTACTCCGCTAAGAACCCATATACCCATCATCCAGGGTTGTTTCGGGAAAATGCTAAAACGGTATAAGGAATAACGTTTTTTCCGAAACATTTGAACAACCGTGTCATCATCTCTGTGCGCCATGGACACCGACTTTATGATCGGGAGAACGTATTCCGAAGTAGTGCGGTTCATACACGCGGATAAAGAGGACTGGCACGTCCAAAAAGCGCGCCTCAAAGAAGACAGCGAGGATGAACACGACGAGGACGAAGGACCGTTCAAACATATAAAGCTGTACGTCGACGACGAAGATGTTGTGCGCAAGGTGGACATAAACGATTGTGTGTGTCTATTCGACTAAGAGTAGGCTCCTCGTGTCGCCACTCACAATCCAGAGAGAGGATCTGATAGCAGAGCAGAGCAGAGCAGAGCAGAGCAGAGCAGAGCGATGGCGACGACGAGTACAAAAGAAAACGATGGCGCTCTCCGTGCGTTTATGTCATGCGTCGACCTCCCTTTTCCCAAATACTCTGCCATCCGCGACGAAGACTGTGCCCCCGGATTCCGTTCGCTGTGCGAAGACGTGCTGCACCCCGCCATAGACGCGTTCGAGAAAGACGTGTCTCGACATGATTATCATTATGGCCGCGGGTGGTGGGAAGGCGTCTGGAACCCATATCAGCGAATTATCGACCGCTTGCAGCGCGCGTTCGACGTCGTCGAACACTTGAACACCGTCCGTTCGTCCGACGCGCTAGAAAACGGTTTACGAGAGATGCAAGAAGTCAAGACGGGCGTGCTTTTGCGGTTGGGAACGAGTGACGCAACGAGAAAAGCCTTCGCGAAGCTCGAACAACTGCTACGTGACGACAAAGCTACGGATTGCGAAAAGACCAAGAAGCTTCGGGAGAGACTCTTTAAACGCCGCATCGAAGAAATGCGGCAACTGTCGACGTCTTCGTATAGCAAGGATGACGACGGAGGAAACGAACGGAGCTTGCGACTGCAGCAGATCGCGTTGGAGCTTTCGGAGCAGCGCCGAATATACGGGGAAAACCTGACAAAGGCGGCGCTGGGCTTCGCTTATCACGTACGCAGCGACGAGCCCGAGAAGATCGCCGGCGTTCCCGAAGCAATCGTGAAAGCGGCTGCTGCGTCTGCGGCAAAGAAAGAGGGCGAAGGCTGGACCTTTGGCCTCTCGCACTGGCCGGTGCTGATGATGCACGCCGACCACCCGTCCACGCGCGAAGGCATGGGCCGCGCGCGCATGGAGATGGCCCGTGATAACCTGCCCGTCGTCCTCTCGATGCTCCGACTCAGACACGAACAGTCGCGCCTCCTCGGTTTTGTGAGTTTTGCGGATATGGTTTGCGGTAAAAGGATGGCACAGAGCGTCAAAGCCGTCGAATCGTTTTTAGACACTCTGCGCGCCGATCTGATGCCGCACGCCAAGCGCGAGATCGAGGAGCTCGAGAAGAGGTTCGTTGAGGAGGATCGACAGGATCGACAGTCGCCTATATCAACGCTCGAGACCCTCTTGTCTTACCCGCACGCCATGTTTTACAAGAACAAGCTGCTGGAAGAAAATACGGGCGGCACAGATGACGCAAACGACGCAAACGACGACAAGACCGGCTTCGTCATAGCGGATCTAGTGTCGCGACTCGATTCGACGGCGCGAAAATTGTTCGGCGTGCGTCTCGTTCGGGAGCTCGATGTCGAAGGCGCGTGCGCTTGGCACCCCAGCGTCGAGGTTTTTGCGGTCGTCGACGAAAAGGACGACGACGATCCCGAACGAGCCGCGGGTCGCGTCATGGGTCACGTTTGTTTCGACCTACGCAAGCGCGAGGGCAAGTCGCAGGTGGCGCCGGCTTGGGTGGCCAAGGCGCAGTCGCGAAGCCGTCTGTTCCCTGAGCACGCGCAACATCCGCCGTGTGACGAAAAAACAAAAAAAGACGAGCGCCTGCCCCTGGTCCATGTGTGCGCCAACCTCGAGGATGGAGAAGGAGGAGCGGACGCTACGAGCACACGGTGCGTTTTCCACGAGTTCGGACACGCGCTGCATTACGTGCTGAGCGAAGCGGAGGACGATTCATGCGGCTACGAAGGCATCGAATGGGACGCGGTAGAGATCCCATCGTATTTCATGGAGCGCTGGGGCGCGAAGGAAGAGGGCGACGCCCTGGACACCCTACCCGTGTCGAGCGCCATCGACACGCTGCGTCAGGTGCAGTTTGCGCTCGCCGACCTGACCCTGCATTCTTGCGCGCCTCCGACCACGGAAAAAGAGATGACGAATGTTTTACGCGACATCGCTCGCTCGACCCTGTACGCCAGTGTGCCGGAAGCGTTCCGCCCCGAGGAAGCGTACTACCCCTGTTTCTTTTCTCATTTGTTCACGGGCGAGTACGCGGCGAGCTATTACGGCTATCTCTGGTCGTCGAACCTTGCCGCGGATGCTTACGCGCACGTCGTACAAGATCCCGAAACCAGGGGGCGCGACTTTCGGCGCGAGTTCCTGGCGTACGGGAGCGGAAGGCACCCTATGGACGGCTTTCGCGCGTTCCTGGGGCGCGAGCCGGACGATCGCGCTCTGCTGCGCGAGTTCTAGGAGTGAGAGTACGGGACGTTGTCAATTCAGTACACATCAAGGTGTAACAAACATCAGTTGCCAGACTGGACTATAACGGAGTCGCCGTGTATCATCCACGTGTTCCCATGACAGACGTGCTTCGGGAGAGCCCGCGCGCTGGGTGCTAGAAATCCCGGTACGATAATATATGGTGCAAGAAACGAAAATGGAAGAAAGCATGAACTTGCGTTATGGTCTCGCGGACGGCTCGCTATTATGCACCACGCGGATCACGACGAGCGGGAGAGAGTAGAAAGGCCGCAGTACCTATCGAACATCTCCACCAGAGACGATGCAACAGTCGGCATAGGAATATCATCCCCTTTTGACGACACGGATGGAGTATCAAAGCGAGACTTTTTAGACGGCTTCTTATCGCTCTCCTCCGGATAAAGCCCCTTGCGCTTCTCGCCAAGAGGACAAGAACACGCCGAGTACATCTCACGTGACATGGATGAATCATCATCGGAGTCTACCTCTGTGTTCGATGGCGAACTGTATGGCAGCGAGTTCATCTCGCAGTCTGATGAATTTTCGTATGAGCAGCCGCTGCTGTACTCATCACAAGACGAGGCTAGACAAGACGATGTCAATATCTCTTCTTCGTCAGACGCCGTAAGATCATCCCGAAGATCATCATTTTGGAAGACATCGACGCCTTCTTCGAGGACTTTGTGCAACGTACATCGTACGCACGCGTACGCTTCTGACGATGTTTGCATCCCTGCTTCAAGCAACTGGAGCGCACGTGCACGAGACATCCCGCCAGGATCACGTGACGCCCGATGTTCAATCAAGCGGCACGCCGACTTCAACAAGCCCCCCCTGAGAGCGACGTTTATCGTTTCTCCGTCACAACGGGCTCCTGTATCGAATGTCGCACGTCCCAAAATGGTCTCCAGAAACGCATCAAACTTGGAGTCCATCATCTTCCTTCTCTCTTCTCTCTCCGCCATTGCGGCATCATCATCATACGTACATGCGTCACACGCTCTCATGGCCGCGCTGGTCAGGGGGCGCAAGCCGTCATACGGTTCGTTCGGATATCGCCGCGTCTGGAGCAAGAAGGGGTGTCCCTCTTCTTCGTCCCCTAAGAACTCCATGCCCATGTCGAGCAACACATCTGCTCGCATATTATAAGTGACGTGGAAAACGAGTTTCCGCATCGCTTCGTAGCTCCACGTGATCGATGCGTAAAACCACGCGCTCTCCTCGGGAAATCCGCATAATCTTTTCAGTATCTTCCGGCATTCCGCCGCAGAGAAATCGGGATCCACCAGTAGGGGGATTATGCAGTCAATTGCATCCTGTCCAATGACCTGCGACCGCTGAATCCCCGAATCGGACATCGTGACAGGTGAGGACAACGAGACATCAGCATCCAGGTAGGTTTCGTCAATTTTTTTGGAAAGACGTGCGGCAGTTCGATCCGGAATGCCCAAGACGAATGCCTAAGGTAAGCGCGGGACGGGCGCCTATGCAGGTGACTTGCATCAGGACGACAGACGGGCGCCTTTTCATCCCGACAATTACGCGAGCGTATCGTCGTCAGCGAAGTTCCGGAGGAATCGCGTTGATGGGCGGACGCCTCTCGTCAAACAAAACAAAAGCCCAAAACCTGACGATTGTTTCCGACGCATAAAAACGACATTGTGAGTGTTCGATACCACAGATACAAAAACAGCATGCCAGAAGCTACTATCTTTTGTAGCTACGCGTGCGCTGTGTTTTGGGCTGCAGCAACGAGCGCGGTCTTTCTGATTTTGGGAATCCTGATGCTTGTCCCTTCGGTCCACTTCGGAAACAAAGCCGGCGGCATCGTGCTCGTCGTGCTCGGAGGAACGGGCGTAGCCGGCTTAGGCGGAGGAGCCATCGGGGGGCTGTTCGGAGCTGCGCTCGGATCGCCGATCGACTGCTGCTGTTGCGACGCGGTGTGAATTACGCGGTCTAAACGACGCGGATGCCAATTATTTTTACTGCTCGGAGTGATTGAGCACGAGCACGAACACCTTCTCCATGACGTCCAAGTACACGTGGTGGTTGCTTCTTTCCATCTTATGAAGCCATTCGCACACGTAGTCGAACATAGCGCGGGACATCTCGTCTTTCAATCGACAGTATGTTGCCGGAACGGAAGGTGTAGATGACGAAGGATACTTCATTCCTTGGAGTCGAAACCAAAATCGGGAGAAACATGCTGAGAGGTAGGCAAGGACGCCTCTTATACGCAAATGGTTCTGGTGTAACAGAATTCATTTGCACAAGTATACCTAAAGTGTTCGAAAGATTAAGCAGTGACACCATAAACCGCCGTATAACATTCGGGCGTCGAGGGGTCGATAAAAATCCTTAAAAATCCTTGGATCCCTTTTTTGGACGGGATACCGAATCCGTATAAAGGCGGCGAAGGACGCGAATAATGAATTTGTACGATACGGCCATGTCGCCTATATCCATCGTGGATCAACGTCTCAAGAAATACGGCCCGATATACGTAACATGCGCCATCGTAATGGGGCTCGCGTTCTTGATAGCTTGGGTGTTCGTTTACACCGATTGGGACACGTTCAAAGACGGCTGCAATCACCGCGTCGAAGCCAAGGTCATGGACCAGATCGACGCGGACGTTCACGCCAAATGCGACCTCACGCTCGGATGGCGGACGCGTTCGCGCGCAACCTCCTATAGAGAGACGGTCGTGTTGTGGGAGTGCGACCCGGGGTTTTCGAAACCCGACGACGAAGAGGACGCCAAGTCGTTTCCGAGTCCGACGTGCTATAAGGAGGGCGAAGAGGATTTGCGTGTGATGGAGGTGGACGACTACATGTATTACGACCGCATACGCCGTCGTTATCGCAAAGGACGCTATCAGAGCGACCACGTCACTTCGATCTCAAAGATCCGCCGTTTGAAACGGACGTGGATCGCGCTCCTGGTCGTGTGGACAGTCGCGTGGGGATCCATAGTCCTCTTTATTGCCGTAAAGATATGCGTCGGCATCGTCGTGATGTCTCACAGACGCCAAGAAACGGACAACACCGTATCACGACCTAAAAATGATGCGATGGGAATGCTTCCCGTAGGATTCGTCAAAAGCGACGAAGTGCTGTGACGATTCGCTCTCTATCGCTTTATAGCGCGAGTGATCGGCTGATCGGCTGATCACAAGGACGCGAGGTGGCGGTGGAAACGGTGCAGAGACACCCAGTCCGTCGGATCTTGCATGACTTTGGTCGCATCGAACACCGTGTCATAAGCGGCTCTCATTTGTTTCGCGGAACGTGTTATCGACATGCCTCCTGAACCCGTGCAACACGGCGTACACGCCACCTTGCGCACGTTCACGTCGTTCGGGCGACGGCGGATGTCGACCAGCAGGGCGCGAAACGCAAGGTACGCGTTCAGCGTGGAGCCGACGTCGTGCGGGACGCGCATGGTGGGCACGTGGGCGACGTAAGGCACGGCCGTATGGTGGGTCTTGATCAGCAGGCACGTCCCGACCGGCTGTTCGCCACGATACGTTTCGCCGATGACGCGTTGCACGCGCTCGTGAAAGTAGTCGGCGTTGGGTTCCGCCGTCGTCATCATGGCGTTCACGGCACCATCGACTCCTCCGTCCATACGACCAAAAGAGTTGCCGGTGGTCATCAAGCAGTCGACGCTCTCCGCCGTCGCGAGCTGGGTCAGATTCGCGCGCTCAAAGGAAACGTTCGGGAGGTCTTTTCCGAACGCGTTCCGGAACTCATCCAAATGAACGGGATCGATGAAGGCGAAGTAAATGTGCGGCGGCTGCTCTAAATTTTGCCGCTGCATGCTTTCGGCAAGATATCCCCTTTGATGTGTACTGATAGTAGCGTACGACCCATCGACTTATATGCTATCTCCGTCGTGCTTTGCTCTCTTGCGTTCTCTCTAGGGTTGTACAGCGGGTTAAGGAAAGTTCCGGTAAAATGCTAAAACGGTATATTTTAGGAAGAACGGTTTCCCCGGAACAATTGAACAACCGTGGTATCCTCGTATCTTAGAAGCAACAGCGATAGCTTGATGTGGTGTCCATAACGGATGAGCTTTACAGACTCTGATCATGAACCTTTCCAAGTTCGTGATGAGATGGTTTTTGACGTTCGTCAAGTACAGTTGAGCACCGGCGCTGTAAATGTTCCTATCTCCTTCGTATCGAGGAAGATCGTCTCGCAACAGATCCAGACGTTCTTGATGCATCTCCTTTACCGGGACTTCTGATTTTACGGCGTCTGCGGTTGATAACCGATCGAAAAAAAAATCAGAAGCGTTTTACGAATGCAGCATGTGCACGAGCAAGTGCACGACACAAACTAGCCATGAGATGTATCGTGGAGCATGCTTTTGGTGTCATGAAACGTTTCAAGAGAATTACGAAAAGAGAGGACCGACTGTGTGATCGTTACATGACGTTTTTTTATCTCGGGCTTATCGTTCGAATTTCACGAGAGTTCCCCTCATGTCTTTTTTGAACGACGGCTAAACAAGCACGCGTCCCGAAATTCGTCACGCTATCTAGTAGTCAAGAGGCGAGGATGTATCTATGTTAGAAGATAAAATTTTATCGCACGCCGCGAACGCAAGTGAAAATCTTTCTATCGACCGTGAGTTATTATCGTAGTGGTGTACACGATAGCCGAATCGAAGAAAAAAACAGCGGTATACCAGTGTCAGAATTTAGCGAGACACGCCCTTAATTGCTTTTCGTCCAAATATACGCTTTCGACCAACCCTAAACGCCCTTGCGTTTTGCCACGTAAAAAAACGATGACAAGGAGGACGTGGATGCCGAGATGCTAGAGAACGCGATGACCTTCAACGGGGCGCTCCATGCAGTGCGCTCTGATCGCGTGCTGGACCACGCGCACCGCAATACCGTATCGACGCTAGTACTTTGCGTATTTTCAACGTTGCTGCAAGGCAAATATTCGCAAAATCCTGGAGTCGCTACGGTAACACCATTAGGTGCTGGTGCGGAGAAGTGCACGGATATGTTTGCGCGTGTTCCTGCTCACACACCGGTGGAATGGCAGAACAGCAGCATCACGATTTGCGCCATATCGGAGTAAGGTAGTGACAACCTCGACGTGACCTAATCGGCAGCTGTGGCGCAAGGCATAGTCGTCTAGTGCATGCACGTTTGCTGCATTTTTGATGAGGATGTGCACGATCATTTCCTTGTTTTTTTCCGCTGCAAATCGCAGAGCATCATCATTATCCGTGTGCACATCTGCACCGTAGCGGATCAGCAGTCGAACCAGTTGCTCGTCTCCGTGAGCTGCTGCCGTGACCAAAGCGTTTTCGCCATGAAGGCGAAAGTGTACGTCAGCCCCTTTTTCAAGCAATAGGCAGGCGGTTTCGCTTCGTCCAGCTTTGCATGCAAACAGGAAAGCCATGTCGTGCATCGCACGCCTCCGATCTTTTGTTCCATCTATTGCTTCCTCGAGGGGATTCAGTGCGGGATCGACCACGCGAAAGAAGGTCGGTGAGTCATAGCTGACAAATTCTTGCACGGCGCTTTTCCCGCAGGGATGAATGGCCGCCACGTAAAAGCGGCCAGTGCATAGCAGCCACTGCGTCACCGTGGTGACATCTTTTCGAAACGTGTTTCCGATGCAACGGCAGGTGCACAATAGGTTACAAACATCTTGCTCTCTTGGGAGTCGTATGAGGATTTGCCACCATACGGAGATTGGGACATGATCGAAAGAGGGAGACATGATGGATTGATTGATTATACCGAGACACTGTACTTCCGCTCTCCCAATGTGTTTCAATTTTTTTCCGCGAGGACGACGCCGACAGTGCGTCTCCTATATACGCCCATTATCCACACACACAACATTCTTCAACAATCCGGGTATAGAGCCTTTTATTGTTGCAGTTCGTTCATTTCACGCAGGAGGGCGCTCGGGTCGGCAGACCACCCCAAGAACTCCACGAAGCCCTCGAGGGGGCTGCGCGCGCTGCCCGGCGCCAGAAAGCTCTTCCTCAGCTTCGCATCTCCATGCCTGGTACATCCCCCTCAACCACCTCGTCTTCCGTAATAAGCAATGATGTACCTGGGCCTGTACGAGGATTCGTCCCGGTTCTGGCAACGACGACATACCCAGAACATGAGCATGCGCGGAGGATTTTATGACGACAATGATGTACGACAATATATAACCAATACAACGCCGGCAAGAAACGACGATACGAATCCGCCGCCGCTCCACAGCCGGAACACGAGATCTAGAAGAGGTGAGAAAATACGATAATCCGCATCACTGGATGTGTATCGCAGGTTTTGAATTGATTTGATTTTACGCAACGAGGCTGTAATTATGGTGCGGTCAGACGCGACGTGACAAAGCAACGGTCACCATCGCACAGACTAGGATTGTATGTAAGGTTCCGTCAAATCATATATACGATAAAGTGTAAATATATGGTTTTACGGAACCTTACGTGTATGCGTTCACCTCGGAGCAGCAGCAGATGTCGTGTTCCACGGACCTTTTACCGCCGACATTGAATCAATCGAATCATCGTTCCTATGGACAGGGAGATACGCGTCCCCTCGAAGAGGGTCGTGCATGTCCGAACCCAATGCCAACGGCGGAGAAGGACACGATGACTCAAAGTTTGGGCCAAGAGCAGGAGAAGATTTCGTGCCGCTCAACAGGTCAGACAGGACTTTCGCTACTGTTTTTACCGCGACAGAGAGAACGCCGTTTTCGCTGTTGTTTGGCATCGTCGTTCGTTCGCTCATTGCTTAGTTGGATGGTATATATAATTTATTTTTGAGCTACGCGGAAGCGCATTTCTATACCGCTTATTGGAAAAAGAGCATATAAAGGGTCATGAGATAAGCGGTATACGACGAGTGCAGTACTCGCCGCGCTCTATGAAGCTCGTCATCACGCTACAACCCTAAACGAACGCCTCTGCTTTTGCGGCCTAGATCAAACCAGCGTCTTCTTCTTCCTGATGCCCAGGACGCCGGAGGCACGATCATACCTCCTGCCCGTGCTGTCGGCCACGCTGGACGCGCGCTGCTCCCTGTCCGAGCTCAGAGGCAACGCTCTTCTCCTCCAAAAGGTATTCGAGTGGTTGGACCGTAGCTTTTACTCGTTGTACGTCACGCCGGCGAATTACGCCCACCAGTGGGACGACGTTGCCATCGTTGAGAAAGAACCATACGGATGCGAGGAAGCCGAGGCGCCGGATGCATCTGATGCGCAAAAGGCGATAATCAACGAGGCGATAGCAAAGCCGTCCGCTACGCCGTCCGAATCGTCCGAAGTCTGTGCTTTTTTGAGATCTTCCGTCCTCAATCCCCGCAATCCGATTTACAGAGGCATCGCCTTCTCGCGCGCGTTTTATTTGGATCGACGGTGGAGCGACAGCTGCCTCCGAGAAACGCGAGGAGGCAGCAAGATGTACGACATGTACCTGCTGCCTCCTCCTTCTGGAAAGGAGATCGACGTCAACATGATGCCCATCAACTTGTGCCGTCTTCGGACGTCTTTGCCGGAAGATCTGCGCCACTACGCGAACCTGATCGCCGCGCTTCCGGTCATGTATTACGTCACCAAGCCCACGATTCGAGATAGGATAGCTTACCTCACCGTCCAGGAGGGCTTCGTGTCGGTCGGAAAGAGCCAGCGCCGTCCGGGGGTTCATATCGAAAGGCCCTTGCCCTCTGGAAACGGCAGGATTTCTAAGGCCGTAAAAGAATGGAAGCAATCGTTGACCGAGCTCGAAGCGGAGCATCTAGACGCGGCTTGGGGATTGGGAAGCTTGAGCACCTATGACGACATTCCCATTGATGGCATTTACACGGCTTCCTCGGTGTCGAACAGCTGCGCGGTATGGCCCGCGCTTATCGAAAGCCCAGAAAACGTCACCGACGCTCATGGTGGCATCGAACATCTCCGTCCTTTCTTGGGAGATCCCGTGTTGCTCAAAGCGGGCGAGGTTTGCTGGATGACGGATCGAACGCCGCACGAATCTCTGCCTCTGCGTGCTCCCGATGACGATCCTACGGCGACTCGCGTGTTTCGCCAGTATTTCCGGTTGGTCGTCGGACCGATATCGGTGTGGTACACGCTGCACAACACACCCAACCCGACGGGCACCCTCCCGGACGCACCGGACATCAGCGACGAGGACAAGTTCATGTTCGCTCCGACCGGTAAAATTTTCCCAAAGGATTGATCACACATAGACGAGGTCATCACAAAAAGAAACGCTCCATCATCGCGAACGCGACCACGTCGGACCCTGTCTCTCTATTTCCCTTTATTGTCGACTATTCGAACGACGCGCCGCCGCCGCAGTAGCAGTCCGTATATCGTATTTCCGTTCGTCGTGTCTCAGCCCGTAAAATATACCCTTGGTCTTCCTGATCTTCTTTACACCCAACTCCACGAGGTCCCTCGACGCCTGCGTGGCGTTGAACGTTTCCGGACGGGAGTGCCTCGCCGTTACGTATTTATACACGTTGATCACGGCGCATTGAGCTGGCATATCCCCCATCGGGTCGATGTGGCGCTCTACGTATTCGCGGGTGAAATAGAGTTGTTCCTGCGCCGGGGTCCATTTTGACGGCTTTGTGGCGGATGATGTGATATCGTCCATTAGGTCCCCTCGGCCGTCTTCGCCGCATATAGCGTGGATCAGCGCGCTCAGGAAGCGATGGGCGTTCAGGAGGTCTTGCGCATCCACCGCACAACCATCCGTGTATTTTAACACGCACTTCGTGAGTGCTGCAGGATTTTCGCCGCCCAATGGTACGAAAGGCCTTCCGATTTCGACGAATTCGTTCAAGAGGTCGATGCGCTCGAGAGCGGCGTGCGTCGGAAACAAGTGCAGCCTCCCGTCGATGGCGTTCATGTACAGCACGAACTCGTTCCTTCCTTCGTCATTCGTGCTGCTCGTCTGTGCACGGTCTTTGCTGTCTTTTCCATACAAGTCGTTCGCAATTTCTGCGAAACCGTAATCGTTGAAGGCGCGAGGCGCGGAACGGTCCCAATTGATAGAACCGTACCAATTAGCGTATTTGAAGGCGCACGCCAACCGTGGATCTTCCGAACGAGAAGCCATTGCATTTCGAGACGAATCGGCCGCCGCCTGAATCTCGTCACGGAGTTCGGGATCGTATCGAAACACGTTTTCCTCCAAGATACGACCGACCTCATCGAATAACAAGACGGTTTTCGGCCCTATGTCCAGGTGCTGGTCGGCGGCGTTGTTTGCGTTTCGCATAATGGGACGAGCAGAGGATGAGCACTCTCCCTGATCTCCTCCTTGCTGTCGTCGTTCTGGCCCATCTGACGAGACCGTGCGATCGCCGCACACGAGCGTGTACGCGTACGCCATCAACAGCGAAAGTAGGTGCCATTTACGGTTGACGACGAAAGTGTTTTGCGAGGTGGGGGTAGCGCGACGGATGGTGAATATAGGGTGTGTGGCACTACACTCTGTCCATCCGAAAATGAAACAGCGGATTCTCTATGGCAACATCGAAGTGCCTTGGCGTTCACTAGCCTTCGGGATTGTTTTTTTGGCGAACAAAAAAATCGTGCGTTGTCTTCAAACCGTGTTATGGTGGTCCACATGAGGTGTTTCAAAATTAATTGGCAGGACTGTATCATTTTGCCAGACATGCAAGACGCTGTACTGCGTACCTTTTTTCACATTTCGCGGTCATCAGCATGCACACGGAGGAAAGGAATCGACTTCATTCGTATAAAAAACCGAAACTCATGTGCGCAGGATCCAGTTTTTTATCTGACATCGACAACTTATTCTCCCTTCCCTGCTGATTACTGGGTCTGCTGTGCTGTGCTGAGCTGAGCTGTCGTAACTGCTGCTGTGCTGTGCGCCCGACGCACTCCCCCACCCCTAACCCCCGCCATCATGAGCATCAGGGGAGTGTCGCGCTCCATGGCCGACTTCCTGGCGAGGAGGGACGCGACAGGGAAGCCCTTTCAATGCGACGAGAACAGCGTGCTCCTGTTCATCGACCTGTCCGGCTCGACGAGGTACTCCGAATCGCGTGGCCAGTACGACCGCGTCGTGTTTGACGTGATCGACAAAGAAACCCGTAGACCGGGCGTGTCGTCCGTGCTTTATGCGTTTTGGGGCTCCGAGCTTCTTATCGCCGACGACGAACGCGCGGCTATGGAGATCTGTCACTCAGAGTGCACGAATGGGACTTCCGCCGAGCTTTTGGTCACGACCGCGAAGTCCGTACCAGGCGTCGAGAGCGCGCGCATCGTGGTCGTCACCGACGGCGAAGTTCCGACGTACGACATCCGGAGGTGCGCGCACCACAGGTTCCGTGAAGTGTACTTTTTGTGCGTCGAGCTGTATTCCGGCAGCACCGACCGCAGCTTGCCCATGCTGTTCGACAATAGCGCGTCTCTGAGCATCGAGTACGTGAACGCCATGAACGACACGCGGGACATCGTGCTCCTGAACTACGACGGCGGAAAGGCCGACGAGACCGTCGAAAGCTTTGGCGAAATGGTGGACGCCGCCAAAAACTATGCCGAATCGACAGGCGAGCCCCCTGTGTTCGAGCACCACCTCGCGCCCCTCAAAAACGCTTGCGGCGCCCTGTACATGGCGCTGTTTGACAGGCCCGACAGGTTTCACGCCGTGCGCGAGAGGGTCAGCGCCGCGATGCAGCGCATGAAGGCGTTCAGGGACGCGCGCCAAGACGCGCGCGTGGTGGAACGGCTCGCCGATCTGCGAGGAGCGTCCGCGAACGAAGCGTTCGACGATGCCGTAAAGTTCCTGCGGGACCTGCTCTCGAAACTGGGCAGCAGCGTGACGTCGACGTGCTTTGTGCACGATCGCGCGGCCTTCAAGGCGCCGGGCCTGCTGGAGCGCAGCGGCGTCAAGACGCAGGACACGAGCGACAAGGCCGCGTCGTCGTACGCCAGCGCCTACCTGAAGCCATGCGCCATCATCGGCGACGACGAAGCCGTGGAGCACGTGCTCCCGTTGGCCTCCCTTCCCGAAGATTTGGTCGAGAACGAAAACTTCATCCGGGAGCCGCTCGCCTTCGTCAAGACGCTGGCGCAGATCGGCGTCGTCATGCCTCCGATGTCGGTCAAAGCCTTCCGCGAGTGGGTGGTTGTTCGCGGAAACTACACGCACCCTGTTACGCGCGGTAAAATAGGCGGCGCTCTGCCGCTTTACGCCGATCTCGGCCCCGAGGAGGTTCGAGTGCTCCGCTCGCAAATCGCGCACGCGTTCTTTGGCGGGAAGATGGTCGGGCCGTGGTCTAGGTTCCTTGCCGCCATATACTTGACGTCCAAAGGGTGCGCTTTCGTCCCGTCCGGCGTCGTCGACGCGCTCCTCGACATGACGTGTCGCGCTCTGATCAAGGACACCGGTCCAGTGACGGGTAGTCCGCTGATTTCGTTTCCCTCGGGCCGATCCAGCGTCCTGCTGTCGTTTCAGTTCAAGCTCCTGTCCCGGCGACTGGGATTCCGGGGGGAGAGCGACGTGTTCCGCTCGGTGCTCATGTTTCCCGGGCTGGCGCGCAATGTGCTCGAGCTGCTCAGGGACGTGCGTGGGGCCAGGGGCGCGGACGCGTGGGACCCCGAGATGGCGGCGGTGGACGAGGAGGAGCTGGAGCGCACCATCGACGCGTACGAGAGCTACGCCACCATGTACAGGGTGTATGGTAAGCACGGCGAGAAGGGGGTGTCCAGGCTGATGCGCACGCTGTGGCAGGCGTACGAGATTGTGGACGAGACGATCGTGTTTTTTTCGGGCCCGGGCGACGACCGGCTGGTGCGTGAGAAAGGCATCCGTTGTCCCCCCGGCCTGGCATACGCGCTCTATGTGTTTTTGATGCACGGCATGAACAGGAAGAAGAAGCGCGGCGTCGGCTCCGCTCCAGTGCATTCCAACAACAACAGTGGTGACGACGCCGACGCCGACGAAGACCTGAAGCGCGCTTACTTGGATGGAGTTCGAGAGATGCCGCTTCCTCTTCCCGTCGTGCTAGAGGCGGACGAGGACAAGGAGGTGGCTTACGCCAAGGAGTCGTCGGTGCTGTGCCCCGAAACGTGTCGCCCGCGCGTGCCATCGACCGGTAAGCCTTTCTCGCGCGCGGATGCCCAAGAAAGATACGGCCGTCATTTCCTATCCGCCCACAACTGGTACGGCTTACTCGTCTGTCGTATGGGCCGGTTTCCTACGGAGGATGAGATGCTGGCGTACGCCGCCAAAAGAACGCGCACGCAATCGGGCGACGATTCGGCAGTGTTGCCCGCGCGCGCGAGGGACGTGTTGCGCGTGGCCATGCGCGAGTTTGCGGAGCTTCGCAAACGATGTCCCGCGCTCGAGAACGTCACGGAGTTTGCTCGACGTTTCCGTGAATCAACGGATCCAGAGAAGAGGTTCGCCATGCAGGAACAGCAGCAGGAGTAGAGAGAACGCTCGAAAAAATTGATTGACGAGTCGTCTTTTCACCTGGCGGCCGTCTCTCCTCACTCTTTTCTTGCATTTTGCGCACTGAGACAGGTCGTAATCATGAAAATCGACCGCAAAATCGTGGATAAGACTGCCGTGCGACGCGTTCACAAAAAGGAGGTGTAGTGTACAAACAATAAGGCGTTCGTGTACGACGTGTACTACGATTATGCGGTCGATGCATTCTCGAATTTCCATGTGGGGCGCGAGAGCGCGTGCACGCTTATCCGCGAACTGAACAATACGGCCAACCCTCGCCGTAAAGAAAGCATGCCATCATTCAGTACTTCGTAGACACGCAGGAGGGACTTACCGATGGTCATCCATTACATGAACCACTGATAAGCCTTTAAACCGTCGACTGAGAAAAAATAGGGAATATGGCCGTGAATAAATACTTACGTGATCATCCTTTTCTTTCCTTGCTCGCGACTTTGACAAGCTCGTTGCGCTCGCGAAGGGCGGCGTAATCGTAAAGCTGTCGTCTCTCGCGATCCATGTAATACATGCGCCCGTCAGCCTTTTTAACGGCTACAAGCTTGACGTCTTTACCGCGATCGCCGAGCAGCTCGTCGTGATCTCCCGCCTTGGACCCCCCCTTGTCGTCCCCGGGTAGAGAGTAAGAGAAGGCGCGCGCCGGCACGTTCACGGGGACCGGCACGCACGAGTGCCCGGGGTCCAGGCGCGCGTGCGTCGGCAGGTGCAGCCGGCAGTCGACCGCGCCACGCTTCATGACGCTCAGCATCTGGTTGACCAGCGCCTTCTTCTGGTGCATCAGCGCGTACATGTTCTGGTCGGTCGTCATCTTGGCGTCCAGGTTCTTGATGGTCTCCTCCTCCGCCTGGTTCGGCGTGAAGCTGGCGAGGTAGAGCGACACGCCCACCTGGCGCTCTTCGGGCGGGAGCCGGGTGTGCGAGTAGGCGCGGACCGCCCTGCCGATAACCTGGTCGATGCGATTAGCGTGCCAGAACGGCTCCATCAGGTGGACGTGGCGCACGTGCTTGAGCGTGATGCCCTCCGCGCCCGATTTGGTGACCAGCAGCACGCGCACGAGCTCTCCATACAAGTTCTCGCGCTCCGTTACATGAGATGCATTCGATGCATTCGATGCATTCGCTGATTTTTTCCTGCTGTTTTTTGTTCGTGTGGCACCATCGAGCGGCGTAGCGCCTATGATGAGGCGCACGTCGCGCAGCACCGACTCGGGGAGGCGGTCAAAGTCGGAGTTGAAGGCATTGAGCATGATGCGCGCCGCCTCCGGGTCCGAGTTGTCGTACGCCATGTACCTCGGTCGACGAAATATCTCATCGTACGTCGCGGCATTTCCTAACGGCTTTTGAACGTCGACGAAAGGACCGTCGTCGATCTGGAGGTACGCTCGATATTGTGAAGTCCCCGATCTCGCCAATCTCGCCGGTTCGTTGTTGCCGCCGCTACTCACTATGGGAGCTCCCTTCTCTCCCTGCGTCTCTTGCGCCTTACTGCGGATGCTCGTGTCGTTGCTCTTGAATGACGCAGAAGCGGTCGGAGAAGGAGACGGGCTCTGATCCACGTCCTTTCGCACGACGACGCGCACGAATCCATTGACGTCCATCGCCGCCATCAAGAGGTTCAGGCCTTCGACGCTTCGGAACGACGAATACACCAGAGCGGGCACCGCGTTCGGTGCGTTCGGTGCGTTCGGTGCGTTCGGTGCGTTCGGTGCGTTCGGTAGAGTCCTGGGTATCCCGGATACGATGGATGAGTTACCGCCCATCGTCCTCTTTTTTCCGATAGAGGGAGGAAGGAGGCGCCGTATAATGACGTCGAATTTGGGGCTCTGTTTGGCGATGCCCGAGTACTCCTGCTGGTGCTGCCGCTCCTGCAATTTTTGCGGGCGTTCATGCCAGGGATGATTATCCGCGGGTATTAGGCGCAATGTGTCGCGGTGGTCGGTGCGCAACGAGCGCACGGCGCTTTCGAGCGCGTGCTCGTACGCCTTGGGGAGCGCGCCCTCGGATGACACGTCCTTGCGGTAAGGCCTGGGCACGTCGTCCGGGAACACGAAGTTGCAGGCCTGTCGGCTGAAGGCGCGATAGACGTTTCCCCCGGAGTCGTCGTGCAGCGCAAAAGCCGAGGAAGAACCGGAGGAGCCCCTCCTCATCTGCGCGAACTGGCGCGCTTTCCTCTCGCGCTCCCGTTCGTCGTCGCGGAGTTCCTTGTACGCGTCGAACTGTTGCTTGCTCATCGGACACTCGACCAACTCGATGGGCGCGATCAGACGCGGATACAACGCGGGGTCTCGCGCTTCGAAGTGAGACACCGTGCCTACTACGCGGCGCGTGAGATCGTCCACGTTGGTCAGATGAAACCCGTCCTTGGAGGCGTATCGTTCCGCGAATGCTTCTCCCATCGGCAGCAGTGTCTCGTTGCGAAAAACGATCTTTTCGACCCTGGACACAGGATGACCGTCATCTTCCGATCCACCAGATGTAAGAGAAGCGCGGATGCTATCCTGTACCCGCCTCATCCACCCCTTCCCCCAGTCGTAACCGCCTCCTTTCGAGGAGCGACGTCCTCCGCGAGCAGTTCCGAAGGGTGATGACGCACGAAAGGGCGAGGCGCCAAAGGGAGACGCGCCAAAGGGCGAAGTTGATGGACCGGAATCCGGGCCGCCGTGCCACCTCTGTTTCTCATCTTCCTCTTCGTCCTCGGTTCTTCGCACGAAGACGCTCGGCAGACCAGAGGGAGATGGACGGTTGGCATTCGCGGATAATTCGGACGATGTCACGCGAGAGAAACCGAATGGCGTCGTGTTGATCGTGACCACAAGGCCTCCCAGCTTCCTGCCGTACTGGACGAAGTAGCGGTTAACGAAGGGGTTCTGGTCCAGCGCGCGTTCGACGGCCTTGTCCGAACGCACGTCGCTGAGGTGCACGTCCATGAGCCGGATGAATCCGTGGGCCAGGTTGATCATATACGGCATCTCCATGACGACGTTGACAAACGGTGTTCCCGTAAGAAGAATGACTTTTTTGGGTTCCGCGTGCATGATACGCTCGTAGACGCGAGACGCCAATCTGCCATTGATAACCGACGACATGAAGTTGTGGGCTTCGTCGATGACGACGGTGGAGTAGTCGAACATGTTATGCGGCGATTCGCAGATCTCGGCGACATTTTGCGCCGTGAATCCGTCCGAATGCAAGAACGTTATGCTCTCTCGGATGTCTCGGTTCAGCTGCGCGCGCACGCTCTCCTTCTCCTGCGCCGACAGCTCGTCAAAGGCGCGCCAAACCAGCGTTCCCGACGCGGCGTTTTTATTGGACGGTGATCCTGTCCTTTCGTTCTTTGGTTGTCCGTGCGTGACCCATCGTCTGGAAATCGGGTCGAACGCCCAGTGCCTGCGTTCTGAAAAAGCGGGATTACCGCATCTGCGGGTTTCGTCGATAAAGTTGTTCTCGAGCGAAGCCGGCAATATAACGACGGTTCTGTAACGATCGTCTAGGGCGTGCAGACCTGCTATGGCGGCGCAAGACTTTCCGGCTCCTACCGCGTGATATAGCACCAGCCCCTGATAAGGCGAGTCCGATTGCAGGTAGTCGCGCACGAACTTCTGCTGCGGGAACAAGCGCATCGCTTCGTTTTCGGAAACTTTCGCGATTTTGCCAGAGCCGTGCACGTCCTTGTCTGGAGGCATATGCGGCGTATCCGAGTACACAAAGGTCTTTTCGATCCATTCCGCGAATCCCATGCGGTCGGGCAACATCCACGCATCGGGTCGGATTTCGACGCGGCTATCTATTCTGCTCTCGGAGTACTCGCCGCCTTTTGCCACGAGAGTTCGCATTAAAGAAGAAGATGAGCGGATCGCGTTCTTCTTCGCCGGCATCGACGACCCTGTTCTCCTGCGGCGGTTTCTCCCCTTCCTGCTTTCTCGTTCTCGTTCTCGTTCTCGTTCTTCGCGCGAAGACGGCGGCATGATTCAGCGTCCCGCGTTTACTTTTCGCTTCGATTTTTGTTGTTGAAATAAAGGCAGTTGCGGGACGGTGTCCTTTCGAGCCGAAGAAAAGAATAGAATGACGGATATGCAGCGGTGTAACATCAGCAAGTTCGATGGCCGCGAGGATGGCGTGGGCCACCAACAACAACAGGAAACGACCCCTTTCAACCCGCGCAACGTGCTCCTGACGCACGAACAGCTCTCCGTTATTTTACGAAATTACGGCCATAATTTTCCGGTGCGCGATGTCAGCCTCTTTCGCAAGGCGCTGACCCACCGTTCGTACTGCACGCGCAAGAACGAAAACTTCGTGGAGGGAAACGCTTCGTGCCCCGCCGAGGGCTGCCTGCCCCTCCAGGAGGAATCGAACGAAAGGCTGGAGTTCCTGGGCGACGCGGTCCTGAACCTGGTGGTGGCGTCCTACCTCTTCCAGAGGTACCCCGACGAGAACGAGGGCTTTCTGACGCGCATGCGCACCAAGCTCGTGAATGGGAATATCTTGGCGGAACTCTTTCGTAAGACGGGTCTTGAAAATTTCACGATCATCTCGAAACAGATCGAGGACAACAACGGCCGATTTAATAAGAACGTTATGGAGGACTGCTTCGAAGCGTTTTTGGGCGCGGTGTTTGTAGACGGCGGAGATCAAGGTTTTATAGCGGCGGAGACATGGCTTATCAACTTCCTCGAGAGCAATGTCGACTTCCCGGGGCTGATCGCCAAGCAGAACAACTACAAGGACATGTTGGCCAAATACTTTCAGCACGCGTTCAACTGCATGCCGCGCTTCATCGAGGTAGACCCTCCGATAACTACGATCGCCGCTACAGCTTCTACGGCGTCTTTTTTACCCGCAGGCGCGAACAGCGGCGAAGAGGACAGAGAAGACAGCGACGACGTTCCGGCCACGAATACACCGTCGGCGTCGGGACGCCATAGCTCCAAACGCACCACGGGAGTCGGCGGTCCAAGCAAACATCATGGCAGTCATGGGAGCCACGCCGGCAGCAGGGTGTGCGTCCGGAACAGCGAGGGCATGATCGTGGGTACTGGGAGCGGTCCGACAAAGAAAGCGGCCGAGAACGAAGCGGCTTACAAAACGTTGTTGTATTACGGTCAGATCACGCCCTGATCATTTCGTTGCAAAAGCGTCCGAATACAAGCGCCTTTTGCAGAGCAATGACGAGCTGAAGACGCGCTTTCTAAATGGAGCGGGCAAAGAGCGGTTGATCTCGCATTTCTGCGCTCAACGAGACGAGCGGTTGGAAGAATACGATCTCTACGGAGATTTCTTAAACGGACCTCCCGTCTATTACATCGTACATCCCAACGCAATTTGTTCTCGCAACGTGGATAGTAAGCACCCGCTAAACGGGTTGTGCCTCATCGTCGGGATGATGTTGCGGGAGATCCAGGAGCTCTGGATGTTCCGGATGTTCCGGATGTTCCGGCAGCGCCGGTCTTACTTCCGCTTTTGCCGCTGCGTTTAGGATTGCCGCATCTTTCGAGGTACCTACGTGTACCGTCGATCTTACAGTACACGCCACCGCGACTGCCGACATATATCTTTCTCTCGTGGCAGGGATTGTTGCGGGGACTGTTACGCGGTCTGTTTGTGCTGGTGCTTCTGCTACTTCTTCCCGACCGCGGATTGGGCGCCGGTTGGGAAGGAGAGGGAGATTTCGCCGCGGCTTTTGGTTTGGGTTTGGGAGAACCGGGAGGAGAAGGCGAACCTGCATCTCGACGACGGCGTGAAAATAGCCGCGACATCATCCCTTGCGACCTCTGATTTTCGGCCGAGGAAGAAGGACGCGCCGCTCCGCCTCCCAATTCAAATCCAGCATTGTACGGATTGTTTGCGTCTCTCAT
>LKMJ01000309.1_pt1 | contig 34878 bp, 48 predicted proteins | sample 643391 | NCBI WGS metagenome assembly LKMJ01 (sample SAMN04112250, study PRJNA286221) | soda lake metagenome | biome: soda lake; feature: Kulunda Steppe; material: water; isolation source: sample PL-Br10 brine of Picturesque Lake | place: Russia: Kulunda steppe | collected 2010-07 | reverse complement strand
GTGCATCCTCCATGTTTTGTGCAATGCCTATCAAAGGACGGATGCTCGCGTGCATCCTCCATGTTTTGTGCAATGCCTATCAAAGGACGGATGCTCGCGTGCATCCTCCATGTTTTGTGCAATGCCTCCGTGCCTACCCCGTTCAGGGCCTACTGAGTGGAGTCGGGTCGTACATCTCAAGGGCAGCGGCGCTGGATGTACGAGCTGCCAGGCACAGAGGCACACTGTGTCCCTGCCTTCCAGCACTTGCGCCGTCTCCCTGCGTCCCCCGAACAGCTGCTACAGCAGGCACAGAGGCTACGGCAGGCACAAAGGCTCGCTAGTAAAGCGCGTTGCCCTGCCACTCTACAGCACAGGTCAACCATGCCACTCAACAGCCCAGGTCAACTCACGATTTGCGACTGGGTAGTCGCACCACCCATCACATTGTGGCTTGATGGGCTTCACAAGGAACGTGGGCACCTGCACAGTGCCGTGCATCACACACATCAAGTTGGAATGCACTCGTCAAATGATGTGTGCAAGCTGGGTGCGCAGCATGGGCAACCTGAGGGCCCTCCTGGGGCCACGAGGGTCATAGGCTTCCTGCGCTCTCTCTGGCCATGCTTGCCTCACACACCCCTTGCCCCAGTGCCTACCCTGCATGGAAAGCGCCTACACAGCAGTCCTGCTTCCCTGCTAGACGGACCTCTGACAAACTGTTTACCCCAGACACGTGCCCCTCTGCCAACCTGCTTGCCCCACGCACATGCCCCTCTTCCGACGCGTTTGCCCCACACATAAGCAAAAGAGGCACTGGGGTAGTCCTGCCCATCAGGATTGCCCTGCCCATCTCGGCAGCACCCCTGGGGGTCCTTGCGCGCCATACAAAACCAGTGGCACACTCTACTCATGAGAAGCCTGCCAGCAGCACGCGCTGGCACTTGTGCAGTCGCGTGCTGGCGGCCAAGTGTAAGCGTTGTGTAGTTGGTGCGTGTCTTAACCCCTGCTAGGCCTGGCAATGGCCCAGGGTCTAGACAAGCCTTGACATGCGCTCTGTAAATCTGCAGTGTCAGTATCTTTGCACCTGAAGGCCACTCCACGTGTGTGTTTGGTACGGTGTGCTTGCTTCATGTAGGCAAGTTGCTTGGTATGCTTGCTTGTCAAAGCATGCTTGCTTGGCATGTTTGCTCGGCACGGCACGGCATGCTTGCTTGGTGTGTCTGCTTGGCACAACATGCTTGCTCGGTATGTTTGCTTAGCGCGACGTGCTTGGAGGCATGACATGCTTGGCTTTTAAGTGCTTACTTGACAAGACCCGCGTGCTTGGCAAGCCATGTGCTTCGGTGCCATGCCATATGCTTGGAGGGCGTGCCATGCCTGGCTGGCTGCATGTGCACGAAGAAGCTGGGTTGGGTGGCTGCTTGGGGGCACAGCCCTGGCGGGCCTATGCCTGTGCTGCCAACCTCATCCCTCAAAAGTGACTGACTGCCGGGCTCACCTCATCCATCTTGTCACTGCCCATCTCACCTTATCCATCTTGTCACTGCCCATCTCACCTCATCCATCTTGTCACTGCCCATCTCACCTCATCCATCTTGTCACTGCCCATCTCACCTTATCCATCTTGTCACTGCCCATCTCACCTCATCCATTAAATAGTCTGGCACTGTACGATGCAGGATGCGTGTGTACCCCGTGAGCTTCTCCCCCCCTGGCTGCTGTTGCACAAGCTTGAATGACGCATACCTGAAGGGTTTGGGGGGCAAGAGGGCTAACAGAAACTGAGGGGGTGTGTGGACATGCGCCCGCCGACTCAGGAGCATGGTTGAAGGCAGAAGGGTTGACAGTTCAGAGGACGTGCTTGCAAAAACACCCAAAAGGTGCTGCTGGAAAAACATCGCTGGATGTTTGGAGGCCATGTTGTATAGTGAGACGTATTGTCACAATGGGTGGGGCCCAGGCTCACAAACACATCAGCGGCATGAGTGCGCTCTGCGCTCAAGGAATCATGGGTGGACAAAGGACACAGCGCTAGGGCCAGGGTCCAGCACCTGCTAGCGCGCAACCTCCGCAGATGCCCACGCGCATGAGAAGGGTGGGAACTCATGAAAGGAAAGCCTATAAATGGCACTTTAAAATGAAGCCTGCTATAGTGACTAAGTCTTTCTCGTGCCAGGAGGAGTGGGAGCCACTTCTGCTCACATGATGCGTGTTTGGTAGTTCTGGTAATCACCCCCGCTGCTGGTGTGCACCGCATGAATGGTATCCCCTGCGCAGATCAAGCGATATAAAACGCAACAAAATATTGGGCTTCAGCCTTGCTACCTGCTGGTATACAACAAATGGCACCCATTCTTGTCGGAGTTTGCGGACGCTTTGCATAGTCAAGAGCTGAATGGGATGCCAGCCTTTGTCATACAAGCCAACATCCAGCCAATATTGATTCAGCCGATGTTGATTTATCAACCTGCAGCGAAAAGTGCTACACCAAGCATGCGCAGTTATTGCTACAGTGCCAGTACCAAGTTGGAACTTGACCATAAACGGGCGCACTGTGTGAGATCAATGGATCCTCATGCGCACCTACCCCTAAATTTCCGAAACGGGTCCTTTGGATCAGGTGCTTTGAATTCATCCTCTATTATGACTGCCTTGCCGCTGCCCACAGCCACTCCATGAACAACTTCCTCTTCCAGTTCCGGTTGTGCTCCAAACTGAGAACTCATTGGAAAAGGCATGTTTGCGCGTTCAGGTGCCAAGGTTGATGCAAGCGCAGGCAGAGCAAGGCTGGACCACTTATATTTTGCATGCAGTAGCACTCACCCAATTTCTGGAGCTCAGTCCCACGAAGTAGCCACAAAAGAAGAGAGTGAGGACCATGAGTACGAGCCGAGGGCGCAGCATGCGCGGACTGGATGCCCCCGCATTTTGCCCGCTGATGACGCCACTTCCACTGCAAAAACGCCTCTGCATGGGTTTCTATCCTGCAGTCTGGCTAACTAGGCATCAGCATGGGTGGGAAACCAAAAATCAGGAAGAAACTGAAATTGAATCTACTCTGACAAAAATCAGTCAAATGATTTTTGATTGATATATTTATTTTGTTAAACAGTCGCTTTTTGGCGTTAGCCTCGTTAGCCCGATGGATTGCATCGTTCCACCTAATGAAACCAATTGAATGAAACATTCATGTTAGAAGTCTTATAGAGCTCGCATATCTCGTGATCAGTGCCAAACATAAGACGTGCTTAGTGAAGGTTGAGTGGTCGCCTGTGCATGAGACCAATTTCCAATTGGAAGGGGGTGAAGAGCCATAGAGAGGTTTGGTAAGCTTAAGGCAGTGCGCTCTCCAGACTCGCGAGTTCCAAGGGTCTGTAATCACGCATCAGCGCAAGGTTTGATATAAAACCTTGTAACCTTGTAGTTTCTGATGCTATTAAGGTTATAGATAATCAGCGATCAAGCTTCCAGTTGCTGCGTGTTGTGATGGGGTGCACGTGCACCTGATGGCCGAAGGGATGAGGTGCAACTCTTCCTGCTCCGCTATATACGAGTAGGAAGACTTAACCTTGCAGTTGCGCTGGTCACTGGTAATGTTATTGGTTATATTGTTGATGTATGTATGCCTGAAGGGAGATGAAAATGTTTAGCCCTAGGCCTAAACATAAACGCATAAAATTCATCCTTCTGTTCTTAAACCTAGGTAGATCAAAGAAAGAAACAAATGATACAAGGCCCACACCTTGTCAGAATTCTGGTTCGATGCAGAAATCCATGCAGTGGATTACTCTTTACACCTCTTCATGGAGTTGGGCCAAGCCTGGGGCAACCAGGCATCCAGCTTCCCGCTTCACAAGTGGCATGAGCCACTGAGTGATCACTTCATTCATGATTTCATGTCTATCAAAGGTCCCAGGGGTGTGAGTGAGAGGCAGTGAAGGGCAGGACTACAAATGGCAGAGCTTCATGATGCGCACACACGTGGCCCCACGTGGCCAGCGTGCTTTGTACTTGCATGAAGCCTTGCATGAGCTGCCGGGAAAAAATGATCCTTGATGAGACCCTTCACCTCTGCACCTTGGCGGTGGCCCATGCACTCCAGCGCTCTGACCCCCTGCAGGGAGTCAGAGCACAGCTTGACGGTGACAAACACTCTGAACGGGAAAAGGGGGAAAGTTTTCTTTTTTTTGTCCTGCACCCAGGCAGCTTGGGTATCTGTCAGAGAGGCAGAAGACCGCCCCTGCTTAAAGTGCAGCGCAAACCCCAGACTCTTTTGGTCTGCTGCGCAACCTTGCACAAGCATGTTCTGTAGAATGCCAAGGGCTATCAGATCCATCAGCCCCATCTCAGCCCAGCTTATAAGCAATCCCAGGTGAAGGGCTGGATCCTGTCCACTTGCAAGTTTTGGCAGGGGGACCACGTCACTGATCGGGTGTGACTTGAGCTCTTTGGTGGCCGCTTATGGTGCTGCTCCACTTGGGTCCAGATTCATGTTAGCTGCTGTGATTAGCCAGAATCGCCACGGTAGGCAGTAGCTGTGGAACAGATGGAGGAGAAGTTTTCTGAGATCTCACCTGCACTTTGACCAATGCTCGAATAAACTAACCACACAAACAAAGCTAAACCAGCCACGCAGGTAGCTAGCACCTCTCTCAGGCAAGCTGAAGGGGCAAAGCAAGTAAGCTGTCCCTATGAACCTCTGCTTAGGAGGCACTTAGCTGGCGCTTAGGAAGCGCTTAAGAGGCGCCTAAGAAAGGCTTCTAAATCATGTTCTTAAGTATGCTTAATTGAAAAAGTACCCGATTAAGCGCGCTTAGGATTCGTATTTTGGCTGGGATTCTGTTGCTCTGAGGACGCTAATTCTCCTTAAGCGCGCTTGCACTAGGCGCGCTTAAAAATCCCATAAGCGCGCTTACGTTCTTGAATAAGCGCGCTAAGGAGGACCCCTAGACGCGCTTAGCATGCTCTTAAGCGCGTTTAGCAGGCGCTTGAGAGGCGCTTAGAAGGCGCTTAAGGAGCCTTTCTTAAGCGCCAAGTTAAGCGCGCTTAGTACGCGATTTAGCCGGCTTAGAACGCTTAAGGCCACCTTTTTAGCAGGGATTCTGCTCTGCTTATAAGTATAGCCTGCAGGCCGGCTTCATTCAAAGGCCCTTGCACCAGGTGTCCAAGGACAATGTGGTTCACCACCCGAAGGTTATGCTGCTTCCTCTTGCAAGATCAAGTGATGGCTGTTGCACTTCAAGGCGAAGGAGGTGGTGCTCCCCCCTACTACTGATGATTACCAACCAGTACTAGCTTCATGAAGCCAGAAGCAACAAGGTTGTCAAATGCTCTATTTTGAAGAGATGAGTACCAACGCCCCTACGAATCACGTTTCCAAAATGAGTGGTTCCTAAGGAGGTGAATGTTTAAGAATCTGATACTTCTCTTGGACTGTGAGTCTCGTTCATTTTAAATCACGTGAATACTTTAGCAAATTCTTGAGAATTTTTTTGATAGTTTTCGATTCTATGTGCACTCAAAAGCATGAAATAGACGACATCTTGCAGCTTTTGGCAGATGAGGATGTGGATCCGGATGCCCTTGCCAGTGGTCTTGAAGATCTAGCACAGGTGCTGCAGCCTGGCACGCTCTTCCTGTCCGAATTCGTCAGCGAGCCCAGATCGTGATCTGTATGCTCGCAACTTCGCTGCACACACCCCCTTGAAGGGAGTCCCCACACTTAAGGCAAAGAAAGAAACTTCTGAGTCTTGATGATCTGTCTCTCCCACAAGCAGGCGCTTGCGGCGCATCGGCTTGGGTTCAAGTCGGTGCAGGAATATGCGATCGTGCTTGCACTCCTCCACTCCCACCCTCACCACGTTGCAGCCGTGCTGGTGGCAGCTGGTTCAGCACCTGATGCCAAAGACAGCAGGGTGCATATGCCTGAAGCTGCAGCGCCTACAGTGTCTTGGCCCCCGCTAGTCGTGCAACGACTGGCCATGGCCATGGACTTCAAGAGGGAGCCCATCGCAGCCAGACGTAGGTCATGGCTGCACCTTGCTCTTGCCAGGGCACAGATAATGGAAGTCTTGCAAGGGACCCAGGGCACCATCCCCACCTTGTGGTGCCTGCCTAAATGCTTGCCATGCTGGGCCTCATTCAAGACCTCCTTCACATGTGCTGCCACAGCAGCTCCATCGCTGCGGCACTTCATTCCCCTGGAGCACGCCCTGCCTGGCACAGGATGCTGATAACCCAGCAAGGCTTGACACCAGTCTCTACTTGTGGCTTGCATGCCTCAGGTGCTGTGCAGCTGCTGGCCTGGGCGGCGCAGGACCCGCTGCAGCGCCGGAGCGCGTTTGCTGCTGACGCACCCTCTGGCCGCGGTACCAACATGGGAACCATCTTGCGTGCTTTATCAAGCCTCACTTACACTGATGGAGGCAGCTCTTGTCCTGATGCCCACGCCGGCGCGCAAGATCTGGGGCAGCCGCCACTGCCACTGCGACAGCTCAGCCTGGAGGCCATGTGGGATACTGTGAGCATGCTGTCCTGCTTCATTAGCAGTGCTCACCCGGAGGACCTGCATATCATCTGGGCGGCCGACCAGCACCCGCTGCTGCTCCTCTTGCGCCTGCACGCTGCCATCCCTCATGTACAGACCAACACAAGCGGCCCGTTGCAACCTCCTGCCAGCAGCTCAAGCGCTTTTGCGCACCGCCCCCGCCTCCCCTGCCCCGCTCTGACCAGCACAGTCATAAGTGAGCTGTGCAGCCTGCTCCTGCTGCCGGCTGCTGCAGCTGCCAGCGACAGGCCTCTTTGCTGCGCCACGGCACATGCAGCTGCAGCATGCATCTGCGCGCTGTGCACTTCTGAACACTTGGTGCTGAACCTGAGATCCGAGCTCTTGAGAGTCAGGTTGGTGCAGGCAAAGGGGGCCTGCATGTGTGTGTATGTGCATGTATGTGTGTGTGTGTGCGCATGTGTGCATGCATCTTACAGCATGCTCGGAAGCTTGTGGTCCATCAGAGTTGGTGTCGCTTGCTTTTTTGGTGACCATCCACAGCTTGTGTGGCATGGTCTGCATCTTTGGTGACCATCCACAGCTTGTGTGGCACATGGTTTGCATCTTTGGTGACCAGCCACAGCTTGTGTGGCACATGGTTTGCAGCACAATCATGCAAACACTGAGCCCAGCTCACGCAACGCAAGCACGCAGGCCCAGCATGCTCACTGCCAGCTTATCCCAGACACGTCCTTTGGTTGTGTGCCCCAGGTCTGGTGCTGAGGCCGACAGCACCCCCAGGCATACCCAAGAAGTGCCGACCGCACCGGTTGCACATACACAGCCCTTGAAGGGTGCGCAAGCTGCTCCCGGGGAGGGGATGCAGCTGCTACTCATGGAGGCAAGACGGATCGTGCACCGATGTCCTGCAGCGCTGCAGCCTGAGCTTGGCAGCGATCTGGGGGTCAAAGGTGGGTACAGTGCATGGGTGATTTGTCATACTGTAGAGTATCAGGTGGGCAAGGTGCTTAAAGCCAATAATTCTGCATAATCTGCAACTGATCAGAAAGTGTTGGCTAGAACTAAGGTCTTTAAGGCCCAGGCAACACCTCAGGCCAGGGTGGTCGGACGCCCCCACGACCTGCAGCGCTGGCGCCTGCTGCGCACTGACAGCCTGTTCCCTCCTTGTGTGTACCCTGAGGTCATTACAGTGCAGTGCATAGCGACAGCAGCGCCTACACTGCTCCCCTTTTGCAGCCTCCTCATCCATCTCTGATTTGCCGCATGCACAGCTCATGATGAAAGCAATGCGTGCGTATGACACAGCAAGCAGGATGGCCGCCCTCACCTGCGGTTAACAGCAGCAGCAAGGGCAGGGCATGACTCAGTCCAACAGAGCATATGACTCAGCCAAACAGAGCATATGACTCAGCCAAACAGAGCATATGACTCAGCCAAATAGAGCACATGACTCAGCTTGTGCAATGGCTGCCCGCACACCTGTGGCAGGGTACGGCAAGGGCCGGGCGCCGGTGGACTTGTGCGTCTCCCCCCTTCCGCAGCCACCCGCGCCCCAGACGCGCACGCTACGGCCTCAATCTGTAGCTGTGCCCAGCCCCCCTGGGGCCTACCACCCCCTGGCAACGGGGAAGGTAGCAGCAGCCGCCACTGGTGCCGCCCCCGGGGCAGGGACAAGGGCTGGCAGGCCACAGGTGCAGGGCTTCCTCGCCCAGGCACCCGGGCCCAGCCTCCTGGAGCGCTGGCTGGACGCGCTGGCTGGGGTGGCACGGGCAGGGCGGGCTCTGGCGCTGGGGCTGTACAGCCTGGAGATTGTAGCACTGCTGACGCATGTGGGGCAGGCCTTTGGCGGCCACCCGCCGGTGGTGCAGGCCGTGGAGCGCGTGTATGGCGCGCTCGCCAGCAACTGCCAGGTGCGCAGGGCCTGTGTTGTGGGACAATCAGGTGTGCACGCCCAAGCACAGCAAAGAGTCTGCACACACACACACATACACACACAACATACTCACATGCACACAAATACACACACATACACAAACACACACACACCGGGCGCGCACACTGGGCAATGCAACAGTGCCTGCCAGACAGCTCAGTGCCCTGCTTGCTGCTTGGGGCTGATGCGTGTTTGCAGACCCCTGACAGTGCGGTTTGTGCAGACCCCTGGCAGGCATTTCCTTCAAGTGCTGTTTCTTTGATGAGGACAATGAAAGCTTGGCATGTTGGGAACCATTGGTGCGGAGCAGATGAATTGGTCTACACTGGCCTCAACATGAGATGCAGCGGAGTAGGATTCATGTGATCTTGTTTACACTGGCCTCAACATTGGATGCAGTGGAGTGTGCTCCATATGATCTGGGTTGTTCCATGTGCGCACCATGCATCACAGGCGGTAGTCGACGAGGCTGTCATGGACAGCAGTCTGCATGCTCTCATCGGCATTGTGTGTGGTGGCTTCAGCCCAGGCATCAGTGGCGGCACTCACGATGGCTGCCATCAAGCCAGCCTCAGCAAAAGCAGCAGGATGACCCAGCTGTCCGCAGCATCAAGGCTGCGTGCACTTGGCAAGCTCGCCCAGCTTGTGGACACATGCAGCGGTGATGACTTCATGCAGATTACCCGTAAACAAGGAGTGATGGCTGTGGTGAGTCAAGACCCGACAGGGCACGCTGGATCCTGGTGAGCATGTGCCCATTACAGACGTACAGGCAGCATATACGACGCGTAGGGCAGCATATGCTATGTGCTTGGCAGCAACATCATTGGCAGCCTTCCGCTGTGCTGCTTCATGCCCACTGCGCAGCCTCCTGTCCAGCTGTACTGCCTGCTTCATGTCTTGGGCAGCCTCCTGTACAGCTGTGCTGTCTGTTTCGTGTCCATTGTGCTGCCTCATGTCCAGCAGTGCCTCCCAATGTGCTTCTTGTCCGGCTGTGCATATTCTGCTGCCTTCTGTAGTAGCAATTCATCATTCTGCTTGGTGCTGATCTCAAGGCACTTCATTTTATTGGTGCGTGCATCAATCATAGGTGCTTGATGTGCTGGATTTTGAAGAAGCTGGCCGGGGCTGTATTCAAGGTAAGCATCCACAGGCGCGAGGTTCTTGACTATTGATGGTGAAGCCAGACAATGACCATAAGAGAACCCTTGTACCTTTTTCTTGCTCAGGCGTGCGCAATGCGGAGGTATATGATGCAGCTCAAAGCCTCTTCTTGGGCTGCTTGGAGCGTGCGCGCAGAGCACTGGGGCTGGAGCCCCAGCAGGTGATGTTTCTGGTGCACTTCCAGCCCCACTGTTTGCTTAAAATGCACCTTGTTTCGACGAGGGTTTGCTTGCTTGATTTCTCACTAGGCGGGAAGGCGCATGCATGTACACGCGCACACACACACAAAGGCAAGAGGGAGCAGCTCCAGCACCACATGACTTGAGCAATGAACCACATCTCAAGTGCTTGTGCTGCCTTTTAGCAGGCCCCCCGCATTGGCATCTTTGGCCAGATCCGCCCACGAGCGCTGCTACAGCTTGAGGCCTGTGTCAGACAGCGACAGCCAGCCCCCAACCCCCTTCCACTTGCGGGTGCCAGTGCAGCAGGAATACCAAGGGATTCATATGGCCCTGCGCCACTCAAGCACGGCAAGGATGTTGGTGGGGATGGGGCTGGCACAGGTGGGGCTGGGGATGTGGCTCGCAAGCAATATGGGGGTGAGGATGGGACTCCTGCATTTGGTGTGGGAACTGTCAAGGGCAAGGGTGGAGCAAAGCAGTCGGGCAGCCGCAGCAAGCCAGGGGCAGTCCAGAAGTGCTGCGCCGCGCAGGGAAACAGGGCCGAGGACGGCAGGCTTGGAGATGGATACGATTCGGATGGTGTGAGGATGGTGTGGGCTTCAGGTAAGGATGGTGTGGATGGTGAGGATTTACACGTGTGGATGATGAAGACTCTTCAAGTATGGATGATGTGGACTTAAGGTGATGGTTGACCCCTTCCTCGGGCTCCCTACACCTGCCGGCAGGATGGAGTATGATGGATTGATCACCACAGTGCTCTTTTGATCACATTCCATAAGCAGCATACTTCAACAACCAGCCACCCCAGTCACTGCCAGCAAAGTCCTCCGTTATACACCACATTGCATCTAGTCAATATTTGCTGGCAGGCAGAGATGTGCTTGCTCCAGCAAGAAGACGGGGTCACCTCGAAGGCAGGCAAGCACCATGTTGTGCAGTGGTGGTGTGCAGCCAAGATGTGTGTGTGTGTCTGTGTGTATTGATGAGTGTGCAGCCAAGATGTGTGTGTCTGTTGTGTTGATGAGTGTGCGCAAGATACAGACACCGCGCATGGCGAGTACGCCCTGTAAGCCCCCTCTTACGTGCACCTTGCGTGGTCTTCCAGAAAACCTTGGTAGCCCTGGTCCACCACTGCAGAGAAGGACTGCCGATTACTGTGAGTGGTTCAAGTCCGCTTGCCTGCTGCCCATGGTTGCCTGCAGGCCCTACCCCCCAAGTGCACGCTGTGCGCCTGCAGTGGCTGGCAGCACCGCTGGCAGAGCGCTTGCGCTGGGACCAGTCCTCCGATAGCATCATGCTGTGGCTGCAACTCCCGCCAGGCACGACAAAGCACGACGTGTCTGTCAAGGTCACTGCACAGCGCTTGACAGGTGGGCGGGGCGCAGGGCCGGGCTGTGCTGTGCGTGGCTGGGCATACATATGCATGCGACAGCACCTCTGAGGTACAACAGGTGGAGCCATGGACCTCTTGAGGCACTGCAGGCGGGACCATGAGCCAGAGTAGGGAGGGTGGCCACCCAGACCACTACCGTGTGTAGACCTGAACAAGGGCCCAGAGTAAGGAGGGTGGCCGCCCTGACTACTGCCGTGGGTAGACCTGAACAAGGGCATCGGACTTGCAGCTCCCTTACCTATGGGGCCTACATGATGATGCTTCAGCATTTGTTCCTATCATCAGAGCAATTCCCATTGGCATGTGCATTTATTTTGTACTATGGCTTCCGCAAGCATTTGAGTTCAGTATTTGACTCCAGCATCTGCAAGTCCCTTACGTACGGGGCATGGATGGTGATGCGGTGTCACCTGACCTGATCAACTCCTTCATCCACCTGGTGCTGTCAGAATGCTGATGATGCAGAGCCTGAGCCTTGCCTTGTGGCTCTGCCTGCGGGTGGTCCTGTATGCAACAAACGCCAAGATGGATAGGCTCCAGGCAAGGCACAGGCTGCCATCATCCACGCGCTGCCATGAACCGACACAGACTGCCGGGTACCAGTGCAGCTGACACACCTGTGCAGTGAGCCTTGAGTGGGCGGGGCAGTCCACATGCTGGATCATCCAACTGCAAGGCCAAACAGCTGTGCTCCTGACCCGCGCAGTGTGCTTAAGGTGGGCAGGGCGCGTGCTAGATGGTCCTCTGTCACGCCAGGTCAAGGCGTCCGAGGCGCTGTGGGTCATTGAGACGAGCCAAGCCAGCAGGCAGCCTGTAGCCTCTCTTGCTGCAGCAGCAGCAGACACAGGCACACAGCTGCATGTCATGCTGCCAAAGCGCGACAGGCACTACTGGCGGTCAGTGTTTGAAGGCGGGCTTGAGAAGAGCCATGTTGAGGTCAGTAAGGGTAGACAGCCTTGGGAGCAGTCGCTCGCTTTCAGGTCTGAAATCGGATGCAGCCACTGCCACATGCATGCACGCTCACGCTGATTGCCAAAGCCACGAGGACTTTTTCTGGTGCTTGCTTGCTAAAGCCGACAGAGAATAAAATAGGGAAAGGGAAATAATGGGCAGAGGTAGATGCCAAGCCCTTTCATTTTCTTTAATGCTTAAGAAGTTCTCTTCTCCAAGCACTGCGCTGCGTTCTGGCACTTGGCTAACCTCACCCACTCATCAGTTATGGGACAGGAGTTGTTGCTGCTGCATACGCGCCAAAAGATATCAAGTAGGAGCTCGGGTTGGAAGTGAGTACCAGCATGTGTCCTCATGCTGTACGCAGATATTACGCGAAGCAGTTCAGGCAGATGAACCGGTGGTGCAGTTTGATGATTTGGATGACGAGGCAAAAAGCCTGGTGAGGAACGAGCTAATGTGCAGCTTACAAGCAAAAACACAATCAGGACCTCTTTTTGACCTTCTTTCTTCCATAAACAATTGCGCGCATGCATGTCTCTCACTCACACACACTTTCAGAGTGTGAGGGGATTCCAATTAAAAGAATGTAGCAGCAAGGAATTTGACTGCTATCAGGCTTCAAATGCTGCATCAGGTATCAAACTTTATGAAAATCTCATTTTCTAATGTGCAGGTGGAGGATTTTAGAGAAAGGCAGTGGATGATCTCTAATGGGCACTTGAGTATGGAGAACAGCTTGGATGACTTTCGTGTTGTTATTGGGGATAACACACTGTAGCATTTGTGTGCTGAAATCGGTGCAATGCAAGGACATTTGGTAGCAGGGTCATCAATCGGATGCACAGAGCCTAAGCTCCCAGATATGAACAGCAACTGGCCGAGGCTCGTGGCTATATGCATGGCAGAGAAGTGACTCCAATGCTTCAGCATTAATAGAAAAGTTGTAGTGGGCTTAAGACACACCCAGATGGATTGCATCACGTGGCATGGCATGCCTGAGGACCCTTCAACAAAGTTATTTTAATTTATCGGGAAGTAATGCACAGGTTTGATGAAGACTGGAGCCATAAGGGAAGGATTCCCAGCCTAGACAACACACTGGTGTAATACTCTGACCTTGACTGCATACTTCTTGCTGAACAGAATGCTTGTGGGTGCTGTTAGCAGAGTGGCTTTGCTCGCACAGACCTCCATCTTGTCAAAGGAATAAAGTTTGCCCCAGTACTACACTTATGGCTGCCAGGACATCCCACTCGCTCAATGAAAAAGGAGCAAGCACCAGACAGCCATACAATACTGCAGCAGTGCACACGGCTCCTTTATTGAGCTATGCAATAAGACAAGGGTATGTAAGCTCTCCTTACAAAATTGTCTCCATTCAAATATGCTACACTTTTCTAACATTCCACTTTCCTAACGTCAAGTTTCCCAAAGGGACCTTATCACAGCAGTCATCCAGACTATTATTATCTTGCATTCTAGCTATTTCTCATTGGTAAGGCTGGCCCTGAGATTGAACAGATTTTGACTAAGCTCTCACGCCAAATAAGTGCAGTGCCAGATTTTATGGTGCACTGTGATTTGAAGGTTGGTCGAGTCAGCTAAGGACATGCCGCAAATCTGGTTTGCATGCAGCAGTATCTCAGCGTGACAAAGCCCATTCATGTTTGTTTCTCTCTTACATGCTGGGTGCCTCTTAAACCTTTCCGCATACAATGCCTTTGTTTGGCAATCTTTCACCCTTAACAAGCTTATTTTGCCATTCTTTGCAAGATTTTTGCCCATATTAGTTTATGTGATCATGATTTTCATTGCTTAAGGAAAACTACATAAGCAGCAAAAAGCTCCTCGCATCAATTAAGGAAAAGGGGCCACTTGGGAAGAAAAGCCCCTTCACCAGAAAAGAAAAGGGGGGTCAGTGAGGGTCAGGAGGGTTGCGGCCAGACAAGCCAGCAGGCCTCTCCTGATTGGTTTGAAGGTGGGGAGAATGCTCAAGAGAACGTCTGGTCTGAACAAGCTTATGAGCACAGTGCACAGAATGAGCATGGAGTTTGAGAGCAATTTTCTTGACTCTTTGTGAATCAAGGCCGAGACTCTTCAGAGGAACCAAAGTGTGAGGAATGTGAATAACACCCCCTACACCTAAGAGCATGGGCAGCTTGGAGCTGCTGCTCAGGGCAAGTGTCTTCACAGTACTTGATCTCAATGAGACGGGTGTTACGACGCTGCCAAGGGAGGTTCTCATGGCGAGTCTGTCTAGGCCGGTAAGCTGTGGCTGGTGATGGGGTTCTGCCTCCAGCTGCGGTGGCCGCCGCTAAAGAACCCTGCCCCCTACCCAAAACCACCCTCCTTCCACTCCTTAAATTGGGATGGTTCTGTTGATTTTGGGAACTGATATTGCATGTTTTCTTTGGAGTCACAAAAATGGCGTCTGGGTGAGAAGTGAGTCTGTCTCTTCGATTGTGGTTTATAGCAAAAATCCAAGCCGGATGGAATCTGGATTCTGCTGTCACAGGTATTTGAAGATTTTGCATACGATGCTTGTCAGCACTGCCCACATCTGTGGATACAAGAAAGGATCCTAGGGAACCTTTACTTATGGCTTTTGTCATAAGTCTGCCTGCAATATTGTGGCGTTCGGTAACCATATTTCTAATGATGGGATACTGGCACCCTGAGAGGATGTGAAGTGCACTGTCTTGGCAGGAGCAGATGGGGCAACTAAGGCTGTTGGACAGCTTGAAACGGACAGCGTGTTTTTGGCTGTAGATCGTGCCAGACTGGTATTAAATCTCTGTCTCTTTTTCCTTGTGAGAGATGCCAGGTATAGACCAGAAAGCATTACTGATTTTGCTATGGGCACTCTTATTCTTGATTAAATTCTGGTAGTTGGTGAAGTAGCTGGTATCAGTTTGTGCGTTGCCTAGTTTGTGGACCTCATGCTTGTGTGCTTGTAGCGCGTCGCGTTTGTTGGGGTGGTAGCGCATATGGGGTTGGTAAGGCTGGGATTGATTACCGTTGTCAATGATAGGATGTGTGTTTGGATCAACCATGGAGGTTGCAAGCCAAATGATGTTGTGAAAAGGGTTACCTTCATGCCCTGCCATTTCTATACCAGTGTCAGCAAGTTCAGGATGTTTGGCCACATGCTTTGCTATCTGATGCGCTTTTTACCAATAATGCTGTAAAAACATCATATAACTAGGCTACTGGTAAAATTTGGGGTGAAATGGACGACCCTTGTGGCCTGGGTGGGTGCTCAGCCTCTGTTTTTGGCCTAATATAGCATAAACAGCCCACGTATGCCCTCAACACAACCCAACCACATATCTTTCTACCCCCAAAACACCATCAACATACTTCTTATATGTTGCAAATTGATATTGGATGTTGAAACTGAGGTTTGGAGGGGGTCGGATTTTGACCCATTTTGGCACCCCTTTTGCTGCTTCTTTTTAAGGGAAATGACCCAAAATCGACATCTCACCAACCACTGGGTCTTTTCACTCCAATTCTTTTGCAATGATGTTTGTTTATTACAAGAGCACCAAAACACCGGAAATCATGTAATATGGTGCAGTGGCTGATCTGCTGTGGACATCTGGCTGTGAAAAGTAGGGTTCACGCCGCGGCCCGTTAGGCATGGGCGCCGTGACGTTAACCTTTCAAGCTCAGGTGCTATTAAAATCTTGCATGTAAGGCTACCATCTAACGCTAACCTGGAAAGGTTAACGTCATGGCGCCCATACCCTGGGATCATGCCAAAACCATACCCATTTTGGGCCTCAGATAGCCCCCTCTGGCTTTTTACCAATAATGCCGGTGTGGGCTTTTATTTTCAGGAATTTGATGGAGAGTGTCACAGTGTTGCGGATTGCTTTGATGATTGTCTCTCAAAGGTTGTGGTGGATGTGGTAGATGTGTAATTCTGGGTGCCTGATCTGTTTTCTAATTTGTCTCATTGATTTTTCACTGTCGGTAGCTTTCAGAACGTAGTCATGAGTAACGGCTGCAGCAATGCCTGCAAGCTTAGCCCTATGGACAGTAATAATAATACTGGAGCCATTGGGATTCACATGATGAATTCTGTTGGTGTCAGGTATGTAGACGCCTGCTCCAATGATCTGCTGGTGATCATGACGGATGCAGCTCCCATCTGTGTAGGCAATCTTTTTCCAGTCCGCTACTTTTAAGGCCAGATGAGGGCTTGATTTGTCTTGTATCTGTGTAGTTGTCGTTTGTCCAGAATGCAGTGATGTGTCGTGGTTGTGGCGCTTAGCAACTAGGAGGTGGTCCGGCTTTAATCTCTTGAGTTCGTTCAAGCCTGGAGGTGGTGCGCCAAATGGGGGCATGCGGATATGAGCGTCATTGATCACTCTGGTTGTGTTCCATTTAGCCTCAGGGATGCTCTGTGCCAGGTGATTGAGCCACTCGGGGTTGCGGTTGTTTAGGTTCAGCCTGGCTTGTGTGTTCTGCTACAGGGGATTGGTTTGTCTTGAAGCAGCTTAAGTGGACCTCTTATCAGTATGTGTTGTGTGTTGCCATCATTGTCATTTGCTAAGGCATCAATGAAAGCTGGAGATTTAGCGGTCTTGGAGTAGGTTAGCGATTTCTCCAACCTATTCTGCCCCTTTTTCTCAATGTTGGGAGTGTTTTTTCTTTTTCAGGTGTTTATCCCTTATGCCATGTTTGGTCTTACCTGCTGCCTTCTTTGTCTTCTTCCAACTTAAGTACATAATAGACAGCTCCCAGAATAATAAAGAAGTGTGTAAGCAATCGGAGATCGTGTGCAGAGAGAGCAACTTTACACTGGCATTCATGGAAGTTGAGCCACTCTGGGTTTGAGGCTGAACTTGCATCAGCGAAGCGCGCTTCACACACAGTTTACTACTTCACAGTTGATGTAAGCCCCAAACCAAAGATTGTCAATCCCTTGAACGAGCTTAATCTCATCTGGCTAGGCCGCCTGGACATATCCGTGCATAAGCAGTGACATGATCTCTGACATTGAATCGTCGCCAGAATCGTCAGCGCCATGTGGAGGTCCTGCACTCTTCGTACAAATGCCTCCACCCTGCAGGCAGATGCAAGAAACACAGACAGGGCAGTCATGAAAAGGGAAAGAATGACAGAGCGCTTATTATTAGCAATGCACTGAATCATGTGCAACCACGCATGTCTCTTTGCAATGTGCTAGCTCCTGCATATTCAAGTACATCCACCAATGCAGGCTGAGATGCTCATGTCCAGGTTTCCAGGTTTGTCTGCTTACCATGAAGGGATCGATTAAAGAAGACAGGTTGTCTTGGCCCTTGCGCCATGTTGCCACTCGATTAGCGGGAGTTACAAGGTGACGTGAGCAACTCTGCAGAGCAATTCTCAAGCAGACGCATACATACAACTGCTTATCCTTGCATATTTTCAGCTACAACGTGCATGTCTTGCAGCGGTTATGGATGAATGCTCTGTGTGTACAATCGTGATGTTGTGTTTTGCTACATCCAGGGGCTTTAGCTTCCTCATCACATAATCTTTTAGCAGCTTTTGTAAAAGGGGCGTTCTCTGTAGAGCTGGATTTAGCGTGGCAGGCACATTTACCTTCGCTGTTGACCAGAAGCCTGGGCCATCTGAGGCTGGCGTGTCAGGCATCTTCTGAACTCTTAGCTTCCCTGTGTCATCGTACTGAGCCCCAGTCTGCAGGCGCACGGTGCAGGATCAGGTTGAACAGTGTGTCGCCTAAAGCACTGCACAACTTAGAGCACAAACAGCGTGCACAGGGCATGCGTCGACCGGTGGGCGCGTCTTTGGTGCATTGTGATTGTGATCTCTGTATAAACACTGGTACAGCACCCTACCAAGCCATTCTAAACAGCGAGGGATAGAGGAGTCTACTGTAAAATGCAAGCCTCACTGGTCGAGCGCAGCTCAAGGTCAGGGGACTTTGTTTGCCATGCTTTTAACAAGAGCAGAGTTGGTGCATGACATACTGGCCAGAGAAGCCTAATGCTTGTAGAAGCCTGAGTCCGTGACAAGGGGCACACTTGTAGCAGACTGCTCACCTGCCGTCGGCGATGTGGCGGACAATACACTTTCTTTGAGACATCAATTTTAAGGGAGTTTGCCTTCGGCTGCATAGCACAACGTTTTAAAGACCGCCAATGGTCACACACAGCATGCCGTACCCCTAAAATAAGGTGCCCTAAAATAAGGTGCCCCTCACAGAAGTCCACATGCGTAACCAAATATCAGCCCACAGATGCCGTCAGGTTGGCAAAGCAAAAAAGCAAGGGAAACGTGGTGAGACGAGGTAAGTGTGCACAGCAGTGCTGCATTTACTCTCCAGATTCGTTCCAGACATTGAACTGATGCCTTGTTGAACAGTATGGGTGCATTTGTTAGCTGGCGAGTTGGTTGGCTGGCCAAGCACTGATGCACGCTTGGCCGGCCAACCGATTGCCAACCATCCGGCACTAGCAGGCTCCAACCGCATTATCACTGTCCCAAAATACATCAGGACACCCCAGCAAAGGCATCAGTACCCCCAACAAGGCATCAGTACAATGTCAGGATCCATTCCCTTGCTGACCCACCCACCGGAGTCTGCTGCAGGGATGTGGCGCTGCCACCACTGGAGCTGTCAAGGTTCGCAAGGGGGGTCTCAGGGAGGTCAGAGGAGGCCAGCAGCTCCTCAAACAACTTATGGGCGAACGCTTGCGCGTCCCGGATCGGCTCAGGTGGCTGAGTGTTTTCGGAGGGGATGATGCCATCCCAATCTGCGGGCTGCGCCTCAAAATAGGCATCTGCCACACCTTGCACCTGGTGCATCTGATCTAGGATCCTGTGGCATGCCTTGAGGAGCTGGTTCGTGCCTCGCAGCATTGTGTGCATCCGATGCAAAGTGGTTGGGGGGAAAAGGCGCTGGAAGAGGTCACCTGCAGGCAAAGACACCAATTTCTGGTTGAGCTTGCCTTGTTTCCTAATCCTTGTTTCCTTCAAGAGTGCACAGGCACACATCTACATGCAAGTGCGCGCGCAACCTTGTACACACAGCTACATACAACAACGAACATACAGCAACATACAACAACGAAGGGCAGGCAAATGCACGGTGCTCACCGGCGCTGTTGTTGCCCCCAGGTACACTGAGCAAAGAGAAAAGGGGCTGGTGTGGAAGGAGTCGACAGTCCTGCCCAAAGAAAAGCCAGATGCCATTGTGCGGCATGTCCCCAGGGCACGTGTAGTGTGCCTCGAGCTCGAGAGTGGCCATGTCCAGGTACATCCTTGAGCAGCTGCATTGGCAAGTCAGTATGCAACATGTTGGTCAGTGGCCGGATGGGCCCGAGGCCTTCAAGCTTTTTCCTGGCTGAGCACGCTGAGCTAGCAGATCAGCGGCTCGCAGACCACCGGGCCAGTGCCCAGACCAATGCGCAAGCGCCGAGTGCTCGAGTAGAGTCTTTCTGAAACCTAGATTCTTAGCTACGGGGTCCGCGTACCTGGCCTGAGGAATGCTCTGTCCGTCTGTCTTCTGGGGCGCGGGGGGCAGAATGACTCCTCAGACGAAATGACAAAATATTTTGAACTGATAGGCTGTCTGCTGGCAATATTTATCAACCGAGGTATCCAGGAAATTTACTCCGCACAACTGAACCCTGGCTGATGACCCGCTCATCTGACTCTGGCAGTGCAGACGTGTGGGGTGAGGAAAGTGACAATGCCGATGTGGGTGCAGCGGAGCTGGCCAGGGAGCAGCAAGCAAGGAACAAGCATCACTACAATGTAGGTCTGCCCAGCCTCTCGCTCCTGCGTCACAAACCAGAGGAGCATCTCTTAGACATCTTTAAGATCACCCAATTAAGGGCCGTTAATTTTGGTTGTGCAGACAGGCTACAGGGAGGGCCTGGAGGTGGGCAAAGAGCGCGCGCTCCAGCCTGGGTTCAACATAGGTTGGTCTGGGCAGTGGCAAGACCTGTGACAGACACCGCTACTCTAGACCTGTATATGCACTATAAGCTGCCACGCCTGCATCTCCCCAGGCTATAAAGAGGGGGCGGCGGCTGGGTTTGAGTGGGGGAGCATCCGTGCAACTGCAAAAACCTTGGAGATTTTGTGCGGCCAGGTGCCAGGCACTTCAAACATACAGGAGCAGGTGAGTTTGTCCTGAAGCACGAGGCTGGGTTCTGATTGGAGATGGTGGCACTCCAAATGGTTCTGGTTGGCGGGCTGCATTCAAATTACTAGCCTGATTGGTTGGCAATGTGGGCAAGCCCTCTGCACATGTCACCGGGAGGATTATTTGCGCCTTACTTAGTGTATGTGCGAGTAGTCCAAAAGTAGCCGCAGCCAATCCTTACTTGTACGCTTATGGCACGCTTCAAAAGAGCAAGTTTAGCCATGTCTTTGCTCGCTCTTGCTTTGCGGCTGAGCAAAAGTTCATGTGTATAATCATGTGTATAAACATCATCACCTCATGAGCCCAATTTTGTTACTGCACGCCCGGCAACAGGTCAGCAAGCTGTGCTCCAGAGTGCATGCAGTGCCAGCACGAGAAGCTATGCTAGGCGCGCTGCACCAGCGCCTCACCAGCCCACTTTCCCTCCAGCAGGGCCAGGATGCTGCGGGAGGTAACGTTGAGCTTGAACAAGCTTTTTCAAGGCTGTGTGTCAAGCAGCAAGAGCAACAAGCCAGTGCAGCTTCTTCCTCTGAAGGTAAAAATGCAGGTGCACTGATGAAGACCGGTGGGCGTGAAACGCATCAATGTTGCTTTTTCAACGCAGAGGCACATAAGTTTTTAGTGCATCTGCTTTCCGGAACCTTGCTGTCCTGACAGCATTTAGAAGTTAAGTTAGTTGGTGTGCCAGCAACAACTGGAGGAAGCCAGTCAGTTTGCATGTTACAGGTCCTCTTGGCGAGAGAGGAACTTCATTCAGAGATAGGCTAGAGATACTGAACCGCTTTCACATCCCGGGTGCTCTTGCAAACACAGACATTTGCGCTTGGGTGCAGGTTCTGCGCTTGCACCTGCCAAGCTGCCAAACATGGAGGACGTAGCCAAGCATGTGGTTGAGGAGCTTTCAAGTCTTGGCTTCAAGCCACCTTGCTTAGATGATCGTAGTCATGTAGAAAACTTGAGACATGGGGTTCCAGGAGGCCCAAGTTAACTATGGTGAAAAATCGCTTTATGTAAAATTACGGCTGATAAATGGTAATTGGCTACGAGCCTCTCTAGTTCCATGGCAGTTGAATTTGCACACTGCAGGAGTTGACGGCGCATTGACAGCACGTATTTCCTGTTTTATTTTGAGAAGTTAGAAAAGATGGGAAGAGAAAGTGGTAAAAAGCGCAAGTTTCAGCAGGAAAAGAAACTGCAGGCAGCTGAGTGAGTACGTCGGCACATGTCAAGGCATGCTTTTCTTTGCTCACATGGTTGTGCTTCTTGTTGACAGGGATGTTGCATTGCTTTGCCTGTTTCAACTGCACAGGGAGGCGGCTGGTGATCAACCGCAAGGCAAGGCTGCAGCGTCGCGTAAGGGAGAGGCCCAGAAGAGCAAGAGGCGCAAGAAAATGGACCCCAGTCAGCTGACACCGGCAGAAATAGAGCGGAGAAAGATCCAGAAGGAGCTGCGGGTGAGCAAACTGAACTTGCACCTCTTGCAGCTGTCGAATAACCAGCAGGCAATAAATGTATTAGGTGACTGTCTTCTTTCGCAGAGCCGTGGATCACTGGACCATGGGTTGGGGCACAAATGACGGGAAAGGAGGTAGTTGGCAAGCGGGAGGCAGCATTCTATGCATGCTTCATGTGTGGCACATCTCCCTACCAACTGCCATCTGTTAATGCTCTTGTATGATACCCAGGAGTTGGCACTAAAGGTCAAGGCTCAAGGAGGCGTCTACAAGCCTCAAAAGTACAAACGCAAGGTGTACAAGGAGCATGTAGGGGAAGGGGTTGGGGCAAACAGGGCCAAAAAAGATAAGGACCGAAAGAAGCAGCGAGACACGCCATCCTGGAGACCATACGACAAAGTAGATGTGAGTGCACGGGTATTGTAAGGATGTGTGTGTTCTCATGCGTGTGGGTGTGTGGGTGTGTGGGGGTGGGGGTTTGTGTATGCACACGAGCGTGTGTGCCGGTGCTTGCATTTATGTAAGTCATGCCAGTGGATTAAGATTCGCTCAACTGGAGCTCCAATTGAACGTCCTAAGTAAAGTGTTATGTCAGGGTCTCTGGTCTTGACGTGTTACACCAGCTGATTCAGTGTTTTGCTTTGTCAATGTGCACGCCATGCACGGATTGCATGCCGTTTTACTTTGTGTGACACAGATGCACTTGACACAAGTGCCCAAAGGTGCATATACCCTGAACCCTCTTTCACACAAGCAGATTTCCGCGTTGTATTTCACCGTTTGCTTTCACACTTGCAGGTGGTTGTCATCCCTATTTATTGGAACATTAAGTCCCGCCTTGCGGAGAAAGAAATAGTGATGAGGGCAGCAAACAAGGTGTGCTGCAGCAGGCTGCTTCAAGGCAATAGGCCATCAATAAGCGTACATCAGGATGTCTTCCAGCCCGATGAGTTGACTGCTGGACTTGCTGATCACTATCAGCCTGAAATAGGTCCAAGATGTCGAAAGAAGATAATGACTGTTTTTTGGATGGAGGAAAAAGTAGGGCGGCAAGGCAGTTGAGTATTACGAACGAGCTCGTTTTTAAAGTCTCAATACTCATGATTTTGAAGCCTGCGCAGAGGCATGTTTCTACATCCTGCCTACCAATGTAGGCATACACTTGACCAAGTCTGCATTGTTCCAGTGCGTGTCAAATGGTAATTGCTCACCTGTATCCACAGGGTGCTCTCTGTACAAATGTTGCAGAAAACAGACAACTGACCCCCTCTTTTGTTATTGCTGTTGACTTAAAACGGTGCATCTTCTCTTATTGTATTAGAGAAAAAGTCTGCTATGCTACAAGTGAGGAACTACGACCATAGGGGCCACGTCATTTAGACGCGGTCACTTGCTCGTGCGCAGGTGGCCAAGATCTTGACGGATAATGAGTTGAAGACGCATGTAGATGATGCCAACGCGTACACACCTGGCCAGAAGATGAAGTATTGGTGGGTGAGCCTGTCATGCTTTCAATCATTTGCATGACGTCCGGTGGTTTCACAAGCAGTTGATATCAACATGTCGAGGCCCGCTTCTGCCACAACATTGCTGAGAGTGTGAGGTTTTGAGGGAGGCATCATTAACAAAGGGCAGCGTCCTAACAGCTGGGCACTAGGATTCCAGGTGTGCACCTGAAGGCAAGGACTCTGTGAGCACACGCGTCTGACATATTGCTCCCAGGAGCAGGGTGCAAGCATATCCCCACTGCACCTTGCGAATAACTTGCGGCAAGCATCCCCACTGCACCTTGCGAATAACTTGCGGCTCTTGGCGCAAGCATCCCCACTGCACCTTGGTGCAAGCACTTGGTGCAAGCATCCCCACTGCACCTTGCGGATTACTTGCGGCAGGAGGATTGCCACTCCCCCCAAAGCCTGCACAATGGTGATAGAGGGGACAAAGCAAATTGTGACACCGTCCTTGGAATGCAGGTTTCTGCATGAGAGCATGTGCACAGGTCCTTAGGAAAGCTGAGCTTCACACCAACACCGAAAGCGCTGCGCTCTGAGTGCGTGATGCCCGTGTGAGGGTTTGGCGCCGAGGCCGCGCAATGCTCAGCCTGCTGAGCTCAAAAGGCACGCGCCCCGCCCGCACAATGCACAGCCTGTGGAGCTCAAAGGGCACGCGCTCCACCCTCTCCTGCTGATGCTGCCGTGGCTGCTGCTACAGCTGCTGTGGCTGCCGCAGCCGTGGGATGGCATTGCAGGCTGTTACAGCCAGTCCTCACTGCGCGCTGGGTGCATGGGTCAGACAGCACGCTCCATGCATCTGTTTGCATCATTGCACTCTTGGTGCGCATCCTTGCACTCTTGGCGCGCGCTCTCTGCCGCTCACAACATGCCAGATGGGTCGCTGTACTTGCAGGTTGCGTGGTGCTGCTGCTTTTGCCACCATGCATGCACAGCTTCAGAGCCATCAGGGAGTTAGTAATTGCTTGGCCACCTCCCCTTGGGGATGGCATGGTCCAGAAAAGGGGGATGAGGGGCTGCTGGTGTGAATTGAGGCGGGGTGTCCTTTTTGGAGCAGCAGCCGCGTTAATCTCATACGTGCACAATGGCGACCGCAGGCACGCTGGTGTGGTTGGGGGCAGGGTGGGGCCCAAGGATGTCCGAGGCGGCATGGCTGTGGATAAGCGCAGCCCTAGCCACCGCGCCACCTTCTGTTCTTTTGTGCACACACAGGGAGACCGCGGGTGTGCTGGTGCACTTTTGTGCACACACAGGGAGACCACGGGTGTGCTGGTGCACCTTTTGTGCACACACAGGGAGACCGCGGGTGTGCTGGTGCACTTTTGTGCACACACAGGGAGACCGTGGGTGTGCTGGTGCACCTTTTGTGCACACACAGGGAGACCGCGGGTGTGCTGGTGCACCTTTTGTGCACACACAGGGAGACCGCGGGTGTGCTGGTGCACTTTTGTGCACACACAGGGAGACCGCGGGTGTGCTGGTGCGTGTGGAGGTGGGGCCCAAGGAGGCCCAGAGCGGCACGGCTGTGGTGGCGCTGGCCAACGAGCCTGGCACGGTTGCGGCCAAAGAGACAGTGAACGTGGACCTGCAGCTGATGAAGGAGATCCGGGTCAAGCTGGAGCAGGTGGGGTGAGACGGATGTGTGCCTGCCTGCCTGTTGGTGTGCCACACTGCCTGCCCACGCCCGCATGACCTCCGAGCTGGACGACTGGCCTGATAGCCAGACCAAAGCACTCAAGGCATAAGACCCAGATGATGATGCACACAGGGTCGGGAGCAGCCAGAGGGCTGCCTGCCTGCCTGCCTGCTTGCCACCATCTGTCACCATCTGTCACTATCTGCCAATGTCAGACAGAATTTGTCGAGGAGGGTGGGCCAGAAAGGGCACCCTGGGATTCCAACATCGCTGCTCTGCTTGTGTGCGCCTGTAGGGCATGTGCTGCAGTTGCTGTTTTGTGCTAAGATGCCTGTTCAAGCCACCTATCTGCACCAAATTCTACGGGTAATTGGCCTGTTTCTGGGCGGGACGATTTTACGTGAAGGCTGGGCGCTGCGGCATAAGGCAATGTTGGCAGAACAGCGCGGTTCGCGGGGACTCCGCCGGTGGTCGCGGCTGCGCGAAAGGTGCACTCCGAGGCAAGGTGCTCCGGGCCTGCAGGTGCCGCGATGAGCGTGTTCCTGCGCGATTTGGTGCCTGGTGTGTACCTCCAGTGTGCTGGCGTTCCAGCTACAGCGGCTGGCGCCGCTGCAGGGGCGTTGGGAAAGACATGGTGCTCCGTCGACGACAACCGTGCTTGCATCGTATCATCGATGGCATTCAGTCCGCCCGCGGGCCCCCATTCTTTCCACACGGTGCACCGCCCCCCCCCCTCCCCCCCGCATTGCGTGCGACAGCCAACAATATCAACAATGGCGTGCGGGGGAGGGGGCCAAGCAGCGGCGCAGGCAGAGGGGGCGTGGTCAAGGGGAGGGGCAGCTGCAGCGCAGTGTATTCACTTGCAAGCACATTGCGAGTACGCCGCCGCTGCCGCTGTTGCTGCGTGCGCTCTGCAGCTGGCATTCCCATTCAGGTCGTGGCCAAAGGCTGCTGCTTCTGCTGCTGCTGCCGCTCCGTGACCCCGCCCGTAGGCTGCGATGAGGGCTGGGAGCGGGGGCAAGCCGGGCAAGGAAGAGCGCCGGCGGCAAAAGCCCCAGCAAGAGGAGGGCCAGATGGGCCAAGAGGAGGGGGCTGAGGGGACGAAAAGCAAAGGCGATGGCGTGGACAGGGGCAGGCAGAGGGGTGGGGCTGCAGGTGCTGCTGGGAAGGGACATGATGCGGATGGGAGTGATATAAGCGACCGTGGCAGCGATGTGAGTGGACAGGAGAGTGAAGGGAGTGAGAGCGAGGGTGAAGGGAGTGAGGAGGAAAGCGAAGAGAGTGGAGGGGGGAGTGAGGAAAGTGATGGGGAAAGTGACGAATGTAAAGGGAGCAGCAAGGTTTCAAGCAAGGAGGAGGAGGACAGGAGTGCTGCAGGAAGAGGGAGTCAAGAAAAGCGCAAGGTCAAGGAGAGCAAACAGAGGAAGGGGAAGCCAGCTGCCCTTGCGCCAAAGGGTCCACTCTCTTCAAAGGAGGCAGCAGCTGCCCCTGCGTCGGATCAGACCCAGGCAGGGAAGAAGAAATCTTTGGCGCAGGCACAGGGTACACACGCGCAGCCGGCGCAGCAGCAGCTGCTTGTATCAAAGTCAGAGAAGGCGCAGCCAGCACGGCGTCAGCAGCAGCAGCAGCAGCAGCAGCAGCAGCCGCAGCAGGAAGCTCCAAGCCACCCGGTGCTGAACATCCAAGGTGCGTGTCATGAGGGTGCCACGCAGCCACAGGGCTTGCTCCCCCTCTCCCCCTCCCCCATCCCTCCCAGCCCATTTTCTTGGCCACAGTTGCTCGACAGGCTGTGTGTGTGTGTTTGAACTGTGCATTTGGTGTGCTGGCTTGCTGAGGCTGAGGGGCCGCGTGTCGAGTGTCCCTTCCGCTCATCCAAAAGTACGCCGCTGTGATCCTGTAGTGCATTTGAACATGCATGAACACGGGCGTCCGTCCGTTGGACAGCCCATCAGCCAAAAGCCCTATCAGCCAAAAGTCGTGCATCCACTGCGCTAGAGGGCATCCCCTTCTCTGCAAACCCCCTTGTCTGCGCACCGGGTCCTTTGCCCTGCACGCCAGCCCCCTTGCTGATAGGACTTGCCCCCTTATTTCACACCCACCTTCCACACACCAGCCCCCAAATCAGCTCTGCTTCCCCTCCCCCACCCGCTGTGCAACCTCCTGTGCTTCCCCCTCTTCTGCTCAGCGGCATGCTGCGGCTGCACGGCTCGGCAGGTGGGGTGCTAGCCCTTCCCATTCGCCTGCCCCCTCACCACATATGCCACCACATGACCTCACAGGCGGTGGTGATGAGCTGGAGGATGACTTTGAGATTGAGCCAGAGTTCATGCCGGAGGCGGAGGAGGAGGAGCAGCAGCAGGAGCTTAGCAAGACGGAGCGGTTGAAGCAGGCGCGCAAGAATGACAAGGCCTGGTGGGTGCTTTTGCTCTGGGTTGGGTTCGCGGATAAGGCAAGCATGCCTGGGTATCTGGTCTGGCGGGGCTCTCTCTTCTCGTTAGAGGCAGGCCAACAACAAGAATGTAGCCTGGCCAGTGCTTGCGCTTGTTGTGGGTCCTGGCATGCCGGTCCGCAGCCCATATCAAATGAAGTAAGGAGGGCGGGCCCGTGAGGCCAGCAGGGCAAGCGGGGACGGGGTCCTTCATCAAAGGCGTGAATCTTCCCGTGCAAACAAATGGAATGAAAGGGCAGTCGGCCTGCAATGTGTAGCTGTGTGCTGGTCGAGGAGCTTTGTCGCCGGTGAGTGGGCTGGCGGAGCTCTTGCTAAAGCAGCAGCAGCAGCTACCACCCCTCACACCGGCCAATGGCCAGGCTTTGCTGCTTTGAATGAGCATGCATGTTCCTTTGATTTAGGCACAGAATATGCTGCCTCCTCCCTCTCACTGCCTTGGTCCAGCTGTAGCTTGCCGTCACTCTTGAACCTTGAAGGCTCTGTGCTGCGGGGTGCATGTGTGCTTCAAGCATGACGGCCCCTTTGAGCTTACCGGCTTCTTGGAGCCTGGCTTATAGCTTGGCTGCATGCAGGCTCAATAAAGTATGACACAAACACACTCACTCGCGCACGTGTACGCACGCATCCACGCGGGAGAGCACACACATAGACACACAAACAGACGGGCCCGCACAGCTTTCTGGCAAGACCACAGATCCAACGCACATTGGCTGGAATGTATGTGGCCTGACTTACAGATTAAGATCAGCTCAAAGGACAAGTGGTTGGCTGGGCTGAAAGCAGGAGCACACAGAGCATAGGGAAAAAGGCTTGAAAGGCAGTGTTATGAAGAAGTTGGATTAAGTTATCTGCTGTGTCTCGTTCCTTGTCTGAGATTGTGTCTGCGACATACAGCGTGCACTTTTGGCTAAACAGGCGAATCAGGTGGCCAAAAGCTGGCAAACCCAGAGTCAGGGCTATGCTTTTTATAAGGTTGCTGAAAGCAGTATATATACAGTATTTTTGCCAAATTCTGTGCCAATTTGCCAAATGACGGGGTAGTAATAATACCATAGTATGTATGGTTTGAGCAACCTTGCTTGATTACTCCCAGGGACAAAGCATCCATCTGTCAGGGATGCCATCCCTTCAGCATTGCTTTGCTTACTCCAGCCTTTTGAGCCTATAGAACTTTGATTCGCATCTTAATCACCAGCCCTGTTTACCCTGCGCAGGCGGAAGCAAAAGCGTTTCAGCGGTGGGGATGCCAAGGCTTGGGACCACAAAGGATTAGACAAAAAGCCAGGCAGTAGTGCCAAGAAGGAGAAGCGTGCAGCAAAAGTAATTGTCTTCTAAACATTGGATGATCATGTCAGTAACGTTACAGTTAACTACCGGGGATGATCATGTGTCAGTGACGTCAGCTACCGGGGATGATCATGTGTCAATAACGTCAACTACCGGGATGATCATGTGTCAGTAACGTCAACTACCGGGGATGATCATTTGTCAGTGACGTCAACTACTGGGGATGATCATGTGTTAGTGATGTCAACTACCGGGCTGGCCCTACCAGGTGCACTGTTGCAGCAAATTCTTGTTTTGTCGCCAATGATGCATGCAGTCTATGCATGGTCTTTACATGTACTTGTTCTCGGCAACTACATTTCTATCAAATTGGAAGGGTTGCTCATATCACCAGGAATAATTCCATCTGCCTTTGATGAACAACAAGGCTTCAAGTTGCTTTCCGCTGAGCAATGGAGCAAGTGCCAAGCAAAATCCGCAAGTTACAAGGGACCAGCTGCCAGGGGAATGTAGGTGCCAGTGGTAGCATTGTCACCTGGTGAATGGGCCATTCAAACTTAGGATTTAGGGTTTAGTACTATTAATAAACGAAAAATAGACAAAGTTATTTGTGTAAGCACCTTCAAAGGAGTCCTTCTGACAAGTTGTGTACCAACCTTGAAAGGGGGAAAAAGAATTCCGAGTTCTTTTTTCAGAGTCTGTTACATGTGACCCCGCAGCACAGCAACTTACTTACGTTGAAGGGGCCAATTCACATTTCCAACTCACGGCTGCTCAACTGCACCAAGTTCTCATGATGAGGGGACCCACCAAGACAAGAGCATAAAATCTAATATACTGAGTCACCAGGGTTCAGGGAGGCAAATAACTCATTGAATGAGGTAAGCAGAAAACTTTAGGCAAAGAGCAGTGCAAGCTGTGCGAGAGGGTCTTATAAACCTTGCCTTGTCTGGTTCAACACTCACTTGTCATGGGCCCTGCTGCTATAGGAGCATAGACCTTCTGGTTGAACCAGTACTTGCCTGACCTTTACAACTGTAGAAAAGTCACTTGAAGTATACTTGATCTTAATTTGTTCAAACTTAAACTTTTAGTCAAAGTTGTGTACTACTCTAGTAGAGATTGTGAGATGAAAACAGGACAGGATTCAATCCTGAGGATAAGTTATCTTTGCCATCAAGATGATGTCAAGGACAACGTGACAACCCATCATGATACGGCGGCAAGATTGCCAACCGTTTGTACTCTCGCGTTGGAATCCTCCATCTGGCACGATTGAGATGGCCACTGTGACAAGTGCTCCTGTGCTGCTGCACAAAATGAGGTGCATTGTTCTTTTTCACGGTCAAGATTTGTTATTGCGCTCTCAGAAGGAACCATCCATTCCTTTTTCTTTCTTTTTGCCAATCCATTTTCCGAATCCCCTGACATTTAGTATGCCTTGCCTAATTAGACTGGCATTGATTTCCTCTCTCAGCGGCACATGATTCTTTGATATTTCATTGCCGACATTATGGACTCCAAAAAGAAGTGGGACTTCTTTTGGACTGGCGTCGACCAACCACAGACCAATCAGCTGAATGGCCAGCCTGGCGGAACATTCTACTGCCGGCGTGTGACGTGAAGTGGCACTTTGATAGATTGTTACTGCACTGGCAGGACCACTTTCCAAGTCCTTGGCTGAATCCATGCATCAAGAGAAATTAGCCTGTATTACAGCCTTCACTTTGCCAGGGTGTAACTCACTAAGTGATCTAGTAGAACAGTACAACAAGTCACTGCTGCCACCCATCCATGCCTCTCAATTGCCGCACGCCTTCCGCTGACCCAAAATCATCACCAGCTTTTGTGCGTAGGAAGGGAAGAGAGATGCTCGTCTTGCCACAGGAATAGCTACATCTAGGGAGTCAGCAAGGGGGACTTTAAAGGCAGAGGCCATCATGTATATGATACAAATACCTGGAAGACGACCCACCAGCTCTGGCGCACGGGCTCTTATTCATCCTCGACTAAAATTGTCATGACAAGACAGAGAAAAAGGGGGAAAAGGAGTGTGTGTTTATGAGAGGGAGAGAGAACATGCAAACACATATATATAAGGGAAGCACAGGGTCTTGGTTGGAAGTGGCCGGAGCACACCTGTCATGGAGTATTAATCCAAAAACAAGCCACTGGCCTGACAATGTGTGGTGCAGGGGCCCAGTTAGGTCCTCAAGGGGTCCAGGCGGCTGTGCAAAGCAGCAAGAGCACAGGCCAACACTGGTTGGGCTGTGCCTCTGCTGCTGGAATTAGAGAGAGCCCAATGGGCAGCTGCGGCAACTTGGGCAGGTAGGGTAGCGAACGCCTGGTCATGCGCCGCCAGCTCCGCCAGCAGCAGCAGCAGCTCCTCGTTCCGCCTGCGTGCAATCAGTGTGTGTGTGTGCATGGTCTGCGTGCGGGTACAGTCAGTGTGTGCTCGTGCATTGTGTGTATACATGGGCATGAGCGCATGCGCATACGGGTATGCACCTTTGTGCGTGCAAGCGCGCGTGTGTGTGTGTGCGTGTGTGTGTGTGTGTGTGTGTGCATGTGTGTGCGTGTGTGTAGATGTGCGTGCGCGTTCTTTAGCGCTTGCATGCTGCACCTTCATGCAGGGGCCCTTCTACCCCAGGCTGCACTAGGCTGTCCTTTAGAAGGGTATGTGAACTGCACACATGATGCACAAGCCTGCCCTTGACATGATGCAGTGACGTGTTCTTGACAAGATGCATGGGCCCGCCGTCTGCTTATGTTTGCTGAAGCAGCCACCACAGCACGGCCAGCAACACGGCCGGCGCCAGTGCTGCGACACGCATCAGGAGCCCACAAACAATCATGCAAGTGCCTGACAGTGCGCCTGCTGCCGTTTGCTTGCCCCCCCGGCTTGCTGCAGCAAATGATCGCGTGAGTGCCCAACACTGCATCCGCTGCTGTGTGCTTGCCCTTCGGCTTGCTGCAGCAAATCGGCTTTGCAGACACTTTGCCATGTGCCCATTGAGTCCAAGACATTTGTGCCCATTGAGTCCAAGACATTTGTGCCCATTGAGTCCAAGACATTTGTGCTACTCACAGCGCGTGCACTATGCCGGCTGGAGAACAAATGGCGAGGCGCATGACGCACCCTACTGCGCGCCCACGCATCACCTGAACCCAAGCCACACCATAACAAGCACGAAACCGGACCAACAGTGCTGTGCAGCTTCCACCCACCTTGCCCTTGCGCGCCTCAGCGAGCATGCCCCATAGGTGGCCAGCCTGGCAAGCCGCGCGTACTTGTGACTGATCCTCTCTGCGGCGCGGGGGGACTTGCAAGCCGCCCGCTGCTGATGCAAGTGCTCACGCTGCAAGTGCAATGAAGGAATCCGCCCTTGGCGTGATGCCATCTGTACTCAGACAAATGAGCCGGCAGCAAACACACACACACGAGGACATTAGACGTGCACCCGCATGTGCAAGCTCATACACGCGCCGGAACGCAGGGGTGGGAGCCGTGCCAGGAGAGTCAATCAGTTGCGGCCTGCACGCCGAGCCTTGGATGCGAAGCACACCCGCAGCTCCGGCACAGTGCGGGCTGCTGCCCACCCACCTTATCTCGCAGGTTCCGCACAACCACTGCTGCGGCGTGATCGTAAAAAGAGGTGAGGGGGCCCGCTGGGACCTGCATCCGCGCGGTCCCTTGCGGCCCGTCCTCCTCTCCCAGCTGATGTGGTGATGCCTGTGCCCCCGGGCTGCCTTGCTGCCCGTCCTCCTCTCCCAGCTGATGTGGTGATGCCTGTGCCCCCGGGCTGCCTTGCAGCCCGTCCTCCTTCAACCCCTGCCGGCGCGACGCCCGCTCCAGGGCCCCATGCCATGGCACGTCGCCTGGGGCGCTTGGGCAATGCCGCGGGTTCCTGCTAGGATAGCTGCCCGCGCCATCACTCACACCCGCCCCGGCTTGTCCTGCTCCGGCATTGGATCTTAGCCCCGGCTCAAGAGCTTGAGCACCTCGGCCTTGTGCAGCCAAGGGGAAGGGCTGGGGCGGACAAGGGGCAAGCTGGGACGCCAGGCTCAACACGTTGACCAGCGTGTTTGTGGACAGCCGGCCTGCAACGCATGCACAGGCATGGTGGCAGGGCGGCTCAGGCATGGTGGCAGGGCGGCTCAGGCATGGTGGCAGGGCAGCACAGGCACTTGGGGTGCCCACCAGCGCGTTGGTGAACAGCCGGCCTGTGGAGCACATGGGCGTGGTCAGCACACCCAGGTGGGAGGGTGGGGGATGCGCTCTGCTGTAGGGAAGGGGCGCTCCGCTGCACCTGCGCTGCCGTGTGCTGCTGTTCTCACAGGGCGCTTGCGGCCGACGAGGGCTGTTGGGCAAGGGGACACAGGCTTGGCACAGGAAGGGTGCGCTGGCGCACAGAGGAGCGCAGCTGCGGTGAAAAAGAGGGACGCCCCAAGACCCATTTTCATGCCAGCGTGCGGATTTTTGTGTGATATTTCACACCATGCATGAGGGCTGTGTTCACCTGCATGTTCCCAAACCTGAGCAGCCCACTCGCCAGGGCCTAGGCGTTGATGTGCAGCAGCAGCAGCCGCCCCTCCACTGCTGTGTACCATGCCCTATGCCGCCATTGCGGCGGAACACAAGCACACAGGCATGCACACACACACACACACACACACACAATCCCCCACCCCCCTGCCCTGCGCCCACCTAGCAGCGGCTCCAAGCCTTGCAGCACTGTCTCCACCAAGGGCGCACCCAGAGGGGGGCCTTCCCCCAGTGGGGCATCGCTGGAGGTCCACTGAGGTCCGTCGCTGGCAGCACCCCCCCCGGGGGGGACACCACCGGAAAGGTTATCCGCGCCCACCTCGCCCCGGCCAGCTGCCTTTGCCCTGTTGACCACAGGATGAGCACGGGCACCCCAGCTGCAGGCAACGTCGCGGCTCTGCCGCTCTTGCTGCCTCCGCTGCTGCTGCTGCTGCTGCTGCTGCTGCGGTGCTCGGTGCTCCCTGACACAAAAGCCACTTTGGGCCGGGCCCCGCCCCGCAGCAGCACCCTGCCGGCTGCATGCGGCAGGCGCTCGGTCGGGCAGGCCGGCGCGCAGCGCGTTGCTGGGAGGCGGCTGCAGTGCGCGCAGAAGGTGCTGCAGCAGCAGCAGCCACTCGCGCTGCGAGGGCAGCGTGTGCTCTGCGTAGCCGGGCCTGGGAGCGTTGGGGGTGGCGTTGTGAGGGCGGAGCAGCGGGCTTGGCTGGGCACTGCGTGGGTGCTGCTGCTGTGGCTGCCGCCGCCGCTGCGGGGCAGGGTGGTGCTGGAGTCTGCCGGCATCAGCCGTGGCCAGCAGCGTGGAATCCCCTGGTGTCATAGGCGGGCCGGCCCCTGGCGCCGCAGGCCCGCCACCCGTCTGTGCCACAGGCGCCCCCGCCTCCGTCACCCAGCCGGTCGCTTGGTCAGGGCCAGCCCCGGCCTGCCGGTTGTGCGTGATCTTGTCGTGCGGGGCCAGGGGCGCATCCCACTCCCTCGCTCCCACGCTAGCTGCGGCTTGTGCACCTCCGCGTGGGGTGGTGGCAGGCACACGGCGCGCAGGGCGGCCTGCTCGCACAGCCTCGCTGGCGGCGGCTTGCAGGGCGGAGGTGATGCTGCTGAGGCTGTAGCGCAGCCCCGCGTGCTGTGCGTAGTGGGCTCCATCGTGGCCCTCCTGACGGCCCAGAGGCAGGGCGGGCTGAGGTGCTGAGCTTGAGGCAGTGGCGGGCAGGGGCATGCTGTGGTGGCTGCTGTGGGGGTTGGAGTTTGAGGCACCAGGACCCACTGCGGCCAGGGCAGAAGCATCATGGCCTGCTGCAGGCTGCATGGGCGCAATTGCACCCAAGCTGCAGACTGGTGGAGTTGGGGAGGGGGAGGGGGCTGTGGCGGGCATGGCCGGGCGCAGCTGCGCCTGCTGCTCCTGCATACCTTGCGGCTGCCTCTGCTGCCCTACATGAGCCACTGGCGCCGCGGCTGGCAGCCGTCCGGCATGCCAAGCGCTGCGCGCGGATGGCGCCAGGCGCTGCAGGGCAGCCGCGTGCAGCAGGCGGGGCAGGGGCACTCCCAGGGCAGGCAGGTCTGTGAGCAGGCGCAGCAGCCGCGCCTTGCCGAGCTGCGCCAAGGCATGTGAGGCGCAGCGGGCCTTGCGGGCTGCCCGGTTGCTGCTGGTGCCCTGGGCAGCAGCGCGGGCGTGCGGGCAAAAGGAGGGCGCAGGTTGGCAAGGGCAAGGGGCGTGG
>LKMJ01000308.1_pt1 | contig 34942 bp, 45 predicted proteins | sample 643391 | NCBI WGS metagenome assembly LKMJ01 (sample SAMN04112250, study PRJNA286221) | soda lake metagenome | biome: soda lake; feature: Kulunda Steppe; material: water; isolation source: sample PL-Br10 brine of Picturesque Lake | place: Russia: Kulunda steppe | collected 2010-07 | reverse complement strand
TCTCTCTCTCTCTCTCTCTCTCTCTCTCTCTCTCTCTCTCTCTCTCTCTGCATTGTTGTGCTAGATCAGAGTTGCTAGCAAATAAAATCAATAACGTTGCATGTCTCAGGCTTATTTGTGTGCAAAGAGTGCAATACCTTTGATTTGCTGCCTCACCTGAGTTAACATTTGCTTGCAAGCTGGCTGAAAGAGGCCAGGCAGATTTCTCTGCACATGCGGCTTGTTTCAAGTAGACTTTCTGTCGTCTGTGGTGGTCTGTGTTAGGATTGTATGTTACAAGGATTGCAAGGATTATAAGGATAATGCCTAAGATCGTGTGCTACATGTACAATTGTACGGTGTATACCAGTGCGATAGCACGTCACAATGTGAACGACAGGGGGGATTTTTGTTAGCTATGGGGCATACCAGTCTTCCTGCCAGAAGCTGTTGATAGCACAGTGCCTTTCATTATTTTGATGCGAGCTGTCTGCAACTCAACCTCTGACAGCAGTTGCAAGCAGCGGAATTCATTTGCGCCCTGATCGCTCAGCCCGTTGCATTCATGAATATGAGCAACCTCTATTCAATAGTCAAATTCAAGAATGGGAAGTTCCCATTGAAGTCTGACCGGAGTCTTACACTTAGACTCTTGTGCAGCCAGCTACTACTAGTAGCTGACGTCCTAGCAAGGCACTTGACCTGCGGATGGGTAAAGAACAAGTAAGGAAACTTTGACTCTTATAAAGGGTTACACATTGGCCTGAAGAGCCGTGAGTCTTTTTGGAAAAGAGAAACTAGCGAGGACCTGGAGCGACCTGACTCAGGTCGACAAGCCGCCCCCTGCTCCAGACCAAGACCTTGAGAGCAATTGGTTTTTTAAAAGAGCGCGTCTAACTAGTTTGTCACAAATGGTGCGCATTATGCCAGGATGAGCATGTAATTGGAGAGTGTAATTGGGTTTTATAGGCACACAGCATACTACACTAAAATTATCAATTGAATGATTGTTTCACTGGCAATTGTATCAATTTAATGATCGGCTTTTAGGTGAGCACAAGGCTACTAGTAGTACTACCACTATAAGTACTTCTTAAATTGTACCTGCCAAGTAAGGGCAGCTTGGTAGAAGCCGATCGGGCCTGTAGCCTATATTTAAACTAGAAAGGAGACGTGTTTGTGATACGAGAAAGAAAATCTGAAAGACTCTTGCGCGGAGCCAGAAGAAGATAGATAGTTTTTCAGTGAAATAAATGTTGCACAAAGCTCAAGCATAAACTGTAATGTACATTATCTGCATCATGACTGCAAGCCTCCTATTCAGTACTTAAAATAACAGCCTAACACAGCTAGCCTTGCAACTTGCTACTATCCTTGTTGAACAAGGGTCTCTTATTTTCATTCTGGTGTCCAAAGTCTTGTTGTTAAAAACCACACTTTTTGGGTACGTGATAGTCAGAAAGAGGTCAGCACATTGCATCATCATCATAATGGTGGACAGCGCAATTGGATTTTAGAGTAATAAAACCTGATCATCATTTTATATGATATAAAAGAAAAGAAAACTATGAAGACAGTGAAAACACTCCTTAGTGCAGGTGACTTCACACGGAGGGCAGTTGAAGACTTTAAGACCAGAAATACGTTGAGCCCATGTATCACAGGAAAGACACAGATTTGGTATTTAAATTTCTCCCGACATCACAAATAATGTAAAAAGTACAAGTGGACTTAGCAGGAATGAATGAGAAGGGAAAATCAGGGTGCATTACTAAATAACGAGCCAAATCACAGCATGCCATGCTTCAGAACTTATGTAAAGGCATAAAACATTCCAAGGACTGTTAGGCACACTTGAGTCCAGCACTCTCTCCCCTTGTCAATCTTTCTGTAGGGTTGCTGCCTGTGCTAAAAGAAGTTAAGGGACTTCTAGCCACAATGTTGCAATGCAGTCATCTCAGGGGGGGGGTGGACTTACCCCCTACTGTATCCAGATCCAATACCGCAATGATTGCAGATCTGGATACCCAAGACGAAATTCACATGTTCTCAGCTTGTATTCAGGTGCACAAGCAGCCATTTGAACGCCAGCACGCCAAGGCTTGATGTAACAAATTCATTCTGTTAACAGCATGCCAAAACTATGCGATAAGAAGCATTCTGTCAACCACACATCCTTGGCATTGGGTACCTTGCTTGCCTTACCACATAGCGTACACATTTCATTCTGGTGCCAAACCAAAACCTCTCATGTTCTTAGGCTCTGTAATGTAGAATTTTTGCCTCCTAGCACATGCGCTTGCCTCTTTGGTACCTTTAGTCCCCTGTCCACTGTGCGTTATCATTTTCCCCTGTCTACAGAGCTTGACCATTCTCCTCTCTATCTGCAATCTCATCTCGTTCATGAGGAGCTGCCACCTCAAGTGCTCTTACAGAGAGCGCTGCTTCCGCTCCAGTGTTGGCAAGCGCAAAGGCAGGCCAGCGCATCTGTAGCAGGCGTCCAGCACCTCTGCATTGGCCACAGAGTCCTCTGCATCAAATGCACAAGCAGCCCGGATGCTGCTGACGTCCCTGCGCCAAGGGAGTTTGGACTGACTGTTGATCAAGTTTCATTGTTGTGCTCCCTGGCATCAGCCTAACTCGTGCACCTTCAATGACGGGTCTATACACCTGCAAAATGTTTCAGTGGCTGTCCGTGGGGCATCAGGGCAAAAATGGTTTTATGTGCAATTTCCTGCTTGTTGACTCAGTCAGTCAGATAGTGGGAGAATGGGACAAGTGACCGCATGTGGTAGACATGGTCTGCACCCTGTACCTCTCAGTGCTGCGGCCCTCCAGCACTTGCAAGTCAGTTGTGAAGCGCTCCAGTTGGTGGAAATACGTTGTCTGCTGCTGGCTGCCAAATGCACGCTCTTCCCAGCCGCAGGCCTGGTCATGCATCCATATCCGTCTGGCGTGTGGAGGTGCACTCCCTGTGACACACATAACAAACACAGCTACATGTCATTCAAAGCCACATGGAAAGCCTGGCCTTACATTCTCTGCTGTCTGGCGCGTCATGGCGCACATTTGTTAAACACGCACGCAAATTTGAAGCCAGGGGTGAAACTTGTTACCCCCCTCTGTCACCAAATACTTGTGTACAAATATGTGCACGTGTCCAAATCATGCAACTGTGCAGGTCCAAAATTCACAAGAAACAAGCTTTATAGCAGCAGGGTGAGCAAGTGCAGCGATGGTAGCTAACATGCGTCTGCACTGACCTTTCTACTCATCCCTCTCATCTTAACATGAAAATGCCATTTAATGCACTGCATTTCAGCCTGTTCCACAACAGTGCAAAGACTGTTGCAGAGTACTAAAGGCAGCTTTGCGCTTCTAAATCATAGCATCCACGCTTCTTACTCATGGCATCCACGCTTCTCACTCACGCACACCAGGACTTACACCTCCGTCGAGAAACCAGACAGGATTACATGCAGCAACATGGATGGCTGCGCTACACTCATGCACTGGGATGCAGTTGCTGATATGAGGAGCAGAGAAGCCACCTACCAAGGAGGGATGAAGACGCAGCCAGTGCTGCAGCAGCAGCAGCAGCAGCTGCAGGCTCGTCGCAGCTTGTTAGGGTGGGGGCACAGGTTGATGGAGGGCCACCCTGGTATGAGTAAGGGTGCAAACAAGGGTGTGAACAAGGGTATGAGCATGATGGGCATGCTGTTTGGCGCCTGCATCCTTTTTATTTTGCAAATGCTGTGCTTTTGCTTTCTTTGAGGGTATCCATTTTGATGCTTTGGTTGGATGTCTGGCGTTGCAGCCAGCAAGCGCATCTGGTCCTAGCCAACGCAGCTCACCTGCTGCTTCACCTGGTGCAGGAGCCTCATGTCCACATCCTTAGATCTGTTGCCCACTGGCTGAGAGTGCTTGGCAATCACACGCAGACGGTGCCCAAAGAAAGGCACAATGAATCCCTTGCAATTCAAAAAGCCTCTGCACAGTAACGCAAACCAGAAAGACAGAGAGACAGCAAGCGTCCGTAAACCCAGTTTCTGGTAAGATTAATGGGCCAGGTGTGATATCCAAGAGAATGATGGCAGAGGTTATATCATGAGGGGGCACAAGAAAGGTCTTGCCATTTTGCGTTCCAAACAGCAAAACTATGCATCCAACGTGCAATGGAGGTGAGTTTGCGTGCTTGAAAGGGATTCAAGCCCTCATGCATACCCCAAATATGTTACAATGGCTCACAGAGACACAATGCAAGCGGACCCTGAACGCAAGGTGCAGAATCATCGCAGGGACAGTGCCCCATGGATTTACTCACCACGGGGGTGACACCATCTTATGTTCATCACCGGTTTGCATCTGAATGTCACCATGCCTGCCAGTGTTTGTGCATGTGTGGTTTGGACACACCCACCTGTCCCCCTCCACATTGATTACAGCCTCTGGGAGCCAGCCATCATGCTGCAACGATGCATGCAGCGTGCCTCTCAGGTCAGGCATACTTGGGAAGGACAGCCGCGCGCGCATGGCCCCATCCACAACCTGCACCAGCACAGACCAGTCTGTGTGAGCACCCACATGCAGGCGTCCCTGAAGAAGAGCTGCGCTGGTGGGGCAGGCGTCAGACACCTGGGCTGGCGGCAATTCTGGGTCATCAACAACAACAACAACAACAACAACAACAACAACAACAACAACAACAACAACAACCAGCAGCACCTGCTCTTTAGTACACGCTCAACATTGCACACATGCATACCCTTTGCCCCCATACTTGTGATCCAGGCCGCATAGACGCGTGCGCGCTCTCCACGCGAGGCTGAGTGCCTGTGAGCAGCCTCATGGAGTTCACAGCGTAGGTCCCCGCATCCATCATGGCACCACCTATAGCACGTGAGGCAAATACGCGCTGCTGAAGCACAGAGGTCACGGGCAGGCAGGGGGTGCAATACCTCTGCTCTCAAAGGTATGCAATGCCCACCCAGAGGCAGACAAGCACTGGTGTGCAAAGCGGCTGGCTAGCTTTGCCAGGCTGAGCCTGGTGCAGTGTTTTCTGGGTGTGTCCTGCAGAATGTGGCTACAGGCTGAGGGCCTTCACAAGCTACACGTGTCCATTGAACCTCAAGCTTGCACTTATTGCTGATCTTGATTTCATAATGAACCATTCTGCTCTGCTAGATCTTGCCAGGACCCGTGCGTGCCCAGCACCTGGCTCCACACCTGATCCTCAAATCGTGCAGCCATGTCTCATTCAACGTTGAGGCCAGAGACTGTCCAGTGGTTGGGCTGGTGCACCTCTCCTTTTGCACAAGGCTGGTCACCTGCCTGCGCAGCCCCTGGCTCCGACTTACAACTCTGTCACCTGACAGACAACTGACTTCCAACTCTGACTTACACACCTGACAGACACTGACTCTTAATCTGGCTCTGACTTACGACTCTGGCTCTGACTTACAGCTCTGACATCTGACTTCCAACTCTGATTTCCAACTCTCTGGCTTACACACCTGACAGAATCTGACTTACAGCTCTGACAACTGACTCCCAACTCTGATTTACACACCTAACAGACTCTTGACTTACAACTCTGACACCTTATGCGGATGTCTGCACACCCTCACCTGCCAGGTCCTCCAAGAATCTGATGTTAGAGTCTCCAAATACCCACTTGGGAATCAGGACCTGCACAAGTCACATCAGGCAGGAGGGCCTCAATTGAAGTATTGCATTTTCTGGTGGATTACGAGTGCAAGTAATTCCAGGTTGGTAAACAGATGAGCAGTCTGTGCAATGAGACAGGCAGGCATGAAGCAACCCAGGTTTGCATTTGTTATGTCTGCTTCATCTATGTTATGCTCGCCCAGCCTTCGTCAATGCGCGTGATTGGGCTGCCTCAAACATTCTGCAACGGCTATGTATGACACTGCTGGAAGTGGTGTGACCTGTTTAAATCACCCAGATTTTTGTGCTGGAACATATGATGCAGCTGCAAGCTAGTGGGATGCATCTGCTGCCAGCTGGCTCCTACCTGCACATCAATGGATGTCAGCTTTCCCAGTAGGCCATCACTAAGCGCAGGCTTGGCCATCCATTCTGGCAATTGCATGGCTTGCCTGCTGCTGCTGCTGGCGCATGGGGTACCCATTGTGATCTGGCGTAAACGCCTCGCCAGAGGGTGCTCCCTGCAGGGCAATGGAGTTCATTTAACTGTTTCATTGAACGTTCAAACTAGGAGCAGGCAGCTGTGCAGCATGATACACCAGCAAGCTCGACAGGTGAACGTGGCTGCTGCACAATGAGGGGCTCACAGGTGCCATTCCGTGCAAGGTCTGGCATCCAGGGTGCAGCCTTCTTGCTCTCTGCATAGTGCATTATGGCCGAGGGCGTTGCAATGCGCAGATAAGACCTGATGCAACAAGGAGGAGTTTTGGCAAAGCAAGAGGGGTCTAGCACAACATAAGTTAGGGAGCGCTTGCATCTCTCAAACATGCATGAGCCATATGGCTGTAAGCCTGGAATTCCATGTTTTCCATAGCGAGGTACCCTTAGCAGTGTCCTTGGCATGCAATGTCGAGCCTACAGCCAGGCTGTTGACGTGCCCACTGCATGCTCTGCGAGTGCTGGGTTGAATATGAAGCATCAGCGCGCTGCTCACTCTAAAAGTGACACACTTGTACTTTGTTGGTGCAGAGAGCACAATTTAATACATGTATGAATTGAAGGGAATAGAAGCCAGGCAGCAGGAAGTCTGCTGTGCTTGATAAAGTCAGGGGATGTTGTACACATGCTCAGATGTGCGGGCCTAAGTCAGTGGTGCACGCACATCCACAGAGCTTTTGCTCCTCACCTGTAATGGAAAGCTTCCCGGCAGATCAGTCCCTTCTTCAGGGCCAATTTCTGCAGCTCCCTGCAGTTCAAACGCAGTGGTTTATGCTTAAGCAGGCAAAACACACGCAGGAAAGCACAGGCAACCCCCATCTTCAGAAATCCCAGGAACAGGCTCACCTCGTTTCGGCTGCATTTGCTCCAAACGGTTTCTCACAGAGCACCTGCAGCCAGAACGCAATCCATGGCACATGACAGTCCTGCAGCACGCACATGGCTGGCCGATCAGGCTGTTGCTAGCCAATCATGTTTAACAACAGTGATCAGGTGTGCTGGGCTACATTTGTCCATGGCTCCATGTGGACGCACATCAGGTTGCATGAAGACCTGAGCCAGAGCCCATGCAAGTTGCAAGGTATAGAAACAATGCACACCCTGGTAACTCTCAAAGCAAAAGGGTTTGCTCACATGCTTGCCTGCCTCCAAGGCTCGACGAGTCCAATGGCCCTGCAATCACTTTGGCAATTTGGGAGTAAAAGCCGGCAAACAGATGTAGCTCCTCAAGTAAGCAGGTTAGGAGACACATTGCTTCCAACACTTGCTTCCAATTGAATTTTAATGTTCATCCCTCATCCCAAGGAATGTTACAAGTTGTGTGGGAGTGCTTTCTTTTTCCAGCTGATTGTACTGCACTCGTGCATTATGCTTTACACACCTCTGCATACCTTCATAATAAGAAATACACCCTGGTCTACGTATGAAACTCCTTAGACTAGATCGAATAGATCAATATCTTGCTCATGAAGTAGGGGTCAATATCTTGCTAATGAGGATGAGTTGAGGTGCTCTCTTCTTGAACCTTGCAAGTGTGCACACTCAGGAGGTCACAGAGGCAAAAGTACTCACATGCAAGCCATTTGGTAGCCCCACATAAACTGCATCCAAGGAAGGGTCAGCAAGCAACTCGTCGTAGCTTCCGTAGCTGCGAGGAATACTGCATGTATCAGGATTGCAGAGAGAGACTTAATCCACCGGGCGTCACAAGTGCTCGCATACTCCAGTTACTGAAGCACTTGCACCTGGTAAGTTCATGAAATATAAATCTGTAATACTCTGTCTTTCCATTTCTCTCACCCGTGCTTTTGCGCAAATTTTTGGGCCCTGCTGCTGTCTCGAGCTGCTACAGCCGCAATTTTAGCCGAAGGTACAAAGCGTGCAGGGTAGATGAGTGCATATGTGCTGACCTGCATGTGTTTCATACTTGTTTTTAAAGTCAAATTTGACTAAAGAAGAGGCCAGCTGTCGCCCGAAGCACAGGTGCAATTGCAGGAGTCGTATAAGCTTTGCAATCAAGATTGATCAAATTATAAGCATAACAGCCTAACCTGAGATGCCCCGATAATGCCGATTGTGGCAGCGTCCTGTACTTTTACGGGCCTTGCGTTCAAACCTAGAAAGTTAGCCACTCGCTTGAGCTGCAGCAAATCCATTCGTATAGATGCTATTTTGTTTAATATATGTAAGAGGTGCAAAGCCTCAACCCAATTGGATATTGCCCGGGGCGACGGTCGTTGCACGTTTGTGCTGCACGAATAGGGTCAGCTCGATCACAATTCGCATGATTGCATCGAAACTATTTAACAAAGTGCAATACCACACCATACGGCTGGGATTGTCACCTTTTGAATCTCGTTCCAGCCGGCTGGGATTGTCGACATTCGAATGTTCGCGACAATGACCCTTAGCCAGCAGGGACTTGCAGGCCCTACCATGCCGACTGAAGAGCAAAAGGGACTACGCTTCCAAAACCTTGCTCAACCTTTATGCCCCGACCTCAGGGGCAGGCCAGGGGCAGGCGCAGGGACATGTCCCTGTACACTGTGCTTCAGAGCTGTACATAGCTGACCCGAGAAGGACCCAGGTCGCCAGGGGCCTCTGGTCTTAATGCAGCCTGTACAACATGTTGAGCAAAATCCAATGCGACAACACTTCTGTGCACAGAACGTGACACACATAAGGCAAAAAGTAGAGCCCCATGACAAAGTACTAGCCCTCAAATAAGCTGAAGTTGCGTTGAACAAGCCTTGATGAATGTGAGGCACCTAGCTAATCAACCCTGCAGGCTTGGCCTGATTATCGACTTCGTTGTCCTACTCCTGGCTGATCTCTGGTCTGGTCATGGAGCTGCCCTCCTGCAGTGTGTTTTGTTAGTGCATCTGTGTTGTGACAAATGATTTTGGGACATGGAGGCCTCTGTATTCAATTAACCCTGTTGTTTTGTATCCCTGGGATGCATATCTGCCTTTTTCATTCCCATCAAGGATGCATAGCTGCCTTTTTCATTCCCATCAAGGGTGCATAGCTGCCTTTTTAATCCCAGAGCTGGTCTCAAAGACGATGTCCTGCTTACTAAATATTACTCATTTTTAGTTCTATGCCAGGAGGACAATTGAGATCCGCTTGCAGTAAGTGGTCGGTGCAAGACATTTCAGGCCTCGTGGTGCGCACCTGTCAGGCTGCCGTAGTCAAACGCCTTCTGGTGGCCCAGCAGCTCTTGTGCTCTCACTACACCAGGGTTGCTTGCAAGGGGGCCCCGGGCACCTAAACACAAGCAAGTCAAAAAATCATACTGCGGCCATGCCTGGAGATGCACTTGCCTCTGGCACATGGCCTGAACATTACAGTCCATAATCCATAACATTACAGGTCACACAGTACATAACAAAATATGGTTCTGACAAGTGGCTTGGACAGGCCACATAGCACAAAACACTTGCCTCTGATGAAGCCAGAGCCTGCATGAGTCTAAGCAAGCAGTCTGAGCAGGCAGGTCAACCAGCGGCATGCATTTGCAAGTGTGCTCCTATGCAGACGAAAGTCTCCCGTTGCAAGCATCTCGTGCGATCCGCTCTGGCTGGCACACACCTGCAATGCTACCGCCTCCGCCAAACTCCTTGCCCCTGATCCAGGGTGCGCCATCCCTCCCTCCGCCCAGCCCTCCTGCACCCAAAATGCTCCCATCTGCAGCAAACAGCGGGGCCCCAAAGCTGTCAGCCCCCTCATCCCCCTGCTGCCTGCTGACCTCAGACGCAGCAGCGGAAACGCCCGTACCAGGGGCCCTGCTGCTGGGGTGCAGCTGCGTGCCTGAAATCTGCGTGTTGCTCTCACCTCCACCTACGACCGCTCCCCAGCCCTCCCCCTGCCTTCCTCTGCTGCCTGCTGGTGCCCTGCCGGTGCCTGCACCAGGACCCCCACCAATTCCTGTTCCAGTGCCTGCGCCCCCAATAGTCACATTGCCAATGCCCCCCTGCAGCAGCAGGGTAAGGCGTGCAGCATTCAGATTCCATGTTGATGATGTTTGCAACACCTAAGTCAGAGCAAGGCGCAAACATCATGTGGTGTAGCAGCCACCAACGCTGTGCTGCTTGAGCACAGCCATGTCACCTGTGGCCCACCGCCAGGCCCAGCAAGACCGCCCTTGCTTTCCACCACGCCTGCTGTGCCGCTGTCTTGGGCACCTGTGCGCATGGCAGAGGCACGGCCCACACCTAGGCAGTGGACATGACTTGCTGGGCATGCGGAGGGCAGCAGAGCCAGCAGCACTGTCCTGCTGGGCATGAGCTTAGGTTTGCTTGCCTGAGAATGGCAAATTTCTGGGGGTGAACTTGCATGTCCATCAAACTTGGGCCTGAGTGCGACTGATGCACAGGCCGTGAGCAGAGGCTTGTGGAGTTGCCAATGCACATCCCATGCTCACACACACAAGACAGGCTCGGCAAAGAGTGAACCACAGGCCTTGGCTGGATCAGTCAAGCACCCTGACCTCTCCCCGGCCTGCTCCCTCCTCCCTCAGCAATTGCCCAAAGAAACAAATAGAAGCATGGAAACCAGGAAGCGCTACATGGTGAGCATCATATTTTTTATACGCTTGGATTTATGCCCCCCCACATGCCCTAAGATTGCTAGCACTGTTACGCTACCTGCTGCATCCTTGCCATGCGTGCCGCCGATGCCCACAGGCATGAGCTTCCCACTGCCACGCCCCCATGCTTCAGGGTAACCTGCCCCCACATCAGCCGTCTTGCCCCTCCCTCCACCCGCTGCATCAAAATCTGCACCCTGGCCCCCACCCTTCCCCCGCTGCCTTTGCTGCGCGCTCTGCTGCTGATCCTGCCGGTCCTGCTGCCGCCCCTGGTCCAGCAGCTGCTGCAGCACTGCTGCTGGGCCAGCTGCTTGGCCTTGCAGTGCATAGAACGCGCGCGTGCTGGGGTCCAGGTCCATTTGTTCAGTCTCCTTATGCAGCGCCTGCAGGTCGTGCTCCATGGTATCGGAGCGACGTGGCCCCTGTGAACTGGCCTCTAGCTGCTGCGCCCCTGGCCGTGCAGGTGAGGTCGGCGCTGCAGCTGGGAAAGCCCTGCTGCATCATCATGCACCAGCCACCACCGCAAGCAGTGTGGTCAGTGCGAGCATGGTGCAGGAGGCAAGGATGGCAAGCTCAAACATGGTGGATGTGTGTACACATCTGTGAACAAGCTGGGGGGCCACGTGAATGGTTTTTTGATGAACAGTTCCCTGCATTTAGTTGGCCAAAAGATTCTGATGCACGTGCTTTGCGCATGCTTGTTCCTCCTCTCACCGCGTAATGTCAGGCCCCACGACATCCCCAGTGCTGATGGCTGCAGCCTCGCGCGTGTTGCCTTCCGCCTTCAAGACCTGCAGCAAGGCACATGCGGAGGCTGGAAGTGAACAGACAGGAGCATGGCCCCTTTGCTGCACTGCAGCTACCTCTGCATGCAGCAGCCTGGCTTGCCAGTGCATGGAATCACCGCATGTGGCTTGCAAGCACGTGCCAGCATTGCTCCAGCCAGGATCAGGCCTCGTCAAGTCACACCATGCATTGTTTAAGAGGCACCAAGACTCCAGCGTATTCTCTGCAAGTGTCCTGGCGTACCCCTGTCCTCAGCATTTCCAAAACACCTTATCATTCCAGCATGTTGACCGCAATATCTGCATGTCCTCTGCAAATAGTCTGGCATCCCCTGGACCCATGTAGCGCTTGAAACACCCTAAACTGAGCAACATCTGCAGAGAGGCTCACATTTGGCAGCAGGGCTGCAATTTCTGCTGCTCATAATGCTCTCTTCTGGACATCAGGTTTCTTTGATCTAACCCCCGTTAGTCAATGTGCCCAGAGATCTGAAAGCTGACCTCAAGATTTTGTCCGCTGATCCAACACCCTTGCCAAAGCCATCAAATAGTCTAGTTTAAGCTCCAGCAGCGTGCTAAGCACACCCAGGTGCTGTAGACACCCCCTACCCAGCCCCTGCAAGGAATGCAGCTGCGAAAGGCAAGCAGCTGTCATGTCTGTTGCAGGCCCAGTCCCCTGCATCCCTGATACCTGGTTGGAGCCCTCAAAGCTGCCAGCAGGTGCGACATGTGGGGGCCAAGCCCGGGGAGAGTAGCGATTCTGGCTTCCAGGTCCGACCCTGCAGAGGAACAGGAGAGTTGGGTGTCACTCGTGCCAGGCATGTGACGCCGCTCCACCTTGCTCACGCTGCTGCTTGGCCAGAATCTGCAATCTCTGCTTGTGAGCTGTGTGCACACCCCATTAGAACACCCTCCCTGCACCAGCACAGATACCTGCCTTGACCTGCCCTCTGCCAGATACAAACACATGCACACATTAGAACACCCTCCCTGCACCAGCACAGATACCTGCCTTGACCTGCCCTCTGCAGGTACAAACACATGCACACACACGCACACACCACTTACACGTATAACACACACATACATACCTTAGGGTCTGTGAGTCCGGGTAGGCTGTGATGCTGCTGCTGCTGCTGCCCCCTCCCTCAGGCCCATGTGTGGCTGTGGTGTTGGACTCATAGTCGGTACCAGCCCGTGCCCCTGCAGGGGTGCTGCTGGCTCCACTGACAGGCCAACTGGGGGCAACTGGGTGGATGCTTACCAGGTCAGGGGCTGCTCCCCAGGCTACTGCCCCATCGGTCACCTTGGGCTCAGCAGCCGCCGCATGGGTGGTTTGGGGGCCAAAGGGCACGGCGTAGCTTGCCTGCCCATCCCTAACGCAACTTGCGGATCCATAGCCAGGCCTGAAGCCCCCGTAAGCGTTGCTGCCGCATGAAGTTCCTGCAGCTTCGTAGCCTGGAAATGCCAAGGCCAGGGACGCTGCCTGGCCTGGAGCACCCGCAGCTGCACCCTGCTCAGCCTCTACCATAGCCACGTCCTCGCTGCTGATTGTCGCTGATTGTACCGGATCCCAGTAGTCAAAGAGGCCCTGCAATTGACAAGCCAGCAACAGGAGACCGCATTCTGCTGTCTGGGCTTGTGCATGAATGACAGATCTCTGCATGCTCATCAGAGCAGGAGGTGCGGCATACATGTGTGGCTTCAAGACCATGTCATGCGCTGGGGGGCACTTCCCACAGTCTGGGCTCGTGCATGAATGACAGATCTCTGCATGCTCGTCCAAGCAGGAGGTGCAGCATACAAGTGTGGCTTCAAGACCATGCTGTGGACACTGCTCCGGTGGCCGTGCCCAAAAATCAAAGGAACGAAAAGCTGAACAAGATCCTGAACATTAGCTGCACAGGATGGAGAGGGTGAGAATCACTGGTAATTTAGCATTACAAGGGTCCATGGCTTAACCTGTGTAGTGGCCTGGCCCCCAGATATGTCATCCACTGGATTGCCACCATTGAGGTCGTTTGCCCCAACAAAGTCGTCACTGATGATGGCGCGTGCCTGGGTGTACAGATGCAATTTGAAGCATCCAGTGTTAAAGTACATCCTTACACACCCCACACACAAACTTGATGCTGTCTTTTGATGAAGATGCCTGCTGCTAACTTAGCTTGAAGGCACTGATACAACAGCCTTGGGCATGCGCCCTGCTCTGTATACAGCCTCTTTAAAAAGCGAAGCCTGCCCTGTCTTGGCAACCCCATCTTATCTCTCTGTCAAGATCTTCCAGCGTCCCCTTGGACATTTACTTTTCAAGTGCACCCCTTACCTTGTCGACCTGATTTCCAAAGGCACACTGATCTGGCTAAATGGGCCAAATCAAACAGATCAGCCAGCCATGGCCTTTACCTGTACGTCAGCCAGCCTGCGTCCTCCAGCAAGCCTCCTCCCACCCCCATGAGCAGAGTCATGTGTGTGTCTCTCCGTGATCACGCTCTGTGCGGTAGCTGCAAAGGCAGGGCCTTCAGACACGTGCGTGGCAGGCCCAGGATGTAGGTTGGCTGCAGCACCGGCTGGGTCGCCCCCCTTGACCTGGGGGAGAAGGTGTCCGCAGGTGTGATGTGTAGTCGTGTTTGAAGTCAATCTCACACGTGCATACACAAATATTCATGCATCCGCCCATCCATCCATCCATCCATTCACCCATCCGACATTTAGGAACACACAAGTACACCCAAATAAGGCACTTCCTGTGGCTTGCCAGAGTGAAAATGAACAAAATCACCTCCCTAGACCGCTGTGGCTGGCCAGAGTGAAAAAGAGCAAAATCACCTCTCTAGACCGCTGGTCAAAGTCTCCCAACCCAGCTCCCACTGGGCCAGTGACAGCAGCTCCCATGCCCGCATTAAAGGGACCCGCATCTCCACCCCTGCAAGTGCATGGGCTTGCATGTTTCAATGTTGGCACACTTGCCCACCGCTCACAGTACAATGGGCTGCATGCACACCACCCAAAAAGCCCAGCACACGCTGTTTAATTGATCTGCAAGCTCTGCTGCAAAATTTGGTCATGGCCTATAGGTGCATTGCTTCTGATGATGCAGATCCACATGGATCACCTGCCGCCGCTGATGCCGCCCCCAATGCCCATCAAATGGCTGCCCCCCTGCGGCTCATGGTTTGCGCCTTGCCGCCCATCCATCCAGCCCTCTAGCCCTGCCCGCACGCCTGCAGAACTGCCAGGTGTAATATCTGCACAGGCAAGGTGCACAGATAGAGAAGGGCAAAAGCGTGGCTAAGATGGAGAGTGGCTGATCTGGGCATCAAATTGACACTGTGCTGGAAGCAATGGTGTTGCGCAAGAAAGTGGTCAATCAACCATCTGATTCAATCCAATTTATTGAAAAACTATCACCTGAGCTGCACAGCAACATGGCAATATGGGCACACGCAAGAAGGGCGCACCATAGAACATGATTGTGCAAGGCGGCCGATGGCATACATTTAAAAATTCATAAGAATGGTTGGGTGGGTTTAAAGCATTGCGCACACTAGTTCTGCTAGCATGCTAGGTGGCATTACAGGAATAGACGTTTTTCAGGGCTGTACCATTGATACACTGCACATATGGATATACCCAGGCCCCTCTCAATTGCCATCAACGACAGGGCACAAGCAGACATGCTGAGACATCAACCTGAGCAGGTTTGACCCTTACAGAGGAGCCACCCGCTGCCTCACCAGCACCAGCACCAGCACCAGCAGCCAGACCTGCAAAGCGGCCCGCGTCCATGGAGCGGCCATGGCCACTCTGGTTGCTCAAGGTAGGGACAGCAGCAGGCGGCATGCCTTGAGCTTGCGCTGCTTCCCACGGGAGCCTCCAGGATGCAGGGAGCTGCCCCGCTGTTGACGATATCTGGCTGGCTCCTAGAGCAGCGAGGGGGGGGGATGCACTGAACGAAAGCAATGGCGCGGTTGCAGGTGCTGCCAGCTGCTGGCCGGCAGGAAGGTATGGGGCAACAGCTTGGGGTGGGGGAAGAGGGGCTAGCGCGCTGCTGTCTGTGCTAGGCACAGGCACTGGCACCTCATACACGCGCGCCTGCGCAGCCTGGCTCCCGTCAACTGCCCTGCCTGTCGCTGGGTCAATCAGGTGCTCACCTCCCACGGCTGCAGTGCCATCAATTGCCATGCTGCCATCCGCCCTCACCTCACTCTGGCCAGGAAGGCCGCTGTTGTGAACGGTGGCTATGTTAGGGAGGCTGCCTGTCTGGGCTGCAGCAGGGGCGATGGTATCTTCGGGTGGGGGAGCTGCTGCCGCTGCCGCCGCCGCCGCTGCTGCTGCTGCCCCTCGCTGAGAATGAACAGGGACAGTATAGCCTGCATTCAATGTGAGCATGGTTTGCGTGATGCATTTTGTGCACGGCATCCATGTGCATGCACAGATCCTGCGCGAGTTGACAACATTGGACTGTATTGCACCAAAGCTTTGCACAGCAGTGCACAGGAGGCAACCATACGCGCACGTATGCACCTCCTGCACAGCACCCCTCCCTGCACACAACACATGCTGCAAAACATGCAACAGAAAACTAAGAGCAGCAGCAGATCAGCTCGTATCGACATGCACGTTCACAATAGTTTTGGCAAAGGGAGAGGACCATCTCTTTCTTCTCACTGCAGCTTACAAGCTTCTCACCTGTCTGGGCAGCGTATGCAGTGCCGGCCGGCACTGCAACAGGCGCCATGACAGTGACTTGCTGCTGTTGCGAAGGCGACGGCCGTGCAGGACTATGGCCGGCCAGAGGGACATATTCACTTCCAGCGTTCCAGTGTGTGGCACGCAGATTGTGAGCAGCTTCTGGATCATCAGGGAAATGCCGCTTCCTCCTCTGCATGAGCACAAGTTATGCTAGCGTTTACCTCGGAAGCCCATGTGAAATGACTCACATGCAATGTGCTGCAAGTACAGGCATAATTTCAAGGCAATTGCACTAGAACTGCAAAGCTAAGTGCAATTCTCCTGGCGAGTCCCTGTGTCTAGTAATACACAACGCTGGATGGCCAAAGGTGATCTGTGGAGTGTTCACACATATTTGGCCCAGTTCACTTCAGAAAATTACCTCTTCTGCCTCCTGGAAATGCCCAAGCCCAGCTGTGCGCGCAGCAGGATCCCCAGGCTTGCCGTCCTCAAAGGACCAAATGGAAGGCTCTTCGGGGACCATTTATTTACGCAAGTAATTCTTATAATATGGTGAACTAAAATAAAATTTCGTACCATCGCCTCGTGTTCCAATTCCGACTGCTTGCTTCTAAAATACCCGGCTCTCTGATTGTTGTTGTTGATTTAAATTTTCCAATGACGAATTAAACATACGATACATCAACAGTCGGCACACGCAGGTCGGTCGACAATTCACAAGTGCAGTCTGCTCCTGTCAGCCAACCTTTAGGCCGAGAACCAAGGCCAGAATAAGTACAAGGTTAAGAAATGCTCTGTGGCTGGAGTGTCTGGAGGCTACTATAGCACAGGATCATCAGCTGGCAGCATCAGTATTGCTGCCTGCAGGCTGTCCTTGCTCGCCAATGTTCAAACTTCCCAAGGCATCAGATACGCCTCCTGCAGGCTGCTGCTGCTGCTGCTGCTGCTGGCTTTGGTGCTCGCCCTGGGCGGCCATACCTGACCCCAAGAGGTCTGCTGGGGGCTGACTCCCAGCCTCTGAGTGGAGCTGCAGAAAGTCAGGAGTAGGGGCACCCTGCAATATCGGAATTGCAGCAGCAGAAGCTTGAGAGGAACGCTTGTTGAATTAATTCTTGAATGTCCTTTGGGATGCGGCAATTTAGAAGAAAATTCACGTGCAGTAGGATTTGAAAACAAACACCGGATGAGCACTCACCAGCTGGTTGCTTTGTAGGTCACCTCCTTCATCAGGCTCCTCCTCGCCCTCGTCAAGAAGAGTGAAGCGCGGTTCATCATCACCATCTAAGCCACCAAAGCCTTGGGACCCCATCGCAAAACCTCTCTGCTGCTGCTGCTCCTGCTGCTCCAGCTGCTGCTGCTGCGGTTGCGGCTGCTGTGGCTCCTGCTGCTGCTGCTGCTGCTGTTCCTGCACCTCTCGAGTCTGTCTGCCTGTGAATCAGAAGGCAATATTGGTATTACATGAGAATATTAAATCCAAGATGTTGGGGCCTTTACCTCTCCCAAGACTGACAAGCCTAGACAGCCTACACACATAAGGTACAGGCAGCTTTCTTCGTTCTATGTAAAACATAGCTGCCCTATGCGCCTGAAGAACCACGGGCTGCCTTCTATTGCACCAGAAAAAGGGCCTCTACTCCTAGCATTATTTATTACATACATACTCTTGTGCTGAGTGCCTTAAATCTAGCTTGCATGCCTGTGCCAACCTGATTCAAAGCAGGAATATGCCCTTCCGTCCATGCTTACTTAAAGCGTGTTGCCCCATCACGAGAGCACGCATCAGCAGTACATTTGGCGTCTTATTTGATGCCCGGAGGAGCACTTCTGGCGCACTAAGCAAGATGAAGATGAGTGTTTGGAGGTGGAAGCATGCATGCAGCACTTCAGGCACACCTCGAGCGGCCTGCCTCATCATGAGGGCGCGCGCCAGCAGCTCGTCGTATCGTGACATGGCACCAGCCAGCGTTTCATTGAGGGCCAAGGACGACAGCAGCTGGGCCTCGTCTGTCAAGCTCTCTGCCATGCAGATCAGTTTGCTGCAAGCGCGGCACGTGCGTTGTGAGTCACAGCTTGAGGACCCTTTTCACAGGCAGGCTCAGTCACACACTGCACTAAGCTGGCAAGTGTGAGAAAGACAAGCCTCAAGGGAGCATGCAGGCCTCCTCGTACGCGAGCAGAATGAGGAAAGAGCACCTCCAGCACCAGCATCTGGACCTCGGGGACAACAGAGGTAAGCAAACCCGGCCATCCGTCAGGCATGAAATATTGATTTATCAGAAATAAATCGGACATCGAATGGACACTCAGCAATCATCAATGAAAGAGCAAGCACAGCATCTCTAAGGTCTCTGCAGATCCACCTTCCCTAAGAGTGATTTGGGCACAGTTTGGCAAGGTCTTCATGTGAAGACCCCACATTTGTTTCATTACATTGTAGCCTCGATTTGGAATATTGGTTTGACTTGAAGTGCACCCTTTTGGGACCTGACCCCAACGTACCTCTTGAAGTAGGGGCACTGCTCAGCAAGGTCCGCCATGACCGGGTCGAGGACAGCACGAGGTTTCTCGTCTTGCACGCCGCCCACCATTTCCGCAAACAGGCCCACCGCATTCGAGATGACCTGGGATCGGAGCACAGCATGGTGTGAATGCAAGCCATGTGCTTCGAGATGGTGTGCTTGTTTTCATGTGACATGGACTGCGGGACACATGGCTCAAGAGCTGCACATGCCAATGGCCGCTTAATCTGACACATTCTGAATCCTGTGGCGCTTCTACCAGTTAGCCTGAATACCGGAGGGTGCGTGGGGCTCCAACGCCCAAGTGCTTGGTTCAGGCCCATTCTGTTCAAGCCAAAGCACCCTTATCCTGACGGGTACGGGATGTTCTTGCGCGTGCATGCTTGTACAAACGTACACGATTGCACTCTTTCAAGCGGGCCTACCTGCAGCGCCTCTGCTGGATCGTCTGGGATGTGAGGTGGTGGATTTGGATCTCTCCTCCTTCCAGTATTTGGCTCTCTAGCTGCAGGCACAACAACAGTTGTGCACAAGCAAGCAAGGACTTCAGGTTTGGCATGCGGGTAAGAGCACAGAGGGCGGCGCACGCAAAGAGGCAAGACAGCACCTCTCAAGCTAGTACTGTCAACCTTAGCTCAAGCCAATAACTTGCATTTAATTCAGGGAAATGTCTGGTATGCTCCTCAAGGGAATGGCACACAGTGGCCAAAAATATCACACACACACACTCTCTGCTATCGTACGCTGCTGTTACAAATTGTGGGGCACACATGCACAGAAAGGAGAGGCATGATGATTGCCAAGCGCCCTGCTGTTGTCGTCCTTGTCATTGGTAAGCATCCCCATGCTGAGCTACTTGTTCTTGGCCAACAGCGGGTGGCTGCACCCATTATCAGACCTACTTGCTGTTAATCAAGAGGGTGGCTGCGTTACTCGGGCTCTCCTACTCGTCCCTAAAACCACTCTAGACCACCCCCTTAAGGCCAAATCAGTAATGGGTGGCTGCAACCACGCGCCCACCCACCTGCGGGTGGGCCTGCTGCAATGATAGACTTAAATAAAAAAGAAAGGAAGGAGAAAGACTACGCAGGCAGTGAAAATACTCCCTACATCAATTAAGGAAAAGGAGTCACCTAGGGCCTTTGGCACTGTATAACCTCCACCAGCAAGGTAGAAACAAAAGAAGTCAGTGGGAATCAGGAGGTTCGGTTTGTCTGATTCTTAGGCAGACTGCTGCTGTGATGAACTGCTGCCATGAATGCCCCACCTGCTGCTTGTTGGTCCGCTGCAATGACGGACTGGACTGCCGCCCGGTCTTCCTCTGACAGCGTGTTCAGGACCTCGCCGCTGAGCTCGGTGGCCGGGGTGTGCATCCTAGGGTTGCCCTGCACAGCATGCGCGCACACTTGTCTGCCTGATATATCAATGCTTAATGTTTTAATTCCTCCTCTCCTCCTGATTTTAACCGGGGGGCAGGGGTGTAACAAGGTTGCTTTTAAAGGGGTTTTTAACACCAAGCTGCTCTGTGGCCCAACGACTGCACTGTAACACTTTTTTCGAGTTGTAAAGCACTGTTCACTAAAGTACAACTTTGAAATATTTTGGCATGAATTTTCCTTGGTCAGAGGCAGGAGGGCCTGAAGCCAGTGGAAGCTGTATTTCTTGCATGCAGGCAAGGCACAAGGAGCCCCGACACGTGTCCATTTCGCACCAAAAATGCATCTTTGTGGACCCCGAGGGCCCTTATTTCACCCCATAAGATTTGCCAAAGGTAAATGATCATAACACACTATCCCCCAACCACTGCACCTTGTCACCTAAATTGTCTGTGTGTTTAGATTGATAAAAGCTTCAACAGCTTAACCAAATACTAATGCAGATAGTAATTGAATTCCTTGCTTTGAGTGATCCACAAAAAGTGTTCCTCAGACTCACTGCCAAACTTGAGGTTCAAATTTCAGCCCTACTTCTAAGAAGATTTGTCAATGAGACCCAGGATGCAAAATAGCAGTGTTTTTAATTCAGCTCTCTTAGCACTCCATTTCACTTGTTAGACCTCTTAAGGCCATTTCACTTGTCGGACCTCTAAAGGAAGACCAGGTGTTGGGTAGAAAAACAGACAGTATGAAAGAGAAAGAGTATCATATGCAAATCGAAGTTTTCGCACACTGCACGAACACACACATACAGACACACTGAATGCAGGATGTGTGCATGCAAACAAGCAAGGGCGTGTGCTTTTCAAAACATGCCAGCCTCCAAGCAGACACACACAAACATGCACTTGTGTGCGTGCATGCACCTGCACCCTGCTCCAGCAACAAGCATGCTCACACACACACACACATGCTTGTTATCGCAGTAGACTGACACATGTGTGCACGCTTGCTGCTCTGCATTGTCCTCATCCTGCATTCAGTGTGTCTGTATGTGAGTGCACAGCATTGAATACGTTTCAGCGCATATGCGCAAAGAAATGCACACGCACCCCCTGCCCACGAAGCGCTCTGTCCTGCTCCAGCTGCTGTCTGTCCCGCTCCAACTGCTGCCGCTCACGCAGGGCCTCCTGCTCTAGCTCCTCCAGCTGGGCCTGCTCTGCCTTATCCTCGTCCTGCAGTGTTTATGTGTGTGTGTGTGCCCACAAATATACAAGATGCGCGCAGTTGAGACATGCCCCACTTCAAGCTCATTGCACAGAAAGTACCAGTTCTAGGTTCCCTGGACTTATCTGGCTGAGTAGCTGCAAAGTTGGGCAGGTGCGAGTGCATGCAAGCCAAGTCGGGATGCGGCGAGGGCACACCTTTGAGAACAAGCTCGTAAACTTGGAGTACAAGCCCTCCTTGGTGCTGGAGGGCACCAGGTTGCCGGCAACATCTACCACAAAGCCCACAGGAGTGGCCTGCTGGCAAACAAGCGTGCATGTGCAGTGTGTATGATTGTGTGCGTCTGTGTGTGCACGCACTTGTGTAAGTATGTGAGTGTGCAGGTGCATAAGGCCACATCTATTTCCACCCCAGCCTAGCTCAGCACCACCTCACACACAATCACTCTTTCGCCCACAGAGCTGGAGCTTGCCTGCGCAAAGCTTCCCACCGGAACTTGAAGGCAGTGCACCCTGCCCCATCACAGAGCCAACTGATTGCAACGGTGCGCTGATGCACCAGGGTCAGAACGCCGTGCTGGTCCAAAGGTGAATAATGCACTTTGTGTACCATGCATGCAGCCATGAGTTCACACGCCGTCGCCGTGCACAAGCATAAAGACAGCAATGGCCACGTATCACTTTGCACGCAGCACATGCTAAACAAAGATGCCCCTCACAGCGCGTCGGACGCGGCGCGTACACACAGCCACTTGCATAGGTACGCTGTGCATCACGCCCATGTACCTTGAAACTACACAAACTCAGAAGAGTGCGTGCACGGATGCTCTAGCACGCACCTTGGCCACCGTGGACGCAGCTGTGCCCAGCGCCGCCACACCCCCGCCTGCCCTCTGCGCTGCACTGCCCGCCGCGTCTAGCGTAGCGGACGAGGCCAGCTTAGCTGCAGGGCCACGCATCGCCTCAGCTGCCCTGCTGCCGCTCCGCTTCAGCGTTGATGACAGCGCCGCAAATCCAAAGCCCTCCTCCGTACCCCCCCCAGCAGTGGCAGCCTCCCCACCGGCTGCTGCGGTGGCGGCTCCATCATGGTGTGTAGGGCTGCCGCCGGTGATGCTCTGAGTCTCTGTCGAGGGGGCCTTGGAGAGCGGGGGCAGCTCAGGCGGCTGGTAAGGGGTGAAAGGTGTGCACTCCGACTCGGGGCGCACAGGGAAGCCCACACCTTGGTCCTGCAAGGCGGAAGGCACACCATGCGGAGGGTTGTGTGTGCGTGTGTAGGGAAGTGTCTGCGCAACTAATCAACATGCAAGTCAAAGAGAAGGTTGAGACAGAGAGGGGATGAGTGCGTGTACGTGTGCGTATGCGTGTGTGAGGGAAAGAGTGAGACACACACAGTGTGTGTGTGTGCCATGAAAAAAGTGCACACCCCCTTTTGGGATCCTGCTGAACCCATTGCTTAATGGAAAAGGTGGGGTCTATATTCCATTAAGACCCTGAAAACACATTCCTATGCAAGCAATGATTGATCCCAAGCAAAATGGCAGCATTCCAGACGCAGCAATATCATAATGGCAATATCAGCACTTGGTGCCATACAATGCTCCATCAGGGCCGGGGGTTTGTCAACTCACCACCAGCGTCTCATAAGTCTCCTTGAATGAGGGCTGGTGCTCCAGGCTGCATGCGTAGTCCTCAATCATGCCCAGGATCTTATCACGCACCTGCTGCACACATGTGCACCAGGCACACTCAAACGTGACCTCTTATGCTCTCGCCCAGTGAGCTAGTCTATTAAGCAGCCAAGCCAGCAGCACACTAGCTAGTGAAACAGCCCCCCTAGCAAGTCATGATGTGAGGACAGTGCCCTGACTTGTACTTCAGTGCTCACATCATGAAACTGACGTGGCTGCTGTATCTGCAAGTTTCAGCTGCAGCAAGTGCAGACCTTCAGGCGCAAGCATGCTCATCATGTGTGTTTCCCTTTTAAGTCTAGACCAAGATTAGAAAAGTCATGCACAGGCAACACACACAACTGGCACACAGCGCACATTTGCTCAGTAAAGGGCATCAGTCAGCATGTTCACAGCAATGACCATGTGCATGCGCAGAGCAAAGGGCACCCGAATTGCGCAGCTATGCATGTTGACTGAGTGGCAGGCACAGTCTTTGAAGGGCAGCAATAAGCGCAACCAAGCGTGGTAACCAAGGCCCCGGCACCAGCACACTGAAGGGCAGCGAACCAAGGAATGAGCACAAGTAAGTGCAGGCATGGCATTTTTACCTCATCGTCAATGCGCGACACGCTCGTGTCCTGGACAAGCTTGACCATGTCAGACCACAGGAGTGAGGTAGCTAGCATGCTGTGTAGTAGGGGATGACAGTTGCGCACACATGTATCCAGCATCTGCAAAGTAGGAAATGCAAGCATGCGCAGCTGCATTTCCGGCACAGGTAATGGGCAGTCTCGAATCAGGGTGCACACACTTGTTCAAGCTGCGAAAGATATCTAAAAAGATGACAGGCTCCAAACACTTGTTTAAGCTCCAAAGTAATTATTGCCCTTGTACTCCTGGGTAACTCCATGGGCTTAACTGACCCAGTTCCAGGTATTCTAGTCTCCATCTGTGCCACATACGTGGATGCCTCCCTGCACCAGGGAGCAGGCACTTAGAGGCACTAATCAGCCTTCCATAAGTAGCAAGATTTCTCTAGCCCTGGGATCCAGCACGCTGCCACAACCCTCTCCCACTTGGAGCAAACAAGGTGCGCTTGAAATCTTAACACACAAGGTCCAATCAGCAAAAAAATCCAGTCAAGATCAGCCCCACAAACAGGTCCTGTCTTTGCGAACAGCTCTGCACATATGCTCATTGATGAGCTACTCCGCACCGTGAGAGCAAGCAGCTGTGTCTTCACATTTGGCTTGGCGATGGTGCGGTTCACGGTGCGCAGGAGCTTCTCACACATGACCCTGCCAAAGGGAGTGGGGTACAAGGGTCGTGTGGTCAAATTGCTCAGGCTGCAGGTCTTTAGTTTGCTGTGTTAAGGACCTGTGTTTTTCCTCAATGGCAATGCCTAGCATGTCTTGAGATTATTGTCTACTGCGGAGCAGATGGTCATGTGTGCTCAGAGCATGGCCCCTGCATCACGCGACCAACCACAATTTTGCTCCCATCAGAGCGTGAACGCTTCCGTGGAACGCTTCACGATGTTTGTACAAACTGACAAAACCTGGAGATGTTTGCATGGCAGCAAAGTGCCTACTCAGGGCTGTGAGACTCACTGAGGCTGGCTGTTGACCAGGTCTACCAGCTCAAAACAGCATTGCCAGTCAGGGCCCAGGAGCTCCTCACACGTCCCTTTCTCAATCAAGGCAGCAATCGCCTTGTCAGCCTCGTCTTTGGGCCCAATAGCCCTGAGCTTGTCCCCCTGAGAGCAAAAATGTGACAGCACTGCTGCTTGCAGTTCAATGCAGGCATTTTGCTTGTTGGGTGCATTTGAGTACACTTTCATGATACCTTTTTCATGCTACCGCATGCCTGTGCGTGTGCACGCATGCATCAGCAAGGTTACGTGTGCATGTGCATGCATGACATTTGTGCATGCATAAATGATTTTGTCAGTTGCCAGTGGATTGATGCATCATACTCAACCTGTGCATGCTTGCTCATCCATGCTCATTCATGTACTTCAGTGCAGGAGCAACAATCATTTAAGCATGCATATAGCTCCTGCAAATTCACTTGAGTATGCATGATGGACAACAGGAAAAGGCATACTTCAGCAGAGATCCCTATTCCATTCCAAACAATACAACGCCAAGAAATACGAGCAATCTTCTGATCCCGCTTGCTGATATCCTCACCATCCTCTCCCTGAGGGCCGAAAACATCTTGTCAAGCGGAGCTCCAAGAGGCAATATACTCTAAAACAATACCATCGACATTAATCTCGATTAATTGTTACGAGTCTACTCTAAAGATGAACATGGCCATTCTCTTGCGCTGTACTCTTGCGCTTTATTTTGAAAAATAATTAAGATCTCCTAGAAAATTTGTAGTCATTAAGAGATCCCTATTTTCTTGTGCAATGCGCTATGAGCGCTGAGCTAGGCGCTCTGCGTTCATGCAACCAACAGGAAGGAGCATTAAGACTTTGGCAGAACGTTACTTGAGCAATGGTGGGCATGGAATTTCATTTATGCAGCCCATGTTGACCAATGCGCATCCGCTTGACTGCTGAAGTGCCTTTTTTACTGGAACCCTCAGATGAAAACCACTGCAATTCAAAAGGATCTACATTCGGGAAGCCTTTCAAGTAAGTCCATAGCAATGGAGCGATTGACGTGTTGCAAATTTTTGGAGTTTGACTGCTCAGTGCTTTGATCAGCACATCGCTCGTTCGCCTCAACCTTGTCACGTTTTGTACTAACCAGGTTCGGCATACCCCTGCCACTAACTTTCAACCGGAGTCTGCCAGACTACCTTGCGGGTATGTTGAATAAACGCACCGTTGGTACCAAGCAAAGCTGATGCTTAATGGGTGGTGGCCAAAATACAAGCCCTTGCTAGAACAGTTCCAAATGTTTGAACGTGAATGCCATCAGGTATTTTTATAAATGGTAGACAGCTGTTGCGCTTAATCTTACATGGCCCGCCAGGTGACGGCAGAAACCAATTACTGTCATGCTATGACTCTTTTAAAACAAGCTTCACGTGCCGCCATGAGCATTTTCCCTGCCGCATCTTTAATACCATCCACCTTTACAGGTCCTCAATGGCACTCCTTGGGATATTTGGACCCAGCGCGCGCGTGGCGGCAGCACAACCAGCGCCCGCCCACTGTTCAGGTGCCTTTTTATTACCAATGGCTTCCTGCTCCAAGTGTGCCCTTGTGCCTGTGCTCAGTGGCGTGATAACATGTGGGCGGGTGCAAGAGCAGCAGTTGGCCTGCGTATTTTGTGGCCTTTAGAGGACTGCACCAAGCTTCTGGAGACGGCAGCCAGCATACAAACGCAGCCGCTTTGGAAAAACCTCCCCAGCTGATCTTGCAGGCATCAAGCACAAGCTCTGATAATGCTTGATGCCCCCAATTTTTTTAAGTTGCCAGGAGTGCTCAATCTGGTGACAAACACCAGCCCCAGGCACTGCAGCTGCCCCCGGCAACACGCGCGCCGCAAAGCATGTGCCTCAAGCCACATCCATCATGTGCAGCCAATATTTAGCCTGTGTTCTGGCATAGTTCTGACGCAAAGTTCTGGCCTGAACACAGAGGCCACTGTTTGTTTGTCCAAGACCAGAACTGAGGTAGCAGTCATCTGCTGTGCGCCCACACTGCAGCAGGCGTCCATCACCAACCACCAGCAGCAGAGTGCAGCGCAAGAGCAGATCCAACCACTGCCCGCTTCAGTGACCATCACCCGGGTACCTGCGCTTGCGGATTCAGGTGCGGGAGGTCCCCAGATGTGGTGAGTTTGGGGGAATATGACTGGGTGAGTGGCAGTGGCTGTGCGAGTCACCGTGAGGTCACGCCGCAAATGATCACACGTTGATTGGGTTGCTGGGCTGACTGGCGTGCTGCACTATTTGAGGCCTCCAGGAAGCAAACAGGAGATACCAGGGTGTGGAGTAAGGCATACAGGAGAATGAGATTACAGAAATTTTGAGGGGAGCGTTAGGGCACAAAGACTGGGGTGCAGCTGCCTGCCATGTTTCTAGCCTCAAAAGCTTTTTCGCCTGCATGCGTTCAAGCGCGCAAGTGCAGGCACACACGCGCACGCACACCCGCTGCGCCCAGGGCTGCGCCTGGACCGCATCGCTGGCGTGGCGGTGCGCGAATACGGCGCCGTCGTGCCGCTGGGCTCGGATGGCAGCTTCATGGTGTACGAGCGGCTGGATCCGCCGGACGTCAGGCGCAGGCTGGCTGGGGGTGCGGGCGGGCTCACGCAAGGCCAGCGGTACAGCGCGCAGTGCCCTGGGGCGACGCAGATGGGCGCACTGCAGCGGGTCATGCAGGCGTGGGCTGAGGAAGAACAGGTGGGCTTGTGTGCGTGGTAAGGAAGGACGCGTGCGCGCGTGTGCGTGTGTGTGTGTGTGCAAGCGCGTGCGTTGCGCCGTGTGCAAAGGGGGGGCAGGGGGTAAGGTGTCAATGGGGGTGGTCCTCAGGCCACCCCCAAGCTGCTTCTGGTGCAGCCCTGTGGCTTTGGGTTGTGTTTGCGCGCTTGCAGGACCTGGTGTATTTTTGTGTGTGGGTGTGTGCTGCATGGGCCCGATGCTGCCCTTGCTTAGCGTTCTCGGTGTGCTGCAACCCTTTTTTTTTGGCTCAGCACGGCTCCTTAGGGATACTCTGATTCCAGCCAGTCCTGGACCGCCCTTCCTTCCACTGCATGACCCAGGCTGCCCTTTCTTCCACCGTGTGACGCAGGCTGATCGCTGCACCCAGGCCTACGTGCCCCCTTGCTGCTCCACGCTCAGTGATGCAGGCTGACCGCTGCACCCCTGCTGCCCTTCTACAGGGTGGCACAGGCCGCGCACAGGCCCCCTTGCTGCTCCACGCTCGGTGATGCAGGCTGACCGCTGCACCCCTGCTGCCCTTCTACAGGGTGGCACAGGCCGCGCACAGGCCCCCTTGCTGCACCACGCTCGGTGATGCAGGCTGACCGCTGCACCCCTACTGCCCTATGCTCTGGTGACGCAGGCTGAGCGCTGCACCCCAGGCCCCGGCCACTACAACGCTGACGGCAGCAGCAGCAGCGACCCGCACGCGCTCGGGTCCGGCAAGCCCGTGAGTGCCATGGGTGGCCCCTCGTTCACCATGGGGGCGCGCACCAAGCCCGCTGGCCAGTCCCTGCAGGAGCGGGAGGCGGCAATGGCACCTGGCCCAGGTGCGGCTGATGAGCCTTGCAGCTCATCCGGTTCTTATTTGATGGCATGCCAGGGCGGTGTGCTGCAGGCTGGCTGCATGCCCTCCTCTGAGATGGGCTGATGGTCGCGCAAGCATGCGCACCAAGCAGCTGCCTGAAGGGGTGCGGTGGCTGCATGGTATTGATCTCAGCTTACACTGCTCCTTGCTCCCAGGCCTGTGCGATGTGGCAGAATGTGCACACCACCCCTGCTCCCGGCCCTCAGGCCTGCATGATGCGGCAGACTGTGCACGCCACCCCTGCTCCCTGCTCCCTAGCCTGTATGGTGCCGCAGATTGTGCACACCACCCCTGCTCCCTGATCCCAGGCCAATATGAGGTGGCAGGCTGCGCGCCGTCGGGCCCAGCGTTCACCATCAAGGGCAAGCCGCGTGAGCCGCTGCCGGAGAGCGCGTTTGTGCCAGGGCCTGGGGCGTACCAGGCCGAGGCGCCCAGGTGGGTGTGGGTTTGCGTGCATGTGTGTGCATGTGTACATGCCGTCACGCCTGCGTATGTTGTTAGGTGCGCTAGCCTTGCTCTATTACGGGCTGTGGCAGCTGTGCGCCATTCTGAGGGGCGGGGCACAACCATTGACTGATCAGTATCAGAATTATCCCTAAGTGCTAAGGAGCCTACAGCCCGGGCTCGCATCTGGTGCTAGGCGCGCTGGGTGGCTGCGGGCCTCACTAGCGAGCCGCCCGGGACGCTCCTGCAAAGGCTCAATAACGCATTCCATGCCGTTGGAGGCGCTGTGGTTGGGCTCGTGCATGCGCCCCTCGTGGGTCTTGCATGGCCGCCGCTGACCTGACGCCGACCAGACGCTGGCCACATGCGCAGCGGGTGCCAACAAGCGGGGCACGACAATAGAGCCGCTCGTATGTCCGCCAGGCTGAGCACACAGCTCCGGCACCGCCCTGGCTGTTGCAGCGCTCATATGGTTTGCACTGGGGTGCGCTGGGCGTGCACCAGCCTCCGCACGCGCCAGTCGCCACAGCCACCCACACTCGGCAGGGCCGCCCCTGCTCCCCCTCACTTTGCAGCGTCGGCACAGGCCCCGCCTTCACCATACCTGGGCGTGTCAAAGAGGTGTTCGACCCACACATCCCAGGCCCCGGGGACTACGACATTGCCCGGAGCACCAACTCTGGTGCGCCGGCCCCTGAGGGTTGGCCTGCATGTTGGAAGCGCTGAGCCTTCAACAGCAGTGCTCAGGGGCGTTGGCCTGGGGCGCGGGGCACGCTGCGGCGCCTGAACCAGCGGGCGATGAGCACACTGTATGGGTGCAACACAAGTGCTTCATGTGTGCTCCATGAGCTGGTGACACAGATCAGGCATGCTCACTCACTCTTGCTGCATCATGCAAGCTTGTCTGTTGCTTCCCGTCACGTCCAGCACATCCCACCACGACTGACACATCCCACAGTGTTTGACATATCTCACTGCATCCGACACATCCCAATACTTTCCTTTCCCATACATCATCCGTCCACGCCTTGCCTGCCATGCTTGGCTCGTTCTCTCCATCATTTGCTTACACACACACACGTATGCGCCAGCACACATGGGGCTAGCATGGGGAGTAGCCCTGCTGATCTGCTGGAGGTGAGCTGGGGGGGGGGCGTTCCAGAGGGCAGCAGGGGGAGTGGGCATTGCGGAGGTCATGCACACAAGCCCTCGCACCGAGTTTTGCACGAATGCAAACGCCGGGGAGCCCACACGCGCATGCAAATGATGAGGGGTTCATGCGCTTGCACACACCCAGCGGCATACCTTGATGAAAGCAGTGCTTCTTGCGCTTGCATGCACGCGCGCACGCACGCCAGGCCCTGCCCACACCATCGCCCCCCGGGCCAAGCCTCCCCCCATTGAGGTGCTGCCTGGACCTGCCGACTACCAGCGGGTGGAGACGGCGCGCACCGGGCCGGCCTTCACCATTGCCACCAGGTGGGCAGCGTGTGCCTGTAGGTGTCAGGGGACGCAGTGTGTGTGCCTGTAGGTGTCAGGGGACGCAGTGTGAGTGCCTGTAATTGTCAGGGGACACAGTGTGTGTGCCTGTGGGTGTCAGGGGACGCAGTGTGAGTGCCTGTAGGTGTCAGGGGACACAGTGTGTGTGCCTGTGGGTGTCAGGCGGCAGCTTGTCAGTGAGAGCTGCAGGTGGGCTGCTGGACTTGCGGGTTCTAGCGGATGAACAGAGGGGGTAAGCAGGGATGGATTGGATTCACAAGGGTTCACCCCTTTATGATCTTGGGGTTGCAACAAAGGGCTCCCATGATGAAGCCGCATGTGCCCAGCCCCGCTATTCACCCGTGGGTGCCCCAAACAGGGTCCCTCTGGCAACCCCGCCTCGTGCCCCCTGCTGCCTGAATGCCTGAATGCTCTCCCTGTGTCATGCTCCTTGTGCGCACACCAGGCACACCAGGAATTCCCATTCCTTCCAGAAAGCGCAGCTCTGGTCCTCCCCCCTTTCCCCCTGCACTCAACCCCTGCCCCACTGCTCGTCCATTGCAGGCCTGACCCCAGGCTTCCTGGCAGTGACCTGCCCGCCCCTGGGGAGTACGAGCTGCCGGACGCATGGAGGGAAGGCCCTGCCTTCTCAATCGCGCCTAGGACGCAGAAGGAGGTGCGTCTCGCCGGTGTGCCTGCTGCCCCTTGTGTGTGTGTGTATGTGTGTGCGCGCGTGTGTGTGTGTGTCTGTGAGCGCTACAGCCAGTGTTTCTGCTGCCCCTTGTGTGTGTGTGCGTGTGTGTGTGTGTGCGCGCGCGCGTGTGTGTGTGTGTCTGTGAGCGCTACAGCCGGTGTTTCTGCTGCCCCTTGTGTGTGTGCATGTGTGTGCGCACGCGCACTACAGCCAGTGTGCCTGCCGCACCTTGAATGTACTTTCTCAACCCGCGTGCTCGTGGCGCCCTGCATGCTGCGCGCTCCAGGGCCCCAGGGACGTCTGCCCCGGCCCAGGCCAGTACTTTGTGCCAAAGAGCCCGGACGGGCCGGCCTACACCATCGCTGGGAAGGCGCCCAAGCCGCAGCCCCCGGAGTCTCCCGGACCCACGGACTACCAGAAAACGTGGGTGGCGGTGGTCGCGGCGGGGGCAGTGTCAAGCTCGCGCTGGGTGGCCGCGTTGAGCATGCGCTGGGTGGCCGCGTTGAGCATGCCCATGGTGGCCGCGTTGAGCATGCGCATGGTGGCCGTGTTGAGCATGCCCATGGTGGCCGCGTTGAGCATGCGCATGGTGGCCATGCTGAGCGCGTGTGGGCGTGGCAGCGCCTGTGCTGCCCGAGGGCTCCCTTCCGAGTCAAGTGTGCAAAAGGTGTTTGGGCAAGCCTGCTGACGTCCCTGGGTGCACCTGTTTACTATCAACCTCGGGATAGTGTGCCCCCTTTTGGACCTCAACAGGCATTCAATCCTGTTTTGAGTCTTGACGGCCGCGAGCCCTTTTGAGCCTGACTCGCTGGCCATGCTCCTCCATGAGCCTCACCAGGATTTGCCTGCAGTCCTGATGTCCTTGATACGTGTGCCTGCCGCTGGCACATCGCTGGATGGCCTGACTGGAGCACACCCAACAGTGCCCTCTGTCATGGTCGCCTGTGAATGGGTGTGGGCAGGGGCGTGGGCTGGGCTGCCTGCATGGTCCCACGAAGTGTTTGTACCTTGACACTGTCACTCCCCAACTTTATGGTGGGAGCTCAAAAAGCGTACGCATGAGAGCAGGGAGTGGGGGGCTTGGCACCAGGGAGCCCCCCCAACCGTGCACCTTTGCTGATACCACAGTTTCTAGGCATCTAATCCGACTGTAAAAACCTACGCATGAGAGCAGGGAGTGGGGGGCTTGGCACCAGGGAGCCCCCCCAACCATGCACCTTTGCTGATACCACAGTTTCTAGGCATCTAATCCGACTGTAAAAACCTACGCATGAGAGCAGGGAGTGGGGGGCTTGGCACCAGGGAGCCCCCCCAACCGTGCACCTTTGCTGATACCACAGTTTCTAGGCATCTAATCCGACTGTAAAAACGTACATGGTGAGCCCAATACAATGATACCTTATAAAGAAGCGGCACCTCCCACGTGCATGCGGGCACGTGCAGGGACAAGCCGCCAGAAGGGCCAGCCTTCACTATGGCAGGCAAGGCCCCTGTGTCCACGTATGCCAAGGAGGAGGAGGCCATGCTGCCTGGCCCAGGTGAGGATGCATGCACCCACACGGGGAGTGGGTCCCCCTGCATGGCAGCACAACTACCCCATGCTGTCTGTCCCTGCGCAGGTGGCTGCAGCATCATGGCAGCGCTTGCCTCTGCACATGGCACACGTGCGTGGGCCACCTGGGCGGTTGCACCCTACTCCGTAGTGGAACACAAAGCACGGACTGCCTGCGCCCGGCCCCATGCTGCTGTGCCTGCCGCCTGTGCATGCTGCAGGGCAGTACACCCTCCCCAGCAGCCCCTCCGCGCCTGCCTACACCATCGGCGGCCGCACGGCTATACCCGGGGCACCTGTGTCCGACTCACCAGGGCCGGCAGCGTACGGTCTGCCGCTCGATCCACGCCAGCCCGCCGCGCCTGCCTTCACCATGGCGCCCCGCACAGCGGTGCCCGATGCAGGTGGGGAGACCAGGCCCACAGGGCAAGGCAGGCAGGAGCCTTTATTGCCACGGGTCCGGCTCATGGGGAGCGTGAGGGGCACAGGGCAAGGCCAGCTGGGGCCTGGCCTGTCACAGGTTTTGTTGAGGGGTGTGAGGGGCGGTGCGCAATGCCGGCAGGTGTCTGGGCTTGTATGTTGCAATCACAGCACAATGGGCTTGTGAGGGGCAGAGCCTCGAGTGCCACAGGCACCGGAAGCTGCAGGCAGGCTGGAACCTGCACTTGCAATCTGGCGGGTGGGTGCAGGTGAGCCCATTCAGGCCCAGCCTAGTGGCCCCAGCTTTTTGCGATGCATCCGCCCTGACTGGCTCCCTGCGGCTCTGCTCCCCCTCCTGCCCAACTCCTGCCCACCCTCTCACCCTACAGATACTTGTGCCTGAGTGCTAAGCAGGTTTTGTCACCGGCAGTGCCAGCATGCGGTTCAGCACACCGCTGTGAGCACAGCCCAGCCTCTTCCACCAAATTGCCTCAACACGGGCACCCCTGCTGCAGACGCGCAACCGTGCCCCATGCCTCTGCCACCACTCGTCTTCTGCGCCGCTGCAGCCCCTGACACCCTGTCCTCTGCACTGCTGCTTGTCCTCTGCGCCGCTGCAGCCCCCGACAGCCCCGGTCCTGCAGAGTACCAGGATGCGAGCTACTCGCCCCAGGGCCCTGCATACACTATGGCAGGCCGGCCGGCAGAGAGGGAGGACGCAGGCGACCTGCCCGCTCCTGGCGACTACGATGTAGGGGGGAAGCAAGGCGTCGGTCGTGTACCGTTGGGGGTGGGGCGGGGTGTGCTGCAGACACACTGCGAACACATGCCCTTTTTTGGAAGGCTTGCTTTGGGTCTTTCAAGGCGTCATCGTCCGCTCAGTTTGATGCGCGCCTCCACAGCTGAGCGCACGCACAGCCTGCGGCAGTACATGCGCATGACCAGGGCACGCGACAGGGGACGCGCGTGCCGGCCTGGCATGTGGCACGTCACTCTTTTGTGTGGCCGTGGCCCAGGCCAGCTCCAGCACCCCTTGAATGCCTCGTGCACAGGCTGGAGGGCACTGCCTCTTGTGCCACACATATGCTCATGAGCTCACCCCCTTGGTGCTGCACACACGCTCACAGTCTCGCCCCCTGGTGCCCGCCGCGTTCAGGTGGACGGCACAGCCGCCCGGGGGCCTGCCTACAGCATCCCCCAAGCAGGCGTGTCAGGCAGCAAGCCAGAGGGACCCGCCAGCCCAGGTGCGCGGCTGCATGGCCTGCTGTGCAGCTGCAGAAGGTTGGGTGTGGTACGGCTGCAGTCAGGTGCGCAGCTGCAGAAGGTTGGATGTGCAGCTACTGCAGAAGGTCAGGTGCGCAGCTGCAGAAGGTTGGGTGTGCAGCTGCAGCAGAAGGTCGGGTGCGCAGCTGCAGAAGGTCGGGTGCGCAGCTGCAGCAGAAGGTCGGGTGTGCAGCTGCAGCAGAAGGTCGGGTGTGCAGCTGCAGAAGGTCGGGTGTGCAGCTGCAGAAGGTCGGGTGTGCAGCTGCAGAAGGTCGAAGGCGTGGCTGAAGGGGATTGGGTGCACATCCGCACGCAATTGTGTGCGCAGCTGCAGGGGATTGGGTGAGCAGATGTGAAGAAAGCCCGATGTAAGCGGCTGCTTTGCCCAACTGGCCATCAAGAAGGGGTCCGGGCGAGAACTGTGGGGGGACACATGGCACTTTGCCCTGTGGCACTTTCCGTCAATTTTTTGCCAGACAAGCTGTGCATACACACCACAGCATGCCCCACAACAGAGGCACAAGCGCACGCCTAACGCAGCCAACGCAGGCACGGCCGCAAGTACAGCCAACACAAGTGCACATGCCCAAGGGCAACAGGGGGATACAGTTGACCACTGTGCAGGCTTGTGGCATGCGCTGCCTGCGCACACATGGTATGGCCCCTGTGCGTGATGCAGGCCCTGGCGAGTACGAGGTGGTGTTGCCGCCGCAAGGCCCGGCGTTCACCATCCCCACTAGCGGGCGCCCACAGCCCAAGCCAGACGACGGATCCCCAGGACCCGGCGATTACGCTGAGGGCATGGACGCACTCGGAAGCAGGGGTGCGTGTGCAACGGG
>LKMJ01000307.1_pt1 | contig 34944 bp, 41 predicted proteins | sample 643391 | NCBI WGS metagenome assembly LKMJ01 (sample SAMN04112250, study PRJNA286221) | soda lake metagenome | biome: soda lake; feature: Kulunda Steppe; material: water; isolation source: sample PL-Br10 brine of Picturesque Lake | place: Russia: Kulunda steppe | collected 2010-07 | reverse complement strand
GTGACGCTCACCGACTACGACCCGAAACGGCACGACCCGCTGGTCACGTTCGACGGCCTGCCGGGGTACGAGGAGACCGACCGGTACTGGGTGAACGTCCCCTTCTCGTTCATCTCCATCAACTACGACCCCGAGGAGACCAAACACTACTACCACGTCGTCGAACCGTCGTTGACAGACCTCGAACAGGAGCTACTGGACCGGCTGTTCGAGGACGTCCGCGGTCCACTCCTGTACCGTGAGACGATTTCGGCCAACCCCGAGGAGGCACTCCGAGAGGAGCTTGAAGCGCGGCTGGAGGAGTACGGTATTCAGGTAACCGACGAGATGTTCTACCGCCTGTTCTACTATCTCCATCGGTCGTTCCAGGGCTACGGCCAGCTCGACCCGCTTATGCACGACCCGCACATCGAGGACATCTCCTGTGACGGCCCGAACCTTCCGGTGTTCGTTTATCACGATGACTACACCGACATCGAGACGAGCGTGAGCTACGAGCCACAGGAGCTGGCAAACTTCGTCATCCAGCTCGCACAGCGCTCGGGTCGTCACGTTTCGGTGTCCAACCCGGTCGTCTCGACGACGCTCCCCGACGGCTCGCGTATCGAACTCGCACTCGGTGAGGAAGTCACGCCGAAGGGGTCGGCCTTTACAATCCGGAAATACGCCGACGAGCCGTTCACGCCAATCGACCTCATGAACTACGGGACGGTCGACGACGAGATGCTGGCGTTCATGTGGCTGGCAATCGAGAGCAACAAATCGCTCATCTTCGCCGGGGGAACCGCAGCCGGAAAGACCACCTCGATGAACGCCGTCTCGATGTTCCTCCCACCGCGCTCGAAGGTCATCACAATCGAGGACACCCGCGAACTCTCTTTGTACCACGACAACTGGCTCTCCTCGGTCACACGCGAGCGCATGGGCGATGCGGACATCACGATGTACGACCTGTTGCGTTCGGCGCTCCGTCACCGTCCGGAGTACATCCTCGTCGGTGAGGTTCGTGGTGAGGAGGCGATTACGCTGTTCCAGGCGATGAACACAGGTCACACGACGTTTTCGACGATGCACGCGGACTCAGTTCAGACCGTCATTAACCGCCTCGAGAACGAACCAATCAACGTGCCCCGGCCGATGGTCACCTCGCTCGACCTCCTGTGGGTGCAAGTGCTCGGGCGCTCCAAGGGCGAGCGAGTCCGCCGGGCGAAGACTATCGCCGAAATCGAGGGAATCGACCAGCGGACTGGCGAACTCGACTACTCGAACACCTACTCGTGGAACTCACAGACGGACACGTTCCGGGACCACGGTTCCGAACTTCTCGAAGAAATTCGAGAGGAACGGGGCTGGAGCGAGTCCGAACTGCTGACCGAACTTAGAAACCGGCGTACGTTCCTCCGGTATCTTCAGGACAACGACGTGACGGACTATCGGCGCTTCACCGCGATGGTCAACAAGTACTACGCTGACGCCGAGGAAGTCATGGAACGTATCGAGGAGGAAGAAATCGAACTGGAGGCGTAGACAAATGAACCCGCTCTGGCTGCTCCCGCTGGTGGTCGTATTCGGTACAGTGGCCGCATACGTCGGCAGCAAGCTTAGCCTCGGCATCGCGCTTGCACTCGACCGGATTGCCAGAGTGCTGTTCGGCCGGTTCGTCTCCCCGAGCCGTGAGCGCGAGCGGCGCATCGAGTCGGCGTTCATCAACACCAGCTACCGCACTTACGCCGCCAAGAGCTACCTGTACCTCGTCCTCGGCCTCGTCGCCGGTAGTATCGCCGGAGCGTACCTCCTCGCGGGGCTTCTAGTCGTTCTGGATAGTCTCGTACAGGCGCTCGCTGGGCTCCCACGAACGATGACGGCTCCGTTTGGCATCCATCCCCAGTGGGAACACGAGTTCACCACCCGCACCCGGTGGGTGATTCTGCTCGGTGGTGGTGCAGTCATCGGACTGTTTACGGGAACGCTCGCGTACGTCATGCGCTGGCAGCTCCCAGCGAGCGACGCGGAGGTCCGTCGTCGCAGTATCGACGAGGGGCTCCCGCGAACCACTGCGTTCATGTTCGCGCTCTCTCGGGGCGGCATGGAGTTTCCACTGATTCTCAAGACGCTCACGGACAACCAGGAGGTGTACGGCGAACCAGCGAGGGAGTTCTCGGTCGCGATGCGGGAGATGAACCTGTTTGGCAGCGATATGATTACCGCGATGCGACGGATGTCTCAGCGGACTCCGAGCGAGCAGTTCAAAACGTTTTCCGAGAACCTCACCAGCGTCCTCCAGAGTGGTCGGGACCTGCCTGCATTTCTCGAAGCACAGTACGAGCGGTTCAAGGAGGACGCCGAGGAGCGTCAGGAAGATGTGTTGAACGTTCTCGCGACGATTGCCGAAGGGTACGTCACGGTCCTCGTCGCCGGCGTCTTGTTCCTCATCACAATCTTGCTCGTTTTCGGGCTGACGACGGCGGATACGCTCTGGGCACTCCAGATGATTATTTACGTGTTGATACCGCTGGCCAACGCCGGCTTCGCTGTCTTCCTCCAGCAGAAGCTCGACCAGCTCGGCATCGCCAGACGGAGTGGTGGCGAGGTGCTCGACAGGATGTCCACTTCGACACCAATTCATCCCCAACCTGCGACCGACGCTCACAGACCGGACGGTGGCTTCGCGGACGAGCGCGAGCAAGACAGCCGCCGGATGCTCAAACTCTACGACCGCAGCAGTAGTGTGAAGCGCTCTCTCAAAAGTCCACTTCGGGTCTTTCTACAGACCCCGACAAAACTCCTCTGGGTGACGGTCCCGATTGCGACGCTCGTCTTTCTGTACCGGGTACCGACAGCGTTCCAGGGGGAGGGAATCGCCGTCCGCGTTCTCGACGATCTGCTCATCCAGTCGGTTCTGTTCGTCCTGATTTCGTATGCCGTGGTGCGAGAGCTGTACAAGCGGCGAATCGACCGAATCGAAGCCGCAACACCGGAGATGCTCGAACGTCTCGCCAGCCTCAACGAAGCCGGGATGTCTGTCGTGGAAGGGTTCGACAGGGTTCGCGGCGGTGATCTTGGTGTCCTCTCCCCGGAGATAGAGCGCATCTGGCGGGATATCGAGTACGGCGCAAACATCGACGACGCGCTCGTCAGGTTCGGTCGTCGAGTGCGGACGACAGCGATTACTCGCGTCGTCACGCTGCTGGCCAACGCCATGCGCGCCAGCGGCGAGATGGGGCCGGTCCTTCGAATCGCCTCCCAACAGGCTCGTGCCGAGGTAAAACTGCGCCGTCAGCGTCGCCAGCAGATGTTCACGTATCTCGTCGTCATCTATATCTCGTTTTTCGTCTTCCTGGTCATCATCGCGGCGGTCAACGAAGTGCTTGTTCCGAGTCTTCCCGACCACGTCGCGCTTCCAGATGACGACCAGCTCGGCAGGCTGGGTGCCAGCCCGGACGCATTCGCCCGTTTCGGTGACGTCGACCAGGCTGCCTACACGCTGGTGTTCTTTCACGCCGTGTTGATTCAGGCCGTCGCTGCCGGGTTCATCGCCGGACAACTCGGCGAGGGGTCGCTCCGGGACGGCGCCAAACACGCTGCTATCATGCTCACGATTGCCTACGTGGTTGTCCTTCTGATCAGCTCGCCAGTCGCGTCGATTTCGGCACTCGATACGACCAGTGACGGCGACTCTGTGTACATCGACTCGGTCTCGCTCTCCGACGGTGGGTTCGTCGCTATCTACGACGGCGACAGCCTCGATAGTGACGACACTGAGTTACTGGGTCACACCGAGTACCTCCCGCCGGGGAGCCACTCGGATATCTTTGTCCCGTTACAGTACGGGGAGATTGACAGCGACCGGTCTGTCCTGGTCGTTGCGCATCAGGACACGAACGACAACGAGCAGTTCGACTTCAAGCTGCCGTACGACCCCGACGACAGCCCCGTCGATGGACCGTACGAGAGTCTCTCCGACACTGGAACGCCCGGGGTCCAGGTCGACGTCGTGTACCTCGGTGACGTCGACGAAGAGTAAGCAGGCCCGACCGGATAGTGACTAGACAACACCTCTCGACAAAAACCGGTAGCCTTGCCTTTCGGGAGTGCAACGTTTAGACAATGACCGACGAGGAGACTGCCAGCGACGGAGCCATCACCGCGACCTACCGCGAAACCGAGACTGAACGCGTCCTGACGTTCGACGCCGAGGGCCGCCAGGCGACTGTCACACAGAACATCGACGGGTACGCGATGCTCAAAGTCCGCGACGCCTCCGGTGACGAGCGCGAACGCTACTACGGATTCGATATGGCACTCGACCACGCCGCAGAGTTACTCGGCGTTTCGGTCCACGACCTTCCTGTCCCCGAGTCTGCGGCGGATATGGGAATGTGACTCGGCGACCTAGCGAGGTCAGTCCAGCTCCCGCTCGAACACCAGTCCAACGGTCGTCCCCTCGCGCTCGAGCGTTTCGGTGAGTCGCCACCCCTCGCTGGCGTGTTCGTTGATGACCGATTCGATGTTGTTCATTTTCCGCCCCCGTACTTCCGTCGCGTGTGTCGTGTAGATGTATTTCTGCTTGGGCATACGCCCTGAATGGCCGGTGACGGAAAATAGCTCGCCAGTGCTCTCTCCTTCCGATAGATATCAGAAAGCCAATCTCGGCGATTGAGTTGTGTGTGATGGGGACGAAACAATCGCTCAACTGTACTGTGGACGTATCGCGTCAAGTTCTGTCAGATATTGTGATTTCTCATTGGTTGTAATGACTGCAGAGTATCATCGTCAGTCAAGAATGAAAGATAATCGAACAAAGGATTCTTCCGGAGTAGTATAGTACCTGAGCCTGGAACCGATCTCAGAACGTGTGGTTACAGTCGAGTGGCAATTGTCGGGATCACCTGTATTTCGTCAATGTTTCCCGACGCAAATTAGTTACGTTCCCCCTCCGTCGATGACTTCTTCGACAGTTCCGAAGGCGTTGAGTCGGCCGGCTCCAAGTTCAGGATCATTCTTCCCCTGGACAAGGTCTGCACCATGCTTAATTGCTTTCTCAACCTGGTTGGCGGTTGCGTTGGGGTCAATATCTCGGACGAGTGCAACCGCTCCGGCTACCTGGGGGGCGGCCATTGACGTGCCAGCAAGCCAGGCATACGCGGATTCGCCTTCTTCGGGGTCGTAGTAGGTATTGTAAACGAGATTCAGCGGGAACGGCCATTCAACTTCTTCCGGGTCTTCTTCATTTGTCTTCTCGAGCGTCTCGTACCCACCACCCGGTGCGCTAACGTCTATTTCGTTCGTTCCCCAGTTCGAATAAAAGGATAGTTCGTCGTTCGGAGCCGTCGCACTGGTACTGATGACACCCGCGAGACTGTTCGGAAGCGTCCACAATCCACCTTCTTGGAGGCTTATGCCATGATTACCGGCACTCCCGACGACGACCATCCCCTGCTGTGTCGCGTACTGCATCACGGGTTCGGTCACGCCGCGGATGCCACCCGCATTCACTGGCCCATCGAGCGGGTCAATTGTTCCGAGGCTCATGTTTGCAGCATCCGCTTCGACGTTGTCGGCTGCGTACTCGATTGCAACTAAGAGATCACTCCAGAAGTCGTCTTGCTCTTCCTCTTCGGTCGTGAATACACGTAGCGAAACAAGTTCGGCGTCGGGTGCTGTTCCCAGAACGCCCTCGTCGCCGGTGGCGGCTGCGATGCCGCCAACGTGTGTCCCGTGTCCGTTGATATCCCCAGTGTGGTCGTGGATCTCACCGCCGTAGACGGTCCCACTTGCGTCCACGTTGACGTTCTGGAGGTCGGAGTGGGTTTCGTCGATACCAGTATCGAGAATCGCGATAGTCGAACCCTCTCCGGTTGCTATCTCGTGTGCGTCTGTTACATCGGTGACGTGCTTGTCCCACTGCCAATCCCAGAACGCTGGCTCTTCGTGTTCAGACTCGAGGACTCTCTCGACGGGCTCTTCCGGTTCGATTTCGAAGTCCGGGATGGCCGTTGAGACACCACGAATGTCCTCGAGATCCTCCAGACTGTCGTCCGACCCGGTCACGACGAGCACGTCACCGTCGGCAAGCTCGTTCCTGACTTCAAAGCCGGCGCTCTCAACACGATCAATCACGCGGTTACCGCGGCCTGCTACGATGTACCGAGTTTGACCATCTGCAGAGGCGATTCCCGCGAACTTTACCGTTAGTGCTCCCGCTGCGATGCTTTTGAGCACCGACCGGCGAGTAATGTGTGACATGTGCACATAGGGCCACAATTATCAATTAGTTAGTTATGATCGATTTGAAGACAGTCAAGCGCTCCCTGAAGTTCCTCAATAACTGGATGCGTGCGTTGATTGCGATGCCTAATTTGAATACCGCTTGCTTTTTATCGATTCATTCTTGACTCAGCACACCGGGTTTGACGTGAATGAGTCGTTCTGTGCCCCACCTCACTACCTCATGCATCTCTACTAAGCGCCCACACACTATCCTGAGAAAACTCAGAACCACCCAACCGATACATACCTGAGCGATGTAGCGTCACACATGGTAACTCGCGCTCGCCAGCTCACGTTGCGGGACGGCCTGCTCGCAGTCGGTCTGGTTCTGGCTGCCAACGCGTTGGGCGCGCTCCCGGCGATTTTCGTCGGTTCTGATACCGGCTGGTTCGAGCGCCCGTCGTTTTACCCGCCGGAAATTCTCTTTCCAATCGTCTGGACACTGCTGTTCACGCTCATGGGTGTCTCCCTGTTTCTGGTCTGGCGGGCGGGCAGGGACAGCATGGTCAGGAATCGAGCGCTTGGCGTCGCTTTCGGTACGTTCGCCGTCCAGTTCGGGTTGAACCTCGTCTGGACACCGGTGTTCTTCGGCCTCCAACGGCCCGACCTCGGACTGGTCGTCATCGTCGCGCTCTGGGTTGCAATCGTCGCCAACATCGTCGCCTTCGACCGAGTCAGTCGTCTCGCCGCCAGTTTGCTCGTCCCGTATCTCCTCTGGGTAACGTTCGCAGCGATACTCAACTACGCCATCTCTGTCGGCTAGCAGCAAACATCAGCGTCCCACAGCTGTCGGTACGAAGCTCTCGCTTCTGACCTGAGCCCGATACTTTTAACAGAGGACTCGCCGATACCCCGGTATGGAAAAACGGAAGGAGTTCTGGCGCATCTATCGAGAATCCCTTCCAATTTTGTTCGTCGCACTGCTCGGCGGCCTGTTCGCTGGCCTGGTACTCGAGAGCATCATCGAGAGCGTCGAGCGCTTCCCCGGTCTGTTAGTGATGGTTCCGGTCTTTCTGGCAACCCGTGGAAACGTCTACGGCGCCCTCGGCGGACGCATCGCCAGCGGTCTCCACCAGGGTCTCATCGAACCGCGATTCCAGCGCGACGACCGCCTCGTCAACGCCGTTATCGCGTCGTTCGTCAACGGCATCGGTATCTCCATCGTCATCGGCGTCGTCACCTGGCTCGCGCTGTTGGTCCTTGGCTGGGAGCGAGCGCTGCTCGTCGAGTTCGTCCTCATCATGCTCATCGCGGGGCTGCTGACCTCCGTCGTGTTGATTTTCGGCCTGCTTCTGTTGATTTTCGCCGGGTTCAAGCGTGGCTATGACCCTGACAACCTTGTCGGCCCAATCGTGACGACGCTCGGAGACATCTTCGGGATGCTCTTCTTGCTCTTTTCAGTCTGGCTCGTCGGGGTGATGCTGTGACAGTGCAACTACTGGACAGCGCGACGGGAGGTGGCCGCCGATGATAACACCACAGGGCTCGCTCGGAACGTGGGAATGGAAGACCATCGTCGGCAACATGTTCCCGATGCTGGTTGTACTCATCGTCATCGTCCTCTTTGCTGGTATTCGGCTGGAGGAAGCCGAAGAGATGCTCACCGACTACGCAATTCTCGCAGTGATGGTGCCGACGATGGTCGACATGGGCGGAAATCTCGGGGCGATTCTGAGCTCGCGGCTCACGACGCGGTTTCACCTCGGGACGACGACGCTCGACCCCCGTGACCCCGTTCTGTGGGCGAACATTCTCGCAATCCTGGCACTCGCGGCGAGTATCTTCACTGCACTGGCTGTCGGCGCGTTCCTCCTCGGGTACGTCATCGGCTCCACGCTCGCACTGTCAACACTGCTGTTTATTTCGCTCGTCAGCGGGATGTCCATCGCCATCGTCGCTATCGTCTTCAGCTTCGGGACGACGTACGTCTCCTACCGTCTCGGTATCGACCCCGACGACACGACCATCCCTATCGTGACGAATGTCGTCGACGTGTTCGGGATGGTTATCTTCCTCGGTGTCTCGGCGTTCGTCCTCATGTAGTCAGTGTCGCGACGAACAGTTCTGGATGGGCTACGTGTGGCGATGAGCAGTATCGGCGCAGACTGCGTTATTTCGGGTCGGCTTTCTCTTTCAACTCGCCCGTCGCATTCCACGTCCCGCGAACGAGAACCACGTCTCCGACACGTATTTGGTCGTCAGCCTCCGGATAGAACACCCACTCGTCGTCTTCACGATGAATAGCGATGACTGAGATACCCGGCGTATCCGATAGCAGGGTCCCAATGGTTTGTCCGTCGTAGGTACTCCCGGGGTGAATCTTCGCCCGCCGGACGGCCACGTCGCTCTCGCGAACCGACTCGGCAATGACGGGGTGGGTGTCGATGTCACGGAGGATTCCCTCGGCGATTTCGAGCGCTGCATCGCTGATCAGTTCGGTGCTGCTGGCGAGGCGGAGCAGTCCACGGAGCCGAACTGGGTCTTCGACTTCACCTGCAGCGCGGAGTATCCACGCTTCGAGGCGCGCCTGGAGTCCATCGACTTCTACTTCGAGCGCGTGGACCTCCTCGGCCAGCTCGTCATCGTCGAACAGGACGCTCGCGTACGCGAGGTCGACCGAGAGCTCGCTCACGTTCTTCATCAGGACGATCGTATCGACGGCCCGCTCCAGGTCTGCGATTTCGCTTTCGACTTCGGGTGGGCCCTCGTAGTGTTCGCCGGTGACGGTTTCGTAGACCTCCGAGAGGTTCAGCTCTGCACCGCGGAGCAAGAGAACGTCTCCGACGTCGAGTGTCGTGTCACGGTCTGGCGTCAGCATCCACTCCTCATCGTCTTTGACACCGATGACGCGCACGCCAGTTTCTGTTTCGAGGTTGACATCCCCGAGCGTTCGCCCTGCATACTCGGACCCTTCATCGACCCTCGCACGGGCCAGCACCTCTATCGCCTCGGGAAGCGCGGCACGTATCGCGCCCGGGAGTTCGTCCTCGTTGAGGACTACCTGTGCCATCTCTCCGGCGGCTTCGCTGATCTTCTCTGCCGCGCCGATGATGCCGAGCACCGGAGCAAGCTGCTTGGCGTCGGTCGTGGTCCGTGCAGCCATCAGCATGTTCATCCGTGCCTGCATCTGCAGGACGTCCATTCGAGATTCCAGCTTCAGTACCTCCTCCGCGAGCGCGTCGCTGTTGTGTAACAGTGCCGAGTACGCGAGGTCGACGATGAGCTCCGAGACGTCTTTCATCGAGACGAGCAACTGCTTGACGCCGACGGGCTCGTACTCGACCGTCTGTGAGCGAGCGCTGCCATCGAGTGGGGTCATATCTCTCTTTTCACCCGTCAGTCGTTTTATTCTATCGCCCACAGAACGGGTCGACTATCGAAAAAACCAAACAGTAACCCGCCGAACTGTTGAATATGAGCGCAGACCAGGAACAGCGGACGATACGGTGTCTGGTAGCCAAGGTCGGACTCGACGGCCACGACCGCGGCGCACATGTTATCTCGCGAGCATTTCGGGACGCGGGATTCGAGGTCATCTACTCCGGACTCCACCGTGCTCCCGAAGAAATCGTACAGGCGACTGTCCAGGAGGACGTCGACGTCCTCGGCATCTCGATCCTCTCGGGTGCACACGACACGCTCGTCCCCGAGATTATCGAGGGGCTGAAAGAGTACGACGCCTTCGAGGACACGCTGATTCTCGTCGGCGGCATCATTCCCGACGACGACGAGAATGAACTGAAAGCACTGGGCGTTGCGGAGGTGTTCGGTCCGGGCGCGTCGATGAAGCAGATGGTCGAGTACGTCCGGGAGAATGCTCCCGAGAAAGAATGAGCGAGCTCATCGATGAGCTGCTGGCCGGGAAACACCGGGCGCTCGCTCGCGTTATCACGAAAATAGAAGACCGGCAGCCCGGGTACCGCGACCTCGTCTCCGACCTCCACCAGCACACCGGCGACGCAGACGTTATCGGCGTCACCGGCTCGCCCGGCTCTGGTAAATCGACGCTGGTGGACAAGATGGCCGCGACCTATCGCGAGCGGGGGTTGACCGTCGGCGTCATCGCCATCGACCCTTCTTCGCCCTTCACCGGCGGCGCGGTGCTCGGCGACCGCATCCGCATGGCTTCGAACATCGGCGATATGGATGTGTTCTTCCGCTCGATGTCCGCCCGCGGCTCGCTGGGTGGCCTCTCGACGGCGACGACTGACGCTGTCAAGGCTCTGGATGCGTTCGGCAAGGACAAGGTCATCATCGAGACCGTCGGCGCGGGACAGAACGAGATAGACATCGTCAAAACCGCAGACACGGTCATGGTGCTCGTCCCGCCAGGGAGCGGTGACGATGTGCAGATGCTCAAGGCCGGCATCCTCGAAATCGGTGATGTGTTTGTCGTCAACAAGGCCGACCTGGACGGCGCGAACCGCACCGTCCAAGAGCTCCGCGAGATGCTCGAATACGGCACCGGCGGCGTCCCCGGTACGGGCGGCCACCACGGGTCGATGGATGGTGCCGAGGGACTCCAGCTCGAGACCGACACGGAGAGCTGGGACCCACAGATTGTCGAGACAGTCGCTGCACGCGGGGAGGGTGTCGAGAACCTCCTGGACGTGCTCGAGGACCACGCCGCGTACCTCGACGAGACCGGCGAGCGCGAACAGCAGAGCCGAACCCGATACGCCGAGGAGATTCGGACGCTCGTCCGAGAGGACGTCAACGAGTTGCTGGTCGAGGAAATCGGTCGCCGCGGCGGTATCGATAGCTACGTCGACGCGGTTATCGAGCGCAGGAGCGACCCGTATACCGTGTCGGACGACCTCGTCGGCCCACTTGCAGACTGTGTCCGCGAGCGTCGCGAGGAGTGACGTTCGTCTGTTTCAACTTTTTCCGGGGGAGCGAAGGGACTAGCAGAACTAGCATGTCGAGCGTGACGGAATCAGCTGTACTGGTGCCTGCTATGGACTCCTTACTGCCCGTAGGCGAACTGTTTTGTCCCGCCATCACTGACCGCGGGTATGGATCTCTCTATCGTCGACCTGTCTCCGGTTCCCGGCGGTGGCACGGCAACGGAAGCGTACGCGAACACGGTCGAGGTTGCACAGCAAGCCGAACGCCTCGGATACGACCGATTTTGGGTGGCTGAACACCATGGCATGGCGGAGACGCTGGCGGGGACGACGCCTGAAGTGTTGCTCGGCCACCTCGCGGCCGAGACAGAGTCGATTCGGCTCGGTTCGGGAGCTATTCTCCTCAACCATTACAGCCCGTTCAAGGTGGCGGAGGTGTTTGGGGCGCTGGATGCCCTTGCACCGGGACGCATCGACGCGGGGCTCGGTCGTGCGAATGGGTCACCGGCTGCCGACCGCGCGCTCGGAACAGAACGCCACGTCGAGAACCCCGATGAAGACCACGCTGAGAAGGTCGAGGCGGTGGTGAACCACCTCTATGGCCAGTTCCCGGACGAGCACGCGTACAGTGACCTAGAGATTCCGCAGTCCAGTGGGGAAACGCCGGTACCGTGGGTGCTCGGGTCGAGTCCCTCGAGTGCTGCGATTGCAGGAAAGCTCGGACTGAAGTACTGTTTCGCGGCGTTCATTCGCCCGCAGTTCGCTGAGTATGCGTTCGAGGAGTACCGCGAGCAGTTCCAGCCCTCACCGCTCGCAGGGGGCGTTGACGAACCTGAGGGGATGGTGGCGGCGAACGCGGTCTGTGCTGAGACTGACGAGCAAGCAGCGCGACTGCGCGCAGTGGCCGAAGTGTCGTACAAGCGAATGCGACGCGGTGAGGTTGGGACGGCACCGACTGTCGAGGAAGCGGTCGACGAACTCGGCGGTGTGCCCGAGTCGACGCCTGCTACACTCGATGATGACGAGTGGCCACGAACGATTTCGGGAAGTCCAGAGACGCTTGCGGGGTTGCTCGGGCAACTCAGTGAGCGCGTCGGCGTCGAGGAGGTAATGATTCAACACGTCGTCGATACGCACGAAACGGGGCTTCGCTCCCACAATTTACTGGCCGAAGGAGTCGGACTCACACCTCGGTAGAGAACAAGCATATCGGGAGCGTAGCAGTTCCAACAGAGACGGGTTCTCGCTCCTACCTGCAAATTTATAAACGCGATGCGGCCGAACATAGGAGCATGAAGCTTCGAAACGCACTTGCAGCGGCTGTTGGCACGGTCGGGGGAACGGCGCTGGCCAATCGCTTACTCACCTCGCGGGCCGACGAGTTCGAGCCGTTTCTCGACGGCGACCAGGGTACCTACCGCTGGCGGGGGTTCGATGTCGCGTACACGGAACTTGGCGACCCGGAGAACGACGACGTCCTCCTCTTTCACGGCATCAGCGCGGCCTCGTCGAACCACGAGTTCGCAGGGGTCGCCGAGGAACTCGCCGAGGAGTATCACGTCATCGCGCCCGACTTACCTGGGTTCGGTCACTCCGACCGTCCACCACTCCTGTATTCCAGTTCGCTCTACACCACGTTCGTCAGAGACGCAATCGAGGAGTTCGGCGACGGGCCGACTGTCGTGGCGTCTGGCCTGACTGGAGCGTACGCTGCCGCCGCGGCCGAAGAGTCGGACATCGAGAAACTCGTACTGATCTGTCCAACCGACACGTCCATGGGCGACCGGAGGGTCTGGGTTCGCGCGCTCTTTCGCTCACCCGTCGCCGGACAGGGCCTGTTCAACCTGCTGGTGAGCAACCCCGGTCTCTCGTACTTCCAGTCCGACCACGGCTACTACGACATGGAGAAGTACACCGACGAGGTCCGAGAGTACGAGTGGCTAACCGCTCACCAGCCTGGCGCACGCTTCGCACCGGCTTCGTTCATCAGCGGTTTCCTCGACCCCGAGGACGACCTCGCGGACCTCCTCTTGGACGTCGACGTACCGGTGACGCTCGTCTGGGGACGTAACAGCGAACTACTCTCACTCTCGCGGGGCCGCCGTCTCGCCGAGGAAGTCGATGCCGGGCTCGTCGTCTTCGACCGCGCGAAACTCCTCCCACACACAGAACACCCGGGACAGTTCGTCGACGTTGTCACCGACGAGTTGACTGTCGAGCGCTGAGAAATCGCCTCAGAAGCCAAACACCGGGACGAACCGGAACGTCAGGAACGAGCCGACCGTCGCGATTACCGGAACGACGTTTTGCATGACGACGACGCGAGCAGTCGTCGAGGGGTTGAACAGCTCGCTAGCTGAAGGGATGTCTTCGGGCTTTTCTTCACCGATTTTGGGGAGTTCTTCACCCTCCTCGTCGCCCGCGAGCGCGCCGACGGAGACAGCGGGTGGGTCGTCCTGACGCATATCCTTGACCGTCGTCGTCCGCGTCGCACGGCCCCAGCCGAGTCCGATGATGCTCATCGTCGCGATGATGACGAAACTCGCCGGAATGCCAATTGCAGAGAGGAGGATAACGATGGTGGCACTCACCGTCGCCACGACGATAGAGGCCGTCAGCGGAAGCGCCGTGAGATCGTTCCCCAGCGTGTCGAGTGTTCGCCGGCCGATAGTGAAGGCCCCGACGCCGACGGCAAACGAGCCGATGATGATACCCATGTTCATCTCGAGGTCGCCGCTTCCCACGAGCGGCGCGATAGCGTTGGCGATGTTCGATGTTCCGGAGGAAAACGCCATCATACAGCCGATACCGATGAGAATGACTGTGCCAGCAAACTCCCGTCGGGTCGTGTTTGGTCCCGGGACCAGCTTTGGAAGCTTTCCGGAGCGGTCTAGCTGTACCAAAGCACCTTCACTCTGGTTGAGCGCGACCCGGCGGTTGAGTTGGGCATAGAAGTACCGACCGATGACACCCGACACCCAGAAGGCGATGATAGGTGCGACAATCCACCACGTTACAATTTGCCCCATCACGACCCAGTTGAGTTGGCCCGCACCGAGTGCGAGGCCGGCGATGGCGCCGACGGCAGTCATCGATGTCGAGGCCGGGACGCCGAAGTAGTTACCGACAAAGAGCGCACCACCGATAAAGAACAACACGGTGACGTTGGTCTGGAGCGTGAAAATCGCAGTCGTGTGTACCAGGTCCTCACCGAGTGTATCGACGACTCGCCGACCGATGGTGAACGCACCGACGAAGAAGAAGACGGAGAACAATCCGGCGGCGAAGGCCTTCGAGACGGTTCCAGCGCCGACTGCTGGTCCGAACGCTGGCCCGGTCGTGGCGCCACCGATGTTGTACCCCACGAACAGCACGACGAGAATACCGAGTCCGAGGAGAATCTCGCTCACAAACTGAGTAATTGTTGGCTCTCAATTAAAGATACCGAGTACAGTCCCCAAGTCACATTTCACGAACAGTTTGCCCGACGGGTTCGTCTTTGTATCAATGACAGATGACTGACGCTCGGCTAACACGCGACAGACAGGTCACAACACCTTTTACCGTGCCATATAAGTATCCAATAATGACTGGACTGGGAGACATCCTTGACGAGATAGTCGTCGATATCGATGCCGTTCTGTTGTTCTCACAGGATGGGTCCACGTACGACCGCTTCGACGAAGCTGACCTCTCGACGATCGTCGTGGCGAAGGACAACAGCGTCGGCGCTGAAAACTTCGTACCTCTGCCGCTCGATTTTACCGACGTGACCGGCCGCATCCGGTTCGGGCTGGAAGGTGCGCTCGGCCAGGACCTCGTCGAGGAAGGGGACGAAGTCGTCTGTCTCACCCAGTCCTTCGACGAAAACGATATCGATACCATCATTCGCATCCGTGCGGACGAGTTCACCCATACTGGGGTGTACGACCTGTTCACCAACTCCCGGCCGGACGCTGACGTGGTCCGTGACGTACTTGAGGTCGCCATCGAACTCGGAAAGAAAGGGCAGAAAGGGAAACCGGTCGGCGCGCTGTTCGTCGTCGGCGACGCTGGCAAGGTGATGAACAAGTCGCGACCGCTCTCGTACAACCCCTTCGAGAAGTCCCACGTCCACGTCGGCGACCCAATTGTGAACGTGATGCTGAAGGAGTTTTCGCGTCTCGACGGTGCGTTCGTCATCTCCGACGGCGGGAAGATTGTCTCGGCGTATCGCTACCTCGAACCTGCAGCGGAGGGAGTCGACATCCCCAAAGGTCTCGGTGCGAGGCATATGGCTGCCGGTGCAATCACGCGAGATACAAACGCTATCGCAGTCGTCCTCTCCGAGAGCGACGGCATGGTTCGAGCGTTCAAGGCGGGTGAAATCGTACTCGAAATTGACCCGGAGGAGTATTAGATGCCCAGTAGAGCCCCTGAACTTATCCGAAGCATCTTTTCCGAGGAGACGGCCTTCACGCTCGCTATTGCCATTCTCGTACTCGGACTGGTCTTCGCCTATCTCACCTGGCGGTGGACCCATCGCCTGTTCGAGAAGATAGGCATCAACGACGCTGTCGAAGGGACCTCCTTCGAGCGGACGGCACAGGGTCTTGGCACCTCGACGGCGGGTATTCTCGGGCAGATTATGGCGATTTTCGTCTACAGCCTCGCTATCATCCTGGCGTTCAATGTCGCACAGGTATTTGATACGACCCTGTTCTGGCCGCGCGTGACTAACTTCCTGCCGCGGCTGTTCATCGCCCTCGTTGCCATCATCGTTGGGTTGCTGGCGGGTGAGAAAGGGCAACTTTTCGCCCAGGAACGGCTCCAATCCATCAAACTCCCCGAGGTCTCGGTCATTCCGATTCTCGTCAAATACAGTATCTACTACATCGCTTTGCTGATCGCGCTCGCACAACTGGGCGTCGCTACCGCCGCGCTGCTGGTGTTGCTCGGTGCGTACGCTTTCGGTGTGGTGTTCCTGGGTGGCCTTGCGTTCAAGGACCTGCTCTCGGCGGCCGCAGCCGGTATTTATCTCCTACTCAACGAGCCCTACAGCATCGGCGACGAGGTCCGCATCGACGAGACACGCGGCATCGTCCAGGAGGTCGATATGTTCGTCACGCACGTCGAGACCGACGGCGAGGAGTACATCATCCCGAACCAGCAGGTGCTCCGGGAAGGCGTGGTTCGGATTCGGAAGTGAGAAGAGAGCGCTAGCGCCGACTCGCCAGCGCGAGTGGCTGCCGAGTTAGCTCGACGACTCTTCTGTCCCGGTTTCGGTCTTGGTTTCCGTCTCAGTCTCGGCCGTCGTACCCTCGTCGTCGAGGTCCATGTACTCGTCGTCCTCGTCTTCGATGTCGAACTCAGCGTCTGGGTCTGCGACTTCCTCGAACTCCTGTAGCTCCTCTTCGACCTGCTGACGGCCTTTCTTGAACTCACCCATCGCCTGCCCGGTCGAACGTGCGAGCTTCGGAATCTTGTTCGCGCCGAACAAGAGGACTGCGATCAGTAGGATGACGACCATTTCCATGCCGCCGGGCACCGGCCCGAACAGCGGTACGAGTGTACTTGCCATTTCTACCTTCACCTTGCCAACTGCTGATTATAGTCTTTTTGCTCTACTCAGCATCCGAGAGTATGTGGTACACACTCCGAAACAGGCCTATCCTCCTGCCACATTCGGGGGTCTCTCGGTCAAACAGCTCCGATCTCGCGGACCGGAATGACTCTCATCGCGACCAACGACGAGTCACAACCATCTTGGTCGACCGGTCACAATCACCGGAGTATGCTCACGGAAGGCGACGACGCCCCCGACTTCACCGCACCGCTCGCAAACGGCGACACGGAGACGCTGACGCTCTCCGAACAACTGAAAGAGAACGCACCGGTCGTTCTCGCGTTCTTTCCCGGTGCATTTACGGGCGTTTGCACACACGAGATGAACACGTTCGAGGAGCGTCTCGACGAGTTCACAGAACACGGTGCGACCCTGTTCGGCGTCAGCATCGACACGCCGTTCTCGCTCAACGAGTTCCGCGACGAGCTCGGTCTCTCGTTCGGGCTAGTGAGCGACACCAACCGTGACCTCGTGATCGCCTACGACGTTGCGACCGACTTCGAGGACATCGCTATCGAAGATATCGCCGAGCGCGCAGTATTTGTCATCGACAACTCCGGAACCATCACGTACGCCTGGGTCGGCGAGAACCCTGGCGTCGAGCCCGACTACGACGAAGTCGAAGCTGCCGTAGAGAGCGCCGCCTGAACAAAGTCGATTGGGGGGAGAAACCTCACACCGATTCGAGTTCTCGCTGCCAGACTCGCTCGATGTCGGCCTCGAGGTCATCGGTATCCAGCGTCTCAACGCCGGAGAGATACTCGCGGGCTGCCGTGAGGTACTCACGGACTTCGCTGGTTTCCTCAACGGCGCTAGCGGCAAGTAACGATACCCGAGCACGGTTCATCTCGAGTCGCTCTGCGAGCGCGCACTCCAGCGAAATTTCGTTACGCTCGGCGAGGTCAGCCATCCGTTCCAGGACGGGCGTCGGCACCTCCAGCTGGGCAATCAGCTCCCGTGAGGGAAGTTCCACGGTACAGACGTGGGTTTCGCAGTCGCTGTCTCCCCAGGGAACAATGAGATACTCCTGCGCCTCTCCAGACATACCTACCCGGTCGCTGTAGACGTACATATTTAGTAACTGCCTACCACTCCAGGCCTATCCCTGTAGGTCGCTAACTGCTTCGCGGACCGTTTCGCACGGTCCTGCTATCCAGAACGAGTCGTTTATTTTTCGGGCAGTCGAGCCACCAGTATGGAGATCAAATCGCGTCATCACCTTCGCTCAGACGCAATCCGCGAGATAGAGGAGGCGCTGACCGAGAACCTTGGCGTCACCCTCGACGCTGACACAGTCGAGAAAGTGGAACTGACCAGCGACGAGTGGGACGTCGTGCTCGTCGATGGCGACCCACACGTGCTGTACCTGGACGGCGAACCGTTCCTGACCGTCGATGGCGCGAACGCGTACGAACCCACGAAACACATCGTGACCGTCGATACCGGTGCGATTCAGTTCGTCTCGGATGGTGCCGATGTGATGCGACCGGGCATCGTCGAAGCGGACGAGACCATCGCGGAAGGAGACTACGTCGTCATCAACGAGGAGAACCACGGCAAGTTCCTCGCTATCGGACAGGCGCTCGTCGGCGGAGACGAAATGGTCGGTGAGGAGGGTCGCGTCGTCGACTCCATCCACCACGTCGGCGACGACCTTTACGAGTTTTCGGCCTGAGACTGGCCTGTCCTTTTATACACTTGTTCACCCTGTCTGACGTAAAGCCTAAGCACACGGGGATACGCTCACAATGTATGGGCCTCATGAGCAAGATATTCGGGGAGGGTTCCTCCAGACAGACCGGCGACTACGTCGAACTCTCAGCGGACGGACTGGCTGTCGAGGACGTCAACCCGAAGATGGAGATTCGTATCGCGAACATCAGCGACAAGACCGACGTCATCGACATCAAAGACGAGGTGTACGACGGCAACATTGTCCTCGCTGACATCACCCGCCACAGCACGAAAGACCGGACGATGGAACACATCACCGACGAGCTCAAACAGGTCGCCCGAGAAGTCGGCGGCGACATCGTCCAGAAGGACGACGACCAGCTCATCATCACGCCGACCGGCGTCCACATCAGCCGCGAGCGAATCGGTAACTAACCTTTTCGAGCAGTTACGACTCACCAGCCGCAGTCGAGAGTTGCCGAGTAAAAACGAGCTGACCTGTCTGCTCTGCTGCCGTTGCCGATTAGGCGACGTTATCCGGCGTTTCGTCGTCTTCGACGTCACGTTTCATCGATTCGCGGCGCGCTTTGGCGTCGCGCCCAGTTGCCTCTTCGAGGAAGTTGTTTTTCAGGGAGACTGCCTCTTCGGCGGCTTCGAAGTCGCCTGCCTCGATGACCTCTTCTGCGGGGCGCTCCTCGATGTCGAGGGCGATTTTATTTTTCCTGCCATCGTACTCGACAGTTCCGGCAGTCACACGCTCGAACACCGCGTTGTCGGGGTCTTCGACGACCATAAGCTCGCTCCCGTTGTACGTCTCGGTGTCGGTCACTGGCCCGAAGTACTCCTCGATATATGCCTGCATGTCCTCCACTCTGTCTTCGAGATACTCTCCCCGGCGCATCTTGTATTCGCGCATGAACGAACTGTTACCGGCCGATGTTTTTACCTCTATCGGAGCGGGTCAATCCCGCTGGTGTTCGAGCGTCCCCTTGTGACACTCCGGGCAGAAGTCACCAGCTCGGAGTGAGGATGACTCGACCTGCGTCCTGAATCCGCACTCCGGACAGTAGAACTCTCCCTCCGGGACGGTCAGTGCGTCGCCACCGGAGCGTTCGATTCGCTGCTCGGTCTCCGGGTGCGGGTCGATGTCCGAAGGCAGGTCCCACGCTGGCCCCTCATCGGTCTCTTCTTCGTTTTCCTCGGGCCAGGCCATCGTCTCCTGGGACTGCGTACCGTCTGCTGTGTCTTCCTCCGGCCACTCTCCCGGGTCGCGACCCGCCTCGGCTGTCTCTTCCTCGCTTCCAGTCGGTTCGACAGCGCCGTCCGGTTCGTCACTGTCGTCGAGGATGACGGCGTCGTCCTCCTCCGGGTCCAGTTCATCGCCGGATGTGTCGGGTTCCGCTTCCGGAATTTCCGGTTCGTACTCTGCTCCCGAGGTCGCAGTTGGCTGGGTCATCTCTTCGCTGGGCGGCTCGGTCGCAGGTTCTGAGTCGTCTGCGAGGTCGTCGGCGACGATATCGGCCGCCGTCTCGAGCGTCGTCACTTCCTTGTTTTCGGAGACCACTCGAGTGTTTTCACACCGCGCGCACGTCTCCGTCTCCCGGACCGTGATAATGACCTCTTTTCCGTCCTCCTCGCGTTCGCGCTCGACCTCGACGTCACCGTACTTGTGGCCGAATATCGCGCACTTGTAACTCATTGTCAAGAGTTGTCCTCCTGTGACACATAAGCGTACTGTTTGTGCGGGTCGCTCAAAGTATAAGGGCCATCCTCTCGTACGGTCTCATAATGACACTCAAGCCGGAGTATCGTGACCGTGAGGACACGGACGTCGCGGTTCTGGACACGTTAGCCGACCGGCCAGAGGACGGCATGACTGTTTTCGAACTCCGGGCAGAAGTGGAAGAGGACATCGACACTATCGAGGAGTCGCTCGCCCGGCTCAAGGACGACCACCTGATAGAAGCGACCGAAGAAGGTGGGCGGACACTCATCCTTCCGAAAGACCACGTCCTCACGAACGGCACTGGCGAGACCGACGACGAGGATTTCGCCGACAGAATCCGCGACTGGCTCCCGTTCTAGACTGTACTTTCGCTGCTGTCGTGAGAGGAATCTCGCAACGTAGCGCTTTTGCATCCCAGGCGAGAAGTCACGGGTATGTTTGGAGGAGGAGGCGGTCTCGACCCGAGCAAGATGCAACAGATGATGAAACAGATGGGTATCGACATCGACGAAATCGATGCTGAGGAGGTCATTATCCGAACCTCCGATGAGGAACTCGTCTTTACCGATGCCGACGTCCAGCGCATGGACGCACAGGGCCAGCAGACCTACAACATCGTCGGCGAACCTGACCGACGTGACCGTGGTGACAGTGGCAGTGCGGCCGACGACGCTGGCGACACTGATGCGGACGACGCCGAGGAGGGCATCCCACAGGACGACGTCGAACTCGTCGCCATGCGCACTGGCGCGAGCGAGGACGCGGCCCGAGAAGCGCTCGAAGCGACTGACGGCGACCTCGCGGCTGCTGTCTCGCGGCTCGAATAGCGTGGCGTTCCTGTTCGTCCGCGAGGACCGCGAGTACCTGCTTTCGCCGGGAGAGACGCTAGAGTCCGACCTCGGCATTCTCGAAGTTCCCGAGGATGTCTCGCCAGGAGACACTGTCGAGACGCATCTCGGCACCGAGTTCACGGTACAGAAACTCCGCGGCCCGGACCTGTTTCATCACTTCGAGCGGACCGGCGCGCCGATGATGCCCCGTGACGTTGGGCTCATCATCGGACACACGGGCATCGCCGAGGGCGACCGAGTTCTCGACGCGGGAACCGGGACGGGCGTGCTCGCGGCCGCGATGGCGCGCGCCGGCGCGACAGTCGAAACGTACGAGATTAACCCGGAGTTCGCCGACGTCGCGCGCGAGAACATGGCGCTGGCCGGAATCACAGACCGCGTCACCGTCCACGCGGGTGACGTGACTGATGAACTGGCCGACCACTCGGGGTTCGACGTAGTGACGCTCGACACCGCGGACGCACCGGTAGTCGTCACACGAGCACCCGACCTGCTCGTTCCGGGCGGATACCTCGCAGTCTACTCCCCGTTCGTCGAGGACACCCGCGAGACTGTCGAGGCCGCCCGCGAGGTGGGTCTTTCGGATATTCGAACGTTCGAGACCATCCAGCGCCGAATGGACTTCGACGACCGCGGTTCACGTCCTTCGACTGCCGGCGTCGGCCACACGGGTTTTCTCACGTTCGCTCGAAACCAGTAGCTGTCTCTTTTCGTCCCACAACTGGTCCTTACAGCGATCAGCCCGACTATGCCCGCACCCAACGTTTGCCCGACTATGCCCGCACTCAGCGTTAGTCCGACTGTACCCCCCAACCCAGCGCTGCATGGTCAGTACCCACTAACAACGTACCAGGACACTTATAAAATGATTTAACATTATGAATAGCCTATCTCCAATACTATGGGGGAGGATAGACTTGACCCGAAAGAGAGCGATACCGAGGTGAGTAGCGACGCGCCGTCGGTTTCCGACGACCGACTGTACCGTGCTCTCGCCTCCCGTCAACGACGGCGCTTGCTCTTCACGTTGGTCGAAGAGCGCACGGCGAGCGTCGAGGAGATTGTGACCCTGCTTACCGGATGGGAGACGACAGAGTCCGGGACGATGGCGACCCTCAACGACTGGGAAACAGTCAGAATCCAACTCGTACACAATCACCTGCCGCTGCTCGAGGATGCTGGCTTTCTCACGTACGACCGTGACACCGATACTGTCAGTCTTGTACCGCTGGACCCCGTCGTGAACGCGCTGCTTCGCCAGAGCGTTTCCCACCCTCCGAACCGGTCGTGACGATGTTCGATTCGCTCTTTTCGACTGTCCGAGAGGGAACCAGACAGTTCACCGTCTACAGTGACGAAGCAACTGACGTCGAGAGACTGTTCCCCAATCAGAACGTCAGTATTGCACACCGGACGGTCCCGGTCGATGGCCCAGAGCCGTTTCTCGTTCTTGAGGGGAACGGTGAGTTTGCCGGAGCAATCGCGCTGGCGGACCTGGAGGCGTTGCTCGAACCGCCACTCGTTCGCCCAGGTGAGCGAGACGGTGTTTCCAGTGGCTACCGTGTGCTCTTTGAGTTGCTCGAGAACCAGGCGTTCACTACGATGGAGCGCACCCAGCTCCTCGCCGTAAGCCGCGAAATCGAGGACCGCGCGTTCAGGGTCGGAACGGGGGAGCTCCGGGTTAGCTTCCAGACGCGTCCGTCTCTCGATTCACAGACCGACGTGTACCGACATCTTGCCGCCGAAACCGACCTCGACATCCACATCTACGGTGTCGCTGGCTGGAATCTCCCACCCATTCCCGATGTCACCTATCACGAGTACGACACTGAGACGCTGGGGCGGTACTGGGTACTCGCGTTCGACGGCGGAGCCGAACCCTCCCAGACGTGTGCGCTCGTCGCCGAGGAACAGCCAGACGGCTACGAGGGGTTCTGGACGGACGACCCGGAGATGGTCGACCAGATTCTCGACATACTCAGGAGTGTCTAAATCTATCGACTGGCCGTCTGCTGACGCGGTCTCTGAGAGCGCAGTTTTCACTCCCCAGTCCACAGCGAGCGCTTCCACGGGCCGTAGCCCGACCGCCGACCGTGGGGGTCCTCGAGCATCGCGTAGACGACGGCGCGCGCGCCGACGGTCTTGCGGTACAGTTGCCCGTCTTCTGCGAGCGTGTCGAGTCTATCGCGCGCGGTCGGGTCCGAGCAACCCAGCGCTTCTGCCACCTCTGGCGCAGTCAACAGCGGCACTGGCACTTCCCTGAACTGTTCCAGAATCGCTTCGGTCGTGTACTCTTCTGTGTACTCTCCCCCGGGTGTTCGTTCCCGACTCATACGCGGTGTTGCTCACCTTCTAACTAATTCGTTGTCATCTTCTCGTGGAATACTCCATTTCCCAGTGAAAATTACCTTTTTCCACGAGGAAACCGCCTCTTTCCACGTGGAAAACCTCGTCCGCGTGGCTGGAGCATTCGTCTCGAAAACCGTCACCAACCTCCCACGTAGAACTCACCTTTTTCCACGAGGAAAACACCACTTTCCACGTGGAAAACCCGAAGAAAGAACGGCGCTCACTCCAGTCGCGGTCGCTCGACACGCTGCTCGAAACCGCCGTTGAACCCGACCTCGCGGGCGAATTCGACGAGCGCGTCGCGGCCGAGGCCGTGGCGTTCGATTACGTCGTCCGCATCGAACACGTCGTTGACGTGGTCGGTCTCTATCATGTAATCGTCCACTGCGATGGCGTACGTCTCGTCCGGGTCGATGGGCTCGCCACCGACGGTCGCGTCGAGCAACTCCCCCGCGTCGTCGTCCCAGACGAGGTGGATGCCGCTGACGTGGCTGCAGTGGCGGTCGGGGTAATCGTCGCTGTGATAGCCGAACGGGACGGCGACGAAGGCATCACGAAGCCGTTCGCCCGAGAGCTCAACCTCGGCCAATTCGTCCTCGTAGGGTGAGAGACCGATAATGTCAGCGACGGTTATCTCGCCCTCCAGCGGATCGCCCGAGCGAATTCCGCCCGGCGGACTGAGCGCCACGTCGGCATCCGCCTTCCACCTGAGCGCGTCGGTGACGAGGTTTCCGATTCGACTCCCTGCGGTCGTCGCTGCCTCCTCGGTGCGTGGGATGGGCGTCTCGACTGTCGTCACCACCTCGTCGAGGTCGTGGTCGGCCAGCTCCTGTCTGAGCTTCCGGACGACAGTCCGGTCGACGTGGCCGTCGTCGACCTGGTGGACCGCCGTGGTCGCCGTCCCGTCGAGAACGACCTCCGAGACGTAGCGCCCGGCGCGACCGGGTCGGACAATTGCGGTTCCGTCGACCACGTTCTCGTACACGTCGTGGACGTGGCCGCCGAGAACTGCGTCGACGTCGGTCTCGCGAGCGATTCGCTCGTCGATGCGACCGCAGTGGGAAGCGACGACCACGAAGTCGGCCCCTTCCTCCCGGAGCTTCTCGGCTTCCCGTCGCACGTGTGGAACTGGGTCTTCGAATTCGACACCTTCGGCCGCGGGGTTCATCACCGCGGTTTTCGGGTGTGCGACTCCAATGATGCCGACGCGGTCGTCCCCGGCTTCGACGACGGTGCTCGGCTGGCTCACGCCGCTTGCGAAGCGGTTGCCATCGACCGTCGCGTTCGCACAGAGCCACTGCTGTGGAGCCCTGCGTGCCAGTTCGCGCGCCGTCTCCGGACCGAAATCGAAATCGTGGTTCCCGAACGTGTCGACGTCGGGCTCGACTGTCTCGAAAAACGACAGGGCTGCGCGCCCCTTCGTCGCAATCGAGAGCGCGCCAGGTGCAGTGTTGTCACCGGTGCCGACGAGTACGGTGTCCTCGTCAGCCAGCGCATCGAGCGTGCCGACGAGCGCGCCACACTGCTCCGGTTCGTCGAGAGCGGTTTCCATATCCGAGTAGTGGAGAAGATGGACGGCCATGCTGTAGCCGAGTTGGCGGGGGTGAATCAAGCTACCGAAATCCTGCGAACACGCCGACCTGCGGTTTCACTCGATGGCGCGAGTTAGCGAGAAGAACTCCTGACGATATGCCTCGCCCGACCGAGTGAGTCGCTTGTCGTCTGTGTCGAGGTCGAAGAAGTCGGCGAGCGCGACCGCCGGATGGCCGCCCGTGATAATAATTCCTTCCTCGCGGGTGGTCCACGGGACGACCCAGCAGGCGAGCGGAAGGGGTCGCTCCTGCCCCGGGAGCCGAATCGTCGCACGGTATTTCGTCACTCGGGCGCGGTTGTCGCCGCCAACCTGTGTCCGCTGTGTACTCTCGCGCGTCACGTCGTCTAGTCCGCGCTCCCGAAGTCGCTTTTTGAACGTCTTTCGGGCCTCGGCTTCGAGCAGTGGTGCAATCGTCTTCGGTGTCACACCCGACGGGAGCGGTGGGTCGAAGGCGAGACGAGTCCCAGCGAGAAATCGAAGGGTCATGTCGATGTGCTGACCGAGTGCTGAGGTGAGACTCGCCCTCGTCTCGTCATCTTCGTACTGGACGGTCGCGGTTCGAACCTCCACAGTCGGCAAGGAAAAGACCGTTTCGACGGTGAGTTCGGTTTGCGTCCAGCCCCCCTCGCGGAGGCGGTCAGTCGGCATCGATGGCGGTCCCGGGTTGGTCACGGTTCAGTGGTGGGCGTCTCGTTGTTCAGTCACCGTATCGTTGCTCGGTGCTCAGTGGTCGTCTTCGCGCCACTTGTGGTCGCACTCGGTACAGACGAAGAACCTGGTTTCGCTCTCATCTGCCGAGCGAATCTGTTGCATGTACCAGTACGCCCTGTCGTTGTCGCACTCTGGGCACTGCGCGGTCGTCGTCGGGCGACCCTGGCCTTCCGTTTCACTGATGTCGACGATTTCGCTCTCCTGTTGGCCGGTCGTCGTCACCATCTGCTCTTCGGCTTCCTGGTCGCGACCCTTCTCGTATCCACAGCTTCCACAGACCCACGTCCCGCCCTCTGTTTTCATCATCGAACCGCAGTCGTCACAGAATTCCATATCAGCGGCTACGAGCGTGCGTCAAGTTAAACTCCCGGATTCAGTGTAAGCGACCTGTACGGAAACGGGTCGCCTCCGTCACTCGATGCTCTATACTGGGTCCAGTCCGGCCCTGGCACGAACTGCGTTTCCGTACGCCCGGAGCGTCGATTCGAAGTCGTGAGTGACCTCGTAGCCGAGGTCTGCACTCGAGCGCGCGAGCGAGAGGTCCTGCGCCGACCAGTCGAGGTCCGTCTTGTCGGTAACTGTGGCATTCCCGGGGAACAGCTCGCTCGCTCGCGCCGCAGCCGCGCCGACGGTTGTCACGTCCCCGCGGACGTTGTAGATGTGGTGTGTCAACGACTCGGGGGGAGCGAGCGCGGCCCGTTCGAACGCGTCGGCAGCGTCGGTTACGTACAGCCAGCTCACCGTCGTCTTGCCGCCGCGAACTTCACACGTCTCCCCGAGCGCTGGCTGTTCGAACAGAGTGGCGAACTCGACTGGGCGGTTCGCCCCGGGACCAAACACTCCGGTAGGGCGCAGCGACACGACTGAGAGGCCGTACTCCTGCCCGTAGGTCTGTCCGAGCACCTCCGCGTAGCGCTTGCCCGCGCTGTACGGACTGTTGGGAAAGACGAGCGCGTCCTCTGTGACAGGACCATCGTATTTCGACCCCGGACCGTAGACGGTTTCGCTCGACGCGAGCACAACCCGCTCAATCTGCTCGTCGAACAGTCTTGCGACTTCGAGCATCACGTTCGCTCCAACAGTGTAGACGCGAGTTGCTGCGAGGCGGTCTGTTGCTTCGCCCGCGAGGGGGGCTGCGAGGTGAACGAGACGGGTCACTCCCGCCTCGTGAACGGTGCGGGCCAGCGTCGAAAAGTCCGTCACATCACCGCGCTCGATACTGACCTCGTCGGTCACGTCGAGCCGGTCGAGATGCGTAGTTGTCGGGGTAGCGTCGAACGTGACGACGTCGTGGCCTTCTTCAACGAGTGATGCGGCGAGATACGAGCCGATAAATCCAGTGCCGCCGGAAATCAAGACAGTCTCTGCCATCGTGCCTACCTGTTGCTGAAGGGTCGTAAAGTTACGCACAGCAGTTAGCCTGGTGTCACGTCTCGACCCATAGATTCGACAGTACCGCTTTCGACCCATAGATTCGACAGTACCGCTTTCGACCCATAGATTCGACAGTACCGCTTTCGACCCACAGATTCAACAGTACTGCCTGCGATGCTGCGGGCGTGACTGACGTACGACCGTACCTGAGCGCTCGCAAGACAGTATCGCCGACGTGTGGGCCAGACGGCCGACTGGCGTTTCTCTCAGATATTACGGGAACGACGCAGGTCTGGACACTCGACCGGCCACGCGGCTGGCCCGAACAGCGAACCTTCTACGAAGAACGCGTCTCGTTCGTCTCGTGGTCGCCCAGCTGCGACCGCATTGCCTTCGGCAAGGACAGCGGCGCGGATGAGCACGACCAGCTGTTCGTCCTGGATCCCGAAGACGGCCACATCGAACAGGTGACCGACCGGCCCGACGCAATTCACGCCTGGGGCGGCTGGCACCCAGACAGCGACCGCATCGCCTTCGCCGCCAACCGCCGCGAACAGGCTAACTTCGACGTGTACGAGATGGACCTCACTAGCGACGAAATTCGGCTTGTATCCGAGGGCGAGGGGCGCATCAACGTCGAAGGGTGGAGTCCCTCCGGCGACCGGTTGCTCGTCCGGGACGCCCACGCGAGCTCCGACGACGACCTCCACACCGTCGACATCGATACCGGAAAGCAACGACACGTCACACCGCACGACGGCCACGTTCGCTACCGACACCCGACGTTCGGCCCGGGCGGTGAGGGAATTTACTGCGTGAGTGATGCCAACGCCGACACGAAAGAACTGGTCCGAATCGACCTCGAGACGCTCGATGTCGAAACCGTCGAGTCCGGCGACGACTGGAGCATAAACCAGTTCGAACTTCACGCCGACAGCGGGCGAATCGCTGTCACGAAAAACGTCGACGGCTACTCTCACTGTCACGTCGGTCGACTCGCTGCCGCGACGGAGGTCGCAACGACCGAAATCGAGATTCCGCCCGGCGACTTCGAGGCGGGCGTCGTCCACGGACTGAGCTTCGGTCCTGACGGTGAGCGCCTCGCGCTAACCGCCTCTGCACCGGACCTGAACCACTCGGTTTTCGTGGTCGAACCTGGGGACGTGGACGAACACGGCACTCCGGCGACAGAGCGATGGACGAAACCGTCGACCGGCGGCCTTCAGGTTTCCGAGTTCGCCAGCCCCGACCTCGTCCGGTACGAGACGTTTGACGATCGACAGATTCCCGCCTACCTGACGCTCCCCGATGGCGTCGACACAGGCGACGAGGGGGAAGTCCCGGTTGTTGTCGACATCCACGGCGGGCCCCACCACCAGCGCAGACCGTGGTTCCGCCCGATTCGGCAGTTCTTCCTCGAGGAGGGCTACGCAGTCTTCGAGCCCAACGTCCGCGGCTCGTCAGGCTACGGCAGGGAGTACGCCGCACTGGACGACGTGGAAAAGCGGATGGATTCGGTTCGAGATATCCGCGCTGCAGTTGACTGGCTCGCCGACCACCCAAGTATCGACGCCAACTCCGCAGTCGCCTACGGCCGGTCCTACGGGGGGTTCATGGTGCTCGCAGCGATTACCGAGTACCCCGAGCTCTGGACTGCTGCCGTCGAGTTCGTCGGCATCGCCAACTGGGTGACGTTTCTCGAGAACACCGGCGACTGGCGGCGCGCGCACCGCGAAGCGGAGTACGGTTCACTGACCGACGACCGCGAACTCCTCGAAGCGATCAGCCCGATCCACGCCGTCGACGAGATTCAGTGCCCGTTGTTCATCCAGCACGGGGAGAACGACCCTCGCGTCCCCGTCGACGAGGCGAGACAGATTGCCGACGCGCTCGAATCGCGAGACGTGCCCGTCGAGACGTGTATCTTCGAGGACGAGGGACACCACACCACGAAGCTCCACAACCGCATCGAGCAGTTCGAACGCATCGGTGAGTTTCTCGATAAGCACGTAGACTGCTGACTTCGGGACAGTCGAACAGCAAGCAGGTCGTGCGACCGTCAAAAGTCAGGCGGGTCCTGCAACTATCAGAAGTCCGGCAGGTCGTCCGGCGCTTCGTACTCTCCTTCCCAGTCGATGTACTCGTCTTTGAGCACGTCACAGACTACCTGTCCGAGCTCCGTAATCCCTGCGTTGATGCCCGAGACAGTTCCCCACGAGTCGATGTCTGGGTGGTACTCCCGCTCTTTCCAGTCCTCCGGAACACCCGGTGCGTGGTAGCCGACACGCTCGGCGAAGGAGTCCCAGAAGAAGTCGAACTGCTGGAGCATGTCGAGGTCTGCGATTATCTGGAACTCCTCCTCGTCGAGGTCCGTCCCTCGCGCCCACTGCGTGAACGCCTCCTCCCACGCTCCCTCCTGCAGGAACGCCTCTAGCTCGTCGCGCCGATAATCGGTATCGCCGACGATTTCGGCGTCGTCGTACTGGTTCGGGTCGACCTGCTCTAGCTCGGGCGGCTCGGGGGTCTCGACGTCGAGGCTCATATCCAGTAGTTGTCAGCCACGAGTATAAGCCTGTCATCTGCGCTGGGTTCTCAGCAACTGTGTGCCGCCGAGAGCTACAGGAGCAACAACGGGAGTATCGCCGCCGAGAAGGCGACGTTGAACAGCGCGAGCAGAATCACGATTATCGCACCGGGCAGGCCGAGTATTGCACAGATTAACAGTGTGAACACCGAAATCTGGACGCCCAGCCCCAGGAGGTTTGCAGCGAACAGGACCACGAGTCCGACGACCGCGTTGACGAGGAGGCCGATGATTGAAACCATACCGTCTATCCGGTGCGCAAAGGGATTGTTACAGAGGGGTTACGAGCGACCGGAACGCGACCAGTTTCGGTAGGTGTCTATTTGTGAATAGCTCGCGTGGAACGTCCGCCCCGTGTGGCGTCTGTAAGCGAACTACAGTAAAACCGTTCTTTACGCCATCGTGTTCTTTTTCATACATCCCCGAGAACCCTCGGTGATGAGACGACGTAATTTCCTCCACATGACAGGTGCGGTCGGCGCGCTTGCAGTCGCTGGCTGTGTCGGCGGCGACGAGGAGCCGGACGACGGAACTGCTGACGGCCAGAGCGGTGCCGGAACGACCGACGAGACGGACGACTCGACACCAGAGGAGACGCCGACACCGGCCCCCGAGGGCGACGATGACCTGCCTGAGGATGACGACGCGGACGAACTTGGCGAGCACGAGTACGACCACCCCGGTGAGACTGTCGAGGCGTTCCTCGTGGCGTGGCAGGACGGCGACGTCGAGGCTGTCAACGCGCTCCTCTACGACGGCGGGGAGCTGGAGCCAGTCGACGACTCCGAGGCCGAAGAGTTCGTGGACCATGCTCCCGGAATCGAGGAGCTAGACAGTGCAGACGTCGACGGAAAGACAGCGACCGTCGATGTCGTGCTTACGGCTCCTGACGGGGACGAAACCGAGGCACTCACGTTCGAACTGACGCTCGTCGACGAGGCCTGGAAGATTTCCGACCTCCGTCCACAGACACAGGAGGTCGCCCCGCAGGCCCACTTCGACTTCGACGTCGAGGACGGAGAGCTGACTATCATGCACACCGCCGGTGACGCAGTGCCTGCGGACGAACTGTACATTCGTGGTGACGGTCTCGGCGAGACCGGTGCCTGGCACGAACTCTCGGACGATATCGAGGAAGACGAGGACGTGACTGCAGGAGAGAGACTCACCATCGACGTTGAGAACGAGTACTCCATCACGCTCGTCTGGGACGACGGAAGCGACTCGGCGACGCTTCACTCTCACAGTGGGGCGAGAGAGTCCGATAGCGTCGAGACCGACCCCGTCGGTAGCCACCTCGAGAACACGGAGAACTACGACGGCACCGTGGAGGACTTCACCGACGAAGACGAGGTTTCGGTGACAGTTGGGGCGACATACGATGACGACCCGCTCTACTTCGACCCGCCCGCGGTTCGCGTCGACGAAGAGACGACGGTCGTCTGGGAGTGGACGGGCGACGGCGCTGCCCACAACGTCTCCGAACTCGACGGCGCGTTCGAGAGCGACGTCAAGGACGAGGAGGAAGCGACCTTCAGCCACACCTTCGAGGAACGTGGTACCTACCTCTACGTCTGCCAGCCACACCGCGCAATCGGTATGAAAGGAGCAGTCGTCGTCGAGTAGACGTTTCCACCACCCTTCTGTCTCTTACTCGCCGTTGGCCAGCCGCTGGAGTCTCTCGAGGGAGTCCGCATCTGCTGGGTCTTTGTCCTCCCGGACGCCGAGAAACCGGGGGAACCGGAGCGCGTAGCCCGAGGAGTACGTCGGCGACTCCTGGATTTCCTCGTAGCCGACCTCGAAGACGACGGCGGGCTCGATGTCGACCTCGGTTCCTTCCTCCGCACGGATGTACTCCTCCAGCAGTTCGGTCAACTCAGCTAGCTCCTCGTCGGTGATACCGGTCGCGACTTTGCCGACTGTCTCGTACTTGTCGCCGTCACGGACCGAGAGTTCGAAGGTTCCGAGGAACGTGGCGCGGCGACCTTCGCCCCACTCCGCGCCAGTCACCACGCAGTCGAGCGTCTCCACGTCGGGCTTTCGCTTCAGCCAGTTCCGACCGCGCTTGCCGGGCGTGTACGTCGACTCGGGGTTCTTGAGCATGATTCCCTCGTGTCCGGCGTCCAGTGCACGCGCCTCGATATCGGCAATCTCGTCGGGGTCGTCGCTCGTCCACAGCTCCGACACGCTGACGTGGTCGTTCGGGTCGACCATCTCACCCAGTCGCTCGTGGCGCCTCGTGAGCGGTTCGTCGAGGAGGTCGATTCCATCGGCGTGGAGACAGTCGAAAGCGTGGAACCGGAGTTCGACATCCTCTCGCGCGCGAGCCACGTCGTGCTTTCGGCGGAACCGCCGCAGAACCTCCTGGAACGGAAGCGGGTCGCCCGCATCGTCGATGGCGACGACTTCCCCGTCGAGAATAGCAGGCACGCCGAGACTTCCCTCGATTCCCGAGACAATTTCAGGAAGTGGGTCGGTCACGTCCTCCATGTTGCGGGAGTAGAGTGTGACTGTCTCGCCGTCGTAGTGGGCCTGGACCCGGGCCCCGTCGTACTTCCGCTCGACAGCAATCACGTCCCACTCATCGAGCGCGTCGGTGACGGTGCCGCTCTGGGCGAGCATCGCCTGAACCGGTCGGCCAACTTCCAGCCCGATAGCCGCCAGTCCCTCACGCCCCCCGTCGCGGGCGACTTCCGCGACGTAGCCGTAATCGTTCGACACCTGTAGCGCGAACGCGACCGTCTCGACCGGCACGTCGAACGCGCTGGCGGCGGCGTCCCTGATAGTCCCTTCACCGACGCCGATTCGCATTTCAGAGAGGACGAGTCTGGCGAGATAGCGCGCCTCCTGCGGCTCCGCACGATTGAACAGGTCGAACAGGATGTCCCGCTTGGTATCCTGGCTTCCCTCTCCCGCGGTCTCGGCGAGCGACTCCAGTCGCTGAGACACCTCACTGACAGTCAGCGAGTTGGGACCGCCCGCGCCGAACGCCGACAGCCCTTGTTGTCCGCCGAGGTCGAACCCCTCTGCAACTCTGCCGATGTCTCCCTCGCTGGCGACGTGACTCTCGATGTCGTCGGCGGTGACGTTATGTCCCGCAGCGCGTGCGATTGCGTCGTAACACAGGCGTGGACCCACGTCGAGTTTCGTCGACTCGTGGGCCGGAAAGACGCGGCCGAGCAAGAATCGAACGACGACTGGCAGGTCTGTTTCGGCAGTCCTCAACAACTCGGCGACGCGCTCGGACCGCTCGATGTCGCCGTCGATTGCTTCGATATCTGCGAGATGCTCGGCGAACTCGGCGAACTCCATGGCCGGTGTAGGTGGGCGGGTCGAAAAAACTCCAGCGATTGCTGCCCGGGGGGACCTTACTTGCTATTGCAAGTGAATGACTCCCGCTCCTGAGACGAGTGGAAACGCTCAGGTACGAGGGTCACAAACGAACAGATAATGAAACAGGTCGTGGTTCCGGTCAGGTATCCCTTGAGTGACCACTCGCGGGCGACGCTGGCAGAGGCCATCGAAATTGCCGAGGAGGAGGGCGCGGCCCTGACAGTACTCCACGTCAACCTGTACCAGAACAGCCGACAGGTGACGCGAAGACAGCTCAAGGAAGCGGTCGAAGCGGAGTTCGGCCTGCTCCCGAACGCCCGGTACACGATTCGAAACGGGCTGCTGGTCGAGGAATCGATTCTCGAAGAGATTGCCGCCGAGAACGCCGATATTGTCGTTATCGGGAAGAAGCAGGCGAGCAACTGGCGAAAGATGATACGCCGACTCGTCGACGACCCCGACATCGAGGAGTTCTTGCGGGGCCATCTCGACTGCCGAATCGTTACGGTCTCGTCAACAGTATAGCGATTCCGACTGGCTACTTTTCGGCGGTGCGTCTCGACGACTCACTTGGGGTCCGATTCCTGGTCGCGGGTGGGATTCCCGTCGCCCGGGTTGTCGAGTGGCTCGGGCATGGGTGATACGGCGTCGTCCACAGTCTCGTCGTTCATGGAGATCTGCATCTCTCCGCTGGTCTCGTCGAATATGAGGTGGGAGTGCGGATAGGCGATTTCGATCTCTTCGCCCTCGAAGGCTTCCCACACGTTCGTCTTGACCTCAGAGCGGACTGTCTGCATTCGATAGGGCTCTTGTATCCAGTACCGAAGGCGCAGGAGGATGCCGTCGTCTGCGAAGTCCGAGATGAGACACTGGGGGGCGGCCGGATAGCGAGCGCCCCCTACCCGGATACCGGGTCCTCCGGAGATAATCGCCTCGACATCTCTGGCGCTCTGTTCCATACGCTCTCTGGCCTCCGCGAGGTCACTCTCGTAGGTTATCATCACGTCGAGAGCGAGTCGAACGCGCGTGTCTTCCGCGGAGTAGTTGATAACGTCGCGTGTCCGCATCTCGCCGTTTGGTACCACGAGGAACGTGTTTTCGAGCGTGAATATTTTCGTGTACCGGAGGGTAATGTCCTCGACGAATCCGCGCTTTTCGGTGTCGGTCAGCTCTATCATGTCGCCGATTTCGTAGGGCTGGTCGGCCAGCAGGAACACGCCGCTTATGATGCTCCCGACGATGGGTGCAAGGATGACGCCCACGACAGCTGAGAACACCGTCACCGAGAGGGCGATGCTCCCCAGGTCGAGCCCGAAGATTCGCAGGATCGTGAGGAGGGCGAACACGTAGACACCGACACGGATACCTGCGAGGGCGACGCGCGTGAGACTCGGCCGTTCGAAATGTCGGGCAATCCGTCGTCCGAAGAGATGGACCAGCAGGCGCGCCGTCAGCCACGCGAGAGCCAGAACCACGATGGCGGAGATGACTTCGAGCACCCAGATGGGGACCCAGTCGGGGATGAATCCGGGCCGCGTGACGACCGTCTCGTCGCCGATTGCAGTGTCGTTGGCCTGCGTGAGGAGTGCGTCCCGGAGGACCGAGTGCATGAACATGTGTAATCAGGTCAGCAAAAAAGCGTTGCGACCGTCTTCCCCAATTGATAACTCCAACAGCGATGAAACGAGGCGTTCAAGAGGGGGACAGAGCTACGTCTATCCGTATGGCGGACTCTAACAGCGAGCCGACTGTTCCTATCGTCTGCGAGGACTGCGAGACGGAGACGCGAATCCCGCTTTCGGACCTGGCAACTGCGCTCGACCGACACAACGAAAATCGACACGACGGCGACGAGGTCGCACAGGTCGACCCAACCGTCGCCGACGAATTGGCGAATCTGGTCGCAGAGGACCTCGACCTGTTGTAATCGTCCAGTGTTACCAGGGTTTCGTAATCGTCCAGTGTTACCAGGGTTTCGTAATCGTCCAGTGTTACCAGGGTTTCGTAATCGTCCAGTGTTACCAGG